>Ga0233424_10000169_pt1 | contig 91010 bp, 84 predicted proteins | sample Watercolumn_Towu_FD_181011 | JGI IMG/M metagenome (GOLD analysis project Ga0233424, IMG submission 181011) | Freshwater microbial communities from Lake Towuti, South Sulawesi, Indonesia - Watercolumn_Towuti2014_125_MG | ecosystem: Environmental > Aquatic > Freshwater > Lake | place: Indonesia... | reverse complement strand
TGGGCCAGCCTGCACTGCGACGAGGTGTACTTCCGCGACACCGCGCACGGCTTCCTCGCCTGGTCGATCGCCACGCTGGTGACGGCGGGCATGCTGGGCTCGGCGATCGGCACGATCGTGGGCGGCGGCGTGAAGACCGGTGCCGCAGTGGCCGGCACCGCGGTGACCGCGGCCGCGCCGGCTGCGGCGGCCGCCGCGAGCGACGCGGGCAACGGCTATTTCGTCGACGCGCTGCTGCGCAAGGACCCCGCCGCCGGTGCCGGCACCGCCGACGCTGCGCCGCCGACCGCGGAGATCACGCGCATCCTGGCCAACGCCGTCTCGGCCGGTGCCCTGCCGCCCGACGACGCCCAGTACCTCGGCCGCGTGGTGGCTCAGCGCACGAGCCTGTCGCAGCCCGAGGCCGAGAAGCGTGTCACCGACACCTTCAACCGGCTGCAGGCCAAGGCCCAGCAGACCAAGGAGCAGGCCAAGGCCGCGGCCGACAAGGCCCGCAAGGCCTCGATCGCCGCATCGCTCTGGGGCTTCATCGCCCTGCTCATCGGCGCCTTCGTGGCCAGCTTCACGGCCACCCTCGGCGGCCGCCACCGTGACCAATTCTGATCCAGGAGATCGCGCATGGCTTCGCTTCTGTTGTGGTTCCTCGGCGTGCCCATCCCCATCATCATCCTGATCGCGCTGCTGCGGTGAGGCGATCCGGTCGGTGAGCCGCGGCGACGCCGGCACGGCCGCCGCCTGGCTGCAGCGCCGCGGCCAGCAGCCGTTCCCCTTCCAGCAGGCGGTGTGGCAGGCGCTGGCCGAAGGCCGCAGCGGCCTGCTGCACGCCCACACCGGCGCCGGCAAGACCCTGGCGGTGTGGCTCGGCGCGCTGCAGGCGCTGGCCGGCGCTGCAACCCGCCACGCACCTTCCCTGACGGTGCTGTGGATCACGCCGATGCGCGCGCTGGCCCACGACACGCACCGCGCCCTGCAGGGCCCGCTGCCCGAGCTCGCGCCCCACTGGACCCACGCGCTGCGCAGCAGCGACACCGCCGAACGGGAACGTGCCGCGCAGCGCCGGCGGCTGCCCACGCTGCTGGTGACCACGCCGGAAAGCGTGTCGCTGCTGCTGGCCCGTGCCGATGCCCGCGAGCAGCTCGGCAGCGTGCGGCTGGTCGTCGTCGACGAATGGCACGAGCTGCTGGGCAACAAGCGCGGCGTGCAGGTGCAGCTGGCATTGGCACGGCTGCGCCGCTGGCAGCCCACGCTGATGACCTGGGGCCTTTCCGCCACGATCGGCGACGTGCAGCAGGCCCTGGCCGCGCTGCTCGGCGCGGCGCCGGCCGGCCCGCCGCCCGCGCTGGTGCGGGCCGGTGGCGACAAGCGCATCGTCATCGACACGCTGCTGCCACCGCGGGTGGAGCGCTTCCCGTGGGCCGGCCACATGGGGCTGGCGATGCTGCCGGCGGTGGTGCAGGCGATCGAGAGCGCGGCCTCGACGCTGGTCTTCACGAACACCCGTGCCCAGAGCGAACGCTGGTACCAGGCGCTGCTGGAGGCCCGGCCCGACTGGGCCGGCCGCATCGCCCTGCACCACGGCTCGCTCGACCGCGACGTGCGCCACTGGGTCGAGGCCGGGCTGCATGCCGGCGCGCTGATCGCGGTGGTGTGCACGTCGAGCCTCGACCTCGGCGTGGACTTCCAGCCGGTCGAGCGGGTGCTGCAGATCGGCTCCGCCAAAGGCGTGGCGCGGCTGCTGCAGCGTGCCGGCCGCTCGGGCCACGGGCCCGGGCGTGTCTCGCGCGTGAGCCTGGTGCCCACGCACAGCCTCGAGCTGCTCGAAGCCGCGGCCGCGCGCGATGCCGCCGAGGCCGGCGAGATCGAGACACCGCTGCTGCCCGACGCACCGCTGGACGTGCTGGTGCAGCACCTCGTCACCGTCGCGCTCGGCGGCGGCTTCGTGGCGGCCGAGCTGCTGGCCGAGGTGCGCACCACCGCCAGCTACGCCGGCCTGGGCGAGCCGGCCTGGCAGTGGGCGCTGGACTTCGTCGCCCGCGGCGGCCCGTCGCTCACCGCCTACCCGGACCACCACCGCATCGCCCCGGACGACGCCGGCGTGTGGCGCGTGCCGGACGCGCGCATCGCCCGCCGCCACCGCCAGAACATCGGCACCATCGTCGCCGATCCGGCGGTCACGGTGCAGTTCTGGTCGCGCGGCGCGGCCGCGGGGCCGCGGCTGGGGCAGGTCGAGGAGAGCTTCATCGCCCGCTTCGCGCCGGGCGACGTGTTCACCTTCGCCGGCCGCGCGCTGGAGCTGGTCAAGGTGCACGACCTGGTGGCCTACGTGCGGCTGGCGCCGGCCCGCTCGGCCGCGGTGGCGCGCTGGCCGGGCGGGTCGATGGCGCTGTCGGGCCCGCTGGCGCACGCGATGCTGCGCCGGCTCGAAGCGGCCGCGCAGGGCCGCCTCGAGGGGCCCGAGATGCAGGCGCTGGCCGGCCTGCTGGCGGTGCAGGCGCAGCGCTCGGCGCTGCCCACGCCGGGCCTGCTGCTGGCCGAGACGCTGCGCTCCCGCGAGGGCCACCACCTCTTCGTCTACCCGTTCGCCGGCCGGCGCGTGCACCTCGGGCTGGCCGCGCTGCTGGCCTGGCGCGTCGCCCAGCGCGTGCCGGTGACCTTCTCGATGGCGGTCAACGACCTCGGTTTCGAACTGCTCAGCAGCACGCCGGTGGACTGGCCGACGCTGCTGCCCGACGGGCTGCAGGCCGCCCCCACGCCCTTGCGCGAGGAGCTGCTGGCCAGCGTGCATGCCAGCGACCTGGCGCGGCGGCGCTTCCGCGGCATCGCCCGCGTGGCGGGGCTGATCGTGCAGGGCCTGCCCGGCGAGCGGCGCAGCGCGCGCCAGCTGCAGGCGTCGTCGTCGCTGTTCTTCGACGTCTTCCAACGCCACGACCCCGGCAACCGGCTGCTGGCGCAGGCGGTCGAGGAGGCGCTGCGCGACGAGCTCGACCTGCCGCGCCTGGCCGCCACGCTGGCGCGGCTGGCGGCGTTGCCGCTGCGGCTGCAGGCCCTGCAGCGTGCCACGCCGCTGGGCTTTCCGTTGATCGTCGAGCAGATGCGCGAACGGCTCAGCACCGAGACGCTGGCCGATCGCGTGGCGCGCATGGTGGCCGCGCTCGAAGCCGCCGAAGCTCCGGGCGGCACCGCAGCCGCACCGGCCCCGGCCGAGCGCATCGCGCAGGCCCTGCAGCTCGAAGGCCGCGACGCCGCCGCGGCGCCCGCCGCCCGCCCACCGAGGAGCCGCCGCCGTGCGCGCCGCTGACGCCCCGCCCGGCGCGGCGCCGATCACGCTGGCCGGCGAGCGGCTGCACCTGCTGCCCGAGCGGGCGGTGTGGTGGCCCGCCACCGCCACGCTGTTCGTGGCCGACCTGCACCTCGGCAAGGGCGCCCACTTCCGCGCCCGCGGCCTGCCGGTGCCGCACGGCACCACCGGCGACACGCTCGACCGCCTGAGCCTGCTGCTGCAGCGCCACGCGGTGCGCACGCTGGTCGTGCTGGGCGACTTCGTGCATGCCGCCGATGCGCTGGCAGCGCCGCGGCTGCCGGCGCTGCAGGCCTGGCGCGCGGCGCATGCCGAGGTGGCGATCACGCTGGTGGCAGGCAACCACGACCGGCCGGTGGCGCACTGGCCGGCCGGCCTGGCGCTGCAGGTCGCGCCTGAGCCGCACCCGCTGCCCGCTTCGGCCCTGCTGGCAGCGCACCACCCGCAGCCGGTGCCCGGCCACGCGGTGCTGGCCGGCCACCTGCACCCCGCGGTGATGCTGCAAGGCCCCGGCGGCGACCGCCTGCGGCTGCCCTGCTTCGCGGTGCGCGACGACCTGCTGGTGCTGCCCGCCTTCGGCGCGTTCACCGGGGCGTCGGCGCGCGGCCTGCCGGCCGGGGCGCGGGCCTATGCGGTGACGCCGACACTGGTGCGGGCCGTGCCACACGATGGCAACAGCTGATCGGCGCCGCGGGACACGCGTCCCCTGCTAACGCGATCGGCGCCGCCACCGCTGCAACAGGATCGCGCGCCGCTCGATCAGCAGCCGCATCCACTCCTGCAGTGCGGCCAGCAGCCGGCGCATCGTCGAGGTGTCGCGGCCCGCGCGCTCGGCTCGCGCGAGCACCTGGCTCTCCTGCTCGACGCGCCGCTCGGCGCGGGCGATCCAGCGGTCGGTCTGACCGAGGTGGCGAAGGTTCTCTGCATCGGACATGGTCCCGTTATAGGGCAGCCGGGGCGGCAGGAGAAGCTTGTCCCGCCGGCCCACGATGGCAAGCGCGGCGGCGGCACGTGGCTTGCCCCGCCCGATGGAGAAGAAGAAAGCAGTGGTCCTCACCGTGCGGTACCGTCCACCCCGTTCCCTCGCCCCGCGCCACCGACGCCGTGCGACCGGGCTGCTCGTCGCCTCCTGCATCGTCGGCGCGGCCTTCGGCCAGGCGTTGCCGGAGGGCCAATGGCATGCGCCCGCCGGCGACCCCGCGAACACCCGCTACAGCCCGCTGCAGCAGATCGACCGCCACAACGTCGCCGGCCTGCGGCTGGCGTTCCGTTTCCCCACCGACACCCGCACCGGGCTCGAGGCCGCCCCGCTGGTGGTCGGCTCGACGATGGTCATCGTCACGCCCTACCCGAACCACCTCTACGCGTTGGACCTGTCGACGCCCACGGCGACGCTGAAGTGGCGCTACTCACCCTCGCCGGCGCCCGCTTCGCAGGGCGTGGCCTGCTGCGACGCGGTGAACCGCGGCGTGGCGTTCGACCAGGGGCGGCTCTTCTTCAACACGCTGGACAACCAGACCGTCGCGGTCGACCTCGAGACCGGCCGCGAGCTGTGGCGCACGCGGCTGGGCGACATCCGCCGCGGCGAAACGATGACCATGGCGCCGTTGGTCGCAAAAGGCAAGGTGCTGGTGGGCAACTCCGGCGGCGAGATGGGCGTGCGCGGCTGGCTCACCGCGCTGGACGCCGCCGATGGCCACATCGTCTGGCGCGCCTACAGCACCGGCCCCGATGCCGACGTGCGCATCGGTCCGGATTTCAAACCTTTCTACGGCCAGGACCGCGGCCGCGACCTCGGTGTCAGCAGTTGGCCGCCGGATGCGTGGAAGACCGGCGGCGGCAACGTCTGGGGCTTCGTGTCGTACGACCCGAAGCTCGACCTGGTCTACTACGGCACCGCCAACCCGGGCCCGTGGAACCCCGAGCAGCGCCCCGGCGACAACCGCTGGACCGCCGGCCTGTTCGCGCGCCGGCCTGACACCGGCGACGCGGTGTGGTTCTACCAGTTCAGCCCGCACGACCTGCACGACTACGACGGCGTCAACGAGAACGTGCTGGTCGACCTGCCGTGGCAGGGCACGCCGCGGCGCCTGCTGCTGCACCCGGACCGCAACGGCTACCTGTACGTGATCGACCGCGCCAGCGGCGAGGTGCTGGCGGCCGACCCGTACGGCGGCGCGGTCACCACCTCCACCGGTGTCGACCTGAAGACCGGCAAGCTGCTCTACAACCCGCGCACCGAACCGCGGCTGGGCAAGGCGGTGCGCGACATCTGCCCCGCCTCGCCCGGCGCGAAGGACTGGCAGCCCTCGGCCTGGTCGCCGCGCACGCAGCGCCTGTACATCCCGCGCCAGAACCTCTGCCAGGACGCCACCACCTACGCGGCCAGCTACATCGCCGGCACGCCCTACGTCGGTGCCGACGTGAAGATACGCGCCGGCGCCGGCGGCCACCGTGGTGCGGTCACCGCCTGGGACCCGCTGCAGCGGCGCGCGGCCTGGCAGGTCACCGAGGACCTGCCGGTGTGGAGCGGCGCGCTGGTGACCGCCGGCGACGTGGTGTTCTACGGCACGATGGACGGCGAGTTCAAGGCGCTCGACGCCACCGACGGCCGGCTGCTGTGGCGCTTTCGCACCGACAGCGGCATCGTCGGCCAGCCCATCGCCTACCGGGGCCCGGACGGCCGCCAGTACATCGCCGTGCTGGCCGGCGTGGGCGGCTGGGCCGGCAAGATCGTCTCGCTCGGGCTCGACGGCCGCGACCCGACCGCCGCGCTGGGCTTCGCCAACGCGATGAAGGACCTGCCCTCGCGCACACGGCCGGGAGGCATGCTGTATGTCTTCGCGCTGCCTTGACATGACGCTCTGCGCGGCGCTGCTGCTGGCCCTGCCGCTGGCGGGCTGCGAGCGCGAGATGCGCCGCTTCGACACGCCGCCGAAGGCCACCGACCGCGCCGGGCCGCAGGGCGCGGCGTTGCGGCCCGGCCCGTTCGCCTCGGCGCCGGGTGGCCCGGACGCACAGGCTCGTTCGATGAGCCAGGTGCCCCGGCAGCCGCCTCCGGGCTACGAGGAGAACGCCTTTGCAGTGGCCCAGGGCAAGCGCTGGTACCGCTGGTTCAACTGCAACGGCTGCCACGCCAACGGCGGCGGCGGCATGGGGCCGGCGTTGATCGACGCCACCTGGCGTTATGGCCGCCAGCCGGGCGACATCGCCGAAACCATCCTGCAGGGCCGGCCGAACGGCATGCCGTCGTTCGCCGGCCGGCTCAACGAAGAGCAGCTGTGGCAGCTCACGGCGTACGTGCGCTCGATGAGCGGGCAGCTGCGGGCCGACGTGGCGCCGAGCCGCAGCGATGCGCTCTCGGCCGGTGAACCGGAGTCGCGGCGCGAAACCCAGCGCCCGGGGCGGCGATGAACGGGCTGCACGACGTGCTGCTCTCCGGCGGCGTGCAGGCCGACCGGGTGATCGACCTGTGGCGGCTGCTGCTGTGGGTGTGCAGCGGCGTGTTCGGCCTGGTGCTGGTGGGGCTGGCATGGGCCCTGTGGCGCGCGCCCTCGGTGCGCAACGGCAGCCGGCCGCTGCACCCCGACGGGCCCGCCCGCGCGCGCCTGCTGCACTGGCGCATCGCGCTGGCCACGCTGGTCAGCACGCTGCTGCTGGTGGGGCTGACCGCGGCGAGCATCGCCACCGGGCGCGCGTTGGCCGGCCTGTCGCTGGACGGGGCGCTGCACGTCGAGGTGACCGCACACCAGTGGTGGTGGGAGTTGCGCTACGAGGACGACCCGCCCGGCGCATTGTTCAGCACCGCCAACGAGCTGCACGTGCCGGTGGGCCGGCCGGTGCTGCTGCGGCTGCGCTCGGACGACGTGATCCACAGCCTGTGGGTGCCCTCGCTCGGCGGCAAGCGCGACCTCGTGCCCGGCCACGAGGTCACGTTCACGTTCCGGGCCGACCGGCCCGGCGTCTACCTCGGCCGCTGCGCCGAGTTCTGCGGGCTCCAGCATGCGGCGATGTCGCTGCAGGTGGTGGCGCATGCACCGGCCGAGTTCGATGCCTGGATCGCCCGGCAGCGCGAGCCGGCCCGCGCGCCCACCACCGCGCAACGCGAACGCGGCCGCACGGTGTTCAGCGGTGCCTCGTGCGCGATGTGCCACAGCATCACCGGCACCGATGCGGGCGGCCGCCGTGCACCGGACCTGACGCACGTCGCCTCGCGGCGCACCATCGCCGCCGGCGCGCTGCCGATGGGCGAGGAGTCGCTGGCGCACTGGATCACCGATCCGCAATCGGTGAAGCCGGGCACCAACATGCCGCCGACGGTGCTGACAGCCGAGGACCTGCAGGCGCTGGTGGCGTACCTGGGGAGCCTGCAGTGACCGACCGCCACACCCTTCCCGTCACCGCCGACCAGGAACACCTGCTCGAGCAGACCTGGCGCGACCCGCCTGGCTGGCGCGGCTGGATCGGCGCGATCAACCACAAGACCATCGGCCGTCGCTTCATCGTCACCGCCTTCGGCTTCTTCATCGCCGGCGGCCTGCTCGCGCTGCTGATGCGCGCGCAGCTGGCCGGGCCGCAGCGCGGGCTGGTGGGGCCGGACCTGTACAACCAGCTGTTCACGATGCACGGCACGACGATGATGTTCCTGTTCGCCGTGCCGGTGATGCAGGCCTTCGCGGTGTACTTCGTGCCGCTGATGATCGGCGCGCGCAGCATCGCGTTCCCGCGGCTCAACACCTATGCCTACTGGGTGTACCTGTTCGGCGGGTGGATGCTGTTCGCGGCGTTCTTCCTCAACAGCGGGCCGGATGCCGGCTGGTTCGCCTACCCGCCGCTGGCGGGCCCCGAGTTCGGCCCGGGCAAGCGGGTCGACTTCTGGGCCCAGCTGATCACGTTCACCGAGCTGTCGGCGCTGGTCGAGGCGGTGGTCATCATCACCACCATCTTCAAGCTGCGCGCGCCGGGCATGACGCTCTCGCGCATGCCGCTGTTCGTGTGGGGCATGCTAATCACCGCGTTCATGGTGCTGTTCGCGATGCCCTCGGTGATGCTGGCCAGCACCGCGCTGCTGCTGGACCGCCTGGTCGGCACGGATTTCTACAACCCCAACGAAGGCGGAGACCCGCTGCTGTGGCAGCACCTGTTCTGGTTCTTCGGCCATCCGGAGGTGTACCTGATCTTCCTGCCCGGGCTGGGCTTCCTGTCGACCATCCTCCCCACCTTCGCGCGCCGGCCGATCGTCGGCTACACGGCGATGGTGCTGGCCCTGATCGCCACCGCGTTCATGGCGTTCGGGCTGTGGGTGCACCACATGTTCGCCACGCCCTTCCCGGAGCTCGGCAAGGCGTTCTTCAACGCGATGAGCCTGCTGATCGCGATCCCGACCGCGGTGCAGATCTTCTGCTGGATCGCGACGCTGGCCACCGGGCGCATCGTCTGGAAGACGCCGCTGCTGTTCGTGCTGGCGTTCTTCTTCATCCTGGTGCTGGGCGGCATGAGCGGGCTGATGCTGGGCTCGGTGCCGCTGGACCTGCAGGTGCACGACACCTACTTCGTCGTCGCGCACCTGCACTACGTGCTGATCGGCGGCGCGGTGTTCCCGCTGTTCGGCGCGCTGCACTACTGGTTCCCCAAGATCACCGGCCGGCTGATGAGCGAGCGGCTCGGCCACCTGTCGTTCTGGCTGATGTTCGTCGGCTTCAACGCGACCTTCTTCCCGATGCACTGGCTCGGCCTGCACGGCATGACGCGGCGGGTGTACACCTACCCCGCCGGCCTGGGCTGGGAGGGGCCGAACCTGCTGGCCACCGGCGGCGCATTCGTGCTGGCGCTCGGCACCGCGGTGGCGTTCGCCAATGCGTGGTGGGCCTGGCGGCGCGGCGTCCCGGCGGGCGACGATCCGTGGGGCGCCCCCACGCTCGAATGGGCCACCGCATCGCCGCCGCCGGCGGTCAACTTCCCGGCCCCGCCGGTGGTGCACCGCCGGGACCCGCTGTGGCACGCGCCGGAAGAACCGACCCATGTCGCCGGCCTCGCGCTGCGCCAGCGCGAGGTGCTCGTCACCACCGTGCGCGATGCCGAGCCCGATCACCGCTACCGCTTTCCGGTGCCCACGCCGTGGCCGTTCCTCGGGGCGGTGGCCACCACCGTGCTGTTCGTCGGCTCGGTGTTCACGCCGTGGGCGGTGGTGTGGGGCGCGGCGCCGGTGGCCATCGGCCTGACCGCGTGGTTCTGGCCGAAGAAGGACGACCGCGACGCGCAGGCCATCGCGCTGGAGCGCGCCCCATGAACCCGTTCCACAACCCCGCGGCGATCCGGCAGCGTGAAGCCGCGCAGGCCCGCGTGCGGCGCGCCGGCATCGCGCTGGACGTCAGCGAACTGCCCAGCTTCGGCTTCGGCCACCGCAGCCTGATGTGGTGGGGCACCCAGGGCCTGATGGCGGTGGAAGGCACGGTGTTCGCGCTGCTGATCGGCGCCTATGCGTACATCGCCCTGCAGGCCGACCGCTGGCCGCCCACCGGCCCCGCGCCCGACCTCGCCTGGGGCGCCGTGCACACGCTGGTGGCGCTGCTGAGCCTGTGGCCGAACCACCGCATCAAGCAGCGCGCCGAGCAGCTCGACCTGGCCAGCGTGCGCCGCGGCATGGTCGTGCATTCGCTGGTCGGCGCCGTGCTGCTGGCCATCCGCTGGGCCGAGTTCCGCCACCTCAACGTCGGCTGGGACGACGACGTCTACGGCTCGCTGGTGTGGCTGCTGTTGGGCCTGCACACCACCCACCTGGCGACCGATGTCTACGACACCTGGGTGCTGACCGCGCTGATCTGGAGCCGCAAGATGGCGCTGCGGCGCTTCGCCGATGTCAGCGAGAACGCGCTGTACTGGTACTTCGTGGTGTGGAGCTGGCTGCCGATCTGGGCGGTGGTGTACGGGGTGCCGCGATGGCTGTGAGCGCGCGGTGGCGGGCGGCCCTGCTCGCTGCTGCATCGCCACTGGCAGCGCAGGCCCACCCGGTCGCCGCCGCGCCGGCCCGCTGGGACCTGCCGTGGACCTTCGAGCCCTGGGTCGTCGCCTGCCTGCTGCTGAGCCTCGCGCTCTATGCCGCCGGCCTGCTGCGGCTGTGGCGGCGTGCCGGCACCGGCCGCGGCATCCGGCGGTACCAGGTGCTGGCCTTCGCGCTCGGCTGGCTGGCCCTCGCGGTCGCGCTGGTGTCGCCGCTGGACGCCCTGGGCAGCCGCTTGTTCTCGGCGCACATGGTGCAGCACGAATTGCTGATGGTGGTCGCCGCGCCGCTGCTGTGCGTGGCGCAGCCGCTGGTGGCGTGGCTGTGGGCGTTGCCGCCGCGCTGGCGCCGTGCGGTCGGCACGGCCACCGGCAACCCCGCGTGGCGCACCGCGTGGGCCCTGCTCACCGCGCCGGCCGCGGCCTGGGCGCTGCACGCGCTGGTGCTGTGGGGCTGGCATGTGCCGGCGCTGTTCGACGCCGCGTTGCGCAGCGACGCCGTGCACACCGCGCAGCACCTCGGCTTCGTCGCCAGTGCACTGCTGTACTGGTGGTCGACCCTGCGGCGCGACCGCGCCGCCGAAGGTGCGGCGCTGCTGTCGCTGTTCACCACGATGGTCCACACCGCGGCCCTCGGCGCGCTGCTGACGCTGTCGCCGCTGCCGTGGTACGCGCCGTACCAGGCCAGCGCCGCAGCGCTCGGCTGGACGGCCCTCGAAGACCAGCAGCTCGGCGGGCTGGTGATGTGGGTACCCGCGGGCATGGCCTACCTCGCGGTGGCGGTGCTGCTGGCGGCGCGCTGGCTGCGCGAGGGGGCACCGGGAGAAGTGATGGAACGGCCCTTGCCGCAGCCGGCCACCCCCTCCCATCGCCCCTGACCCCCGAGGATCCATGGCGTCTTCTGCGCACCGGCCGTTCGAGCCGCCGGACCTCCTCCTCGAACAACGCATCGACGCCTTCGACGTGGCGGCCGACGGCCGGTGGGCCGTCTGTGCCGTCAATGCACCGGACCCCGCGCGCGACGGCTACACCTCGCAGCTGTGGCGCCTGCCGCTGGACGGCAGCGCGTTGCCGCAGTGGCCGTTCACGCAGGCGGGCTGCCGGGACACCGCGCCGGCCCCCTCGCCCGACGGCCGGCAGATCGCTTTCCTGAGCGACCGCCACGGCGGTCCGCCGCAGGTCCACCTGATGCCCAGCGACGGCGGCGAAGCCCGCCCGCTCACGCGCTTCGCCTGCCCGGTGATCGACCTGGCCTGGCGCCCGGACGGCACGCAGCTGGCGCTGGTGTGTGGGTTTGCGGTCGACCCCGGGCAGCGCGCCGCGGGCACGCACGACCTCGACTTGCAGCGACCGCCGAGGCCCGACAACGCCCCCGAACTCGCCTGGCGGCTGCCGTACAAGAGGGACGGCAGCGGCTACACGCTGGGCCGGCGGCTGCACCTGGTGCTGGTCGATGCCGACAGCGGCGCGCCGCTGCAGGTGCTGACCCGCGGCGACTTCGACGTCGCCGAGATCGCCTGGTCGCCCGACGGCCGGCTGCTCGCCTACGGGCGCAGCCGCGAGGCGCTCGGCGAAACGCACTGCAGCGACCTCTGGTGCCTCGACCTCGCACCGGACGGCACCCCCGGCACGCCGCGCCGGCTGACCCACGACATCGCCACCGCCGGCGCACCGGCCTGGTCGCCCGACGGCCGGCAACTGGCGTTCACCGGTGCACGCGAGGCCGGCAATGCGGTGCTGCTGCTGTGGCGCTGCCTGCTGGAGGGCGACGGCGGCCGCGCCGAACGGCTCGGCGGCGACGATGCCGAGGTGGCCCCCGGCGTGCGGCCCTGCTGGCACGGCGATGCGCGCCGCGTCGCGTTCGCCCAGGCCTGGCACGGCCTGCAACGCATCGCGGTGGTCGACACGGACACCGGCGGCCTCTCGGTCGCGGTGCAGCACGACACCGGGCAGGTGGCGGCACTGCGGACGGCGGCCGGGCGACTGGTCTACACGCTGGAAGGCGTCGAGCAGCCGCTGGAGCTCTACACGGCCGACTGGCAGGGCGGCGCGGCTCACCGGGTGAGCCACCTCAACGCGTGGTGGGACCAGCGCCAGCCGCCGCAGGTGCAGCGGCGCACCTTCACCGTGCCGGACGGCCGTGGCGGCCAAGAGCGCATCGAAGGCTGGCTGTTCTTGCCGCAGGGCTGTCGGCAAGCCATGCCGCTTCTCGTCGAGGTGCACGGCGGGCCGGCCAGCTACGTGCTGCTGGCCTTTCCGCAGGGCGCCTACCGGCAGGTGCTGGTGAGCCACGCCGGCACCGAGGCCGAGCTGGTGCTGTACCCCGGCGGCACGCACCACGTGATCGGCCAAGTCCCGCCGTCGCACCGGCTCGATGCGCTGCAGCGCATCGTCGGCTGGCTGCAGCGCTGGATCGACACGCCGCTGCCGGTGCCACAGGAGTCCCCACCATGAAAGTGCACCACCTCAACTGCGTCTCGGCCTGCCCGCTCGGCGGCCGGCTGATGGACGGCCGCTCGGCCAGCGTGTTCGAACGCGGCCAGCTGTGTTGCCATTGCCTGCTGGTCGAATCGAACGACGGCCTGGTGCTGGTGGACACGGGCTATGGTCTGCGCGATGTGGCATCGCCGCGCAGCCGGTTGAGCGGCTTCTTCCTGGCGCTGATGAGCCCGGACTTCCGCGCGGAGATGACCGCCGCGCGGCAGGTGGAGGCCCTCGGTTTTGCGCTCGCCGACGTGCGCCACATCGTGCTGACGCACCTGGACTTCGACCACGCCGGCGGGCTCGACGACTTTCCCGCCGCGCGCATCCACCTGCTGTCCCGCGAACGAGAGAGCGCCTCGCGCCGCACCACCTGGCTGGATCGCCAGCGTTACCGGCCGCAGCAGTGGTCCAGCCAGGGCCGCTGGACGCTGCATGGCGGCGGCGGCGACCGCTGGTACGGCTTCGACGGCGTGTGCAGCGGCCGCGGGCTGCCGGAGGGTGTCGCGCTGGTGCCGCTGCACGGCCACACGCTGGGCCACGCCGGCGTGGCCGTGCGCCGCGACGGCAGCTGGCTGCTGCAGGCCGGCGACGCCTACTTCTACCACCGCGAGATGGACCGCGAGCGGCCCTGGTGCACGCCCGGCCTGCGGCTCTACCAGACGATGATGGAGAAGGACCGGGCGGCCCGCCTGCACAACCAGGCGCGCCTGCGCACCCTGTGCACCGACCATCCCGAAGTGTGCGTGTGCTGCGCCCACGACCCGCGCGAGTTCGAGCACCTCGCCGGCCGGGCCATGGCCGACACCGCCACGGCCCCGGCGGCGCTGCCGTCAATCGCGTGAGCGGCCGCGCCACCACCACCAGGCCACACCGGCCACCAGCGCCAGCGTGGCCGCCTTGCGCGCCGCGCCGGCCGGGTTGTGGCGCAGCTCCGCACGCCCGCCCATCTCGGCATAGAGGTTCGGCACATGGCCGTGGCCGACATCGGCGACCAGCCCTTCGACCATGTGCACCCGGTCGGCCACCAGCAGCAGCATCCAGCGCCGCACGTCGTTCTCGCTGAACTTGAACGCGATGCGGCGCAGCCCGCCGCTCACGCCGCTGGGCGGCACCGTGGTGCCGAACACCGGCGTGATGCCGGGCCGCTCGGTGGAGTGCAGGATCTCCACCGTCTGCGGCTGCTGCGGCGGCATGCGTGTCGCCACGTCCAGGCGCGGCGGCATGCGTTCCATCGGCACCGCGGGGCGGTCGGCACGGTCGCGGTCGACGCCCCAGCCGGGGATGTGGGCGAAATCGGCGGGGTCCACCGGGCCTCGCGGCGAGGCGGTCTCGGGGGCGTGCAGGGCATGGTCGTGCGGCATGGTCGGGCTCCAGGGCAAGGTCCAGGGCAATGTCGAAGGCAGGGGGCTCAGTGCGCGATCCCGGGCGGGATCAGCACCGTCTTGATGCAGTGGTCCAGCTTGCTGGAGAACAGGTGGTACGCATCGGCCACCTCCTCGAGCGGCACGCGGTGCGTGATGATGTCGCGCGGGCGCAGGTGGCCGGCCTGGATGTGTTCGATCAGGCGCGGCAGGTGGCGGCGCACGCTGGCCTGGTTCATGCGCAGCGTCAGGCCCTTGTTCAGCGCGTTGCCGATCGGCACCAGGTTGAAGGTGGGCCCGTAGACGCCGACGATCGAGATGCGCCCGCCCTTGCGGGCCGAGTTGATCGCCCAATGCAGCACCGTCGCCGCGCCGGCCTGCAGCTTCAGCCGCACGCCGGTGAGCCGCTGCAGCAGGCTGCCCTCGGCCTCGCAGCCCACCGCGTCGATGCAGACGTCGGCACCGAGCCAGTCGGTCATCTTCTTCAGGTGGATCGCCATGTCGTCGACCTCGCGGAAGTTGACCACCTCGCACTGCGCATAGCGCCGCACGAAATCGAGCCGGTACTCGACATGGTCGACCACGATGACGCGCCCGGCGCCCATCAGCCAGGCGCTCTTGGCCGCGAAGATGCCCACCGGGCCGGCGCCGAACACCACCACGGTGTCGCCCGGCTCGATGTCGCCCATCTCGGCGGCTTGGTAGCCGGTGGGCAATGCGTCGGTGAGCAGCACCGCGTCGTCATGGTCAAGCTCCGGGGGGATCTTGATCGGCCCGACGTCGGCCATCGGCACGCGCACGTACTGCGCCTGGCCGCCGTCGTAGCCGCCGGTGGTGTGCGAGTAGCCGTAGATGCCGCCCACCGCGGTGGCCTCGGGGTTGGTGTTGTGGCAATTGCTGTACAGCTCGCGCTGGCAGAAGTAGCAGGCACCGCAGAACACGTTGAACGGCACCAGCACGGCATCGCCGGTGCGCAGGTTCTGCACCGCCGAGCCGGTCTCGACGACCCGGCCGATGAACTCGTGCCCGAACGTGCTGCCCACGCGGGTGTCGGGCACCAGACCGTGGTAGAGGTGCAGGTCCGAACCGCAGATGCACGAGCGCGTGACCTGCACGATGGCGTCGTGCGGGTGTTCGATCTCGGGGTCGGGCTTGTGGGGGTTGGGGCGCACGCGGTACGGGCCCCGGTATTCCATGGCGAGCATTGGTGATCCTTTGCGTTGAGCCCGCCGCGGGCAACCCCCATTCCTGCTCGCGCCACTGGTGGCCCTGAACCGAAGGCGCCGCCGCTCGGCGATGATGGGGCCCCTCGGTCCCTCGACAAAGGCTGTTCCTTGTCTCCTGCCGCGCTCTCCCGGGCCGCCTCGATCTCCGACCTGCGCCGCCTGGCCCGGCGGGCGCTGCCGCGCATGGTGTTCGACTACATCGACGGCGCCACCGGCGAGGAGCTGACCGCGCAGCGCAACCGCGAGGCGTTCTCGCGGGTGATGCTGGAGGCGGCGGTGTTGGTGGACCTGTCGCAGCGCGGCCTGGCCACCACGCTGTTCGGCCAGCCGGTGGCGATGCCGCTGGTGATCGGCCCCACCGGCATGAACGGCTCGTTCTGGCCGCACGGCGACCTCTGCCTGGCCCGCGCGGCGCACCGCGCCGGCATCCCGTTCGTGCTGAGCACGGCGGCCACCGAACGGCTGGGCGACGTGGCCGCGGCGGCCGGGCCGCTGCGCTGGTTCCAGCTCTACATGCTGCGCGACCGCGGCCTGGCCGCGGCGCTGCTCGAGCGGGTGCACGCGGCCGGCTTCGACGTGCTCGAGCTCACGGTGGACACCGCGGTCTCCGGCCGTCGCCCGCGCGACATCCGCAACGGCTTCACGCTGCCGTTCCGCTGGCGCTGGGACACCCTGCTCGATGCGGCCCGGCACCCGCGCTGGGCGATGGCGATGCTGCGGCAGGGTGCGCCGCGGCTGCGGCTGTTCGAAGAGGCGCTGGGCAGCGTGCCGCAGGGCCGCACCATCGGCGAGGTGATGCAGCAGCAGATCAGCGATGCGTTCGGCTGGCGCGACCTCGACTGGCTGCGCACGCAGTGGCCGGGGCGGCTGGTGCTGAAGGGCGTGGCCGCGGTGCGCGACGTGGCACCGGCGCTGGCCGCGGGCGTGGACGGCTTCGTCGTCTCGAACCACGGCGGCCGCCAGCTCGATGGCGCCTGCGGTGCGCTCGAGTGCCTGCCCGCCTTTGCCGATGCGGTGGCCGGTCGTGCCACCGTGCTGTTCGACAGCGGCGTGCGCAGCGGCGCCGACATCGCCAAGGCGCTGGCCCTCGGCGCCGACGCGGTGCAGCTCGGCCGCGCGACCCTGTACGGCCTGGCGGCGGCCGGCGAGGCCGGCGTGCAGCACGCGCTCGCGCTGCTGGCCGACGACCTGCTGCGCACGATGGGCAACTGCGGCGCCCACCGGCCGGCCGAACTGCGCGGCCGGGCGGGCTGGCCGGCCGGCTGATCAGCCCGGCAGCTCGGCCGCGTCCTTCGATGCGCTGCGCATCGGCGCACGGCTGCGGTCGTTGTTGAGGTCGACGAACTTGCGCAGCAGCGCCATGAACTGCTCGCGCTCGTCCGGCGAGAAGGTGCTGAGCAGGCGCTTGCGCATCGCGTGCACGTCGGCCACCAGGCCGACGATCAGCGCCTCGCCGGCCGCCGACAGCGTCAGCACCCGCTGGCGCTTGTCGACCTCGCTCGGGTCGCGGTTCAGCAGGCCCTTGCCTTCCAGGCGCGCGGCGGTCAACGCGGCGGTGGAGGTGTCCAGCGCGGTGGCGCGGGCCAGGCTCACCTGGTCGATGCCGGGGGTCTCGTGCACCGCGCGCAGGATGGCGTACTGGATCGGCGTGATGTCGGAGCTGACCAGTTCGGCGAACAGCCCCATGCAGATCTGGTTGGCACGGCGGATCAGGTGGCCGGGCTGCTCGTAGAGGTCGTCGTGCACGGTCTTCTTCGGCCGGCGCACGGGCGGCTGGGATCGGCTGGTCATGGTGAGGATCGGGTCTTGAAAAACGCGCCGGGTCTGGCAGTGGCGGCACGGCAGTAGCGCACGCGGCACCGGGTTTCATCACTCAGTGATAACCCTACACCACATTGCACAGGGACCGCCGGGTCCTTACCATTCTTCAGCATGCTGAACAGTTGACGTTTCGCAAACGACCGTTCGGTCCGTCCCACCCCCCGCACGCCGCCGCCATGAACAAGCGCTCCTTTCTCTCCGCCAGCCTCACCGCCGTGGCCCTGGCCGCCACTGCCGCCCTGCCCGCCCAGGCGCAGGGCACCGACCCGGTGAAGATCGGCCTGATCCTGCCGATGACCGGCCCGTTCGCCTCCACCGGCCGGCAGATCGACGCCGCGGTGAAGCTCTACATCGCCCAGCACGGCAGCACCGTGGCCGGCCGCAAGGTGGAGGTGGTGCTGCGCGACGACGCCGGCACGCCCGACCAGACCCGCCGCATCGCCCAGGAGCTGGTGGTGAACGAGAAGGTGTCGGTGCTGGCCGGCTTCGGCATCACGCCGGCCGCGCTGGCGGTCGGGCCGGTGGCCACGCAGGCCAAGGTGCCGGCGGTCATCATGGCGGCCGCCACCTCGGGCATCGTCGCCACGTCGCCGTACTTCGTGCGCACCAGCTACACGCTGCCGCAGACCTCGGCCACGATGGCCGACTGGGCCGCGCGCAACAACCAGAAGAAGGTCGTCACGATGGTGTCGGACTACGGTCCGGGCATCGACGCCGAGAAGAGCTTCAAGGAACGCCTGAAGGCCGTCGGCGGCGAGGTGCTGGCCGAGGTGCGCGTGCCGATCCGCAACCCGGATTTCGCGCCGTTCCTGCAGCGCGTGCGCGACCTCAAGCCCGACGCGGTGTTCGTCTTCATCCCCTCCGGCCCCGCCGTGGCGCTGATGAAGCAGTTCGTCGAGCGTGGCATGGACAAGGCCGGCATCAAGTTGATCGGCGACGGTGGCGTGACCGACGACGACACGCTCAACGAGATGGGCGACGTGGCGCTGGGCACGGTGACCTCGTTCCACTACTCGGCCTCGCACGACAGCGCGGTCAACAAAAAGTTCGTCGACGCGTTCGTCGCGGCCAACAAGTTCCGCCCCAACTTCATGGCGGTGGGCGGCTACGACGGCATGCACGCGATCTACCAGGGGCTGGAAGCCACCAAGGGCAAGAGCGATGGCGACACGCTGGTGGCCGCGATGAAGGGGCTGGGCTTCGAGAGCCCGCGCGGCCCGATCTCGATCGACGCGCAGACGCGCGACATCGTGCAGAACATCTACATCCGCAAGGTCGAGCGCAAGAACGGCCAGCTGTGGAACACCGAGATCGAGACCTTCAAGGCGGTCAAGGATCCGCGCGCGCAGTGAGGCGCCGGGCTTTCGGAGAGATCACACCATGAACGCCGTGTTGCAACCCCGCAGCGACGCCGCCGCTGCCGCCACGCCCGCCTTCCCGATGAACCGCTGGTGGGTGGCCGGGTTCTCGTGGGAACTGAAGGACCAGCCGCTCGGCCGCACGCTGCTGGGCCATCCGGTGGTGCTGTTCCGCACGCCCGATGGCCGTGTCAGCGCGCTGGAAGACCGCTGCAGCCACAAGGAACTGCCGCTGTCGCTGGGCACGCTCGAAGAAGGCGGCCTGCGCTGCGGTTACCACGGCCTCTTGTTCGAGCCGGGCGGCCGCTGCATCGAGATCCCGGGGCAGGAGCGCATCCCGGCGAAGACCACGCTGCGATCGTTCCCGCTGGTGGAGCAGGACCAGATCCTGTGGATCTGGGTCGGCGCCAGCGCGAAGGACCGGCCCACCGACGCCCCGCCGGCCTACCGCTTCCACAGCGATCCGGCCTATCAGTTCGGCGGCAACAGCGTCCACTACGACGTGCCGTGGCAGCTGATCCACGACAACCTGCTCGACCTCAGCCACCTCGGCTACGTGCACCTGAAGACCGTCGGCGGCAACCCGAAGCTGCACATGAATGCGCCGATGAAGGTGGAAGGCGAAGGCCGCGCCCTGCGCGTGGTGCGGCACATGCCGAACTCGGTGGCGCCGCCCACCTACCAGGCCGCCTGGCCCTGGCAGACCGACCGCATCGACCGTTGGCAGGAGATCGACTTCAAGGTCTCGCACCTGCACATCTGGACCGGCGCGATGGAACCGGGCAGCGGCGACTACGCCGACGTGAACCGCCACGGCTTCCACATGCATGGCTTCCACGGGGTGACGCCGGAGACCGAGACCACCGCGCACTACTTCTGGACGATCGCGACCAACCCGCATCCGGACATGCAGAACGTGACGCAGCTGGTGGTCGACCAGACCGAGGCCACGTTCATGGAAGACAAGGTGGTGCTCGAGGCGCAGTGGCGCAACCAGCACCGCTTCGCGGAGCGCAAGCAGGTCGACATCCACGTCGACGTCGGGCCGAACCGGGCCCGCCGCATCGTGCGCGAGCTGATGCAGCCGCCGCGCGGCTGAGCCGGCCGTCAGCGCATCATCGCAGCGCCCTTGACCTGCGCGTAGAGCGCATCGCCCGGCCGCAGCGCGAGCCGCTCGGCCGAGCGCAGCGTGATGCGCGCCAGCAGCAACGCCCCGCCGTCGATCGCCGGGCCGTGGCCGGTGCGCAGGCCGAGCGTCACCACCGCGTCGTCCCGCCGCAGGTGCTGCAGCGTGACCGGCAGCACGTTGAGGATGCTGGTGGCGCCGGGCGGCTCGCGCACCACGCTGACATCTCGCGCCAGCACGCGCACGCGCACCACGGCGCCCACCGGCTGCGCCACTTCGCCGATCCACAGGCCCTGGCTGCCCTGCGCCAGCCGCAGGTGGCTCAGCCGGTGAGCCCGGTCGTGTTCGGCCACCACGGCGGGCAGCACGGCGCCGGCATCGTCGGCGCTGGCCAGCGGCAGGTCCGGGCGCACCACCAGGTCGACCAGCGCACCCTGCGCCTGCACGCGGCCCTCGGCCATCAGCACCAGGTGGTCGGCCAGGCGGGTCACCTCGTCGAGCGCATGCGACACGTAGACGATCGGCATCGCCAGCTCGGCATGCAGGCGCTCGAGGTACGGCAGGATCTCGGCCTTGCGGGCGGCATCGAGCGCGGCCAGCGGTTCGTCGAGCAGCAGCAGCCGCGGGCTGGTGAGCAGCGCCCGCGCGATCGCGACCCGCTGGCGCTCGCCGCCCGACAGGCCGGCCGGCCGGCGCTCGAGCAGGCGGCCGATGCCGAGCAGGGCCACCGCCTGGTCCAGCGGGATCCGCCGCTCGGCGGCCGGGATGCGGCGCTGGCCGTAGTCGAGGTTGCGCCGCACGTCCAGGTGCGGGAACAGCGCCGACTCCTGGATCACGTAGCCCACCGGGCGGCGGTGCGGCGGCACGAAACAGCGCTGCGCATCGTCCTGCCACACGCTGCCGGCGACGGCGACCCGGCCGGCCGCGCGCTCCAGCCCGGCCAGCGCCCGCAGCACGGTGGTCTTGCCGCAGCCCGACGGGCCGAACAGCGCGGTGATGCCCTGGGCGGGCAGCTGGGCCTGGACGTCGAGCTGGAAGCCGGGCCTGGCCAGTTGCAGGGCGAGGTCGATACCGTTGTTCTCTGTAGGAGCGGCTTCAGCCGCGATGGACCGTGGCACAGCACGAATCGCGGCTGAAGCCGCTCCTACAGAACGGCGCGGCCCGGGGTCAGGTTCGCTCATGCGTTCCCCGCGGTCGGTTCACCCAATAGAGCGTGCTCAGCACCACGAGCGCAAACACCACCATCGCCGCGGCCAGCCGGTGCGCCGGATCGAACTCGGTGGCCTCGACGTGGTCGTAGATCGCCACGCTGAGCACCCGCGTCTGGCCGGGGATGTTGCCGCCCATCATCAGCACCACGCCGAACTCGCCCACCGTGTGCGCGAAGCCGAGCACTGCCGCGGTGATGAAGCCCGGCCGCGCCAGCGGCAGCGCGATGGTGAAGAAGCGGTCCCAGGCGTTGGCCCGCAGCGTCGCGGCGGCCTCCAGCAGGCGCCGCGGCACCGCCTCGAAGGCCTGCTGCAGCGGCTGCACGACGAACGGCATCGAGTACAGCACCGAGGCCACCACCAGCCCGGGGAACGTGAACGGCAACCGCCCGAGGCCGAGCATTTGCGTGAGCTGCCCCACCGGGCCCTGCGGGCCCATCAGCACCAGCAAGTAGAACCCCAGCACCGTGGGCGGCACCACCAGCGGCATCGCCACCAGCGCCGAGAACACCGGCTTCAGCGGCGAACGTGTGTGCGCCAGCCACCACGCGATCGGCGTGCCGATGATGAGCAGCAGCACGGTGGTGAGGCCGGCCAGCTCCGCGGTGAGCCGGATCGCGAGCCAGTCGGCGGGAGAAAACAGGTTCACCGGTAGCCGTACGACGCGATCACGGCCTTCGCGGGCGGGCTCTTCAGGTAGTCGAGCAGCGCCTTCGCGGCCGGGTTGTCCTGGCCGGCCTTCAGCAGCACGGCATCCTGGCGGATCTCGCCGTACAGCGACTGCGGCACGCGCCACACCGAGCCCGTGGCCGGCTTGCCCGGCACGGCCACCTGCGACAGCGCGACGAAGCCGATCTCCGCATTGCCCGACTGCACGAACTGGTAGGCCTGCGCGATGCTGTCGCCGGTGACGATCTTCGAAGCCAGCTTGTCGGCCAGGCCCCTGGCCTTCAGCACCTCGACGGCCGCGGCGCCGTACGGCGCCACCTTCGGGTTGGCGATCGACAGCCTGGTGAACCGGTCGGACGCCAGCACCGCGCCCTGGTCGTCGACCAGGCCGGGCTGCGCGCTCCACAGCACCAGCTGGCCGATGGCGTAGGTGAAGGGGCTGCCGGCCACGCCGAAGCCTTCGGCGACCAGCTTCTTCGGCGTTTCGTCGTCGGCCGCGATCAGCACCTCGAACGGCGCGCCGCCCTGCGTGATCTGCGTGTAGAACTTGCCCGTGGGGCCGGCCGACACTTTCAGCACATGCCCGGTGGCGGCGGTGAACGATTCGCCGATCTTGCCGAGCGGGCCGGCGAAGTTGGCCGCCACGGCGACCTGGACCTCGCCCGCGTGGGCCGCCGTGCCGGCCAGCAGGACGGTCACGCATACCAGAGCACGTTTCATCTTCCTTCTCTCCTGGTGCTTCAACCGAGCACCGACAAGATCACGCTGGAGGCCTGGAACACCGCGGCCACGCGGCTGCCTTCGGCCAGGCCGAGGTCCCGCACCGACTCGCGCGTGACCACCGAGACCACCGTGCGGCCGCCGCCGAGGTCCACGCACACCTCGCTGTTCACCGGCCCGTCGTGGAGGCGCGAGACCGTGCCCCAGAGCTGGTTGTCGGCACTCAGGCGCTGGCCCGTGTCGGCCATCAGCATCACGGCCGGCGCCTTGATCAGCGCCATCACCTGCAGGCCGATCTCGATGCCCAGGGCCTGCGCCGAATCGCGCGTGATCACGGCCTTCAGCTGGGTTTGCGCATCCAGTCGCAGGAAGACCTCGACGTCGATCTCGCCCTCGCGCACGCCGCTGACCGTGCAGGCCAGCTGGTTGCGCGCGCTGGTGCGCAGCGACAGGCGCCGCAGCACCTGCGTGAAGCCGCGCACCGAGGCGTCGTCGAGGCCGTCGCCGTCCAAGCGGGCGGCGAGCCGGTCCAGCGTGGCCTGGTATTCGTTCTCTACTGCGCGATACAGCGCCACCAGCCTGCGGCCGTGTTCGGTGAGCCGGGTACCGCCGCCCTGCCGGCCCCCGGTGCTGCGTTCCACCAGCGGCTGCTCGGACAGGTTGTTCATCGCGTCGACCGCATCCCACGCCGCCTTGTACGACAGCGGCACATGCTTGGCCGCCTGCGAGATCGAGCCGTGTGCCTCGATGGCCTCGAGCAGGCGGATGCGCACGCCGCCGAGGAACGGCCCGACGGCAGTGTTGATCTCCAGCTTGCCGACCCACTGCAGCGGCGCCGGCACGGCGGCCTTGCGGGCGGAAGATTTGCGCATCGAACGGGTCCGGGTCAGGGCATGTTTACTATTTACTTTAGTATACAGCGACGAGCCCTCGGTCGCCGCTCAACCCTGCCGGAACTGGCGCCGGTACGTCGTCGGCGCCACACCGAGTCGCGCGGCGAAGTGCTGCCGCAGCGACACCGCCGAACCGAAGCCCGCCCGTGCTGCCACCGCCTCGATCGGCAGGTCGCCGGATTCGAGCAGCCGCTGCGCCAGCAGCACGCGCTGGTGCTGCAGCCAGTCGTTGACGCTGCTGCCGGTGACCTCGCGGAAGCGCCGCGTGAAATGCCGCCGGCTCATCGCCGCACGCCGGGCCAGGTCGTCGATGGCATGCGGCTGGTGCAGCCGCGCGCCCAGCCACTGCAGCAGCGGCGAGAGCCGGTCGCGCTGCGGCGTGGGCGGCACCGGCTGTTCGATGTACTGCGCCTGGCCCCCTTGCCGGTGCGGCGCGACGATCAGGCGCCGTGCCGCGCGGTTGGCGGCCTCGGCGCCCTGCTCGCTGCGCAGCAGGTGCAGGCAGCAGTCGAGCCCCGCCGCGGTGCCGGCCGACGTGACCACGTCGCCCTCGTCGACGTACAGCACCTCGGGCTGCAGCACCACCTGCGGGTGGCGTTCTCCGAATGCCGCGACGCCCTGCCAGTGCGTGGTGGCGCGCCGCCCGTCGAGCAGCCCGGCCTCGGCCAGCACGAACGCGCCCAGGCACAGGCCGACGATGCGGGTGCCGCGTGCATGCGCGACCTGCAAGGCGCGCAACAGCGCCGGCGAGGCCGGCGGCAACGACGGCGACCACGACGGCACCACCACCATGTGCGCCCCGCGCAGGGCGCCCAGGCCGCGCATGACCTGCAGCGAGAAGCCGGCGTTGGTGCGCAGCAGGCCGGGCGATTCGGCGCACACCGTGACGCGGTAGCGCGCGGCACCGGCATCGTCTTCCTCCTCGCCGAACACCAGGCACGGCACCGACAGGTGGAACGGGCTGATGCCGTCGAACGCGACCACCGCCACGCGGGGCACCGGGAATGCAGTCATGTTGGCCCGATTCTATCGACCGGGCGCCCACGGGCCACTGTCGGGGGCGCCCCCGGCTGCCCACAATCAGCCCGTCGCATTCCCACAGGAAACCGCATGAACACCGTTGCCCGCCCGCGCCGCGCCCTCGTCGTGATCGACGTCCAGCAAGAGTATTTCGAGGGCGGCGGCCTGCCCATCGTGCACCCACCGGTGAGCCGGTCGCTGCCGCAGATCCTGCGGGCCATGGACGCGGCCCGCGCCGCCGGCGTGCCGGTGGTGGTGGTGCGGCACGAACTCCCCGAGGGCGCGCCGGTGTTCGCACCGGGCAGCGCCGGCGCGGCGCTGCACCCCGAAGTGGCCGCGCGGCCCGCCGACCTGCAGTTCACGAAGCCGCTGCCCAGCGCGCTGGCCGGCACGCCGCTGGCCGCCTGGCTGCAGCAGCGCGACATCGACACGCTCACCATCGCCGGCTTCATGACGCACAACTGCAACGCGTCGACGGTGTTCGAAGCCCACCACGCCGGCCTGGCGGTGGAGGTGCTGTCCGATGCCACCGGCTCGCTGCCCTATCGCAACGACGCCGGCGCGGCGAGCGCCGAGGAGATCCACCGCGTCTTCAGCGTCGTGTTCCACAGCAACTTCGCGGCGGTGGCCGGCACGTCGGCCTGGATCGACGCGGTGCAGGCCGGCCGGACCCTGCCGGGCGACAACATCGTCGCGTCGCACCAGCGCGCCAGGCGCTGAGTCAGCGCGTCGCGGGGCGCGTGTCCACCGCCAGGCAGAGCAGCCCGGTGAGCAGCGCCAGCGCGATGTGCGCGCCGTAGAGCCGGCCGAAATCGGCGCGGGTCAGCGTGGCCTGGCCGAGCAGCGCGATGGTGAGCGCCACGCCCATCACCGAGCCGATCTGGCGCGTCGCCTGGTTGACCGCGCTGCCCACCGCGTAGTGCGCGGCCGGCAGCCGGGCCACCGCGGCGGCCGACAGCGACGGCAGCACCAGCCCCACCGCGAGGCCGCTCATCAACAGGCCGGGCAGCCAGTGGTGCAGGTAGTCCGGCTGCGCGCCGGGCACCGTCAGCAGCCACAGGCTGCTGAGCGCATACAGCAGCGAACCGCCGACCAGGAAGGGGCGGTGCCCATGGCGGGCCGCCAGCCGGCCGGTGACGATGGCCGTGGGCACCACCAGCAGCGGCCCGGGCGTCACCGCCAGGCCGGCCAGCGACAGCGGGTAGTGCCACAGGCCGCGCAGGTAGAAGAAAAACGCCAGGAACATCATCGAGAAGGCCGCGCCGAAGGCCAGCGTGGCGCCATTGGCGTAGCGGTAGGTGCGGTGGCGGAACAGCGCCAGGTCGACCAGCGGCGCGCGGCTCACCCGCGCCCAGGCGATGAACGCCAGGCCCGCCACCACGCCGACGCCGGCGACCGCCCAGAGCTGAAGCGCGGTGCGGTGCGGCGACTCGGTCTCGACCAGGGCCAGCGCCAGCGCGCCGACGCTCAGCAGCAGCAGCGCCATGCCCACCGCATCGACCCGCCGCCGCGGGCCGGCCGGCCGCACGTCCGGCAGCCGCGCGGCGCCGAACCACAGCGCCAGGCCGCCCAGCGGCAGGTTGAGGAAGAAGGCCCACGGCCATCCGGCGACCTCGGTCACCAGGCTGCCCAGGCTCGGGCCGACGGCAGCGGCCAGCCCGCCGACCGCACCCCACAGGCTGACCGCCACCGAGCGCCGCTGCGCCGGGAACGCGGCGATGATGATCGACAGCGACGCCGGCGTCAGCAGCGCCGCGCCCACCGCCTGGGCCACGCGGGCGGCCACCAGCAGCGGCACGCTGGGCGCCAGCCCGCAGGCAGCCGACGAGGCGAGGAACAGCGCCACGCCGACCAGGAACACCCGCTTGCGGCCGTGCGTGTCGGCCAGGCCGCCGGCGGGGATCAGCATCGCGGCGTAGACCACCGTGTAGCCGTTCAGCACCCAGCTCAGCTCGGCCGCGCTGGCCTGGCCGAAGCTGGCGCGCAGCGCGTCGAACGCGGCGAACAGCATGGTGGTGTCCAGCGACACCAGGAAGGCGGCGATGCTGGCGATCCAGAAGGCGCCCCACGGCGACGTGGCGGAAACAGCGGGAGCGGACGGGACGCTCCCCAGCGTCGAAGCATCGGACGGCATGGTCGGCCCGCCGTTCAACGCGACGCCAGGTACACCGCCGGCTCGGCCGACAGACCGGCCTTGACCCGCTGCGTCAGCTCGTCGGCCAGCACCTCGCTGGCGCCGGCCTCGAGCGCGTCGAACGCCCGCGCGACGATGTCCTGCGGTGTCGACTTCGGCTGGTCGATGCCTTCGGTCAGGTCGGTGTCGACGAAGCCCATGTGCAGCGTCAGCACCTGCGTGCCCTGGCCTTGCAGGTCGTGTCGCAGCGCGTTCGACAGGCTCCACACCGCCGCCTTCGACACCGCATAGTTGCCCAGCAGCGGGCCGCTGATCCAGCTCGCCACCGAGGCCACGTTCAGCAGCGCCCCGCCGCCGTGGCGCGCCAGCACCGGCGCGAAGGCCTGGGCGACCCGCAGCGTGCCGAACAGGTTGGTCTCGAGGTGGCGGCGCAGCTGTTGCTCGGCATCGGCCGCCGTGAAGCTGCCGAACGCGGCGATGCCGGCGTTGTTGATCACCAGCGTGGTGTCGGCGGCGAGCTCGGCCGCGGCGCGCACGTCGTCTTCGGAGGTGACGTCGAGCTTCACCGGCACCACGCCGGGCAGCGTGATGCTGCCCGGCTGGCGCGCCGCCGCGTAGACCTTGCGCGCGCCCCGCGCCAGCGCGGTCTGCGCGAAGACCCGGCCCAGGCCGCGGTTCGCGCCGGTGATGAAGACGGTGGCGTTCTCGAGTTGCATGGCAATCGCTCCTTCATATGACGATCGTCATATTTGTGGACATGACGACACGGGGTGGTACGGATGACGGAAAGAAAGCCGGTCAGGCCTTCCGACGGGACGCCTTGCGCGGCGCCGGCGCCGGCGCGGGTGCGCGCAGCGGGTCGTAGCGTTCGATCAGCGTGTCACGGGTGTGCGCCAGCAGCGCCGCCCCGGCCGCGCCACCGAAGGTGCGGGCCAGCTGCAGCGCCCCCACCATCGTGGCGGTGACCACCGCGGCCTCGCCGGCCGGTACCGCCGGCGGCAGCGCGCCGCGCACCTGGCCGACGAGCGCCTCGGCACGCTGGCGCGCGGCCTCGCGCACCGCGTCGTCCTGGCGCGGCGTTTCCGAGGCCAGCGCGGCGACGATGCAGCCGCGGTCGGCGCTCGAGAGCTGGTCGGCATGCAGGTAGGCGCCCAGCAGCGCCTGCAGCGGGCTGAGCCCCTCGGCCTCGCGTTGCGCACGGCGGGCCTGCAGCACCGCGGCATTGTCGCGACCGGCCTGCTCGATCGCCTCGACCAGCAGCGCATCGCGCGACGCGAAGTGGGCGTAGAAGCCGCCGTGGGTCAGGCCGGCTTCTTTCATGATGTCGGCCACGCCGACGCCCTGGTAGCCGGCGCGGCGGATGGCCCGCGAGGCCACCTCGACGATGCGCTGGTGCGTCAGTTCCTTGCGGGTGGGCGTCGGGTCCATGGCGGCATCATATGATGATCATAATATTCGCGCAAGCACCCGCACCCGCCGCAGCATCGCGGCGGGTCGAGGCGCAGGGGTCACACCAGCGCGGTGTCGAGCAGCATCATCAGCACGAAGCCGAGCAGCAGCCCGGTGGTCGCCAGGTGCTCGTGCCCTTGGCGGTGCGACTCGGGGATGATCTCGTGGCTGATGACGAACAGCATCGCCCCGGCCGCGAAGGCCAGGCCCCATGGCAGCAGGGCCGACGACAGCACGATCAGCGCCGCGCCGAGCACCGCGCCGAACGGCTCCACCAGGCCCGACACCGCACCGAGCGCCACCGCCCAGCCGCGCCGGTAGCCCGCGCCGAGCAGCGCCACGGCGATCACCAGCCCTTCGGGCACGTCCTGGATCGCGATGCCGGTGGTCAGCGCGGCAGCGCCCACCGGGTGGGTACCGGCATGCGCGACACCGATCGCCAGCCCCTCCGGCACGTTGTGCAGCACGATCGCGAACACGAACAGCCAGGTGCGCCGCAGCCGCCGCGTGTGCAGCGGCCCTTCGCGGCCCTTGACGAAGTGCTCGTGCGGCAACACCCGGTCCAGCACCAGCAGCAGCGCCGCGCCGAGCAGCAGACCGCCGCCGACCTGCACGCTGGCCCAGGCCTTGGACGCCCCCGCCGCGCGCGCCGCCTCCAGCGCCGGCACCAGCAGCGAGAACGCGCAGGCGGCCAGCATCACGCCGGCGCCGAAGCCGAGCATCGCGTCGCGCGCGCGCTCCGAGAAGCGCTGCGCCAGCGCCACCGGCAGCGTGCCGAGCGCGGTGGCCAGCGCGGCCAGCAGCCCGCCCGTCAGCGCCCGGCCGACGGCGGGCTGCGGCGCGACGATCTGCTCGTACAGCGTCGCCAGGCCGGCCAGCACGCCACCGATCACCAGCAGCAGCCCGCAACGCTGGCGCAGGCACAGATGCCAGCGGCCGGGGCCGCGGCCGGGCGGCTGCGGCGACGGGTGAGGCAGTTCCGCAGCCATGGCGCAGCGCCCGCCGCGCTCAGTGGCGCGTGCCGGCCGGGCCGGACTCGCGGCCCGGGTCGCCCTGCGCGGCCGGGTTCATGCCCATCGGCTGGGCGCCCATGCCGAGCTCGGCACCGGTGGTCGGGTCGCTGTGCGGGTCCGAGGCCGTGCGCTGCATCGCCTGCGCGGCGGCCTGCTGCTCGAGGCCCTCGAGGCGGGTGTGCGCCATCCCGTCGCCTCCGTCGACCGCCAGGATCTGGTTGACGTCGGTGACGTACTGGAAATGCGCGTCGTTGTTCCACGGCCCGCGCATGTCGCCCTCGCCCTGAGACAGGTTGAAGTACACCTGCGCGAAGCGCGGATCGCCCGGCAGCTTGCCCGGCGGGAAGTTCGGTTCGATGGAGTACAGCGCCTTCTCGAACTGCTGCTGGTGCGCCACTTCGCGGGTCATCAGGAAGCCGAGCGCCTCCTTGACGCCGGGATCGTCGGTGCAGTTGATCAGCCGCTCGTAGACGATCTTGGCGCGGGCCTCGGCGGCGATGTTCGAGCGCAGGTCGGCGGTGGGCTCGCCGATGGTGTCGATGTAACCGGCGTTCCACAGCTGGCCACCGGAGTTGGTCAGCGCCGGGCCGCCGCCGTAGAGCACCTGCGTGACATGCGAGTCGTTGCCGCCGCCGCTGATGCGGCGGTACATCTCGGCCTCTTCCTCGATGCCTTCGGCCAGCGCGCCCTTGGCACCCTTGTTGAGCATCGCGACCAGCGTGCCGATCACCTCGAGGTGGCTGAGCTCCTCGGTCGCGATGTCCATCAGCATGTCCTTGCGGCCGGGGTCGTCCTCGGCGATCGCCTGCGTGAAGTAGCGGCAGGCGGCAGCCAGTTCACCTTGCGGACCGCCGAACTGTTCGAGCAGCAGGTTGGCCAGACCGGGATTGGTCTGGTTCACGCGCACGGTGTACTGGAGTCGTTTGTTGTGGGCAAACATGGGGTACAGCTCCTGTTCAAAAGGGGTTGCAGGCCGCCGGACGGGCGGCCTCGCGCCTGGGGAAAGCGTGACGGACGTCGGCAATGAGCGTTCCCGCACTTCTCCCGCCGGGATGACCGAGCCGCTTCCCAGCGAGCGGAAACCGTCGGATTTCGGCACGATGCCTCCTGGCCCGTTTCCGATGCACTTCCTACAGTGGCGCCACCGCACCAGGAGCAGGAGCCTTCACGTGATCAAGATGATCGCCGCCGTGTGCCGGCGCCCCGGCATGACCCATGCCGAATACATCGCCTACATCCACCGCGTGCACGCGGTGATCGCCAGCGAGAACCCGCTGACGCTGCAGCGCTACGTGCAGAACCACGTCTTCGACGGCGCGTTCGGCACGCGCGACGACGCCACGCATTCGCAGGTGGTCAGCCGCGATTCGGTGACCGAGCTGTTCTGGGACAGCTTCGACGCCATGGGCGCCACGTTCGCGCACCCGTACACGCAGCAGAAGGTCGGTCCCGACGGCGCCAACTTCGCCGACCTGCGCACCACGCTGTCGATGATCGCCACCGAAGTGGCCCTGCCGGTGCCGGCCCCCGGGCCGGCCAACGCGAAGGTGATGCACTTCCTGAAGAAGGCGCCCGAGCTGCCGCTCGACGAGTTCTTCGCCCGCTGGTCGCAGGCGCACGAGCAGGTGCTGCGCGACGAGCCGCTGGTGGCCGCGGCGCTGCGCCAGGCCACGCAGAGCCGGCAGGATCCGCAGGGCGACGGCCTGCTCAAGTACTTCGGCGGGGCCGAGGCCGACCGCTACGCCGGCGTCGCCTCGCTGTGGTTCGACGACGAGTCCAGCATCGGCCTGTTCCGCCGCTACGAGGCGGCGCTGCTGCGCGCCAACGCGGTGCCGGGCCAGGCGTTCTACCTGCCGGCAGCGTCGTTCTTCGTCTACGCGCGCGAGGTGGCGGTCCTCTGACGCACCGGGCGCCCCGGCACCCATCGGTCCCTGCATAAGCAACACCGAATTCGTTCGTTCGCCGGATCGACCTTTCTCCCTACGCTTGCCGTGCTGGATGGCGATGACCACCCAGGCGACAGCAGAAGGAGAAAGCGAACATGTCAGCGATCCTGGACGTCGGCCCGAGCGTGTCGGCGCTCGACGAAGCACGGGCCCAGGCCCGTACCGAAGCGCTGCCCTACGCGGGCAGCATCCCGCCCGAGCAGGCGTGGGCCCTGGTGCACTCGGGCCGCGCCAAGCTCATCGACGTGCGCACCGCCGAGGAACGCAAGTTCGTCGGTCACGTGCCGCAATCGGTGCACGTCGCCTGGGCCACCGGCACGGCGCTGACGCGCAACCCGCGCTTCGTGCGCGAGCTCGAGGCCAAGGCCGACAAGCAGGAGGTGCTGCTGCTGCTGTGCCGCAGCGGCAAGCGCTCGGCCGCCGCCGCCGAGGCCGCGACGAAGGCCGGCTTCGAACACGCGTTCAACGTGCTCGAGGGTTTCGAGGGTGAACTCGACGACCGCCAGCAGCGCGGCCATGCCGACGGCTGGCGCTTCCACGGCCTGCCCTGGGTGCAGGACTGAGGATGGCCGCGACCCCTCCGCTGGACCTCGCCCAGGTCGTCGCCGGGCTGCGCAGCGCCCGTGAACACTGGCGCACGCTGCAGCACCGGCCCAAGGAGCCGGGTGGCCGCGAGCTGCCGTCGCGCGAAGTGCTGTCGGGGGTCATCGACGGCCTGCGCGGCGCGCTCTTCCCGATGCGGCTCGGCCCGCCCGACCTGCGCCAGGACAGCGAGGACTGGTACGTCGGCCACACGCTGGACACGGCGCTGCAGGCGCTGCTCGGCCAGGTGCGGCTCGAACTCGCGCACGACAGCCGCCAGCGCGGCCTGGCCACGACGGCCGACGAGCTGAACGAGCAGGCCCAGCAGGTGGTGCGGCGTTTCGCCGAAGACCTGCCCACCCAGCGCCGCCTGCTGGACGAGGACGTGCTGGCCGCCTACCGGGGCGACCCGGCGGCACGCAGCGTCGACGAGATCCTGCTGTGCTACCCCGGCATCGCCGCGATGATCCACCACCGCATCGCGCACCGGCTCTATGCGCTGGGCGTGCCGCTGCTGGCCCGCCTGGTGGCCGAGCAGGCCCACGGCCAGACCGGCATCGACATCCACCCCGGCGCGCAAATCGGCGCCGGCTGCTTCATCGACCACGGCACCGGGGTCGTCGTCGGCGAGACGGCGGTGCTCGGCGAGCGGGTGAGGCTCTACCAGGCCGTCACGCTGGGCGCCAAGCGCTTCCCGGTGGACGGCGACGGTCAACTGCAGAAGGGCTTGCCACGGCATCCCATCGTCGAGGACGACGTCGTCGTCTATGCAGGGGCGACGATCCTCGGCCGCATCACCATCGGCCGCGGTTCGTCGATCGGCGGCAACGTCTGGCTCACGCACAGCGTGCCGCCGGGCAGTCACATCACACAGGCTTCGGCCCAACAAAGCAGAGAGGAAATCCCGCACCATGAGCGCGTTGTCTGACCGTTTTGGCGCCGCCGTGCGCGGCCTGCGCGAGTCGCGCGGCTGGTCACAGGAACACCTGGCCGCCCTGGCCGACCTGAACCGCTCCTACCTCGGCGAAATCGAACGCGGCGTCGCGACGCCCTCGATCGCCAGCGCCGCGAAGCTCGCGGGCGCCTTCGGGTGGCCGCTCTCGCGGCTGCTGGCGCAATGTGAAGCACCGGTGTCGGTCCCAGGCTGAACGCGGACCACGCTGCCCTTCTCTGTAGCAGCGGCTTCAGCCGCGATTCGGTGCCCGCCACCGATCGCGGCTGAAGCCGCTTCTACCAGTGCTCCGTGCCCTGCTCGATGGGCATAGCCGGTTGAGCCGAGTGGCTCGACCGGTGAGACTGCGTTCCGCAATTTTCAAATATCGATATCCGATTTCCTTCTGAGGAGTAGCTCGATGGCCGACACCCAAGGCTCGCAGCTGGCGCTGAGCGACAACGCCGCCCGGCAGCTGGCGAATGCCACCAAGACCGCCCCGGTCCTGACCACCATCAGCCCGCGCTGGCTGGTGCACCTGCTGCAGTGGCAGCCGGTGGAGGCGGGCATCTACCGCCTGAACAAGGTCAAGAACCCGCGTGACGTGCGCGTCGCCTGCGCGCAGCGTGACGAATCCGAACTGCCGCAGACCTTCGTCGACTACGAAGAGCACCCGCGCGAGTACTTCCTGAACGCCGTCTCGACGGTGCTGGACGTGCACACCCGCGTGTCCGACCTCTACAGCAGCCCGCACGACCAGATCAAGGAACAGCTGCGCCTGACGATCGAGACGATCAAGGAGCGCCAGGAAAGCGAGCTGATCAACAACGCCGACTACGGCCTGATCGCCAGCGTGCACCCGGACCAGGTCGTCTACCCGCTCACCGGCGCGCCGACGCCCGATGACCTGGACGAGCTGCTCACCAAGGTGTGGAAGGAGCCGGCGTTCTTCCTGACCCACCCGCTGGTCATCGCCGCCTTCGGCCGCGAGTGCACCCGCCGCGGCGTGCCGCCGCCCACCGTCAGCCTGTTCGGCTCGCAGTTCCTCACCTGGCGCGGCATCCCGCTGATCCCCAGCGACAAGGTGCCGGTGGCCGACGGCAAGAGCAAGATCCTGCTGCTGCGCGTGGGCGAGAAGCGCCAGGGCGTGGTCGGTCTCTACCAGCCGGGCCTGGCCGGCGAACAGAGCCCGGGCCTGTCGGTGCGCTTCATGGGCATCAGCCGCAACGCCATCGCGTCGTACCTGATCAGCCTGTACTGCTCGCTGGCCGTGCAGTCGGAAGACGCGCTCGCCCTGCTCGATGACGTGGAAATCGGCAAGTACCATGACTACCCCGACACGTACAAGTGATGCCCCCAAGACGCTGCCTGCAGCAGCGTCGCCCCCCCGGGGGGGAGCGTTCGGTTTGGGGCGGCCCGGCGCCGAACCTGTCCCTGCTTCGAACGAGGTGGCGCCCTTCGACGTGAACGCCCTGGCCGCGCTGGCGAACCAGTTCTTCAGCGCGCTGCCGGGCGAGACGCCCTCGCCCTCGCTGGGCGGCGTGCCGGCGCCGACGAACCCGCTGCCGGGGGGTGCGCCCACCGTGCCGCTGTCGCCGCCGAGCCCCGATGCTGCGCGCCACGCCTCGTCGCTGCCAGGGGCCGCGCTGCCGGGCGCCAACATCGCCCCGGCACAACCGCAGAGCGTGCTGAACCTCGGCGCGTCGAGCCCGTCGCTGCTGCCGCATGCGGCCGCCCCGAACGGCCTGCCGGATCACGCGGCCATCGTGCCGCCGGCGATTGACGGCCGCTTCGGCGGTGTCACGCTGGGCGTGCCCGAGGCCTACGCGGCCTCGCTGCCGCTGGGCTTCGTCGAGCGCAACCCGTCGTCGGCCTCGCCGTACTACTTCCTCGACCCGCCGTCGTCGCAGGACCAGGGCGGCGGCCGCTACTACTTCTCCGAGCAGCGCAGCGCCGGCCCCGCCGGCTTCGACGTGCACGCCATCCGGCGCGACTTCCCGATCCTGCAGGAACGGGTCAACGGCAAGCCGCTGGTGTGGTTCGACAACGCCGCGACGACGCAGAAGCCGAAGGTGGTGATCGACCGCGTCTCGTACTTCTACGAGCACGAGAACTCGAACATCCACCGCGCCGCGCACGAGCTGGCAGCGCGGGCCACCGATGCCTATGAAAACGCGCGCAACATCGTGACGCGGTTCATCGGCGCCGGCTCGCCCGACGAGATCATCTTCGTGCGGGGCACCACCGAGGCGATCAACCTGATCGCCAAGACATGGGGCGCGGCCAACGTCGGACGGGGCGACGAGATCATCGTCTCGAACCTCGAGCACCACGCCAACATCGTGCCCTGGCAGCAGCTCTGCGAAGCCAACGGCGCGAAGCTGCGCGTGATCCCGGTGGACGACACCGGCCAGGTGCGGCTCGACGAATATGCCAAGCTGCTGAACGAGCGCACCAGGCTCGTCTCGGTGACGCAGGTGTCCAACGCCCTCGGCACGGTGGTGCCGGTGCAGCAGATCGTCGCGATGGCACACGCGGCCGGCGCCAAGGCGCTGGTGGACGGGGCTCAGTCGGTGAGCCACCTGAAGGTCGACGTGCGCGCGCTCGACGCCGACTTCTTCGTGTTCTCGGGCCACAAGATCTTCGGCCCCACCGGGATCGGCGTGGTCTACGGCAAGCGCGCGCTGCTCGAGCAGATGCCGCCGTGGCAGGGCGGGGGCAACATGATCGCCGACGTCACGTTCGAGCGCACGGTGTTCCAGCCGCCGCCGAACAAGTTCGAGGCCGGCACCGGCAACATCGCCGACGCGGTGGGCCTGGGCGCGGCGCTGGAATACGTCGAGCGCCTCGGCCTGCCGGCGATCGCCGCCTACGAGCACGACCTGCTCGTCTACGCCACCCACGGTCTGCAGACGGTGCCGGGCATCCGGCTCGTCGGCACCGCGGCGGAGAAGGCCAGCGTGCTGTCGTTCGTGCTGCCGGGCTGGCAGACGGAGGAGATCGGCCGGGCGCTGAACGAAGAGGGCATCGCGGTGCGCTCGGGCCACCATTGCGCACAGCCCATCCTGCGCCGCTTCGGCCTCGAAGCGACGGTGCGGCCTTCGTTGGCGTTCTACAACACCTGCGAAGAAGTCGACCTGCTGGTGCGGGTCGTCGACCGGCTCGCCCGCTCGCGGCGCTGACCGGTCGCGGCGGCACGCCCTTCATGCGCTGCTCGCGCATGCATGGGCGAACATCTTCTTTGCCGGCGGGTGGTGGCGGTCCTCAGAATCGGACCGCCACCTTCCACCCCACAAGACGATGCCGCCGCTTTCGCCTGCCCCCTCCCCCCTTTCCACGCTGAAGTTGCTCGTGCCGGGGGCCGCCGCGGCATTGGGGCTGGCGCTGCTCAGCGGCCACACGCTGGCCAGCGAAGGCAGCAGCCCTTGGCTCTGCCTGGCCTTCGCCGCCGCTTCGCTGGGGATGCTGCTGCACACGCTGTGGTCCTGCCACCGCCGCATGCAGGCGGTCATCGAGCAGAGCACCACCGCGCTGCGCCAGCTCGGCCAGGGGCGCACCGCGTTCCACCTCGACGGGCAGGGCCTCGCCGACTTCGATCCGCTGCTGCTGGCGATCGACGACCTGCGCGAAGCGGTCCACGCGCACAGGGCATAAGCAAAGCCGCAAAGCTTCGTTCACTCTGGGGAACTCCGCACGTAACGTGTCGGAAACGAAGCATCCCCCGCCAATGGACACCCTCCTCACCCTGCCGGATCCACACGCCTCGGCGCTGTCGATCCGCGCCAAGGCCCTGCTGTTCCATGAGCCCCGTTCGCTGGAGCTGCTGCGGCACGTCGAGCGCGTGGCGCGCAGCGAAGCCACCGCCCTGATCATCGGCGAGACCGGCACCGGCAAGGAGCTGATCGCCCGCCACCTGCACAAGACCAGCGGCCGCCGCGGACCGTTCATCGCCGTCAACTGCGGCGCCTTCACCGAGACGCTGATCGACGCCGAACTGTTCGGCCACGAGAGCGGCGCCTTCACGGGCGCCTCGCAGGCCCGCGCCGGCTGGTTCGAGGCCGCCAACGGCGGCACGCTGTTCCTCGACGAGATCGGCGACCTGACACTCGGCCTGCAGGTCAAGCTGCTGCGCGTTTTGCAGGAACGCCAGGTGGTGCGGCTGGGTTCGCGCCGCCCGATCCCGCTGGACGTGCGGCTGGTGGCAGCGACCAACGTCGACCTGGTGCGCGCGGTGGAAGCGCAGAACTTCCGCGCCGACCTGTACTACCGCCTCAGCGTCGCCCGCATCGACCTGCCGCCGCTGCGCGAACGGGCCGGCGACATCCTGCCGCTGGCCGAGCACTTCATCGGCGTCTACAGCGAGCGCATGAGCCTGGGCCGCATCGAGCTCTCCACCGACGCGCGCGATGCGCTCCAGGCCTATCCGTGGCCGGGCAACATCCGCGAGCTCGAGAACGTCATCCACTACGCGCTGATCGTCGTGCGCGACGGCGTGATCCGGGCATCGGACCTGCGCTTCGCGGCGCCGATGTTCGTCGCGCCGGCGCCGGCGGCGCCACCCCCGTCGACGGCCGCCGCGCTCGCCGCGCGGCCGACGCCGCACTGGGCGCCGAGCGGCTTCGAGCTCGACGCCCCGGCATCGCTGCCCGATGGCGCGGACGCCGTGGTGTCGGCCCTGCAGCCGGTGTTCGAACGGCTGCTGCACGAACGCACGCCCGACCTGTACCAACGCCTCGAGGCCGTGCTCGTGCACACCGCCTTCCGCGTCAGCGGCGAGAACCAGGTGCAATCGGCCCGCCTGTTGGGCGTGACCCGCAACACGCTGCGCACCCTGCTGAAGCGGCACGGCCTGCTCGGGCCGCAGACCGCCGCGATCGGTTTCGACGAGGTCAGCCTCGACGAGGCCGATGCGCTGCCGGCAGCACCGTAGCCCGCAAGGCACTCCGGTGGCCTTCTCGTAGGAGCGGCTTCAGCCGCTCCTACAACCTCCGTCCCTGCCGGTCAGTCGGTCAGTCGGTCACCGCGACCTGGCCCTGCGCCTGCCAGTGCTTCAGGTTCGACACCTCGATGCCGACCATCGACGCGTCCCAGCGCGAGGCGTCGATGCGGTGCCAGGCGCGGCCCAGCCGCACGCTGCCCCAGGCATCGAGCAGCACGATGCTCGACCCTTCGATCAACGGCGCGATCAGGCGCGCCCAGCCCTGCGAACGCAGCAGCCGCGCCGCCTGTTCATCGGACAGGCCGGCCAGCAGGTCGCGCATCGCATGGGCCAGTTCGACCGTGTCGCTGCGCGAAGGGTCGCGCGGCGCGAGATGGTCGATGCTGCCGTTGTGCATCAACAGCAGGTTCTCGCGCACCGGGTGCGGATGGACCAGCGTGGCGCAGACGCCGCCGTAGGTGGCCTTGCGCAGGTGCAGGTGGACTTCACGGTCCAGCGGCAGCCGGGCGTTGTGCTCGAGCAGCGCTTCCAGCCCCATGCCACGGGCATGGACCGGACGATCGCCGTTGAGATGGAAGAGTCCCCAGCCGTCGGGATTGTCCTGCCAGGCATTGCGCAGGAAGTCGGCCGTGACGGGGCGGCCGGGCGGTTTCTGGATGATCAGACACATGGCGTTGCTGCCCCGCATGATGAACCGCTTGTGCCCTTCCCGCCACGAAACTTGCCGCATAAGCTGATGCGGCGTGCAGTGCAACACTGCTGCATTGGCAACACTGCACACTTCTTCGCCGGCCGGTTTTCGAGCGTGCCACGACCGCTTCGAGGGCACTGCGAAAATCGCCGCCCGGTCCGCCAAAAAGAGCCCTGCGCGATCCCTTGTTCGGGTGACCTTCCCGGCCCCGTCCGATGCGCAATACGGCCCACAATCCTCCCCCGATGTCGCTCCCTGTCTCGTCCGTCCTGCCCACCTCGTCCCCTGCCGTGACGCTGCCTGCCGACACGGTGCGTGCGGCGGCGCTGCAGGGCAGTGCCACGCGGCTGCGCGACGCGGCCGGCCGGGCCGCCGCGCTGCAGGCCTGGGCAGCCCTGTCGAGCGGTCTCGACCTGCGCTTCTTCCACACCGAGGCCTGGCTGCGCGGCTGGTTGGAGCAGCTGCCGATGGACACGCCGTTGTGGCTGCTGCAGGCCACCCGCGACGATCGCTGCGTCGGCCTGGGCTTCGTGGCCCGCGGTGCTGCGCGCCGCCTCGGTCCCCTGCCGTTCGCGCCGTGCTGGCACCTGCAAGGCGATGGCAGCGCACTCGATGCGATCTGCGTCGAGTACAACGACTGGCTGGTCGATCCGGCCGCCGGCGCCGGGGCGCGCGCGGTGCTGGTCGACCAGTGGCGCCGGCTCGGCTCCGGCGCCCGCGAGCTGCACCTGACCAACCTGGCCGAACCACCGGTCGGCCACCGCTGGGCAGACCTGCTCCAGCCCGCCGCGCCGGCACGGCCGCTGGCGGTGTTGCAGCACGAGAAGCCGAGCTTCAGCATCGATCTGCAACGTGTGCGCGACGCCGGGGGCGACCTGCTGACGCTGTGCAGCGCCAACCTGCGCTCGCAGGTGCGCCGCACGCTCAAGGCCTACGGCGAACTCGGCGCCGTGCAGCTCGACGTGGCACCCGACACCGCCACCGCGCTGCAGTGGCTGGACCGCCTCGCCGCGCTGCACCAGGCGCACTGGCAGGCCCGCGGCGAGCCGGGCGCGTTCGTCGAGCCGGCGTTCATCGCCTTCCACCGCGGCCTGGTCGAACGCTGCGGCGTCGATCCGGCCGCTGCCACGCACGTGCAGCTGCTGCGCCTGACGGCCGGCGCGCACGAGGTCGGCTACCTGTACAACCTCGTGCACGGCGGGCGCATCCACTTCTACCAGTCCGGGCTCGATTTCTCGATCGGCGGCAAACACGCCCGGCCAGGCTATGCGGCGCATGTGCTGGCGGTCGCACTCAACGCGCGGCTGGGCCATGCGGAGTACGACTTCCTGATGGGCGAGTCGCGCTACAAGCGCGACCTCGCCACCGACGTCCGGGCCATGCACACCGTCGTGCTGCAGACCGGCGGCTGGCGCTTCGCCGGCGAACGCCTGCTGCGCCGCCTGCGCGACGCCCGCCGCCAGGCGAAGGCTGCCGCCGTCGCTTCGCAACCCACCGCCTCCACGCCCACCGCCGACTCCCCATGAGCTCCTCGCTGACCGGCCAACGCCCGATCGCGCTGCAGGGTGCTGCCGCGCCGACCATCACCACCCGCGTGCTCGACCCGCGGGCGCTGGGCGCCGCAGACCTGGCCGCCTGGCGCCACCTCGAAGGCCGCGCCGCCGAGCCCAACGGCTACCTGTCGCCGAACTTCGTGCTGCCGGCGCTGCGCCACCTCGACCCGTCGCTCGCCGTGCGGCTGGTGGTCGCCGAACAGCCGGGCCCCGACGAGCGCCGCCTGCTCGGCCTGGCACTGGTGCACTCGCAGGCACCGACCCGCGCCCTGCCGCTGCCGCACCTGGCCGGCTACGCGTCGCGTCACAGCTACCTCGGCCACTGGCTGCTCGAGCGCGACCACGCGCCCACCGCGGCGCTGGCGCTGCTGCGCGCGCTGCGCCGTCGCCATCCGTGGGCCGCGGCGCTCACGCTGCCGCAATGCCCGCTCGACGGCCCGCAGGCCACGGCGCTGCGGCAGGCCGCCCGTGCGCTGGGCAGCGACATCACCGTGACCCTGCGCCAGCAGCGCGCGATGCTGCTGCCGGCGACCGCCGGAGCGGCCGCGCTGCGTGAGCGCCTGGGCCAGAAACAGCACGCCAACCAGGAGCGCTGCCGGCGCCGCCTGCAGGAGCAGGGCACGCTCGACTGGGCCCTGCTGCGCGGCGACGCCGACGACACCACGGTGGAGCACTTCCTCGCGCTCGAACACGGCGGCTGGAAGCTTGAGGAGGGCACGTCGCTGCGCTCGCAGCCGGCCGACGAGGCGTTCTTCACCGAGATGGCACGCGGCTTCATCGGCGACGGTCGGGCGCTCTTCACCGAACTGCGGCTGGACGGCCGGCCCATCGCCTCCACCGCCAACTTCGTCTCCGGCGACATGGGCTTCGCCTTCAAGGTGGGCTGGGACGACAGCCTGCGCAAGTTCGGCGTCGGCCTGCTCAACGAGGCTGGCTTCGTGCAGCAGGCCCCCGAGCTGTGCGCCGACCTGCGCAGCGTCGACAGCGGTGCACAGCCGGCGTCGTTCATCGAGGCGCTGTGGCCCGACCGGCGCGAACTCGGCACGCTGCAGATCCCGCTGAACGCCCTCGGCCGCCTCGCCGTGGCCGGCCTCGACGCGCTGCGCCAGCGCCGGGCCGCGCAGCGGGCCGCCGCCGAGGCCGCCCAAGCGGCCGAAACGGCCAAGACGGCTCCCACCGCGCAGGACGCCGCATGACGCCTTACCCGCGCCACGGCGACCCACCGCTGGTCTCGATCGTCCTGCCCACCTACAACCGGGCCGACACGCTGCCGCGCGCGATCGACAGCGTGCTGACCCAGCACCAGCAGGACTGGGAACTGCTGGTCGTCGACGATGGCTCGCAGGACGGTTCGTGTGCGCAGGTGCAGGCGCTCGCGCAGGGCGATCCCCGCATCCACCTGATCCGCCAGGCCAATGCCGGCGTGGCCGCGGCGCGCAACACCGGCCTCGCGGCGGCGCGCGGCCGCTTCATCGCCTTCCTCGATTCGGACGACGCCTGGCGGCCGCACTTCCTGTCGCTGACCACCGCGTTCCTGCTCGCCCATCCGGAGGCCGCCTGGGTGTCCACCGCGTTCGAACAGGACTGCGGCAATGGCGAGCCGATCCCGCTGCCGCAGGACAGCCTGCGCGCCTATGCGGCCTTCGCCCGCTCGATCGGCTCCCGGCGGCTGGCGCTGCCGGCCGGCGAACAGGACGACCTGCTGCGCGCCTACCCGCAGCGCGAGCCGCTCGGCGACTGGGCCCGCGAAGCGCTGGCCCAGGCCGAGCTGACGGACACCCCGCACCACCTCTACCACGCCGACCTGTTCGAGGCGATGCGCTGGGGTTACCTCGGCTGGCTGCCCGCCACCGTGCTGACCCGTCCGGCGCTGGCCAGCGCCGGCACGTTCGACACCACGCTGCGCAGCGCCAGCGACTTTCCGTTCCTGGCCCGGCTGGCCCGGCACCACCGCGCCCACCTGATCGGCGTGCCGTCGGTGACCAAGCACGAGCGGGCCCCATCGGGCCGGCCGCTGCAGCAGGACCACCTCGCCACCGGCAGCAACGCCTACCGCTTCGAGGTCAACAAGATGGCACAGTTCCGGCGCGTGTTCGACGGCGGCTTCGACCGCGACCCCGAGCTGCGGCGCATCCTCTGCCACTACGAGCTCTATGCCGGCCTGGCGGCGCTGCGTGCCGGCCTGCGCGAGTCGGCGCTGCGCCACCTGCGCGCGGGCGCCCGCTGGCAGCCGCACCTGCGGCGCGGCTACGCGTGGCTGGCCCTGGCGCTGCTGGTGCCCAACGGTGCGCTGGCCGCGCGGGCGGCGGAGGCCGTGCTGCACGGTGCCGACATCGCCGAGCGCCTGGCCACCGGCCACACCAGCCTGATCGACCTGGGCCGCAAGGCCACCGGGTGGTTCTCCGGCGAGGCCTGAAGCCGCGCGGTCTCAGGTTCTCAGGTGCCCAGCCGGGCCTTGAGCTTCGCGCCGGCCTTGCGCCAGAGCTCGCCCACGCTGGTCTCGCCGATCGCGACGCGGCGCACCAGGTCTTCCACCCGCACCGCGCTCTCGACCAGCCGCGCCGCCACGGCATCGGACGGCAAGGCCCCCACCAGCACGCGGTACGCATAGGCCCGGCGCAGGTGCGGGCGCCAGCGCGCCGCGCGGGCGAAGTGCCGCGCCGCGGCCTGGCGATCGCCCTTGCGCAGCGCGGCGTAGCCGGCGAAGTACTCGTAGTGGCAGCGCACGGTCTGCAGCTCGGGGTCGCCGGGCAGCTCGGCGGCGAACAGCTCGTCGAAGTACGACAGCTTGTTGACCTCGAAGCTGTAGCTGTTCGCGCCGGTGGCGAGGTGCCCCTGGTGGACCTGCCGGTTGCCCATGGCCCGTTCGTACTTGATCGCGCTCGGGATCGCGATCATGTTGAACGTGAACTGGCGGGCCAGGCGACCGAGGAACTGGAAGTCCGCGGCGTTGCGGGTGCGGGTCGAGAACGGGCCGATGGCGTCGACCGCCTCGCGCCGCACCATCGTGATCGGCAGCCAGTGGAGGTAGCCCCAGCGCATGTGGCGGAAGATGCGGCCGCTGTACCAGTGGGCCTGCGGCAGCCCGAGCCGCTGGACGATGTCCTGCCCCCATGCCCCGACCGTGTGCCGCTGCGCGTAGACCCGCAGATAGTCGTCGCGCTCGCCCGGCGGCAAGTCCAGGCCGTTCGAGCCGATCTGGTGCGCGAAGCGCAGGTAGGGCCGGCTGATCGAATGGTGGTCGTGGCGTTCCACGTGTGCCCCGAAGTCCTGGTGGAACTCGGTGGTGACCACCGCCTGGTCGGGCGCCGAGGCGAGGAAGGCGGTGGTCAGCGACAGGTAGTGCGGCCGCCACGCATCATCGGAATCGAGGAAGGTGATCAGCCGGCCGCGTGCCTCCGCCAGCCCGCGGTTGCGCGCGACGTACACCCCGGCGTTGTCCTGTGTGACGAGCCGGATGCGCGGATCGCGCCGCTGCTGCACCAGCTCGACGGTGTGGTCCTGCGAGCCATCGTCGACGACGATCAACTCCCAGTCCTCGAACCACTGGCCCACCACGCTGTCGAGGGCCCTGTCCAGCGTGTCCGCCCGGTTGTAGGTGGGCAGGATGACCGAGACCGACGGCGTCTGTGGCGTCTGCATGGAAAACCTTTACTGCTTGCAGGACCGGCCGGGGGCCGCCCTCTGTACGACATGAGTTACTTTTAGAAACAACGGCCGGATTGTCAACCGGAGGCCTCCCCGAAGTGTGTGATTGGCATCAACGATCCGCTGCGGTGCAATGCCGATGCATGTGGGGAAGTGGCATGGAAACGGTGGCATGGCTGTGGGGTGCGCTGGCACAGGCGGGCACCCGCGTTCCCGTGGTCTTCCATGAACTCTGGCTCGAGTTCTCCACCCCCAAGGGCCGCTACTTCTGGGGCTGCCTGCTGTCCGCGCTGATGATCGCGGCGGTGCTCTACTGGCGCGAAGCGGCCCGGTCCGCGCGCTCCTGGCGCGACTTTCTCGGGTGGGCCCTGCCCAAGTCCACCTACACCAGCCCCACGTTCCGCGTCGACGTCGGGCTCAATCTGCTCAACCTGTTCCTCGTGCCGGGCTCCTGGCTGGTCGAGGGGTTGGCACTGGAGGAACTGGACGACCTGGTGGTGCAGGCCGGCCACGGCCTGTCGGGCGGCACGCTGATCCCCGGCGAGGTCGGCCTGGCCGGCAAGCTGGCGGTGGGCCTGTTCGTGTTCCTCGCCTACGACTTCGCGATGTGGTTCCACCACTGGCTGCACCACAAGGTGCCGGTGCTGTGGGAACTGCACCGCGTGCACCACTCGGCCGAACACCTGAACCCGCTGACGGCCGACCGCTTCCACCCGCTCGAGGAAATGCTGAAGGGCCTCATCGTCGTGCCGATCACGCTGGTGGCGCTCGGCCTCGCCGGCATCGTGTTCGACCTGTCGGCAGCGGCCCACGGCTTCGCGCTGGTGAAGATCTGGTTCTTCTTCCGCCTGTTCAACCTGGTGGGCGGCAACCTGCGCCACATGCACGTGTGGTGGTCGTGGCCCGCCTGGATCGCCCGCGTCATCAGCTCGCCGGCACAGCACCAGATCCACCACAGCATCGACACCCGGCACTACGGCAAGAACCTGGCGTCGATGTTCAGCCTCTGGGACTGGCTGTTCGGCACGCTCTACCAGCCCACCGAACGCGAGCACCTGACGTTCGGTGTCAACGAAGGCCAGCGCCACGAATCGCTGTGGCGCACGCTGTGGCAGCCGGTGCAGGGCGTGTGGCAGCGCGCGTCCACCGGCCCGCGGCTCGGCCTGGCGCCGCTGCCGGACGACGCTACCGGCCGCTGAGCCCGAACAGCCGCGCCGCGTTGGCGTGGAAGAACTTGTCCAGCACGTCCGCGCGCAAGCCGAGCCGCTGCGCATCGTCGATGCTCTGCCCGATCGGGCGGAACGGGTACGACGATCCGAACAGCAGCTGGTCGGCGAGGAAGCCGTTGGCCGCCTCGACATAGCCCTGGCTGCCGGGCTGGAACAGGTACATGTCGGGCACCAGGAAGACGTTGTCGTAGCGGAACGCCACGCCGATCGCCTGCTGCACATTGGGCCACCAGCCGTGGTAGCAGACCAGCGGCAGCGTCGGGTAGCGCTGCGCCACCCGGGCCAGCGGCGCGGGGTCGTTGAAGCGCAGGTCGGGGGTCGTGGGGCCGGTCATCAGGAACACCGGCACGCCGCGGTCGCGGGCGTATTCGTACAGCGGGAAATACACCGGGTCGTCGGCTGCCAGCGCCGGTTGGGCGAAGCCGGGTTCGAGGTCCAGGCCCACCAGGCCGAGTTCGTCGATCGCGCGGCGGGCCTCGGCCAGCGCCGCCTCGAGGCCCTGCAGCACCGGGTCGACCGCCCCGACGCCCAGCAGCAGCGGCTCGCCGTGCACGATGCGGTGGATCGTGTCGTTCGGCAGGTGTTGCGACGGCGTGTGGCGGCCCACCACGACGGCCTTCTCGAGGCCGGCATCGCGCACTTCGGCCAGGAAACCCTCGTGCGTCAACGAGCGTTCGAAATGGTCGTCCGGTCCGCGCGTGCCGACCCGCCGGTTGAGCCAGCGGGCGGTGGCATGGGCGGCGTTGCCGGGGGTCGCGCCGAAGAAGTCGTGCAGGTAGGCCGGGCGGCAGCGCAGGTCGATCACACGGGTCATGATGGACTTTCCGTAGCGTGTTGTGGGAGCGGCTTCAGCCGCGATCGGTGGCGGGCAGCGAATCGGCCAGCGTGCTGGCATCGAACGGCCCGCCCGTGAAGGCACGCGCATCGGTGGTGACCGGCTGCTTGCCCGGCAGCAGCGGGAACACCAGCTCGGCGAAGCGGTAGGCTTCCTCGAGGTGCGGGTAGCCGGAGAGCACGAAGCGGTCGACGCCGACATCGACGTACTCCTTCAGCCGCTGCGCCACCGTCTGGGCATTGCCCACCAGCGCGGTACCGGCGCCGCCGCGCACCAGGCCGACGCCGGCCCACAGGTTCGGGCTGACCTCGAGCCGGTCACGCCGCCCGCCGTGCAGCGCGGCCATGCGCGCCTGCCCCACCGAGTCCATCTTCGCGTAGCGGGCCTGGATCTTCGCGATGGTGGCGTCGTCGAGGTTGCGGATCAGCCGCTCGGCATCGGCCCAGGCCTCGTCGTTGGTCTCACGCACGATGACGTGCAGCCGCACGCCGAAGCGCAGCACGCGGCCGCGTTCGGCGGCGCGGCGCTTCACGTCGGCGATCTTCGCGGCCACCGCGGCGGGCGGTTCACCCCAGCTCAGGTAGACGTCGACATGTTCGGCCGCCAGCGCATGCGCGGCTTCGGACGAGCCGCCGAAGTACAGCGGCGGATGCGGCCGCTGCACGCCCGGAAAGAAATTGCGGCCCTCGGCCACGCGGTGGTGGCGGCCGTCGAAGTCGACCGTCTTGCCGGCCAGCAGGTCCTTCCAGATGCGCAGGTATTCGTCGGCCGCGGCATAGCGTTCGTCGTGCGCGAGGAACACGCCATCGGCCGCCAGCTCGGCCGCATCGCCGCCCGGCACCACGTTGAGCAGCAGGCGGCCACCGCTGGCCTGGTCGAGCGACGCGGTGGCGCGGGCGAACGCCACCGGGTTGCCCAGCGAGGTGCGCAACGCCACCAGGAATTTCAGCCGGCGTGTCAGCGGCACCATGTGCGACGCCACGGCCCACGGATCGTGGCAGCCGCTGCCGGTGGGGATCAGCACGCCGTCGTAACCGAGGTGGTCGGCGGCGACGGCGACCAGGCCGAGGTACTCGAACGTCGGCGGCCGGCCGAAGCCGCTGGTGCCGAGGTAACGCGTGTCGCCCGAGGTGGGCAGGAACCAGAAGATGTCGAGGGACATGGGGTGCGAATCACGAATAGGGCGTCGGGTCCGGGTGGCGGCCGTCGAGCAGGTAGCGGCCGAGGTCGCGCAGCTTGTAGTCGACCGGGTCGTGCAGCGTGTGCACGCGGGCGTTGCGCCAGAAGCGGTCGAGGCCGAAACGCTGCGAGGTCGAGCGCGCGCCGGTGACCTCGAACAGCTTCGAGCCCACCTCGACCGCCGCGCGGTGCGCCAGCACCTTGGCCTCGGCCACCGCGATCGCGACCTCGCCGCGCTGGCCGGCCGTCAAGGCCTCGCCGCGCTGGAACGCCGCGTCGAGCCGGCCGGCGGCCTCGGCCACCAGCAGTGCCGCCGGGCGCACCAGCAAGTGCAGCTCGGCCACCCGCTGCTGCACGTAAGGATCGTCGCCGGCCCGCGCCACACCGCCCGCCTGCGCGGCCGGGGCCGGCCGCGCCACTTCCCGCACGAAGCGGCGCGCCTCGTCGAACGCGCCCTCGGCGATGCCCAGGTACAGCGTCGCGAGGATCAGCTGCGCGAACTGGGCGCGCAGCGTGCCGCGCACCGTCGGCACCGCACCGGGCGGCACCAGCACGTCGGCCTCGGGCAGCAGCACGGCGTCGAAGCGCACAGTGCCGCTGTCGGTCTGGCGCTGCCCGAAGGCATCCCAGTCCTCCTCGACGGTGACACCGGGCGCCTGCGCGGGCAGCACCCCGATCAACAGGCTCTGCGTCGGTTCGTGCCAGGCGGTGAGCGTCAGCGCATCGGCACCGACCGAGCCGGAACAGAAGCTCTTCGGCCCGTCGAGCCGGTAGCCGGCCGCGGTGCGCGTGGCCGCGGTGCGGCGGTCGTTCGGGTTCAGCGCGTTGCCCCAGAACAGCCGCTCCTCCACCGTGCGGCGCAGCCAGCGCGCCTGCTGCGCCGCATCGCCGTACAGCAGCAGCGTGGCCACCTGCAGGTGGTGGAACGCGAACACGTGCGCCAGCGCGCTGTCGGCCTGCGCGAGCGTGCGCAGCGCGTCGTAGAACACCGTCCAGGCCACGCCGCGGCCGCCCTGCGCCACCGGCACGCTCAGGTCCAGCAGGCCGCTTTCGCGAATCATCGCCCGCTCGGCCGCGGCATGGCCGCCGGCGCGGTCGCGGGCCACCGCGGTGCTGCGCCAGGCCGCGGCGAGCTGTGCCACCTGTTCGGCGATCGCCGGATGCGAAGCCAGCGTCGCCGTCATGTGCCGGCCTTCCGGCCCGCGCCGATCTGCCACACGTACGGCGGCTCGGTGCCGTTGACCCGCCAGTCGCCCACGATGCGCGCCTTGTAGACCAGCGGGTTGTGCGAGGCCACGGTGCGGGCGTTGCGCCAGTGGCGGTCGAGCGCCTTGGCGCTGCTCGCGCCGGACGCACCGAGTGTGTTGAACAGCTCGGTGGCCGCGCGCAGGACGAGCTCCGACACCACCACCTGGCCCTGCGCCGATTCGATCTCGGCGTCGATGTTGGCCTGGCGCTCGGCCTCGACGTCGTCCTGGAAGCGGGCCTCGTAGGCCCGCTGCGCCGGCAGCGCCGCCCGCAGCGCGGTGGCCTGCGCGGCATACACCCAGGCCGAGATCTGGCCCACCACCTGCAAGACCTGCGCGTCCTGCGCCACCTGCGGCGCATTGCCGGTGGAGAACACGCGCCGGCGCGCGCGCACCTCGTGCGCCACGTCGCGTTCGATGGCGCGGCCGATGCCGGCCAGCGTGGCCAGGTGGAACAGCTGGTAGAACGCGGTCTGGTACTTGAAGCGGGACTCGAAAGGGATCAGCTCGTCCACCGCGGCCTCGTCGTACACCGAGGTGCCGCTGCCGGTGGTGCGCTGGCCGAAGCCGTCCCAGTCGTCGAAGTGCTGCACGCCGGGCTGGTGCGCGCGCACTGCGGCGATCACGTCGGCACCGTTGTCGGCGCGGCGGGCGTACAGGTCGATCCAGTCGGCGAAGATGCTGCCGGTGCTGTAGTACTTGCGGCCGCTGACCACGAAGCGCCCGCCTTTCGGCGACACCTTCGTGATGACATCGCCGATCGCCACGTCGCCCACTTCGGTCCAGGCGTTGCCGGCGATTTCGCCCGCCACGAAGCGCTCGAACCAGCGCGTGCGTTCCGGGCTCGGCGGCGCGTTGAGGCGATCCTCGGCAAAGGCAAAGTGGCCGCGCAGCGCCTGCACGACGTTCGAATCGGCCTCGGCCAGCTCGGTGAGCAGCTCGAAGAGCTGCGGCACCGACGCGCCGGCACCGCCGGCCTCGACCGGCACGCGCAAGGCGCCGAAGCCGGCTGCCTTCAGCCACTGGATCGGTTCATGCGGCAGCACGCGCTCGCGTTCGCGCTGCAGCGCGCCCTCGGCGATGCGGGCGAAGAGGGGGCGGAAGCGGGCCTGCAAGGCCGTGACATCGGCGCCGGTGGACAAGGCGGTCATGCAAAAACTCCTTCGGTGAGATCGTCGTGCCGCTCCCACAGAAAGCCGACCCGACATGCCTGGCATCAGGCAGGAAAGACACGCACACGGTGCGCGTCGATGAACGGACGGCGGTCGGCGCCCGCGCCGCCGCCGAGGTAGAAGTGCTGGATGTCGTCGCGCGCGGCCAGCGCCGCGGCGCTGTCCTGCAGCACGATGCGGCCGCCTTCGAGCACCGCCGCGTGGTGCGCCTCGCGCAGCGCGATCACGGCGTTCTGCTCGGCCAGCAGGAAGCTCACGCCATCGCGCCGGTTCAGCTCGCGCACGCCGGCGAAGATCTCCTCGACGATGCGCGGCGCCAGCCCCATCGACGGCTCGTCCAGCAGCACCAGGCGCGGCGCCGCCATCAGGGCGCGGCCGATGGCGACCATCTGCTGCTCGCCGCCGGAGGTGAGCCCGGCCGCGCTGCGCCGGCGTGCCTTCAGCCGCGGAAAGCGTTCGTAGACCTGCTCCAGCGCCGTGGCCAGCGCGCCGCGCGAGGGCCGCCGCACGAAAGCGCCGATCAGCAGGTTCTCCTCGACGCTCAGGTGCGCGAAGCAGCGCCGCCCTTCGAGCACCTGCGCCACGCCGCGCGCCACCAGCCGGTGCGGCGGCACGCGCTCGACCGGCTCGCCATCGAGCAGCACCTGGCCGGCCACCACCTCGCCGCGCTCGGCGCCGAGCAGGCGCGAGGCGGCCTTCAGCGTGGTCGACTTGCCGGCGCCGTTGGCGCCCAGCAGCGCGACGATCGCGCCCCGCGGCACCGCCAGCGAGACGCCCCGCAACGCCGTGATGACGCCGTCATAGCGCACCGCGACGTCGCGCAATTCGAGCAGCGGGGTGGCCTGGCTCATCCGGTGAGCCTCACTTCGCCGAGGCCACCGCGGCGGCCTCCTTGGCGCAATCGCGCACCGCCAGGCCCTTCTCCTTGGCGTACTGGGTCGACGAGGCCTCGATGATCGGCCGCAGCAGCGCGCGGTCGGCCTGCACCCAGTCGCTCACCACCTTCCACTGGCGGCCGTCCCATTGCTGGAAGCGCACCGCACCGCCGCCCTCGTGGTCGCTGCACGAGAGCTGCAGCTTCTGCACCAGTCCGGTGGCGCCGAGCGCCTTGAGCCGCGCGTCGTCGAGCTTCAGGTGCTCGAAGCCCCAGCGCACCTCCTCGCCGGTGAGCGGCCGCTGGCCGAAGCGCGCCTGGGCGATGCGCAGCGCCTCGACGTTCAGGATGCCGTTGACGACGCCGAGGTTGTAGTAGACGGTGCCGAAGCGCTTCGGGTCGGCCAGGTTGCCCTTGCCCGCATCGAGCACCACCTTCTTCAGGTCCTGCAGCACCGGGAAGTTCGTGCCCGACGGGTGCGTGGTGATCGACAGGAAGCCCTTCGCGGCGTCACCGGCCGGCAGCGCGTCCTCCTCGGAGTTGCTCCAGATGTTGCCGATGATGTGGTTCGCCGGGAAGCCCACCTTCTGCGCGTTCTTCAGCGCCACCGGGTTCATCACGCCCCAGCCGCGCAGGATCACCCAGTCGGGCTTCTCGCGACGGATGGTGAGCCACTGCGACTGCTGCTCGTTGCCCGGGTGCGGCACCTCGATCTGCTGCGACGTGAAGCCGTACTTCTTCGCCAGCAGGTCGATCACCGGGATCGTCTCCTTGCCGTACGGCGAACCGTGGTACAGCGTGACGATCTTCTTGCCCTTCAGCTTGTCCAGCCCGCCGGCCTGCTGGCCGATGTAGTTCACGATGGCCGAGACCTCGCTGTACGGGTTCAGCTGCAGCGGGAAGACATACGGGAACACGCGTCCGTCGGTCGAATCGGTGCGGCCGTGGTTGATGGTGATGAGCGGCAGCTTGTCGGCGGTGGAGCGTTCCAGCGTCGCGTACGCGATGCCCACCGACAGCGGGTTGGTCGCCGCAGCCGGCGCGCCGTTCAGGCCTTTTTTCAGCCGTTCGTAGCACTCCACGCCCTTCTCGACGACGTACTCGGTCTCGCATTCGCTCCAGGTCAGCTTGACGCCGTTGACGCCGCCCTCGTGCAGGTTGACGTACTGCAGGTAGTCGATGAAGCCGCCGAAGAAGCCGGTGCCGCCGGCGGCATAGGGCCCGACGCGGTAGCTCTGCAGCGGGAAGTACTGTTCCTTCGGTTGGGCGTGCACGCCGGCGGTGGCGAGCAGGGCCGCGGCGAGGGCGACGGTGCGGACGAGACGGGACATGAGGCAAGGCTCCAAAGTGGAAGGTGAGGACCGTTCTGTGGGAGCGGCTTCAGCCGCGATGGGCTCGTGGCGAGGCACGGATCGCGGCTGAAGCCGCTCCCACAGAAGACCAGGAAGTCCAAAAATGAAGAAAGAGGAAAGAGGGCCCCTACGGCCTCAGCGGCCAGCGGCGACAGCGCCGGGCGCCGGTCTGCACCAGCTTCCACAGCCCATCGGGCTCGCGGACGAGGAACACGATGATCAGCGTGCCGACGACGATCTTCTCGGCGTTGGGCAGGTTGCCGGCGTCGATCCAGCCGGCCGGGCCGGCACCGGCGAGGTTCGACAGCGCGATCGGCAGCAGCACCATGAACGCCGCACCGAGAAACGGCCCGGCGATGCTGCCCAGCCCGCCGAGGATGACGATGAACAGCACCTGGAACGAGCGCGCCAGGTCGAAGCCGTGCGGCTCCACCGTGCCCACATAGGCGAACGCCCACAGCGCGCCGGCCACGCCGAGCACGAACGAACTGGCGGCGAACGCGGAGAGCTTGGCCGCGGCCACCGGCAGGCCCATCACGGCGGCGGCGGTTTCCATGTCGCGCACCGCCTGCCACTGGCGGCCCAGCGGGCCGCGCACCAGCGCCCCGGCCGCCAGCGTCAGCACCGCGGTGGTGGTGAGGGTCAGCAGGTACCGCCCCGCGGGGTGCGACAGGTCCTGCCCGGCCACCCGCAGCGGCGGCGCGCTGATCACGCCCGACGCATCGAAGTTGGAGAACCAGCCGAAGCGCACGAACACCCACGGCACGAAGAACTGCGCGGCCAGCGTCGCGGCGATCAGGTAGAAGCCGCGCACGCGCAGGCTCGGCAGCCCGACCAGCGCGCCGAACAGCGCGGTGATGGCACCGCCCAGGGCCAGCGCAGCGGGCAGCGGCAGCCCCGGCACGCGCAACAGCAGGTTGTAGCTGGCGAAGGCGCCGACGCACATGAACGCCGCCGAGCCCACCGAGAGCTGGCCGGCACAGCCGGTCAACAGGTTCTGCCCGACACCCGCCAGCGACAGCACCAGCCAGGGCACCAGCACCGCGGAGAAGACATAGTCGCTGCCGAGTGCCGGCACCAGCCCGAAGGCGAGCAACGCGCCGAGCCCCCAGGCCCAGGGCACCGCGCCGGCCGGGGCGCGCCACGGCCGGGCCTGCGAGGCGGCGGTCCAGTCCGCCGCAACGTCGAAGGTGGTCGTCATGTTCAGATCCTCTGCACCCGCGGTTCACCGAACAGGCCCTGCGGCCGCCAGCACAGGCACAGCAGGGCCAGCACGTAGGGGAACCAGTTCTCGATGCCACCGCCCAGCAGCGGCCCCGCGTACACCTCGGCCAGCTTCTCGCTCGCGCCCACCAGCAGCCCGCCGGCCAGCGCCCCGGCCACCGACGAGAAGCCGCCGATGATCAGCACCGGCAGGGCCTTCAGCACGATCAGCGACAGCGAGAACTGCACTCCCGTGCGGGCGCCCCACAGCAGTCCGGCCACCAGCGCGACGGCCCCCGCGGCCGACCACACCCAGCGCCCCACCCGCTCCAGGTCGATGCCCACCGCCAGCGCGGCCAGCGGGTCGTCGGCCACCGCCCGCAGCGCCAGGCCGGCGCGGGTGCGGTGAAAGCCCCACGACAGCACCGCCACCAGCGCCGCCGCCACGCCGGCGGCCACCAGGTCGAAGCGGCTCACCAGCAGGCCGCCCATGTCGAGCGGCGTGTCCTCGATGCCGAGGTCGAGCGCATGCACCTGCGCGCCCCACAGCCACTGGGCCAGCCCTTCGAGCACGAAGCTCAGGCCCAGCGTGGCCATGAACAGCACGATCGGCGGCCGCGCAGCCAGCGGCCGCAGCACGCCGCGCCCCACCGCCACGGCCACGCCGACCATCGCCACCAGCGTGGCCAGCAGCGCGGCGGCGAACGGCCAGCCGCGCTCGACCAGGCTGACGAACGTCAGCGCGGCGAACAGCACCATCGCGCCCTGCGCGAAGTTGAAGACGCCCGAGGCCTTGTGCACCAGCACGAAGCCGATCGCGACCATCGAATACATCACGCCGGCCAGCAGCCCGCCGACCAGCACCTCGAAGAAGAAGTCCATCACCGATGTCCTGTGCTAGGTGGCACGCCACGAGCCGATCGCGGCTGAAGCCGCTCCCACAGAATCCCGCCCGCCCATCGACCCGGCCTGGTCATGGCGCGCCTGCCCCAGATAAGCCGCGATCACCCCCGGGTCCCCGCGCACCGCCGCCGGCCGCCCGTCGGCGATCTTGCGGCCGTGGTCCAGCACGACGAGGCGGTCGCTGATGTCCATCACCACGCCCATGTCGTGTTCGATCAGCACGACGGTGGTGGCCAGCTGCCGGTTCACCTCGACGATGACGCGTGCCATCGTGTGCTTGTCGTCGGTGTTCATGCCGGCCATCGGCTCGTCCAGCAGCAACAGGCGCGGCTGCGCGGCCAGCGCACGGGCCAGCTCGACGCGCTTCTGCAGCCCGTACGGCAGCACGCCCACCGGCTGTGTGCGCCAGCGCTGCAGCTGCAGAAACTCCAGCAGCGCCTCGGCCTGCGACCGCCGCGCGGCGGTAGGCCCGCGGCGCACGCCGGCGATCACGTTGTCGAGCACCGGCATGCCCTTGAACAGCGCCAGGTTCTGGAACGTCCGCGCGACCCCCAGGCGCGCGATGCGGCCCGGTCCGCCGGCCCGCAGCGGCGTGCCATCGAAGCGCAGCGTGCCCTGCTGTGGCCGGTACACGCCGCTGACGACGTTCAGCAGCGAGCTCTTGCCGGCACCGTTCGGGCCGATGATCGACAGCACCTCGCCGGGGTGCACGTCGAAGCCGACCGCGTGGATCGCGGTCACGCCGCCGAAGCGCAGCGTGACCTGCTCGAGCGACAGCAACGGGGTCGCGGCCATCAGGCGACGCCCGCGGCGAAGGCCGCGCCCGCCGGCAGCAAAGGTTCTGCGGCATCGACCCAGCCGAGCCGGTCGAACACCGCCCGGGCGGCAGCCGGCAGCTGGGCATCGCCGGTGTACCGCAGCCCGCTGCTCAGCCCGAGCACGCGCTGGGCCCGCCAGCGCGCCCAGCTCGACAGCGGCGCGGCCGGCAGCCGCGCATCGAGCTCGTCGGCTGCCCGCGCCAGCGTCGGCGCATCGGCCCACCACTCGCGCGGCGCGGCGGTGCGGCGGTCGGCCCACGCGTCGCCGCCGGGTTCGGGCAGGTGCAGCACCGCCCCCCGCGGCAACCAGTCGCTCAACAGCCTCGACAGGCCGGGCGTCCACGCCGGATCGAATTCTGCGATCACCGAAGCCCGGTCTCCGGTGCGGTTAGTATCGATCTCCAGGTCCACGGTGCAGGCTCCGTGTTGGAACAGCGTGCCAAACGGCACCGCCCCCGCCGGGGCCGCCCCCGGCAGGCCGTGCGCCAGCACCACGGTGCCCGCCTCGGCCTGGCAGGCCCGCAGCGCTTCCAGCGCATGCGAGCTGTCCACCAGCACATGCCGCAGCGGACCGCCCGGCACCAGCTGCGCCCCGAGCGCACGCAGCGCCAGCAGGCTCAGCACGAAAGGCGCCCCGAGCGGGCCGACCGCGCCCACGCGGTCACCGGCGCGCACGCCGAGCGCCTGCCAGCCGGCGGCCAGCGCGGCCACGTCGGCCTGCAACGCCGCGGCGCTCCAGGCCTGCCAGCGGCCGCGCCGGTGGGCACGCAGCACAGGGAATGCAGCCATCACCGTGCCCCGTCAGGCCTCGACCCTGGCGCGCTCAACCGCACGCTGCGCCTCGAGCGCCCGCACCAGCGGCAGCACCTTGCGGCCGAAATATTCCACCTCTTCGATGAAGTGCAGGAAGCCGGTCAGCACCAGGTCGACGCCCACGTCCTTCAACGCGACGATGCGCTCGGCCACCTGCTGCGGCGTGCCGATCAGGTTGGTGCGGAAGCCGTCGTTGTACTGCACCAGGTCCTGGAACGACGACTTGGCCCAGTTGCCCTCGCGCTCCGGCGAGGCCTGGCCGGCGTTCTTGACCTCGGCGCCGAACGCGTTCACCGCCGCGGGATCGGCCTGGTCGATGATGTCCTGCAGCACGCGCTGCGCCTCCTCCTCGGTGTCGCGCACGATCACGAACGCGTTGACACCGATCTTGACGCGGTGGCCGTTGGCCGCGGCCTTGGCGCGGATGTCGTCGACCTGCGCCCGGATGCCCTCGGGCGTGTTGCCATTGGTGAAGTACCAGTCGGACACCCGCGCGGCCATGTCGCGCGCGGCGCGCGAGCTGCCGCCCTGGAAGATCTCCGGCCGGCCGTGCAGCGGCTTGGGCTTCAGCGTGTAGTCGCTGAAGCGGTAGAAGTCGCCGCGGAAGGTGAAGCCGTCCTGCGTCCAGATGCCCTTGATCGCGCGGATGAACTCTTCGGAGCGGCGGTAGCGTTCATCGTGGTCGAGCCACGGCTCGCCGATGGCCTGGAACTCGCCACGGAACCAGCCGCTGACGACGTTCACCGCGATGCGCCCGTTCGTGTAATGCGAGATGCTGGCCACCTGCTTGGCCAGCAGCACCGGGTGCCATGGGCCGGGCAGCACGGCCGCGATGACGTTGAGCTTCGTCGTCGCGGCCAGGATGGCGTGCGAGAACGACACCGACTCGTGCTGGTTCTCGGCACCGTAGCCGGCGGTGAAGCGGATCTGCGTCAGCGCATAGTCGAAGCCGGCCTGCTCGGCGGTCAGCGCGAGGCGGCGGTTGTAGTCGATGTCCCAGTGGGTGCGCTGCTCGATCTTGCTGATGACCAGGCCGCCGCTGACGTTGGGCACCCAGTAGGCGAACTTGATGGGGGTTTCGGTGGGGTGGCTCATGATGTGATCCTGGGTGGGGAAGCGGTTCAGGCGGCGAGGGCGAGGACGTCGGCGCGTGGGGCGACCAGCAGCTGCGCAGCCTGTGCAGCGGCTTCGTCGATGCGCGACTGCAGTGCGGCCGAGCGCACCGCCAGGCCGTCGAAATCGGCCTCGGCCGCGTACACCGCCGAGGGCACGCTCTGCGCGCGGAAGAAGGCGAACAGCGGCCGCAGCTGGTGGTCGACCACCAGCGCGTGGCGGTCGCTGCCGCCGGTGGCGGCCAGCAGCACCGGGCGGCCCACCAGCGCCTCAGGCGGCACCAGGTCGATCAGGTGCTTGAACAGGCCGGCGTAGCTGCCCTTGTAGACCGGCGTCGCGGCGATCAGCAGGTCGGCGGCGGTGATCGTGTCCAGCGCCTGCTGCAGCGCCGGCGCGGGGGCGCCCTGTGGCAGCAGGTGCGGCGCCAGCGTGCGCAACGACAGCGTCTCGACCTGCACGGGCAGGCGTGCCGCCAGCGCGGCGACGATCGCCTCGACCAGCGCCTGCGTGCGGGAGCGCTCGCTGGTGCTGCCGATCAGGGCAACGACTCGGTGGGGATGCGACATCGGGAACGGCCTCCAGGCAACGGGTTCGGTGCAGGCCTTTTTGCAGCGTCCGTGCCAGTGGCAAGCCGCTCATGCAACGGCCGCGGCTGCACATGCGCCGGCCGCATGCCGCGTTGCCGGCATGCCGGCTGGCGAAGCAGCCGTGCTGCTGCAGCAGCAGACGCAATGGCGATCGACGGCAGCGGGCCGCCTCGCCGGCTCCCGGGCTCGACAGCGGACGTTCTCGTAGGGGCCACCCCGCTGTGCTGGATACCCAACAGGTCGTCGCTGCCGCTGTGGCATTGTCAACAGACGTGCTGCTGACACAGCAGCAGAAGCGCGGCCACAGGGCGGCGGCGCTGGCATGCAGTCTGCTGCTGGAGCAGCAAACAGCCATCCTCCCATGCCGTACGACCTGCCGCTCTCCCCCACCCGTCCGTCCCCCCGGTCCACCGCCTTGCCGGAGCGTCCGGACGAACCGCCGCTGCCGCGCGCCCGCAGCGTGGCCGACGTGCCCGCGATCACCGATGAGCTGGCGCGCCGCTTCGCCCGCACCGCCGCACAGCGCGACCTGCTGGGCGGCACGCCGAAGGAACAACGCGACCAGCTGCGCCAGAGCGGCCTGCTGGCACTGTCGATCCCCGAACCGCTCGGCGGCCTCGGCGGCAGCTGGTCCCAGGTGCTGGCCGCGGTGCGCCGGCTCGCGCAGGTCGACAGCTCGGTGGCGCATCTGTTCGCGTTCCACCACCTGATGCTCGCCACCGTGCAGCTGTTCGGCCGCGAGGCGCAATGGAGCCCATGGCTGCGCCACACCGCGCAGCGCGACTGGTTCTGGGGCAACGCGCTGAACCCGCTGGACCGCCGCACCACCTGGCGCCCCCTCGACGGCGGGCTCGAGTTCTCGGGCAACAAGAGCTTCTGCTCCGGCGCGCTGGATTCGCAGATGCTGATCGTCTCGGCGGTGGGCGACAGCCCCGAGGCGCCGATGCGCATCGCCGCGGTGCCCACGGGCCGCAGCGGCATCCACGTGATCCAGGACTGGGACAACATCGGCCAGCGCCAGACCGACAGCGGCAGCGTGCACTTCGAGCGGCTGCGCGTCGAGGCGGACGAGCTGCTGCTCGACCCCGGGCCGCTGTCGACACCGCGTTCGTGCATGCGCCCGGTGCTGGCCCAGGCGATCCTGACCAACATCTACATCGGCATCGCCGAAGGTGCGTTCGAGGATGCACGCCAGTACACGCTGGCCGAGGCCCGGCCGTGGCATGCCTCGGGCCGCCAGCGGGTGGAGGACGACCCGCACGTGCTGGTGAGCTTCGGCGAGTTCCACGCCGGCCTGGCGGCGCTGCGGCTGCTGGGCGACCACGCCGGCCGCGCCATCGACCAGGCGCTGGCCCGCGGCGACGCGCTCGATGAGCACGAGCGCGGCGATGCCGCGCTGGCGGTCACCGCCGCCAAGGTCAACGCCACCCGCACCGGGCTGGACATCTGCAACCGGCTGTTCGACGTGACCGGCGCGCGCTCCACGCACGCCGGCCTCGGGCTGGACCGCCACTGGCGCAACCTGCGCACCCACACACTGCACGACCCGGTGGCCTACAAGCTGCAAGAGCTCGGCGAATGGGCGTTGAAGGGCCAGCGGCCGGCACCGAGCTTCTATTCATGACCCGTCCCACGCCCGACGCCTTCGACCTGCGCGTGCCGCCAGCGCAGCCCGGCCGCGCCCGCCCGGCCACCGACCGCACGCACCTCGACGTGTTCGAGGACCCGCGCTCGCAGGCGCTGCTGGCGCAGCTCGAGCGGTTGGCAGGTACCGATGTCTGCACGCTGCTGCTCGGCGAGGGCGGCACCGGCAAGGACCTGCTCGCGCAGGCGCTGCACGGCGCCAGCCCGCGCCGTGAAGGCCCGTTCGTCACGGTCAACTGCGGCGCCTTTCCGCCGTCCCAGCTCGAGGCCGAGCTGTTCGGCTACGAAAAAGGCGCGTTCGCCGGCGCCTTCGCCGCCACCGCCGGCTGGCTCGAGGCCGCCCATGGCGGCACCGTGTTCGTCGACGAGGTGGAGCGGCTGCCGCTGCACCTGCAGGCGCGGCTGCTGCGCCTGCTGCAGGAGCGCCAGCTGCTGCGCATGGGCGCGCGCCGCCCCCAGCCCGCCGACGTGCGGCTGATCGCCGCCACGGCCGACGACCTCGAGCGCGCGGTGCGCGACGGCCGATTCCGCGATGACCTGTACCACGCGCTGCAGACCGCGGCGCTGCGCGTGCCGCCGCTGCGCGAGCGGCCCGGCGACATCCTGCCGCTGGCCCGCCACTTCCTCGCCGAGCTGCGCCGCCGGCTGCACTACCCGCCCACCTGCTTCAGCGCCGAGGCCGAGCAGCGCCTGCTGCAGCATGCCTGGCCGGGCAACCTGCGCGAGCTGGAGAACGTGGTGCACCACGCGCTGCTGATGGGCCAGGGCGAGGAGATCGGCGCCGAGCTGCTGTCGCTCAGCGCCCTGCCGGCCGGGGTCCGCTCGGCGGCAGGCGCGGGCGAGGACGGCGATGCGCTGCAGGCCCTGCAGGCCGCGCTGCAGCGGCTGTGCAGCGAGGCACCGCCGGACCTGTTCGGCCTGATCGAGCGCACCGCCGTGCAGGTCGCCTACCGGCATTGCCACCTGAACCAGCTGCGCACCGCGCAGCTGCTGGGGCTGAGCCGCAACGTGCTGCGGGCGCGGCTGATCGAGTATGGGGAGATCGATGCGCGGCGGTGACGGTCCGTGGGAGCGGCTTCAGCCGCGATTCGTCGGAACGCTCAATGCCGTCTGAGGATCGCGGCTGAAGCCGCTCCTACAGAGAGGCAGTCTCCGCGGATCGATGTTCCGGTCCCAACAGCCGTTCGACGGATTGCCACCGTCATCCGACAGCCGCCTTCCACTTGTACCGTTAGTCTCAGAACGTGTGCTGCAGCCCTACCTGCAGCGCCTTCGCCACGTGGCCGGCCAGCACCGGCAGCGGCGTGTAGCCGATGCCCAGCGTGCCGCCGGCATCGTTGGCCAGGCGGCCGGCCACGCTGTAGAGCGTGGTGCGCTTGGAGAGCGAGTGGAAGTACCCGAGCGCCCATTGCGAGGCGTCCTGGTTCGCGGTGCTGCGGTCGTCGCGCCGGCCGTACGACGCGGCGATGCGGCCGTTCGCCGCCACCGGCACGTGCACGCCCAGCGTGTAGAGCCGGGCGTCGTCGTTGACCGCTTCGGCCGGTGCGGCGTGGCGCACGGTCTGCACGCCGAAGAAGAGCTTGGCCGCGGTGAAGTCGACATTGCCGCCCACCGCCACGTAGCGCGCGGCCTTGGCCCCGGCCTGCACGCCGCGTTGGTCGACACTGGCCACCAATTGCACCGGACCGGCCTGGTAGTTGGCGCTGAGCGCGGCGTAGCGGCCGCTGCCGTCACCGCTGCGCTCGGACGGCGCCCACAGGCCGCGCAGCGAGAAGCCGCCCCACACCGGGGTCTCGACCACGACCGCGTTGTCCTGCCAGAAGTTGCCGTACTGGCTCAAGTTCCAGAAGTTGCCGGCGGTGCCGAGGCCGAAGGCGTCGAACGCCAGCGTGGTCAGGAACAGCGGCGTGTACTGGTGGCCGAAGCGCACGGCGCCCCACTGGCGGCTGGCCAGCCCGACGTGCGACTGGCGGCTCCAGAAACTGGAGCCGGTGCTGCCGGTGTCGGCGGCGAAGCCGGATTCCAGCGTGAACTCCGCGGCCAGGCCGCCGCCCAGGTCCTCGCGGCCGGTGAAGCCCAGCCGGCTCTGCGCGATGCCGCCGCTCTCCAGCCGCGACACGGTGCCCTGACCGGCGCTGCCGATCTCGGCGAACAGGTCGACGATGCCATAGACAGTGACCGACGACTGCGCGGCGGCCGGCGCCACGGCGCCCGCGCCCAGGGCGGCGGTGACGGAAAGTGCGGCCAGCCGGAAACGACGTTTCATGTGAGTGCTCCTGTGCATCAGAGGGAAGGACCGGGACGCCATGGCGCCCCGGCCGCTGCGCAGTGCAGCGAACATGCCATGCGCCGCGTGCTGGCGCGGGAACAGCGCTGCTGCTGCAGCCGCACAATGCCCCTGCGCCGAAGCGCCCATTGCTGCTGAGGCAGCATTCGCCTTGCCCCGGGTGCACGCTTTCCCACACGCCAGGCTGCTGCGATCTCGACAGCGCGGCCCGGTGCTCGCATAACCAAAGCCGGATTCCTGCGTTGCCGGTGGTGCCACCGGCTCGGTAGATTGCAGCCTCCTCCCAACGAGAGACCCCTCCATGACCCAACGCCTGACCGCCGCCGACTTCCCCGCCGATGTCCTGAAGCTGTTCGACCGCTACGTGCATGGCGATCTGAGCCGGCGCGGTTTCCTCGACGGCGCGCAGCGCTACGCCACCGCTGCCGGCACCACCGCGGCCGCGCTGCTGACGGCGCTGAGCCCGACGTTCGCCGAGGCACAGCAGGTGAAGCCCGAAGACCCGCGCATCAAGAGCCGCTTCGTCGAGCTGCCGTCGCCCGAGGGCAACGGCAAGCTGCGTGGCTACCTGGTCGAGCCGGCGCAGGCCGGAGCAGCGCGCGGTGCGGTGCTGGTGGTGCATGAGAACCGCGGCCTGAACCCGCACATCGAGGACATCGCCCGCCGCCTCGCGCTGGACGGCTTCATCGCCTTCGCGCCCGACGCGCTGTTCACGCTCGGCGGCTATCCCGGCGACGAGGACAAGGCACGCGAAGCCTTTGCCAAGCTCGACCAGGCCAAGACCCGCAACGACTTCCTGGCCGCGTTCGACTGGCTGAAGACCGTGCCGGGCGGCAACGGCAAGGTCGGCGCGGTGGGCTTCTGCTACGGCGGCGGCATCGTCAACTTCCTCGCCACGCGCCGGCCGGCGCTGGCGGCCGGCGTGCCGTTCTACGGCGGCCAGCCGAGCGCCGAGGACGCCGCACGCATCAAGTCGCCGCTGCTGCTGCAATACGCCTCGAACGACGAGCGCATCAACGCCGGCTGGCCGGCCTATGAAACCGCGCTGAAAGCGGCGGGCGCGCCGTACCAGGCCTACGTGTACCCGAACACCGAGCACGGCTTCAACAACGACACCACGCCGCGCTACAACGAGGCCGCCGCCAAGCTGGCCTGGCAGCGCACGGTGGCCTTCTTCAAGGAGAAGCTGGCCTGACCGGCGCCTGAAGCACGAACCGGCCGACCAGCCGGTTCAGCTCCTCGGCCTGCTGCTGCAGCGAGGCTGCCGCCGCCGCGCTTTCTTCGACGAACGCGGCGTTCTGCTGCGTCGCGTGGTCGAGTTCGCCCACCGCGCGGTGCAAACGGCCGATGCCCTGCGCCTGCTCGATGCTGGCGCTGCTGATGTGGCCGACCGAGGCGGCCACGTCGCGCACCTGCGCGACGATCGCCGTCATCGTCGTGCCGGCCGCGTCCGCCAGCCGGGTGCCGGCCTCGACATGGCCGACGCTGTCGCCGATCAGCGCCTTGATCTCGCTGGCGGCCTGGGCGCTGCGCTGCGCGAGCCGGCGCACCTCCACCGCCACCACCGCGAAGCCGCGGCCCTGCTCGCCGGCGCTGGCCGCCTCGACCGCGGCGTTGAGCGCCAGCAGGTTGGTCTGGAACGCGAGGTCGTCGATCACGCCGATGATGTCGGCGATGCGCAGGCTCGAGCCGCGGATGCCCTGCATCGTCTGCACCACCTGCGCCACCGCTTCGCTGCCCTGCGCCACGGCGCGGGTGGCGTCGGCCGCCATCGTGCTGGCCCGACCGGCGTGGTCGCGGTTGTGCTCGACGGTGGCGTTCAGCGTGTGCATCGACGCCGCGGTCTGCTGCAGGTGGGACGACTGCGCCTCGGTGCGTTGCGACAGGTCCATCGCGCCGCTGGCGACCTGGGCCGAACCGGTGGCGATCGACTCGGCCACGCCGCGCACGTCCTGCACCAGCAGCGCGAGCCGGCGCTGCATCGTCGTCAGCGAGGCCAGCACACTGCCGGGCGGCGCCTCGGCCGCGCCGGAGGCGCCGCGCAGGTCGCCATCGGCCACCCGCTGCGCCACCGCGCCCAGCTCGTGCGGTTCAGCCCCGAGCTGGCGGTCCAGGCCGCGGACCAGGCTGCGCACCACGCCGAAGCCGACCACGGCCATCGCCAGCGCCAGGGCACCGGCCAGCCAGGCCCCGCGGCGGCTCACCTCGATGGCCCGTGCCGCCGCGCCGGCGGCCTCGCGGCGCTGCAGGTCGCTGGCGCGGTCGATCGCGTCGAACAGCACGTCCTGGCGCTTGCGCACCTCGCCGAGCAACAGCGTGGTGGCCGCCTCGCGATGCTCCTGCTCGCCCAGCGTCAGCGCCTCGTCGAGGCGGCGTTCGTACTCGGGCCCGATCTCGCGCACCGTCTCGAGCAGCGCGCGGGTCTGCGGCGCGGCCGCGTCGGCCAGCGACTGCAGCAGCCGCGTGTTCTCGTCGCGCAGCGCAGCGATGCGCCGGCGTTCGGCGGCGACGTTCTCCGGCCACGGATCGAGCACGACGTTGCGGGCATGCCGGTCGATCGCGTTGTGCGTGTCCTTCAGGCGCGCGAAGGTCTGCACCTGGGGCAGGCTGCCGTTGGCGATGCGGTCGAGCTGGCCGGCCAGCCGGGCCATCTGCAGCGCGCCGCAGAGCGCGATCACCACGCCCAGCAGCAGCACCACGCCGAAGCCCAGGCCGAGCCGGGCCCGCACCGTCCAGCCGCTCAGCACCGCACCAGCGCCAGCTTGCGCAGGTGCGCAAGCAGGGCCTCCGCCTTGGCCTCGGCCGAGCCTTCGCTGAGCACCAGGCCGCCACGCTGGCCGCTGTCGGCACTGCCGGTGGCGCGGGCCATGCGCGAGGCGCCGCTTTCGTTCGACACCGCGGCCAGCGGCCGGCGCTGCTTGCGCGCCGGCTCGGCGGTCCACGTCACGGCCTCGCCGCCGGCCAGGGCCACCGGGCGGGTGTCGATGACGCCGGCCTGCGCGGCGGTCCACGCGTGGCGCAGCGGCAGGTCGGGACGCTGCGCGAGGCGCGGGCTGGTGGCCAGCACCACACGGGCACCGCGGTGCACCAGCACCTGCTGGCGCGCGCCGCGCGGCAGCGCGCGGGTCACCCGCCAGCCGCCGCCGGTCGCCTCCTGCAGCTCGATCACGTCGGTCACCAGCGGGCGGCCCAGCCGCTGCGCCAGCGCATACGGCAGCCCGCCGCTGGCGAGGCCGGATTCGGCGCGCGCGCCGGTCAGCACCAGCGGATGGGCCTCGCAGGCCTCCGCCAGGCTGGCCACCACGTCGAGCGGTTCATCGCCCCGGCCCACCAGCTGCACCAGCCGGTCGACGCCGAGCGCCAGGTACTCGCGCGCCACGGCCTCGGGCAGCCGCCCGGCGGTGTACAGCAGCGGCGCCCGCTGGCCGGCCAGCGCCTTCAGTCCAAGCGCCACCGCGGCGGCATCGGCGCGGCTGCGCGTGCAGCGGCCGCTGACCGGGTCGATCCGTGCGCTCACCAGCACGGCGACGGAAGAAGTGGGGGCGTTCATCAATGGGCCTCCGCGCGCGGCGCCTGCTGGATCAGTTGGAGCAGCGCCTTCATCAGCGCCTGCGCATCCTCGGACACCAGCAGCTCCGAGCGCTGTGCGATCGGCGCGCTGGTGTCGGTGTTCACCGCGATGACATGGCGGCATTCCTTGATGCCCTGCAGGTGCTGCACCGCGCCGGAGATGCCGATCGCCAGGTAGCCGCGCGCCTGCACGGTCTTGCCGGTGGCGCCGATCTGCTGCGTGCGCACGAAGCGGCCATCGTCGACCGCCACCCGCGAGGCGCCCACCGCCGCGCCCAGCGCCGCGGCCAGTTCGCCGAACAGCTTCACGTCGCGCACGCCGTTGCCGGCGGCGACGATGAACTCGGCTTCTTCCAGGGCCACCTGCTGGGCCTGGCCGCTGCGGGTCTCGAGCACGGTGAGGCCGGGCTCGGTCACGTCGGTGCGCGGCGCGGCCAGCGTCGTCGTGTCGCCCTGGCCCACGAACGGCAGCTCGGTGCGTGCCACCTGGCGCGCCAGCAGCAGCACCTTCAGCTCGTCCAGCTGCGCCGTGGCGTCGCCGGCGCGCCGCTGCAGCGTGCCGTGGTCGCGCACCCGCGCGCGCCGTTCGGCGATCTCGATCACCGGGCCGGCCGCCGGCCAGCCCAGCTGCACCGCGACCCGCCGGCCGAGGTCGCCATCGGCATCGCGGTCGGGCACCAGCAGCCAGCGCGGGCGCAGCGCCATGCAGCGGCCGAGCACCGAACCCAGCACCGCGGCGGCGGACACCGCGTCGTTCAACGCCAGCACCTCGAGCCGGTCGATGCCGAGCGCGGCCACGTCGTCCGGCGCGGCACCGTCGACCGATGGCGCCAGCACCACCACCTCCTCGTCATCACGCGCCAGCAGCGCTGCGGCGGCGATGGCCTCGCGGGCATGTTCGTCGAAGCTGCCGCGGTCGGTGTGCGCCAGCACCAGCACACAGCCGGTGGGCGCGTGTTTCAGCCGCGGGGCCTTGGCCACCGCATGGCCGGCACCGACGCGGCGCAGGTCGCGCTCGCCCTCGGTGCTGCCGAGCACGATGCGGCGCAGTCCGCTGGGGCCGATCACGAACGGTCGGCGGGGATCTATGCGGGGGATCATCGTGTCACCTCCAGGGCCTGGGCCACCAGCTCGGCCACGTCCAGCACCTCGGGCCGCGGGCCGACCACGCCTTCGAGCATCGCGGTGCACTGCGGGCAGGCCACCGCCACCACGCCGGCACCGGTGGCGCGGGCGTCCTCGATGCGGATGTCGGGGATGCGGCGCTTGCCGGGGATGTCGGTGGTCGGCGCGCCGCCGCCGCCGCCGCAGCAGCGTGCGTTCAGGCCGCTGCGCTCCATCTCGACGACGCGGATGCCGATCGACTTCAGCGCCTGGCGCGGGGCGTCGGTCTGGCCGTTGTAGCGCGCCAGGTAACACGGGTCGTGCATCGTCACCGTGGGCGCCTGCGCCGCCGGGGCGCGGGTCTTGAGCTGGCGGCGCTCCAGCAGGTCGGCCAGCAGCTCGGTGTGGTGCCACACCTTCGTCTGGCCCGAACGCAGCCGCTCGGCCCAGCGCGGGTCGATCAGCGGGTACTCGTTGCGCAGCGCGTGCAGCAGGTGCGGGTCGGCGGTGACGAGGTTCTTCGCCGGCCGTGCCATCAACGTACCGATCAGCTGGCGGGCGAGGCGCTGGTAGCCGACCTCGTCGCCGAGCCGGCGCGCGACGTCGCCACAATCGGTCTCGGCCGCGCCCAGCACACCGGGCAGCAGCGACGCCGCCTTCAGCGACTGCAGCAGTGCGCGCAGCGTGCGCTGGCCGCGCATGTCGAAACCGGCCTCACCGGCGAGCAGCAGCCACTCGGTGCTCTGGCCCTCGGCCACCACCGGCAGGCCGAAGTCGGTGGCCCAGTGGAAGCGCGCATCCAGCGGATAACGGCCCTGCGTGTCGGTGTCGCGCAGCGCGTCCAGCACCTCGGCGCCCTTGTTCGGCACCTCGCCACCGGCCAGCGTCAGGTTGCGGCGCAGGTCGACCACCAGGTCGACGTGTTCGATCAGCATCGGGCAGGCCTGCACGCAGGCGCGGCAGGTGGTGCAGCTCCACAGCGTCTCGGCCTCGATCAGGCCGGGCACGACGCCCGTTTGGGCGTTGCCGCTGTGGCGGCCCTTCTCGATCCCTGGATAGCCGTTGCCGTGGTACGTGGCATCGGTGCCCCCACTCATCCCGATCACCAGGTCCTGCACCAGCTTCTTCGGGTTCAGCGGCTGGCCGGCGGCATAGGCCGGGCAGGCGGCTTCGCACTTGCCGCACTGCACGCAGGCATCGAACGACAGCAGGCGGTTCCACGGCAGGTCAGCAGGTTTCTCGACGCCGACCGGGTCCACCGCCAGGCGGATCGGCTTCAGCGCGGTGGCGGTGCGCTGCGCGGCGGGGCCGACCGGCTGCGCACCGAAGCGCTCGGGCCGCGGGTGCAGGCCCAGGTGCAGCAGGCCGGTGACGGCGTGTTTCATCGGGCCGGCCAGGCCGATGCCCAGCGCCAGCTCGGCCGCGCCGATGGCCAGCGCGAGGGCGCACAGCGCTGCCCACCACGGCGCCAGCGTGCCGTGCAGCAGCGCGCCCAGGGCCAGTGCGGCGGCCCCGGCGCCGCCGACGGCCAGCGACCACGGCAGCCGGTCCCAGGGCCCATGCGACACACGCGCGGCCACCACCGGCTGGCGGCGCCGGCGCGCCATCATCACCGCGCCGCCGAGCATCGCCAGCGCCGAGGCGGTCAGCGCGATGTCGAGCGCGGCCCAGCGCAGCCGCAGCCCGTCGTTGACGGCCACGATCGCCAGGCTGGCCAGCGCGCCACCGGCCACCGCGACGTGCGCCCGCGCCACCGCGGGCTCGCGCGCCACCACGTCATGCAGGTCGACGAAATAACGCTTCGGGATCGCGAACAGGCCCGACCAGCGCACCGTCGCCGCGCGGCCCTGCCGCCACAGCGCGACGCGCCGCGTCATGCCCACCACCAGGGCGGTCACCGCGAACCAGAAGACCGCGGTGATGAGGTCCCGCCACACCCAGGCAACATGAAGGGATGGATGCTCGCCCATGGCTCAGAAGTCCTTGCACAGCCGCAGCGCATCGAAGATCGCCGCGTGGATGTTGTGCATCGACACGCAGTCGCCGATGCGGAACAGCGCGAACCTGCCGTTGCCCAGCGGCTCCGACAGCACCGGCTGCGGCTTGGCGTCGTACAGCGTGTCGACGTCGGTCTGGCCCTTGTTGACCGAGCGCTCCTTCAGCGCCCAGTACAGCGCTTCGCTGGGCTTGATGCCGTTCTCGACCACCACCTGGTCGACCACGCGCTCTTCCTGCACGTCGGTGTATTCGTTGCGCAGCACCGCCACCAGCTTCGGGCCGTCGGGCGTGTCCTCGCAGTACACCTTGTCGAGCCAGTGATTGGGCGTCAGCACCACGCCCTTGGCGTACAGGCCGCGGTAGAAGATCGGGAAGGTGGTGCCGCCGGTGTCGTCGGCGATCTTGACGTCCGGCGTCACCATCTCGACCAGGTGGCCGCGGCTGGCGATGAAGTCGGCCACGCCGGTGCCGGCGTGGGTGCTGATCGCGTCGTACACCAGCACGTTGCCCTTGGGCTCGACCTTGCCGCCGAGGATGTCCCAGCCCGAGACCACCCGACCGTCGGCCGCGCCCCAATCAGGCACTTGGTCGGTGAACGGCGTGCCGCCGTTGGCCAGCACGACGATGTCCGGCCGCTCGTCGAGGATCATCGACGCATCGACCTCGGTGTTCAGCCGGCGGTCGACACCCAGGCGCACCGTCTCCAGGTCGAACCAGCGGATGATGCCGGCCATCTGCTCACGCTTCGGTGCCTTGGCCGCCAGGTTGACCTGGCCACCGACCTGCGCCTGCTTCTCGAACAGCACCACGTCGTGGCCGCGCTCGCGCGCCACGCGCGCCGCTTCCAGCCCGGCCGGGCCGGCGCCCACCACCACCACCTTGCGCTTCGGCCCGGTGGTCTTGGCGATGACATGCGGCATCGTCTTCTCGCGGCTGGTGGCCGCGTTCTGGATGCACAGCACGTCCAGCCCGTTGTACTGGCGGTCGATGCAGTAGTTCGCGCCGACGCATTGCTTGATCTGGTCCTCGCGGCCATCGCGGATCTTGATCACCATGTGCGGGTCGGCCAGCTGCGCGCGCGTCATGCCCACCATGTCGACCGTGCCGCTGGCCAGCAGGCGCTCGGCCTGCTGCGGGTCGCGGATGCTCTGCGCGTGCATCACCGGGATCTTGACCACGCTCTTGATGCCGCCGGCCAGGTGCACGAACGGCTCGGGCGGCAGCGCCATCGGCGGCATGCAGTTGGCCAGCGTGTTGTGCGTGTCGGCACCGGAGCCGACCACGCTGAGGTAGTCGAGCAGGCCGGTCTCGGCCATCGCCTGCGCGATCTCCTTCGCGTGTTCGTGGTCGATGCCGTCCTCGTGGAACTCGTCGCCGCACATGCGCAGGCCGACGCAGAAGTCGCGCCCCACCTGCTCGCGCACCGCGTTCAGCACCTCCACACCGAAGCGCAGGCGGTTCTCGAGCGAGCCACCGTAGCCATCGGTGCGGTGGTTGGTGCGCGGGCTCCAGAACTGGTCGATCAGGTGCTGGTGCGCGGCCGAGATCTCGATGCCGTCCAGGCCCGACTCCTTCACGCGGCGCGCGGCCTGGCCGAACTCGCGGATGATGCGGGCGATCTCCTCGGGCTCGATGGTCTTGGCGTTGCCGCGGTGCACCGGCTCGCGCACGCCCGAGGGGCTCATCAGGTGCGGCCAGTTGAAGCCGTGCCAGGCGTTGCGGCGGCCCATGTGGGTGGCCTGGATCATGATCTTCGCGCCGTGCCGGTGCATGGCTTCGGCCAGGTGGGCCAGGCCTTCCATCGTCTGGTCACGCGACAGGTCGACCGAGCTCCACCAGTCCGACGGGCTGGTCTTGGACACCGGGCTGGAGCCGCCGCAGATGGCCAGGCCCACGCCCCCGCGGGCCTTCTCCTCGTAGTAGCGGACGTAGCGTTCGCCGGGCATGCCGTTCTCGGCATACACCTCGGCGTGGGCGGTGCTGACGATGCGGTTGCGGATCGTCAGCCGGTTGAGCTGGATGGGCTCGAAGAGGTGGGGGTAGCGCATGGCGGTGGGGCTCTGGCGATCGGTTCGGGCCGGGGTTCAGTCGAGCAGCGGCTTCACCGTGAAGACGCAGTGGTCGTGGCCTTCGCAGCCGCATTGCGTCTCGGTGCTGGTGGTGCGGTAGGGGCGGCCGGTGTCCTGCGCCAGCCAGTCCATCGCGCCGGAGAACCAGCCGGCAAACAGGTAGCAGGACTTCTCGGCGCGCACCGGCACGCCGGCGATGCCCTGCGCCAGCACGAACACCGAGTGGCGCAGGCGGATCTGCGCGTCGCCGGTGGCTTCGTCGACCGACGTGAAGTCGAACAGGCCCCAGCCGCGCTGCGACAGCCGCTTCAGGTAGTGCTGGTAGACGTCCATGCCTTTGAGGCCATGGGTCTTGCTCTCCTGTTCACACCAGAAGTAGGCCGAGCGGTGGCCGGCGGTGTACAGGCCGGCGGCATAGGCCTCACGGCCGGCGGCGGCTTCGGCCTCGACGTGGTTGTTGACGAAGAAGTGCCGCGGCACGTAGATCATCGGCAGGCCGTCGGTGGTCCAGATGCCGGTCTCTTCGTCGACGCTGATGGGCAGTTGCGGGTTCATGGCTCAACCTTCCCAGACTTCGTTGAACACGCGGAACCAGTTGCCGCCGATCACCTTCTCGATGCGGGCGTCCTTCCAGCCGGCGCGCTGCATCGCGTCGGTCAGGTTGGGCATCTCGCCGATGGTGCGGATGCCTTCGGGGTTGACGATCTTGCCGAAGTTGGTGAGGCGGCGGTGGCGGCCCTTGTCGTGCGTGAGCTTCTCGAAGAACTCGTGGCCGTAGCCCTGCGTGTGGTCGGTGCCGATGCCCACGCAGTCGTCGCCCACGAGGTTGATCACGTAGTCGATCGCCTCGACGTAGTCGTCGACGTTCGCATCGATGCCGCGCTTCAGGAACGGCGGGAACATCGTCACGCCGATGAAGCCGCCGCGGTCGGCGATGAACTTCAGCTCGGCGTCGCTCTTGTTGCGCGGGTGTTCCTTCAGGCCGGCCGGCAGGCAGTGACTGTAGGTCACCGGCTTCTTCGAGGCCAGGATGGCCTCCTCGCTGGTCTTTGCGCCCACGTGCGACAGGTCGACCATGATGCCCACCCGGTTCATCTCGGCGATGACCTCGTGGCCGTAGCCGGAGAGGCCGCCGTCGCGTTCGTAGCAGCCGGTGCCGACCAGGTTCTGCGTGTTGTAGCAGAGCTGCACCACGCGCACGCCGAGGTCGGCGAAGGTCTCGATGTGGCCGAGGTGGTCCTCGAACGCATGGGCGTTCTGGAAGCCGAGGATGATGCCGGTCTTGCCGTCGCGCTTGGCTTGTTCGATGTCGGCGGTGCTGCGCACCAGCGTCACCAGGTCGGCGTTGGCACGGATCAACGCCTTCATGTCGGCGATGTTGTGCACCGTCGAGCGGAAGTCGTCCCACACCGACACCGTGCAGTTGGCCGCCGTGAGGTTGGCGCGACGCATGTCCTCGAAGACCGCGCGGCTCCAGTTGGCGATGATCAGACCGTCGATGACGATCGAGCGTTCGTGGATGGGGTTCATGTCCGGGGCCTGTCGTTGTCGATGGCCCGGATTCTTCGGCGGCGCCTCCTGGGCGGCTTGTGCAGTCCGGACATCGATTTGCCTATAACCGACATCGAGGGTTTGACGATTTCCGACATAGGGTTCACACCGAGGCCGGGCAGCTCCGCGCTTTCTGTGGCCGCTGCGAGCCAACGCCGCGATGTCGCCCGCTGACAGGTCGGCGTCGTTCGCACGCAAGTGGCGACACTCCTCCCCCTGAACACTTCGCCGGCAGCATCCCCAAGCCCCCTCACCGGAGTCGTCCATGACCCTCGACAACGCCAACCTGAACCGTCGCCATTTCCTCGCCACGACCACCGTGACGCTCACCGCCGCCGGCATCGCCCCCTCGGTGCTCGCGCAGGCCAAGCCCATCCGCATCGGCTGGACCGCCTGGGCCGACGCCGAGGCCGTGACCAACATCGCCAAGCTCATCCTCGAGCAGCGCCTGGCGCAGAAGGTCGAGCTGGTGATGACCGACGTGGCGCTGCAGTACGCCGGCCTGCAGCGCGGCCAGATCGACCTGATGCTGATGGCCTGGCTGCCGGGCACGCACAAGAGCTACTGGGAGAAGGTCAAGGACGACGTCGAGGACCTCGGCCCGCTGTACACCGATGCCAAGCTCGGCTGGGCGGTGCCCGACGAGATCATCCCGGTGTCGACGCTGCGCACCATCGACGACCTGAAGAAGCCCGAGGTGCACGAGAAGCTGAAGGGCAGCATCCAGGGCATCGACGCCGGCGCCGGGCTGATGAAGCTGTCGGAAGCCGCGATCAAGACCTACGGGCTGGACTACAAGCTGCAGACCGCCTCCGACTCGGCGATGGTCTCGGCGCTCGACCGCGCCATCCAGCGCAAGCAGTGGATCGTGATCACCACCTGGTCGCCGCACTGGATGTTCTCGCAGTACAAGCTGCGCTACCTGGAAGACCCGCGCCAGGCGCTGGGCGGCGCCGAGTCGATCCACGCGCTGGCACGCAAGGGCTTCAGCGCCGATTTCCCGAAGGCTGCGGCGTTCATCCGCAACCTGAAGATCTCGCTGCCCGACCTGGAGGGCGTGATGCTGAAATCGAAGGACAGCACGCCGGCCAAGGAAGCGGCGTCGTTCATCGCGTCGCACCCCGACCTGGTGAACCGCTGGCTGGCCAGCGCCAAGTAAGCGCCCCTTGATCGCTCCCCGCGGCGCCATCGGCTTCGGCCGGTGGCGCCGCTTTTCCTTGTGTGGCTCATCATGTGAGCCACCTGAACGGAAGCCGCTTCAAGACTGATATCCGTCGCTTTTCGCAACCAGGACACTTCCCGTCGCCGGTGGACAAGGCCGCGCGGTGCGTCACTGCCACAGTGCCGTCACCATCCACTCATCAGGGCTTCTCATGCGTGTTCTTCCGATCCATGTGTCCTCCTTCGCCTGTGCCGTGGCATGTGCCGTCGCGCTACCGGCGGCCGCGCAGTCCTCGGTCAAGATCGGCGGCATGATCGACGTGGGCGTCTACCGCGACAGCAACCAGAAGTGGAACGTCGGCACCATCCAGCGCAGCAACCTGGCCTTCAGCGGCACGGAGGAGCTGGGCGGCGGCCTCACCGCGTTCTTCAAGCTCTCGACCCGCTTCGACATCGACACCGGCGCACTGGAGGACAGCCCGGCCAAGAACAAGCCGTTCTGGCATGACGAGTCGACGGTGGGCCTGAAGGGCGGTTTCGGCTCGATCAAGTTCGGCCGCGCGCTCGACGCGATGTACGCCAACGACTGGAACTTCGACCCCTGGTACTACTTCAACCGCGTCGCCTCGCCGGCGTGGGACCTGTGGCACTACAACTACCCGTCGGACCCCCGTGCCAACGGCGGCACCGCCGAGTACGGCCGCATCGACAACGGCATCTACTACGACTCGCCGGTGATCGGCGGCGCCTCGCTGCACCTCAGCGGCTCGCCCGAGCGCCGCACCACCGACACCCGCCGCCCGCTCGGCGGCGCGCTGAAGTACGCCGCCGGACCGCTGCTGGCGATGGTGGCGCACGAGAAGAACGCCGACGCCGCCACCGACACCTTCATCGGCCTGAAGGGCAAGTTCACAAGCTTCGCCGTGATGGGCGCCTACGACGTCAGCAAGACGCCGAACAACACCTCGAAGGCCAAGACGCTGACGCTCGGGGCCCAGTACTTCGTGGGCCCGTGGACCCTCAACGCCGGCTGGGGCCAGGTCGACCTGGACGGCACCAAGGTGCAGAAGAACGTCGCGGTCGGCGGCCTCTACGCGTTGTCCAAGCGCACCTACGTGTACAGCGACTACTCGCACAAGTCGTACGTGAACCGCAACGCCAACGTCTACGGCCTCGGCATCACGCACACGTTCTAAGCGTTATCCCTGAGCGACCCGCTGCCTGCGCAGGGTTAACCCTCGCAGGCAGCGTCGTTTCCAGCGGCATTGCGCACAGCACCTGGCTCCTGCACGTCATGCATGTCGGATCCAGACAAGTCCGCGTCCGACGCGCACAAGGTGCTGCGGGCACCGCGCCGAACAATCCTTCCAACGCCACGCCCCACCTTGCAGAGGATTCCGATGAGCAACCTGGCCACCCCGTTCACCGTCCCGACCGGCACCGCACCGGCGTCCGATTCGCTGCAGGCGCTGCTGGCGCGCCGCCGCCCGGGGTACTCGCTGGAAGCGCCGCTGTACCTGCGCGACGACGTGTTCCAGGCCGACCTGGACCTGATCTTCCGCCGCCACTGGATCTTCGTCGGCGTGGCCGCGCAGGCGCCGGAGCCGGGCGACTACTTCACCGTCGAGATCGGCGGCGACTCGGTGCTGGTCGTGCGCGGCGACGACGAGCAGCTGCGGGCCTTCCACAACGTCTGCCGCCACCGCGGCGCGCGGCTGTGCAGCGAGCACCAGGGCAGCGTCGGCAACATCGTCTGCCCGTACCACCAGTGGACCTACAACGTCGAAGGCCGGCTGATCCACGTCGACCACATGGGCGACAGCTTCGAGCGCGACCGCCACAACCTGAAGCCGGTGCACCTGAAGAACCTCGAGGGCCTGGTGTTCATCTGCCTGGCCGACGAGGCACCGGACGACTTCGAGCAGATGGCCGCGCAGATGCGCCCGTACCTCGCGCCGCACCAGCTCGAGCAGTGCAAGGTGGCCGCGCAGATCGACCTGGTCGAGCACGGCAACTGGAAGATCACGATGGAGAACAACCGCGAGTGCTACCACTGCGTGAGCAACCATCCGGAGCTGACCGTCTCGCTGTACGAGCACGGCTTCGGCTACCAGCCGGGCCCGCAGAACGCCGAAGGCATGGCGCGCTTCGAGAAGGTGGTGAAAGAAAGCACCGCCCGCTGGGAAGCGATGGGCCTGCCGAGCGCGCGGCTGGAGGAACTGGACACCCGCGTCACGGGCTTTCGCACCCAGCGCCTGCCGCTGGACCGCGCCGGCGAGTCGCAGACCATGAACGCCGAGGTGGCGTGCAAGAAGCTGCTGGGCGACTTCGCCGAGAAGTCGCTGGGCGGCCTGTCGTTCTGGACCCAGCCGAACTCCTGGCACCACCTGATGAGCGACCACGTGGTCAGCATCTCGGTGATCCCGCTGGGGCCCGACCGCACGATGCTGCGCACCTTCTGGCTGGTGCACCGCGATGCGGTCGAAGGCGTCGACTACAACGTCGACGAGCTGACCAAGGTCTGGCACAACACCAACGAACAGGACCGCCGCCTGGTCGAGACCACGCAGGCCGGCGTGCGCAGCCCGGCCTACGAGCCGGGGCCCTACTCGCCCTTCACCGAGGGCCTGGTGGAGGCCTTCTGCAACTGGTACGTGGGCCGCATGCGCGCGGCACTGGACCCGGCACGCTGAACCGCCGCCCTTCCCTTGCCGGATGCACGACGTGACCACCGCTTCCTTCCCTGACCTGGCCGACCGGCCCGCCCCCGCCTGGGGCGACGACGACGAATGGCTCGAGTGCGTGCGGGTGCGCGACGAGACCCACGACGTGCGCAGCTTCGTGCTGCGGCCCGTGGAGCCGCGCAGCTTCCGCTACCGACCGGGCCAGTTCATCACGCTGCGGCTGGAGATCGGCGGCGAACGGGTGCACCGCTGCTACACGCTGTGCTCCACGCCGACCCGGCCCGACACGCTCACCATCACGGTCAAGCGCGTGCCCGGCGGCCAGGTGTCGAACTGGCTGCACGACCACCTGAAGCCCGGCCACCGCCTCGCGGCCACCGGGCCGGCGGGCCACTTCTGCTTCCCGGCCGGGCCGGTGAAGGTGCCCGAGCGCGGCCAGCTGTACCTCTCCGGCGGCAGCGGCATCACGCCGCTGATGTCGATGTCGCGGGCCTGGGCCGACCTCGGCCTCGATGCCGACGTGCAGTTCATCCACGCCGCGCGCACGCCCGAGGACGTGGTGTTCGCCGACGAGATCGCGTTGCTCGCCCAGGGGATGCCGCGCTGGCGCGCCACCGTGGTGTGCGAAGGCCGCGGCACGCGCGGCGGCTACAGCGGCCTGCTCGGCCGGCTCTCGCTGCCGCTGCTGCGCTCGCAGGTGCCCGACTTCCTGGACCGCGAGGTCTGGTGCTGCGGCCCCGGCCCGTTCATGGCCGCGGTGCGGCAGATGCTGGCCGAGGCCGGCTTCGACATGCGCCGCTACCACGAGGAAAGCTTCAGCTTCGAATCCCCGCCCGCGCCCCCGGCCGAGGCCGGTGCATCCGCGGCGCCCGCCGTCGCGACCGAGGGCGTACCGTCGTTCACGGTGCGCCTGCAGCGCAGCGGCGAGCAGTTCGCCTGCGGCGCCGACGAGTCGGTGCTGAAGGGCTCGCAACGCGCCGGCCTGCGCTGGCCCTACTCCTGCTCCAACGGCGTGTGCGGCACCTGCCGCACCCGCAAGGTCAGCGGCGAGGTGCACATGCAGCAGGGCGGCGGGCTGCGCCCGCGCGAGGTGGCGCAGGGCTGGTTCCTGCCCTGCTGCAGCCGGCCGCTGAGCGACCTGGAGATCGAGCGATGAGCTTCCAAACGATCCCCCACTGTCATGGAAACAAGCATGTCTAAACCGAAGATCGAGATCCGCGAGCTGACCAAGGTCTTCGGGACCAAGCCCGAACCGGCGTTGAACCTGCTGCGCCAGGGCAGGACCAAGGACGAGATCTTCCAGAGCACCGGCCTGGTGGTCGGGGTCAACAAGGTCAGCTTCGATGTGCAGGCCGGCGACATCTACGTGCTGATGGGCCTCTCCGGCTCGGGCAAGTCCACGCTGATCCGGCTGATCAACCGGCTCGTCGAGCCCACCGCCGGCTCGATCTGCATCGACGGCCAGGACGTCGCCAAGCTGCCGCCGGCCGAGCTGGTGCGATGGCGCCGCAAGCGCGTGGCGATGGTGTTCCAGAGCTTCGCGCTGATGCCGCACCGCACGGTGTTCGACAACGTCGCCTTCGGCCTGGAGATCCCCGGCGAGCGCGTGCGCAGCTACCGCGACAAGGTGATGGCCACGCTCGACCAGGTGGGCCTGAAGGCCTACGCGCAGAAGTACCCGCGCCAGCTCTCGGGCGGCATGCAGCAGCGCGTGGGCCTGGCGCGCGCGCTGGCGGTGGACCCGGACATCCTGCTGATGGACGAGGCCTTCTCGGCGCTCGACCCGCTCAAGCGCACCGAGATGCAGGACCTGATGCTGGCGCTGCAGCGCGAGCAGAGCCGCACCATCTTCTTCGTCTCGCACGACCTCGAGGAAGCGCTGAAGATCGGCACGCGCATCGGCATCATGGAAGGCGGCACGCTGGTGCAGGAAGGCAGCCCGCACGAGATCGTCACGCGCCCGGCCAACGACTACGTGCGCCGCTTCTTCAAGGGCGTGGACACCTCGCGCTACCTGACCGCCGCCGACCTGGTGGACCGCAACGGCCCGTCGCCCGAAGCGGCCTCGTTCGGCGCACCGCACCGGCTGCGCGCCACCACCGCCCTGCCCGATGCGCTGCGCACCGTGCTGGGCCTGGACCAGCCGGTGGGCGTGTTCGACGATGCCGAGCGCCTGCTCGGCTGCATCACGGCCAAGAGCCTCCTCCACAAGATTGCGAGCACGCGCCATGTCGGCTGATTTCCTGCAAGACTACCTGGGCGGCAGCAAGGAGCTGCTGCCGCTGGGCGCCCTCGTCAACGACGGCGTCAAGTTCCTGCTCGCCAAGGGCGGCAGCTTCTTCGACGTGGTCGGCGGCGGCGTCGAGTCCTTCGCCACCCATGTCGAGGTGGCCCTGCTGGCGGTGCCGTCGTGGCTGCTCATCGCGGTGGTCGTCGCGCTGGGCCTGTGGCGGCTGGGCTGGCGCTTCGGCCTGTTCGCGCTGGCCAGCCTGCTGCTGATCTCGGTCACCGGCTTCTGGGCGCAGACGATGGTGACGCTGTCGCTGGTGTTCTCGGCCACGCTGATCAGCCTGGTGGTGGGCGTGCCGCTGGGCATCCTGTGCGCGCGCAACGACCGCTTCAACGCGCTGCTGCGCCCGCTGCTCGACTTCATGCAGACGATGCCGGCGTTCGTCTACCTGATCCCCGCGGCGATGATCTTCGGCCTCGGCCGCGTGCCGGGCATCCTGGCCACCGTGGTGTTCGCGATGCCGCCGGTGGTGCGCCTCACCGCGCTGGGCATCCGCCAGGTCAACAACGAGCAGGTCGAGGCCGGCCAGGCCTTCGGCTGCACGTCGATGCAATTGCTGTGGAAGGTGCAGCTGCCGATCGCGCTGCCCACGCTGATGGCCGGCGTGAACCAGACCATCATGATGGCGCTGTCGATGGTGATCATCGCGTCGATGGTGGGCGCCGGCGGCCTGGGCAACGACGTGCTCGCGAGCATCCAGCGGCTGGACATCGGCCTGGGCTTCGAGAGTGGCCTGTCGGTGGTGCTGCTGGCCATCATCCTCGACCGCCTGACGGAGAGTTTCGGCGCGCGCAGCGTCGAAAGGTGACGCGGGACCTGTCTGCCCGTCATCTCCTTCACAACGCCCGCGTTCTCGCGGGCGTTTTTTTGCTTTCCGGGACCCGCACAGGCGGTCGACATCAGCGTAAACACCGTTCAGCGCCGCCCGGCCTTCCGGTGAAATCGAAGCTTGAAAGCGCATGCTTGCAGCGCCCGCGACTGGTGCGACCGGCGGCACCGGATGCCCCGTCTTCGACATGGCGTGCACCACGCTGAGGGAGCCCCCGCTGCAGCCCGCACGGATCCGGATGCCTCGAGAGCCATTCTGCCGTGGCACACAAGTTGCGCTTTGATCTGGATCTAACCGCAGTACCAATCGCTGGGATTCAAGCGCCATGACGGAGCTCCTCAAAGCCGAACCGCAGACCCGCCACTTCGGCTTCCTGCTGCTGCACAACCATTCGATGATCGCGTTCGCCAATGCGCTCGAAGTGCTGCGCATGGCCAACCTGCTGTCGCGCCGCACGCTGTACCGCTGGACCGTGGCCACCGTGGACGGCACGCCCAGCCCGGCCAGCAACGGGCTCGGCATCGACCGGCCGGCCACGCTGGCCGACCTCGACGGCTGCGACCACGTGTTCGTCTGCGGCGGCGTCGAGGTGCAGAAGGCCATCACCCCCGAACTGACGGCCGACCTGCGCCGGCGTGCGCAGCGCGGCCAGGGCCTGGGCGCGGTGTGCACCGGCACGCACGCGCTGGCCGCGGCCGGGGTGCTCGACGGCTACCGCTGCGCGGTGCACTGGGAGAACCTCGGCGCGCTGCGCGAGTCCTGTCCGAACGTGCAGTTCGCGCTCGAGGTGTTCGTCGTCGACCGCGACCGCATCACCGCCTCCGGCGGCATCGCGCCGCTGCACATGATGATCCACCTGGTGCGGCTGCACCACGGCCACCGGCTGGCGATGGAGGTCTCGGAGCAGTTCATCGTCGACCGCGTGCGCGATCAGCACGACCAGCAGAAGCTGCCGCAGCCCGAGATCGTCGGCCCGGGCTACGAGCACCTGGTCGAGGCCACGCAGATCATGGCCGCCAACATCGAGGAGCCGCTGCAGCTCTCCGAGATCGCCGATGTCTCGGGCATCTCGCTGCGCCAGCTCGAACGGCTGTTCCACCGCTACTACCAGGTCACGCCGGCGCAGCACTACATGACGCTGAGGCTGCGCCGCGCGCGCGAGCTGCTGTCGCACACCAGTGCGCCGATCATGCAGATCACCGTGGCCTGCGGCTTCCAGACCGCGTCGCACTTCTGCAAGGCCTACCGCGCGCTGTACGGCCACTCGCCGAGCGACCACCGCCGCCACGGCGGCGGCGGCAAGGGCGCCGTGCACCTGGCGGTGCCCGAGGACACCGCGGTGGCACCGGCGCTGCTGGCCGGCCACACGCCGCGCATCGCCGAGCTGCTGTCGACGGCGCTCTGACCCGCGCGCTTCAGGCCGCCGCGAGGCTGCGGCGGTTCTCGTCGCGCACCTGGGTGGGCGACTTGCCGTAGGCCTGCTTGAAGCAACGCGAGAAGTGCGAGTTGCTCATGAAGCCGCACTCCATCGCGATGTTCAGGATGGGCGCGTCCGAGCTCACCAGCAGCCCGTGGGCCGTCTGCATGCGCAGCCGTGACGCAAAGGCCACCGGCCCCATGCCCAGTTCGCTGTGGAACAGCCGCTCGAGGTGCCGCACGCTCAGCTCCACGTGCTGGGCGATGAACTCGGCCGTCACCGGCGTGCTGATGTGGCGCTCGATCAGCAGCACCGCCTTGCGCACCCGCACGTCGGCCGCCTCGCGCACGGCCAGCGGCACCGGCTGCGCCGAGTGCGACGGCAGCTGCGCGTGTTCGATCATGATGCGCAGCGCCTTGGCGGCGCGGGCCTTGTCGCAATGCCGCTCGATCAGGTGCGCAGCCAAGTGCACGACGCTGGTGCCGCCGGCGCAGGTGAGGCGGTCGCCATCGTCGATGAAGAGCTCGCCCGAGTCGACCGCCAGCGCCGGGAACTCGGCCGCGAAGTCGCTCGCGACGTACCAGCTGACGCAGCTGCGCCGCCCCGCCATCAGGCCCAGCCGGGCCAGCACGAACGAGCCGGTGCAGATGCCCACCAGCGGCCTGCCCAGCGCCGCGCTGCTGCGCACGAAGGCGTTCAGCCGCGCATCCAGCTTCAGGTGCGGCAACAGGCCGCCCACCACCACCAGGTAATCGAACGCGGCCGGGTCACCCAGCTCGCTGGTCGGCGTCACCTTGATGCCGCAACTCGCGGCGATCGGCTGCATGTCGTGGCTCAGCACCTCCCAGCGGCAGTCGACCGGGCGGCTGCGGTCGCCGTCGTCGGCGGCCAGCCGCAGCGCGTCGATGAAGGCGGAGAACGCCAGCAGCGTGAAACACGGGGCCAGCACAAAACCGACCGAGAGCCTCGGCCGCCGCGGTGCGGAAGGGGTGGAGCGCAGGGAGCCCATCGGAGCGAGCGGGAGAAGCGTGCGGTCCATTATCGAGGGGCCCGGTCGCACGACCAAGCGGGCCTGCCGGCGCACGTCGTCCATCGGCTGGCGCATGTCGCAATCGGTCAAGTTCTGCCCGACCAGGCTCCCCAGAATCAACGCCACCGCGCCGCCGCGAGGTTCCCGCCGAGATGAACGCCCCTCCTTCTGCCCACACCAACGACTGGATCGTCACGATCGCCTGCGACAGCGCCCGCGGCCAGATCGCCGCGGTCTGCCAGGTGCTCGATGCGCACGGCGCCTACCTGCGCTCGGTGGCCACGCACGACGACGCGCGCACCGGCCGCTTCTTCGTGCGCATCGAGTGCCGCATGCCCCTCCCGGACGCCCAGGTCCAGGACGCCGCCCCCCCGGCCCGGCGGCGCCGCGAGGTGCAGGCGCAGCTGCAGGCGCTGGCCGGCTCGTACGGCCCGGCCGAGGTGGGCGTGCACGACGCCGCGCACCGCACCCGCGTGCTGCTGATGGTGTCGAAGATGGACCACTGCCTGGTCGGGCTGCTGGACGGCTGGCACTCCGGCGAGCTGCCGATGCAGCCGGTGGCCATCGTCTCGAACCACCGCGATGCCGAGGCGCTCGCGCGCACCGAAGGCATCCCGTTCCACCACCTGCCGGTGACGCCGGACACCAAGGCGGCGCGCGAAGCCGAGCTGCGCCAGATCGTGGCCGACAGCGGCGCCGAGTTCGTCGTGCTCGCCCGCTACATGCAGGTGCTCAGCGACGACTTCGCCGGCCCGCTGCACGGCCGCGTCATCAACATCCACCACAGCTTCCTGCCCAGCTTCAAGGGCGCGCGTCCGTACGAACAGGCCTGGGAGCGCGGCGTCAAGCTGATCGGCGCGACGGCCCACTTCGTCACGGCCGACCTCGACGAGGGGCCGATCATCGAACAGGCGGTCGAGCCGGTGACGCATGCAGACGAGCCCGAGCGGCTGGTGCAGCGCGGTCGCCACGTCGAGAGCCGCGTGCTGCGGCAGGCGCTGCGCCATGTGCTCGAGCGCCGTGTGTTCCTGAACGGCACGCGCACCATCGTTCTTCACTAACGGGGTTCCCCATGGCAGTCAGTGCCTTCGACATCTTCAAGATCGGCATCGGTCCTTCGAGCTCGCACACCGTGGGCCCGATGCGCGCCGCACGGCTCTTCGCCGAGCGGCTCGGCCACGACGGCCAGCTGACGCAGGTCGCGCGGGTGCAGGTGCACCTGTACGGCTCGCTCGGGGCCACCGGCAAGGGCCACGGCAGCGACAAGGCGGTGCTGCTCGGCCTGCAGGGCGAGGACCCGGAAACGGTCGACGTCGACGCCGTCAACGGCCTGCTGGCCGAGATCCGCGAGCAGCACCGCCTGGTGCTGGCCGGCCGCCACACGGTGCCGTACAACGAACGCGAGGACCTGGTGTTCCACCGCACCGAGTCGCTGCCGTTCCATGCCAACGGCATGCGCTGCATCGCGTTCGACGACCGGGGCACCGAGCTGGCCAACCGCTGCTACTACTCGGTCGGCGGCGGCTTCATCGTCACCGACGAGGTGGCACAGAACGGCGAGCGGCAGAAGGTCATCGCCCCCGACACCACCGTGCTGCCGCACCCCTTCCACAGCGGCGAGGAGCTGCTGCAGCTGACCCGCACGCACCGCTGCAGCATCGCCGAGGTGATGCGCCGCAACGAACGCCACTGGCGCAGCGACGCCGAGATCGACGCCGGCCTGCTGCGCATCTGGCAGGTGATGCAGGACTGCGTGGCGCGCGGCTGCCGCACCGAGGGCATCCTGCCCGGCGGCTTCAAGGTCAAGCGCCGCTCGGCCGACTTCTACCGCTCGCTGACCGCCAAGCCCGAGGCCGCGCTGCAGGACCCGATGCAGACCATCGACTGGGTCAACCTGTACGCGCTGGCCGTCAACGAAGAAAACGCCGCCGGCGGCCGGGTGGTCACCGCGCCCACCAACGGCGCGGCCGGCATCATCCCGGCGGTGCTGCACTACTACACCCGCTTCATCCCGGGCGCGAACAACACGGGCGTGATCGACTTCATGTTGACCGCCGCGGCGATCGGCATCCTCTACAAGGAAAACGCCAGCATCAGCGGCGCCGAGGTGGGCTGCCAGGGCGAAGTGGGCGTGGCCTGCTCGATGGCCGCCGCCGGCCTCGCCGCGGTGACGGGCGGCACGCCGGAGCAGGTCGAGAACGCCGCCGAGATCGGCATGGAACACCACCTCGGCCTCACCTGCGACCCGGTGGGCGGGCTGGTGCAGATCCCCTGCATCGAACGCAACGCCATCGCCTCGGTGAAGGCCGTCAACGCCGCCCGCATGGCGCTGCGCGGCGACGGTTCGCACTACGTCAGCCTGGACAAGGTCATCAAGACGATGCGCGAGACCGGCGCGGACATGATGACCAAGTACAAGGAGACCGCGCGCGGCGGCCTGGCGGTCAACATCGTCGAGTGCTGAACCACAGCCCTCTTCGCTCGATGAACACGGGGTTCCCGGCCTGCGCCCACTGCTGTCCGGAATGTTGGCCGCCGCGCCATTCGTCCGTCATCCCGGCGAAGGCCCACTGCTGTCCGGAAAGTTCGCGGCGTGACAGGCATCGGCCTGCCGGCCGGGTGTGTTCTTGTTGTGTTGCACGACCCCGCCGGGAATTCGCCCCGGGCAGGCGACCTACTTCTTTGTTGGTCACAAAGAAGTAGGCAAGAAAGGACTTGAAGAGCGGCCGCGCCGCGCACCGAGGGCTGCGGGGGGAGGTGCGCCCAGTGCTGCTCAGGGGTGCGACGGCTCGGTCCCCCCCTGTCACCGCTCCAGGAGACGAACCATTCGGGCGGCCCAGAAGACTGCCAAAGGCCGCGATGCGGGGCGGCCGTCTGTGAGAGCGGCGACGGTTCACTGCCACGGTGGATCAAGGGAGCTGACGGTGCCCGAGCCGTTGACTCGTGTTCCTGCTCCACCTTCATCACCGCTCGGTGCGCGGCTGGGCCGCTGTCTTCAAACAGCGTTTTCTTTGGTTACTTTCTTTGGCGCGCTGCCAAAGAAAGTGACCCGCCCGCCGGGGCGGAATCCCGGCGGGCTCTTGCCAACACAAACAAGCAACCCGGCCGGCAGGCCGCAACACCAAAGAAGCCGCCCGCAGTCGCCTGAATCGAGTCGCTTCACGTTGCATCGACTGGAAGGCCGATGAACACGGGCTCCTCCGGCGACGGGCTTCAACATTCCGGACAGCAGTGGGCGCAGGCCGGGATCCACGCAGGCAGTGAGCGCCTCAAGCCGAACCCCGCCGGCGGCCCCTTCAACAGCGAGCTTCGCTCGTGAACAGAAGGGGTTCGACCCGGTGCGCTCGTGGTCCGGGTGGATCCCGGCCTGCGCCGGGATGACGGCTTCACAGAGGTTGACATTCCACCACCCGAAGCCGCCCGCCATGGCCGCAAGTCGAGTCGCTCCACGTTGCATCGACTGCAATGCCGATGAACACTGGCCTCTCCGGCGACGGGCTTCAACATCCCGGACAGCAGTGGCCGAAGGCCGGGGGCCACGCGCACCCCGCGCGCAGAGGGTCGAACCCCTTCTGTTCACGAGCGAAGCCTGCTGTTCTCCCCCGGCTACCGCTGCACCCCCCAGCGCCGCACCGTGACGCGCTCCAGCGTGTCGAACACCAGGTGCTCGATCGCCAGCCCGATCAGGATCACGCAGGCGAGACCGGCGAACACACGGTCGGTGTACAGCTCGTTGCGGTTCTGGAAGACGTACCAGCCCAGGCCGCCCTGCCCCGACGTGGCGCCGAACACCAGCTCGGCGGCGATCAGCGTGCGCCAGGCGAAGGCCCAGCCGATCTTCAGGCCGGACAGGATGGACGGCAGCGCCGCCGGCACCAGGATCTGCAACACGTAGCGCAGCCCCGTGAGGCCGTAGTTGCGCCCGGCCATGCGCAGCACCTCGGGCACGCCCTGGAAGCCGGCGAAGGTGGCCAGCGCCAGCGGCCACAGCACCGAGTGCACCAGCACGAACAGCAGGCTCTTGCTGCCCAGGCCGAACCACAGCAGCGCCAGCGGCAGCAGCGCGATGGCCGGCAGCGGGTTGAACATCGCGGTGAGCAGCGACAGCAGGTCGCGGCCGAGCCGGGTCGAGACGGCCAGGGTGGTGAGCCCGAACGCTGCCAGCACGCCGAGCCCGTAGCCCTGCAGCAGCAGCCACACCGACAGGCCGGCCCGCGTGGGCAGCTCGCCATTCTGCAGCCCGTCGACGAAGGCCTTCGCGGTGGCGACGAAGCCGGGCAGCAGCAGGTCGTTGTCGGTCCAGCGCGCGAGGGCCTCCCATCCCAGCGCCAGCAGCGCGAGCAACAGGGCCTTGCGGACGAAGGCGCTGTCCCAGAGCCGTTGTGCCAGGGGCAGCGGCAGGGCGGCCGGTTCTGCCGGCGCCACCGGCGCAGCGGCTTTCCACACGATGCTCATGCCGCCAGTCCTTCCGGTGCCTCGTCGAACAGCAGGCGGTGGATCTGCTGCACCGCCGCCTGGAAGCTGCTGCTGCCGGCACCGCCCAGCCCGAAGGCCCGGCTGTCGAACTCGGCCCGCACGCGGCCCGGGTGCGCCGACAGCAGCACGATGCGGTGGCCCACCACCAGCGCTTCCTCGATCGAGTGCGTGACGAACAGCAGCGAGAAGCCCACCTCCTGCGCCAGCGCCAGCAGTTCCTCCTGCATGCGCCGGCGCGTCAGCGCGTCCAGCGCGGCGAACGGTTCGTCCATCAGCAGCACGCGCGGGCGCATCGCCAGGGCGCGGGCGATCGCGACGCGCTGCTTCATCCCGCCCGACAGCGTGTGCGGGTAGGCCTCGGCGAAGCGGCCCAACCCCACCTGCTCGATCGCGGCATCGGCCCGCGCGAACGCCTCGGCCTTCGCGGCGCGGCGCGAGGCCAGCAGCGGGAAGGCGACGTTCTCGCGCACCGTCTTCCACGGCGGCAGCTGGTCGTATTCCTGGAACACGACGATGCGGTCCGGCCCGGGGCCGTCGACGCCTTCGCCATCGAGCAGGATGCGCCCGCCGCTGGGCTTGACGAACCCCGCCACCGCCTTCAGCAGCGACGACTTGCCGCAGCCCGACGGCCCGAGCAGCACCAGCCGTTCGCCGTCGTCCAGCGAGAAGCTGACCTGGTCGGTGGCGCGCACGCGGCGGCGCTCGGCCACGTAGTCGAGGGTCAGCGCGTGCACGTCGAGCAGCGGCATCAGCTGCCCCCGGCGTTGTGCGGGTCGTCGAAGAAGTAGTCCTTCACCGAGGCCGGCTTGTGCTTGATGGCGCCGACGCGGTGCATGAACTCGGCCAGCGGGTAGGTGTTCTGCGGCGTCAGCTTGAACTGCACCTCGCGGCTCTTGAGGATGCCCAGCACCAGCTGGCGGTCGATCTTCGACTGGTTGACGCGCAGGAACAGGTCGGCCGCCGCCTCCGGGTTGGCGGTGATCCACTGCGCCGCCTCGGCCAGCGCGGCGGTGAAGGCGCGGTAGGTCTTGGGGTTCTCGGCGCGGAACTTCTCGGTGGCGTACAGCACCGTGGCCGAGGCCGGGCCGCCGAGCACGTCGTAGCTGTTCAGCACGCTGTGGGCGCCGGTGTTGCCGGCGAGCTCCTGCTCCTGGAACGGCGGGTTGCCGAAGTGGCCGGTGATCTCGGTGCCGCCCTTCAGGAGGGCCGCAGTCGCCTCGGGATGCGGCAGCGCCACGGTGAGCGGATCGAGCCGGGCGAACTGCGCATCGCCCCATCGCTTGGCCGCGGCCATCTGCAGGATGCGCGACTGCACCGACACGCCCACCGCCGGCAGCGCGATGCGGTCGCGGGCGGTGAAGTCGTCGATCGACTTGACCGCCGGGTTGTTGGTGACCAGGTAGTACGGGAAGTTGCCGAGCGAGGCGACGCCGCGCACGTTCTGGCGGCCCTGCGTGCGGTCCCACAGCGTCAGCAGCGGGCCGACGCCGGCCCCGGCGATGTCGATCGAGCCGGAGAGCAGCGCGTCGTTGACGGCCGCGCCACCGGACAGCGTGACCTGCTCGACCTTCACGTCCAGGCCCTGGGCCTTGCCGTGCTTCTCGATCAGCTTCTGGTCCTTGGCGACGTCGAGCAGCAGGTAGACGATGCCGAACTGGTCGGCGAGGCGCAGGCGGCCTTCGGCCTGCGCGGCGGTGGTGACCGCGAGCGCGAGCGCGACGCCGGCGGTGATCTTCTTCAGCAGGTTCATCGGGTGAGCCAGTGGCAAGGGTGGAAGCGGGTCAGGCGGGCACGTCGCCTTCGATGGTGGTGCGGTGCAGCCGGCGGCGCAGGGCGTCCGGACAGCCGGCCGCCAGGTGCACCACCGAGCGGTTGTCCCAGAACACCATGTCGCCGTCGCGCCAGCGGTGGCGGTAGACAAACGCCTCGCGGGTGCTGTGTTCGAACAGCTCGTCGAGCAGCGAGCGGCTCACCGGCTCGGGCACGCCGACGATGCGGGTGGTGAAGTGCTCGCTGACGAACAGCGCCTTGCGGCCGTTTTCCGGGTGCGTGCGCACCACCGGGTGCACCGCCGGCGGCACCTCGGCGATCTGCGCCGCGCTCAGCGCCGGGCGCCACGGGCTGCGCCGGCGCAGCTCTTCATAGCGCGCGAGATACCAGTGTTCGGCCCGCAGCTCGGCGACGGCGAGCTTCAGCGCATCGGGCAGGCGGTCGTAGGCCAGGTGCTGGTTGGCGAACAGCGTGTCGCCGCCCTCGCTGGGCAGCTCCTGCGCGAGCAGGAACGAGCCCAGGCTCGGCCGGTCCTTGTACGACAGGTCGGAATGCCAGAAGTGACCGGCATCGCCGAGCCCGATCGGCTGGCCGTCTTCGACGATGTTGGAGACGATCAGCACGTCGGGATTCGACGGCAGCGCGAACTGCTTCAGCACATGGCGCTGCAGCGGCCCGAAACGGCGGCTCAGCGCCACCTGCTGCGCGGGCGTGAGGTGCTGCTGGTCGCGGAAGACCAGCACGTGGTGGTCGAGGTGCGCACGGTGCAGGCGCCGGAAGCCCGCCTCGTCGAGCGGGCGGGACAGGTCGAGCCCGACCACCTCGGCGCCCAGCGGGGCACCCTGCAGCGGACGGATCTCGAATGTCGTGGCGACGGCGGGCAAGGGAGCCTTTCATGGCGTTCAAGGCCGTCAAGTCTAGGAAGCCGGCGGATTCCGATGAACGAAGCGAATCGCATGTGCTAACGCGGGATCCGCATGCGGGCCGGCTGGTGGGTCCCGCGCAGCAGACTGGTGGATTCACAGCAGTGCTGCTGATTTTTCAACATGTCGCCAAGGCGCCTGCTGGCGGCGGCCCATGGGCACGCCGGCGGCGGTTCGCTCCGGGCCCGATGTTTGCGTTGGGGGCTTGTCCTGTCGTCATGACAGGTCACCACCCACCGCCCGCGCATGTTCGACGCCTCGCTTCCCGCCCCGTTCACCGCCACCCCCGCGCTGCCCCTGCATGCCCGCATCCGCGAGGCGCTGCGCGCCGGCATCGCCCAGCGCCGCTGGCCCGATGGCAAGCTACCCTCCGAAGCCGAGCTGATGCAGCAGTACGGCGTCTCGCGCATCACGGTGCGCCAGGCGCTGCAGGCACTCGAACACCTGGGGCTGGTCATCAAAGTGCAGGGCAAGGGCACGTATGTCGCGCCGCCCAAGCCCTTCCAGCACCTCGGCCGGCTGCAGGGCTTCGCCGAGGCGATGCACGCGCAGGGCCACTCGACCGAGAACCTGGTGCTGGCGATCGAGCGCCAGTCGGCCACGCCGGCCCATGCGCAGGCGCTGCAGCTCGACGAGGGGGCGCCGCTGACCTTCCTGAAGCGGCTGCGCCGGCTCGACGGCCGGCCGGTGTCGCTGGACTGCACCTGGCTGCCGCGCGCGCTGGGCGACCAGGTGGCCGAGGCCGACCTGGCGCACCGCGATGTCTTCCTGATCCTCGAGCAGGACCTCGGCGTGCCGCTGGGCCATGCCGACCTGTCGTTCGACACCGTGTCGGCCGACCCCGACGTGGCGCGCTGGCTCGAGCTCGAGCCCGGCCACCCGGTGCTGCGCATCGAACGCCTCACGCACGACCGCCGCGGCCACCCGATCGACCACGAGCGGCTGTACTGCCGCACCGACAACTTCCAGTTCCGCCTGCGGATCGACCGGCAGGCCGACACCGCGCCGCCGGCCTTGGATCTTGTAGGAGCGGCTTCAGCCGCGATGCGGGCCACACCATCGCCCCTTCGCGGCTGAAGCCGCTCCTACAGAAAACAAGACGAGACCAGACGCCTTCCCTCTCCCGGAGCCCCGCCATGCAACGCAAGACCTTCCTCCTCCACCTGCTCGGCGCCGCCTCGCTGGCCGCCACCGCGGCACTGCCGGCGCAGGCCGCCGAGACCATCCGCGTGGCCATCGGTACGCAGGACACCACGATCAACTGCGCCACCGGCGGCCTGCTGGTGCGCGAGCTGAAGCTGCTCGAGAAGTACCTGCCGCGCACCGGCAAGTACCAGGACGTGCAGTACGACATCGTCTGGAAGAACTTCACCTCCGGCGCGCCGCTGACCAACGAGATGGTGGCCGACAAGCTCGACATCGGCTCGATGGCCGACTTCCCCGGCTCGGCCAACATCGCCGCCTTCCAGAAGGCCGGCAAGAAGAGCGTCTTCATCACGGTGCTGTCCGGCAGCACGCTGGGCAGCGGCAACGGCATCGTCGTGCCGAAGGATTCGCCGGTCACCTCGCTGGCCGAACTGAAGGGCCGCACGATCTCGGTGCCGTTCGCCTCCACCGCGCACGGCATGCTGCTGCGTGCCATCAAGTCGCAGGGCTGGGACCCGGAGAAGGACGTCAACATCATCACGCAGGCGCCCGAGGTGGCGGGCCCGGCGCTGCAGGCCAACAAGATCGAGGCGCATGCCGACTTCGTGCCGTTCGCCGAGCTGTTCCCGTACCGCGGCTTCGCCCGCAAGATCTACGACGGCGCACAGGCCAACACGCCCACCTACCACGGCAGCCTGGTCAACCAGGCGTACGCGCAGAAGTACCCCGAGGTGGTGACCGCGTTCCTGCGCGCCTCGATCGAGGCCGAACGGCTGATCGCCGCCGAACCCGAGAAGTACAGCGAGCTGATCGAGAAGGTCACGGGCATCGAGGCGCCGGTCAACTACCTCTTCCACGGCCCGCTCGGCCTGCAGACCCGCGACTTCACCTGGAAACCCGAGTACCGGCAGGCGCTGCAGACCTCGCTCGACACGCTGAAGCTGCTGCGCCGCAACGACACCGACCTGCAGGCCGCCCAGTTCATCGACGACCGCTACCTGCGCGCCGCGTTCCAGCAGGCGGGGCTGAACTACGACGCCGCGCTGAAGAACACCGCGAAGCCGCCGCTGAAGGCCAACGACGCCGTGACCGGCAAGCCGATCACCGACACGCAACGCCTGGCCGGCCTGTGGCTGCAGGGCGATGCCAAGGTGCGGCACTACGCGTCGATCGAAGGCGCCGTGGCCGACCTGAAGCGCCAGGAGGCGGCCGGCAAGACCGCCCGTGCGGTCTACGTGCACGACCTGATCCACGGCATCAAGCTGCTGGCGCCGCTGGCCTACTACGCCAGCGATGCCAAGGGCCAGCTCAGCGCGTTCCTGCAGAAGGATGCCGCGAACGCCTATGCGCGTGCCAACAAGGGCCAGGCCTACGACTGGGCGTCGCTCCGCAGCGCGCAGCTGGCGAGCCGCTGACCCCCTGCGGGAGTACCGATGAGCAGCATCACCGTTCCCGGCGCCGCGGTGCGGCCCCCAGCGGCGGCCGCCGCGCCAAAGCGGCCGCGCACGCTGCCGTGGCGGTTGATCGCCCCGGCCGCCGGCTCGCTGGTCGCCTGCATCGCGCTGTGGCAGGTGCTCGCCGCGCTGCGGCTGCACCTGGGCCTGGTCACGTTCGAGAACGTGCCCACGCCGTGGGAGACCGCGCAGGCCGCCTGGGCACTGCTGCAGTCGCCCAAGCTCGCGCAGCACCTGGGCTGGAGCCTGCTGCGCATCGGCTACGGCTTCGGCGCGGCCACGCTGGCCGGCGTGCTGCTGGGCCTGGCGATCGGCCGGCTCGGCTGGGCGCGGCGCTGGCTGCTGCCGCCGCTGGAGGTGCTGCGGCCCATCCCCGCGGTCGCATGGATCCCGCTCGCGGTGCTGATGTTCCCGTCGTCCGAAGGCAGCATGGTGTTCATCACCTTCGTCGGCGCGCTGTTCCCGATCCTGCTCAACACGGTGCATGGCGTCGAGGGCGTGGACCCGCGGCTGCTGGCCGCCGCGCGCAGCCTGGGCTGCTCGCAGGCCGGGCTGTTCCGCGAGGTGGTGCTGCCGGCGGCCGCGCCGAGCATCGTCACCGGCCTGGCCATCGGCATGGGCACCTGCTGGTTCTGCCTGGTCAGCGCCGAGATGATCTCGGGCCAGTTCGGCATCGGCTATTACACCTGGGAGTCGTACACGGTGCAGAACTACCCGAACATCGTCGTCGGCATGCTGGTGATCGGCGTGCTCGGCATGGGCAGCAGCGCGCTGCTGCGGGCGCTGGGCCGCGCGCTGATGCCGTGGCAGCGCAAGGGGGCATCACGATGAGCCCCGCCCGGCCGCCCGAAGGGGCTCACACCGCAGTGCGCAGCACGGAGGTTGCCCAGTGACCCCGCTGCCACCGGAACACGGCCGCATCGTCGCGCGCGGCCTGCACCTGCAGCAGGGCAGCGGCGCGCAGGCCGTCGAGGTGCTGCGTGACCTCCACCTCTCGATCGACCCCGGCGAGTTCGTCTGCCTGCTCGGGCCCTCGGGCTGCGGCAAGTCGACGCTGCTGTCGGCGCTGGCGGGCCATCTCGCACCCAGCCGCGGCACGCTGACGCTGGACGACGTGCCGATCGACGGCCCGGACCGCCAGCGCGGCCTGGTGTTCCAGCAGCACACGCTGTTCCCGTGGAAGACGGTGCAGGAGAACGTCGGCTTCGGGCTG
>Ga0233424_10000167_pt1 | contig 91943 bp, 81 predicted proteins | sample Watercolumn_Towu_FD_181011 | JGI IMG/M metagenome (GOLD analysis project Ga0233424, IMG submission 181011) | Freshwater microbial communities from Lake Towuti, South Sulawesi, Indonesia - Watercolumn_Towuti2014_125_MG | ecosystem: Environmental > Aquatic > Freshwater > Lake | place: Indonesia... | reverse complement strand
CCGAGGACATCGGGCGCAAGGACCCTGTCACGGGGGCGAGCTATGACGTCTCGTTGTTCGACGGGTTCTTGAACCCGGCCGAGTACTTCGACACGACGCCCGGCCCCGGTCAGAGCGGTCCGGTGCTCTCGACCGAGGATGCGGCGGGCGGGATCCTGATGGGCGTCAGCGACATCCCCGGACAGGAGATCGACGAGTTCGTCACCGACACGCTGCGCAACCGTCTTGTCGGTCTGCCGCTCGACCTGCCGGTGCTGAACCTCTCGCGTGGTCGTGAGCAGGGCATCCCGCGCCTCAACGACCTGCGGCGCCAGATCTTCGGGGCGACCCAGGACGACGCCATGGTCCCGTACACCGATTGGGTGGACTTCGGCCAGAACCTGAAATATGCCGCGTCGCTTACGAACTTCGTCGCGGCGTACGGCACGCACCCGAGCATCACGGCCGAGGCCACGGTCGCGGGCAAGCGCGAGGCCGCTCGCCTGATCGCGGCTCCGGAAACCCCCGCTGACTTCTTGGCGCGGCCCGCCGACAGTGACGACTTCATGTTCGGCACCGGCACATGGACGAGCCCCGGTGCCGCGACGATCACGGGTGTCGACGACGTCGACCTGTGGATGGGCGGTCTGGCCGAGCGTACGAACCTGTTCGGCGGGCACCTCGGCAACACGTTCAACTACGTGTTCGAGTACCAACTCACCACGCTGCAGGACGACGACCGCTTCTACTACCTCGCCCGCACGCCGGGCATGAACCTGCAGGCCCAACTCGAGGGCAACAGCTTCGTTGAACTCGTGCAGCGCAACACCAGCGCTCACACGCTCAAGACCGACGCGTTCAGCGTCGCCGACTGCAAGTTCGAGGTCTCGCAGCTCACCTCACCTGCCGTCGCGGGGCCGGGCAACGACGTGTTCGGCGCCGGCTCGGTCAACGACGTTCCGGACAGCGACTGCAACGAGAACCATGTCCTGCTGCGCATGAGCAACGGCACGTGGCGTTACCGGCTCACCAACCTTGATGACCCGCCGGGTCTCAACGCCCAGATCGTGATGAACGGCACCGCGGGCGTCGACCGGATGTGGGGTGGTGTCGACAGCGACACGTTCTGGGGCAACGAGGGCAACGACGTCATCGAAGGCGGCGACGGCGGCGACATGGCTCGCGGCGGCGACGGCAACGACATCATCACCGACAGTGGCGGTGATGACGTCCACATGGGCGGCCCGGGCAACGACTACATCAGTGGCGGGCCGGGTCTCGACCTGTTGTTGGGCGGCGCGGGCAAGGACTTCATCAACGGCGGCAGCAACATCAACGAGACGTTCGCCGGCACGGGCGACGACTTCGTCATCGCCGGCACGGGAGCCGACCTGGTCATTGCCGGCGCAGGTGACGACTGGATCGAGGGCGGCACCGGTCCCGACCTCTTGGTCGGCGACGCCAGTTCGTTCTTCTTCGACGACCACGACAAGCCGGGCAACGACATCTTCATCGGCCAGACCGGTGACGACGACTACGACGCTGAAGGCGGCGACGACGTGATGGTCTCCGGCCCCGGTCTCGGCAAGAACTCCGGTGTCGCCGGCTTCGACTGGATCATCTCGCTGAACGACCCGGACCCGGCCAACGTCGATCTGACCCGCGTGCTGGTCGGCGATGCTGCGCCGGTCAACGACACGTTGGATCGTTTCGACGAGGTCGAGGGCGCGTCGGGCTGGAACCTCAACGACATCTTGCGAGGCACGGACTTCGCTCCCAAAGTCGTTGTCGGCGCCGGCGACATCGGCTGCAACGTCCTCGACCAGGACGGCCTCGACCGGATCGTCGGGCTCGATGCGCTCGTGACCTCGCTGCCGAGCCCGGCACAACCGGTTCGTGACGCTGCCGTGACCCGGTTCTGCAACATTGAGGGCGACTTCGTCTGGGGCGAGGGCGAGATCCTGATCGGCGGAGCGGGCAGTGACATCCTCGAGGGGCGCGGCGACAACGACATCCTCGACGGCGACCGCTACATGAATGTCCGCCTCTCCGTCCGGACCGACCCGACCAACCCCGCAACCGAGATCGGCACAACCGGCTCACTGACAGCCGTCGCAACCGCGGGCAACTTCGGTCCCGGCACCGCCGGCAAGACGCTCGCCACCGCGGTGCAGAACGGTCTGGTTGACCCCGGCAAGATCGTCGCCGTACGCGAGATCCTGATCGCGAACGACCCGCCGGGCGTCCTCGACACGGCCGTATTCTCCGGGCCGATCGCGGACTACACCATCCAGCCATTCCCGGATGGCCGGACGGTCGTGACCCACACCAACCCTGGCATCTGTGTCCCCTTTGGTGGTGGTGGGGGGGGTTGCGACGACGGAACCGACACCCTGCGCAACATCGAGCGGTTGCAGTTCTCCGACACGACGATCGAGACTCCTCCGGTGCCGACGAACTCGCCGCCGACCGGATCGGTGACGATCGACAACGTCGCACCGATCGAGGGTGACCTGCTCACGGCAACCCAGACGATCGTCGACGCCGACGGCATCAACGCGGCAACGATGACCTTCACGTGGCAGGCCTTCGACGGCCTGTCCTGGATCACGCAACAGAGCACCGTTGGTGTCGCCAGCGACACGTTCCTCACCACCAACGCGGTGGTCGGCATGCCGATCCGCGTCGTGGTGACCTACCTCGACAACGACGTCCCGGCGGTGCTCGAGAGCGTCACCTCGGCCGCGACGGCCGCGGTGATCAACGTCAACGACGTGCCCACGGGCGCAGTGATCCTGAGTGACCCGACCCCGCAAGAAGGCGTGCTGCTCAGCGCAGACGCGAGCACCGTGGCTGACGCCGACGGCATCTCGGGCGGGATCACGCTGCAGTGGCAGCGCAGCGGCCTGGGCGGCGGTGGCGCGTTCACCGACATCGCGGGTGCGACGGGCACGTCGTTCACGCCGACCCAGAACGAGGTCAACCGCCGGCTTCGGGTTCAGGCACGCTTCACCGACGACCACGGCACCGCCGAGGTGGTGGCGTCGGCTCAGACCATCGTGACCGGTGACCTGTTCATCGGCACGGCTGGGCCCGACATATGGGTCGGCACCGCAGGCGACGACATCGCCTTCGGCCTGGACGGCGTCGACGATCTACGGGGCCAGAACGGCAACGACATCATCGACGGCGGCAATGGGGACGACACTCTGCGAGGCGGTGCGGGCATTGACACGTTCCGCTACACAGGCGTCGGCAACGGCTTCGACGCCGTGATCGGTGGTACAGAGGCCGACACGCTCGAGGCAACGGCCGACAACACGGACATCGGCCTGCGCAACTTCAGCACCGTCGAGTTCATCAACGGTGGACCGTGGGCCAACGTCGTGATCCGCAACGGTGCGGCGGGGAACACGCTCGACTTCACCGCCGTGACGATCACGAATGTGGTCGCCATCGACGGTGGCGGCGGTACCGACACCATCACCGGCTCTGACCTCGGCGCCGACAACATCCTGGGTGGTGCCGGCGCCGACCGGTTGAACGGTCTCGGGGGCGATGACACGCTCACGGGCGGAACCGGTGCCGACATCATGAACGGTGGGGCCGGCAACGACACGTTCGTGTTCGCGGCCGGGTTCGGTGCCGACACGATCAACGGGTTCGATGCCGACCCGGCGGGCGGGCAGGATCTGCTCGACGTTCGGCCGCTCGGGATCAACGGGACGCTGACCGGGGTGACGATCGCCCAAGTCGGGCTCGACACCCGGGTGACGATCGGGGCCAACTCGATCACGCTCGTCGGGATCGCCGCGGCGACCGTGGACGTCACCGACTTCATCACCCTGTAGCAGCAACGCAGCATCATCCGAAGCAGCGAGTGGGCCGGCCCTGGCAAGGGCCGGCCCACCTGCGTGCCTCACGCGCCCGACGTTGTCCCATCAACCTGCGGCTGTCCCCAACATCTGCGGTATACCGCAGCTTCGAGGGGCAGCCGCGAAGTCGTGGGACAACGTGGCGGTGTCGTGACGTAGCTTCCGATCGTGAGCATGTCCCCGTGGCTCGAGTCGCTGCGCGCCAAGGTCGGCAACGATCTGTTGATTCTGGCGTCGAGCGCCGGATTGCTGTTCGACGGCGACCGCATGTTGGTCGTGCGCGACGTCGACTCCGGTCGCTACGTGGCACCAGGTGGCTACCTCGACCCGGGCGAATCGCCCGCCGAGTGCTGTGAGCGCGAACTCAGGGAGGAACTCGGCGTCGCCGTGCGCGCGATCGCGCTGCTGGGTACGTTCAGCGGACCGGAGTTCATGATCAGCTATTCGAACGGTCACGAGGTCCAGCCGGTGATCTCGGTCTTCGAGTGCGAGCGTGCCGACCCCGCCGCTCCGATCGTGACGGACGACGACGAGGTCACCGAACACCGCTGGGTACGGCGCGCCGAACTCGACGCGCTGCCGCTGCTGCCGTGGGCCGCGAGCACACTCGGACGCGTCTGGGACGCCCGTGCCGCCGGCGCGCCACTCCCCCGCTGACCCCCATCCGATCTCCACCGATGGATTCGCGCACAAGTCGCGAGCTGTGCGTGCCGACACTCGCGTCGTGGCGTCGACGCATCACCTCGCGTATGTCCTGGTCGGACGCATCTACAAAGCCGCTCACGTCGTTTCCGAGCGAGACGGCGTGTGTGTTGTCGCACTCGAGGACGACCGTGGCAACACCCGACGGTTCGAGGCGAAGCGCGGCATCGACTCGCACTCGGGTCTGCCGATCGTGATGGACCACGCGCCGCAACGCTCCCCAGCCTGAGCGATACGGCGGCTCGAACTCGGGTTGCGCCTCGCGCTGGCGCGACCCACATTCCGACCGCGAGGATCGCGCCCATGGCAGAACCGTTACGGGTCGTGGTGTGGGGAACCGGGAACGCTGGCATGCCCGCACTGCGCCACGTCATCGCGCATCCGGCGCTCGAACTGGTCGGCGTGATCGTGCACGGTGACGCCAAGTCGGGGCGCGACGCGGGCGAACTCGCGGGCGGCGAGCCCTGTGGCGTGATCGCGACCCGAGACGTGGCCGCAGCACTCGACACGAAGCCTGACTGCGTCGTGTACTGCGCGACCGCGGATCTGCGCCCGATGGAGGCGCGCAACGACCTCGTTGGAGTGCTCGAGCGCGGGATCAACGTCGTGTCGACGAGCATCGTGCCGCTCGTCTACGCGCCCGCCGCGCATCCAGGACTCACCTCCAAGATCGAGGCCGCCTGCGAGCGAGGCAAGGTGTCGTGCTTCACATCCGGAATCGACCCTGGCTTCGCGAACGATCTCTTCACGCTCGCCCTCACGGGCGTCTGCGAACGGGTCGACTCGATCCACGTCTTCGAGATCCTGAACTACGACACCTACGACCAGGCGACCGTGTTGTTCGACACGATGGGATTCGGACGCCCGCTCGAAGATTCGCCGCTCATGTTCATGCCGGGGGCACTCACGTTCGCGTGGGGTCCGGTCGTGCACCAGTTGGCCGCGGGCTGTGGCGTCGAGGTCGAGCGCATCGAGGAGGTCATCGAGAAACGCCCGGCACCGCGTGACCTCGTAGGCCCGGTCGGCACCGTTGCGGCCGGCACGCTCGGCGCGGTCCGGTTCGAGATCCGCGGCATCGTCGGCGGTGAGCCTCGCATCGTGATCGAGCACGTGACCCGCATGGCCGACGACCTTGCGCCCGACTGGCCACAACCCCCGGGGCACGGCGGGTACCGCGTCGTCGTCGAGGGTTCACCGCGCTACGTGCTCGACCTGCAGATGGAAGGCGCAGACGGCGATCACAACACGGGCGGTCTGATCGCGACTGCGGCGCGAGTGGTCAACGCCATACCGGCCGTGTGCGCTGCTCCACCGGGCATGCTCAGTGCGCTCGACCTACCGCTCGTGACCGGATGGGGGCTCATGCGATGAGCGCGCATCCGCTCGACGAGGTCGTCGCCGCTTTCCGAGCGATCGTCGCCGCGGGCGACGACGGTGACTGGGGCCGCTGGTCGGACCTCCACATCCCCGTGAACCTCCCCGAACCCCACTGACACGTCACCGAGTCGGTGCCTCACGTGTCGACGCCGGCACGGCGCTTCGACGGTCGTGGCTCAGGCGAGACCGAGGGCGGAGCCGACGGTGACGATCGCTACGGCGGTCGTGCGGTCGGCAGCGGTGTCGCGGACCTCGACGCGCACCACGTCACCTGCGCTCGTCGCTCCGAGGTGATCGCCGGCCGCGACCAGCGGGCCTTGCCGGGAGGGCGCTACGTAGTGGACGGTTGCGTCGAGCAATACACCGTCACCAGAGACTGCCATCGCCGCAGCGTCGATGAGCGATGCGGTGACGCCGCCGTGCACGAACCCCCACGGGTTGCGCACCGCGTCGGTGATCTCCATGGTGATCACACCCGCAGATTGCTCGAACCCGAGCCACTTGTAGAACGGCGCGCGCGGCAGCGGGTCGCGCCCATCGTCGTCGATCGCGGCGGGCCGTTCCCACTGCGGAACCCCGGCCGCGGGGACGAGTACCGCCGACGTGACCGTCGCGACGGCGACGACGCCCGCCTCGTCGGTGGCCTGCACATCGGTCACGACGGCCGCCCGCCCGCGACGCAGGACCGAACTCACGAAGTGCAGGGTCTCGCCCTGCGTCGCGACGCGCGTGCGCTGCATCATCAGGTTGGTCGTCACGACCCAACCATCGGGGAGCGACGCGAGGCCCCCGCAGAAACCGCCGACGTTGTCGCACATGGTGAGCAGCGCGCCGGCGAGCACCCCTTCACCACTTTCGTCCATGATCGACGGCACCAGACGCGCGCTGCCGTGCAGGCGCACGTCACCGGGCGCCTGGTCACCGACCTCGCGCATCGACACGCCGACGTAGCGCGCCGCGCCACGACCGTCGTGGTTCAGGTCCTGATCGCGAAAACCACCGAGATCGGCGTTCATCGCAATACTCCGGATCGTGTGAACGCCGCAGTGGTGCGGCGCGCGTCACCGTCGGCGATCTCGACCCGCGCGACGCCGTCGCCGAGGTCGTGGGCCGTCGCGATCACGGGTCCGCGCTTGGCCAGGCTGAGGTAGTCGAGTTGCAGTTCGACCGTTGTCGCGGGGCTCGTCACGACGAGCGATTCCGCGGCGAATTCCGCAAGGGTCGCGAGCGCGCCACCCTGCACCGAACCGAGCGAATTGGTGACGTAGGCCGACAACCCGATCGTCGCTCGCCCCGGGCTATCGCTCGAAATCCCGAACGCCTCGAGCACGGGGACACGAACGTGGCTGTCGGCCAGCGCCATGGTGTTGCGAACCGGCGGACCGGCGTTGGGGACCACCACGGGGTTGGTGCCGCGACGATCGAGCACAGCGAAGGTCATCGTCGCGATCGCCACCGGCGGATCGGGGCGATCGACGGTCCCAACGCGACATTCGATGACGACCGTCGTGCGGCCGGAGCGCAGCACACGACCGAGCGCCGCGAGCACGACCGAACCGTCGGCGGCGACCGGTCGCAGGCGGTGCACTGTGAGATCGGCCGTGGCAATCCAGCCCGGCGCCGCGGCCAATGCCGCGAGCCCGCCACCCAGCGCGTCGACCAGTGTCGCGAGCACACCGAGTCGGACGTTGCCGGACCGGTCGGCACAGGCCGCAGGGGCGGGGATCCATGCGCGGCTCTCACCTTCGCCGTGCTCGAACTCGACCTGGAGATCACGCAACATGTGTCGCGCGGGCGGGTACTCGACCGAACCACCGAGCGTCATGAGCCTGGGACGATAGGGGCCAGGGACCCGAGGAAACGACCCGCGCAACATCCGTATCGGGTGACATGAACGGCTGACTCATCGCCGTTCACGAAGCGGGTCGAGTTGCGAGGCGGGTCAAGGCTCGAGGTCGAGGGCGAGCATCCGGATGGCGTTGCCGCGCACGATCTTGCGCACCGTGGCTTCGGGAAGGTGGCCCATCATCTCGAGCGCGACCTGCTTGGTGTGCGGCCAGGTGCTGTCGGTGTGCGGGTAGTCGGTCTCGAACGTGACGTTGTCCTCGCCGACCTTGTCGAGACTGTCGAGTCCGTGGCGATCACGAAAGAAGCAGGTGTACATGTTGCGGTAGTAGTAGGTGCTCGGCGGCTCGGGAACGGTGTCCTTCACGCCTCCCCAAGCCCGGTGCTCGCGCCACACGTCGTCGGCACGTTCGAGGATGTAGGGCACCCAACCCATCTGCCCTTCGCTGTACGCGAGCGTGAGTCCGGGGAACCGCACGAGAACCCCGGAGAACAAGAAGTCGGCCATCGACGCCATGGCGTTGCCGAAGCTCAGCGTGGCTGCCACTGCGACTGGCGCGTCGCCCGATGTCGCCGGCATCCGCGACGACGAACCGATGTGCATGTTCACCACGGTGCGCGTCGTCTGACACGCGGCGAAGAACGGATCCCAATAGCCCGAGTGGATGCTCGGCAGGCCGAGGTGCGGCGGAATCTCGCTGAAACACACCGCGTGACTGCCCTTCGTCGCGCAGCGTTCGACCTCGGCGACCGCGAGATCGACGTCCCACAGTGGAATGATCGTGAGCGGGATCAAGCGGCCGTTGCTGTCGCCGCACCACTCTTCGATCATCCAGTCGTTGTAGGCCTGCACGCACGCCAAACCGAGATCCTTGTCCCTGCCTTCGCTGAAGGTCTGTCCGCAAAAGCGCGGGAACGTCGGGAACGAGAGCGAAGCCTCGACGTGGTTGAGGTCCATGTCGGCGAGGCGCGCCGCAGGGTCGTAACAGCCGGCGCGCATCTCGCCGTAGGTGATCGGGACCATCTCCATCTCGTCGCGGTCGAACCCGGCCGCAGCCACGTGGCGCTTGTTGATGTAGACGAGGTCCTCGTAGATCCAACAGTCGGCCTCGGGGCCTTCCGGATCGAACGTCTGCTCGTAGGACCCGCCGCCGACGTGGCGCATCGTGCCGATCCCGCGCCGCTCGACGCGCGGGCCCGCGGCGCGCCATCGTTCGGGGAGCCAACGATCCCACAGGTGGCTCGGTTCGACCACGTGGTCATCGACGCTGACGACGAGCGGAAGGTCGGTGAGGGTCATCGCGGCGCAGGCTCCTGACCAGGGACTTCGTCGAGGCTCCGGACGCGACCGGCACCACAGAACGAGAATCTGACGGGTCGTCAGATTCTACTCGTCCGCGGGCGCGCACGACCCGGCCAGCCTGCCTGACGCCGGCTCGGATGTGCTTCACTGCACCGGCGATGAGCACCTGGCCGCGACCCGCCACCGACGCGGGCTTTGCCGTCACCGCCGACACGGTGTTGCTCACGGTGCGCAACGGCCAACTCTCGGTACTGCTCGTCGAACGCCGTCACGAGCCGTTCGGTGGCCAGTGGGCACTTCCGGGCGGGTTCGTCGAGATCGACGAAGAACTCGACGCCGCGGCGCGCCGCGAACTCGAAGAGGAGACGGGCATCGATGTCGAACTCAACCACCTCGAACAGCTGAAGAGCTACGGCACGCCGAAGCGCGATCCGCGGCAACGGGTCGTGACGATCGCCTATCTCGCCTTCATCGCGGTGCCACCGGTCCCGCGCGCGGGCGACGACGCGCACCAGGCCCGGTTCTTCGCGGTCGACGACCTCGCAATCGCGGAACTCGGCAACCCTGACGGCACGCCGCTCGGCTTCGACCATCCCCAGATCATCGCCGACGGGGTCGAGCGCGCCCGGGCAAAGCTCGAGTACACGACGTTGGCGACCGCGTTCGTCGACGAGCCGTTTACGCTCGGCGAATTGCGACGCGTCTACGAGGCCGTGTGGGGCATGCCCCTGCACGAGGCCAACTTCCGCCGCAAGGTGCTCGGCACACCCGGTTTCGTCGAACCGACGGGCGAGACCGCGCCGACCGACGGCCGACCCGCGCAGCTCTACCGGAAAGGTGCGGCGACCACGCTGCACCCGCCGATCCTGCGCCCGTCATGACCTTCTCTCGTCACGGACACGGGCGGCGCGATGAGTGACCCATCGAGCTCTGAGTTCTTCGAACAGGTCCGCGACGCCTTGCTCACGGTCGTCGCGCCTGAACACGCGGACTTCGGCGGGTACGCGCACGCCACCGGGGTCAAGGTCACCTTCGGAACCGGAGAACGCGCCAAGGAACACTTCGAGGTGCAGTTGATCGTCGGTCGCTCGAAGGGCAGCGTCGAACTGGAGATCGGCTTTCACGCCGAGCATTCGAAAGCCGAGCGCAACGATGCCGTGCTCGCGCATCTCGCCGCGAGCGAGAAACGGTGGCGCAAGGCGCTCGGGCGCGAACCCATCGCGGGCGGATTCCTCGGCAACGATCGCTGGCGGCGCGTGTCGGAGACCTGGGATCGTTTCGACTTTCGCGATCCGGAGTGTGCGTTCGATGTCGCGGCGCGTCTCGCCGAGTACATCGAGGCGATCGAACCGCTGCTCGTTCGATGAAGACGACGGTCCGTGTTGCGTTTCCCGGTTCGTTCGACCCACCGACCATCGCGCACCTCGCGGTTGCACGCGCCGCTCACGAGCACCTGGGCGGCGCTCGCGTCGACTGGATCGTCAGCCGGATCGCCCTCGGCAAGACGCGACGCACCGGGCCGACCTTCGAGGAGCGGGTCGAAGTGCTGCGGGTTGCAGCCGAACCGCTGTCATGGCTGTCTGTTGCGGTCACCGAGGCGCAGTTCATCGCCGACATTGCACACGGCTACGACGCGGTGGTCATCGGGGCCGACAAGTGGCGGCAGGTCATCGATCCGGGCTGGTACACGGACGCCGCCGAGTGCGCGCGGATGCAGACACGCCTTCCCCGCGTGCTCGTCGTCCCGCGAGCGTCAGACGACCTCACCGACCTTGGCGCGGCCGGAGCGGTCGCAGGTCTCGGGAACCGGATCGAACTGTTGAGATTGCCCGACGAGTTGCGTGAGGTGTCGTCGAGCGCGGCACGCTCCGGCGCGCGTGCGCTCATGCTCCCCGCAGCCCTTGCCCACGCGGACCGCACCGGTCACTGGGCATGCGACTGATCGGCGCTCGCCGCAGCGCTTCGGGCCTCCACGGTGGCAGCGCTCGACGGCGACGGCAAGAATCGCGCGATGGAGCTGGTGTGCGTGACGTTCGACTGTGACGATCCGGCTGTGGTGGCCACGTTCTGGAACACTGCGCTCGGCTGGGGTGGCGTGGCGGTTGCCGACGACGGCTCGGGCGCGATCTGCGGGCCGCCGACGGGCGGCCCGTACCTCGAGTTCGTCCGCGTCCCCGAGCCGAAACGCGTCAAGAACCGCGTCCACCTCGGACTGTCGGCAGGGCGGCTCTCACGCCTCGACGCCGAGATCGAACGACTCCAGGAACTCGGCGCAACGATTGCGTGGGAAGAAGCGTTTCCGCCCGAGATTGCCCGCGCCTACCGCAATGTGGTCTTGCGCGACATCGAGGGCAACGAGTTCTGTCTGAGCGGAGGCACGATCCCCTGAAGTCCGCAATCGTCGCCGCGCCGTATGCCGGCGAGCGTACTCTCGAACCGATGAGCGACTTCGCCGACGACGCCAAGAGCGAGGTGCAACGCAAGGGTGAGCAGCTGTTCTGGGTTGCGACCATCGAGACGATCACGTATGCGGGGTTGTTCTACTGCTGGCAGATCGCCGACTCCGAGGTCGGGACGCGCCTCATGGGTTGGTTCCACGGCTGGGTCGTGATGGCCTTCGCGGTGATGGTCGTGTGGATCACCCCGGCGATCCGCTGGCGCTGGTGGGTTCCCTGGCTGTCGATCGCGACGGGACCCATCGGCGCGCTCGCCGTGGCGATCCGCTTGCGCCGCACGGACTGGCCCGAGGTCGACGCCGCGAACCGCGCCGAACGCGCCGAACGCAGGCGTGCCGGGATGGAAACGACGACCAGCTGACCACCGACGACGTCCTCAGCTCGGGGGCAGCAGCTCCTGACCCGCCCCGCCGAAGAGATCGAATGCCTCGGCAGCATCGCCGATACCCGGCGTGTCCTGCGACCAAAGCACGCTGCTGACCGGAAGGAGCCCCGACCCGTCGGCTCCGAGCACGTGGCCGGCACCGGCGTCTTCGATCGTGCCGATGTCCTCGCCTGGGACGCCGACGAAAAGCTCGGCGCGACCGTCGCCGTTGGCGTCGACCGGCGCGAGATACTGGCCGAACCAGTCGAAGTCCTCGGCCTCGTCGACCATGCCGGCACGGTCCTGGTGGATGAGACGGCTCGGATCAGTGCCGTCGAGCATCACGGTGCCGCCGGGCAGGGTGACGATCGCGCCGGCATTGATGTGGGTCAGCGCGAGCGAGTAGCGCCACACGCCGACGGCGAGGTCGTCGCGCCCGTCACCGTCGAAATCGGCAGCAGCCAGCACCGCGCCGAACTGGGCTCCGGACTGCAATCGACTCTCGACGCCAGGCGTCGCCGCATGGATCAGCGACGAACGCGCCGGGCGCAAGCCACTCGGCCCGCCGGGTATTGCGACGGTTGCTCCGGCGTCGCTCGTCGTGGCGATGTCCTCGCGCGGAACGCCGACGACAAGGTCGGGGTAGACCCCGCCGTCGAAGCGACCGATCGCGAGCGCCGCACCGAAGTTGTCGTCGGCATCGCGCCGACCCGGAACGCCGTCGAGCCCCTGGCGGATCTCCCTGCTGCGCGCGCCGCTGAGCCCCGTCGCCGAGCCGTAGAGCATTGTCACCGTGCCGTGCTTGGCGACGATGCTCGACTCCCACTTCGTGCCAACGGCGAGATCGTCGAAACCGTCCTGGTCGACATCACCCGCCGCGAGCGCCGAACCGAACAGATCGGCAAGCTCCGCCACGTCGGGGACACCTGCGGTGTCCTGGGTAATGACGGCGCTGCCGGTGACACTCAGACCGGCAGCCGTGCCGTACAGGATCGTGACCGACCCACCGCGCGCGCCGCCTGCGGCAAGCGACGCGTCGAGCGGCGCGCCGACCGCGAGATCGTCGAAGCCGTCGTTGTCGAAGTCGCCCGCGGCGAGCGCGTACCCGAAGCCGTCGAGCGGCTCGGCGTCGCCGGGGACTCCCGGCGTGTTCTGCCAGAACAGCCGGTTGTTCGCATTCGTGATGCCGTCGACGCTGCCGTAGAGGACGTTCACCGCGCCGGCGTTCGAGTTCTCCCCGGGCACGCCAACCGCGAGGTCGTCGAAGCCGTCGTTGTCGAAGTCGCCCGCGCTCCAGGCCGCGCCGAACTTGTCGCCCGCCTCGGCAGCATCCCAGATCGGGCTGGCCTGCGACCAGAGCTGCGAAGGTCGCGGCACCAACCCCCGCGCGGTCCCGTAGACGACGTGGAGCGCGCCGGCGTTGTCCTGGCCACCGACCCGTTCTCCGACAACCGGTATGACAACGTCGCCGAAACCATCGCCGTCGAAGTCGGCGCCGGCGTTCACTGCCGCGGCGGCGGGCGACGCGCCGAGCACTTCATTCGCAACCATCCCGGCCCCCAACGCGAATGCGGCCGCGGCCCCGGCCGCGACCGCACGTCGCGCGCGTGAGGGCGACGCGCTCGCGATTCGCGCGGTGGCGCTCGGCATGGGCGGGCTGGGCATTCGCAATGCACGGTACCGGACGCACCCGCGATGCGGACGTCGCGGCGAGGGTGCGCGCGATGTCGCGCGCACCCTCGCCGCGCGCTCAAGTCATGACAGTCCGGGCCTCGCGCTCTCGCTTTCTTGAGGGAGTCGCCGCGCCGGCGCGCGTCACACGGTGGCGCGCGGTGGCTTCTTTGCCTTCTGCAAGCGCGCTCGATCGCCCTGGTCGAGCACGACCTTGCGCAACCGGATGGTCCTCGGGGTCACCTCGACGCACTCGTCGTCCGCGATGAACTCCAACGCCTGTTCCAGGTTGAGCAACCGAGCGGGCGTCAGTCGTTCGAAGTCGTCGCTCCCGGCGGCGCGCATGTTCGTGAGCTTCTTCTCCTTGGTGGGGTTGACGTCCATGTCGTCGGCGCGCGCGTTTTCTCCGATGACCATCCCCTCGTACACCTCCACGCCGGGCCCGACGAACAGGGACCCGCGCTCCTGCAGCGTCGTGAGCGTGTAGGTGGTCGTGAGCCCGCGCCGGTCGGCGACGAGACTCCCCGTCGGTCGCGCTCGGAGGTCACCGAACCATGGTGCCCAACCGTCGAACACATGGTGGAGGATCCCGGTGCCGCGCGTCTCGGTCAGGAACTCGGTCCGGAAGCCGATCAGCCCGCGTGCGGGAACGACATAGTCGAGCCGCACCCAGCCCGTGCCGTGGTTGACCATCTGCTCCATCCGCCCCTTGCGTAGCGCCAAGAGCTGCGTGACGACGCCCAAATAGTCCTCGGGCACATCGATGCTCACCCGCTCGACCGGTTCGTGGATCTTGCCGTCGATCTCCCGGGTGACGACCTGCGGTTTGCCGACGGTGAGCTCGAAGCCTTCGCGCCGCATGATCTCGACGAGTACCGCGAGCTGGAGTTCGCCCCGGCCTTGCACTTCCCACGCGTCCGGACGTTCGGTGTCGAGCACCCGCAGGCTCACATTCCCGACGAGTTCGGCATCGAGCCGGTTCTTCACGAGCCGGGCGGTGAGCTTGCTCCCGCCGTCGGCCGCGCCCGAGAGCGGCGAGGTGTTGATCCCGAACGTCATCGAGATGCTCGGCTCGTCAACCGTGATCACTGGGAGCGGGGCCGGCTGATCGGGATCGGTGAGCGTTTCACCGATGGTGATGTCAGCGATACCGCTCACCGCGATGATCTCGCCCGGCCCGGCGAGATCGACCTCGACCCGGTCGAGGGCGCGCGTCATGTACACATCGCCGATGCGGACACGCTGGGTGGTGCCATCGCGTCGGCACCACAGCACGGACTGGCCGCGGGCGATGTTGCCGTGTTGCACGCGGCACAACGCAAGCCGGCCGACGTAGGGCGAGGCGTCGAGGTTCGTGACGAGTGCCTGGAGCGGATGGTCGGGATCGAACTCAGGGGGCGGGATGTGATCGACCAAGAGGTCGAGCAGCGGCCCGAGCGTCTCGCCGAGCGTGTCGGGGTCGAGGCTCGCCTGACCGTCGCGCGCATTGCAGTAGACGATCGGGAAGTCGATCTGGTGCTCGTCGGCATCGAGGTCGAGGAACAGGTCGTAGACCTCGTCGACGACCTCGGCGATACGCGCATCGGGACGGTCGACCTTGTTGATCACGAGGATCACCGGGAGGCGACGCTCGAGTGCCTTGCGCAGAACGAACCGGGTCTGGGGCAACGGACCTTCGCTCGCGTCGACGAGCAGCAGCACGCCGTCGACCATCGTGAGCCCGCGTTCGACTTCGCCGCCGAAGTCGGCGTGACCGGGCGTGTCGATGATGTTGATCTTCGTGTTGCCGTACTGGATCGCGGTGTTCTTCGCGAGGATTGTGATGCCCTTCTCGCGTTCGAGATCCATCGAGTCCATGACCCGATCGGCAACGTCCTGGTTGGCCCGGAACGCGCCGGACTGCCAGAGCATCGCGTCGACAAGCGTCGTCTTGCCGTGATCGACGTGAGCGACGATCGCGACGTTGCGAAGATCGTCCCGCGTCGCCATACGAGCGTCCAACGCTACCGGTGCCACGCCCGTCACCTCGGACCCGCGTCGGCACCTGGAACGCCTCGACATTCTCCGAGCTTGCGGCACGACGAGGGGCATTCGGGATCGGCTCGCCGTGAGGCCCGGCGCGACCTGGGGCCGCGTCAGGCCGGGGTTCGGTCAGGTGGGGGGTTCGAGGTCGAAGTGGCGAGCGAGCATCTGGGTGCAGAGGTTGTTGGTCTCCATCGGCAGGAGATCGTCCGGCGTTGCACCGTGGGCGATGTTGCTCTGCACGACGCGCATCATGATCGCCGCGAACCAGACCATCGTGAGCACCGTGTACCACTCGAGATGTTCGGCGCGCCGCCCGACCTGCGCCTCCCAGCGCGCAATCGATTCGGCGTCGCTCGGAAATCCGTCGAGGCGCGGGATCCCGATGCCGTCACTGAAGTGCTTGTCGAACCACAGGTACCAGGCGAGGTCGAACTCGGGGTTCCCGATTCGCGCCATCTCCCAGTCGAACACCGCCTTGACGCGAAAGTCATCACCGAACATCAGGTTGCCGAGGCGCGCGTCGCCCCAGCAGAAGCCGATTAGGTGATCGTCAGCGGGTTGATTGGCGAGGAGCCACTCCCACGCGTGCTCGACGCATGGCACCTTGTGGCGAGCCGCGAAGTCGTAGTAGCGGCGTTGCCACGCGATCAACTGCTGCTGGCCGAGTGCGCCGAGTTCGGATCGATCCAGCTCCGCGAGCCCCGCCGCCTTCCAATCGATCGTTGCGATGGAGGCGAGCGTGTCAATCCCGTCGAGCCACGCGGTGCGTCGTTGGTCGGCAGTCGCATCGAGCAACCATCCGCCGAGCGTGTAGGGCGGATTGTCGGCAGGGACGCGCCCGCCGAGGCGCTCCATCGCGAAGAACGGCGCACCGAGCACCTCGGCGTTCTCTTCGAGCCACAGCACGCGCGGGACCGGCACGTCCGAATGGTCAGCGACCGCCCGCATGATGCGGAACTGAAGTCCGATCTCGTAGGTCTCGAACACGGCCTCGCCCAAGGGGGCGGCGCGCACGACGAACCCCTGCCGGTGCTCACCGCCTGCGTCGCGCCAGCTCGCGTCGAAGATGATCGTGTCGGAACTGAAACCCGACACCTCTGATGCGCCCGCGACATGGATGGCGACATCGTGGGCACCCGGCAGCTGAGCGGCGAGCCAGTCGGCGAGCGCCGTCTTCGTCGTTGCAGGATCGCGTTGCTGGATGATCGCCATCATCGCTCCCGGTCATCGGGGTGGGTCGGGAACGGTACCGAGCGTTCGTCGACGCCATCGTCACGAACCACGCGGCAGCTGTTCAGGGCCATCGCGACGAGATGGTATTGCCCGACCGTGAACACGAGATCGAGCATCTGTTGCTCCGAGAGGCTCGCAGTGAGCTCGCGCCAGGTCGGCGCGGACACGCAGCACGACGCGTGCAACTCGTCGGCCGCGCTCAGCAACGCCGCGTCGAATGCAGACCAGCGAGGCGCGTGCGGACCTTCGGTGACCCCGACGATCTCGTCGTCGCTGATCCCGACGGCGCGTGCAATCGCGACGTGTTGACCCCACTCGTACGGCGACCCGCAGTTCCATCCCGTTCGCAGGATCAGGAGTTCGCGGACGCGGTCGGGCAACGTGTTCTTGGCCATCACGTGGTTCCCGAACACGAGCCACCGCTTCATCAACTTCGGATGGTTTGCGAGCGTTGCGAACACGTTCAGGGTGCCGCTGCCGGGTGCGGCGGGATTGCCGCCGACCGCGGCGATCTCGGGATCCCAGTCCTGCACCGGCTTGGGTTTGACGAAAGGGGCATCGGGCATCACACTCGCCCCACAGGACGAAGGCAGGCCGGGCCCCACCGCCTCGTGCCGGTTACCAGTGCGCACAGCGGCATGGTCGTGTTCGCCGACATGCGCGCACCATAACCGCCACTGCGGCGCTCGCTCACAGACACGCGGCGCAACTTGCGTCGCGGGGCGCCAGCTCACGTGTGACCGATGTCATGCTGGCCGCGGTACGCGTACGGTCGTAGGGTGAGCTGGCGCCGACCCGGCGAGTTCGGTCGCGCGCAACCGGCTGCTCGACGAGCGGCCGCGCGACAAGGGGGCACGACGTGACGAACACCGATCTCACGCCGGACACGCACACGCCATCCGACCCGATCGGCCAGGGCGACCCGGACACCAACGTCAAGGGCGACACCGGCTACCTCTCGCCGATGCTCAACCCGTTCGACCCCGCTTTCCACGACGACCCCTACTCGCAGTACGCCGCGGTTCGCGAGGCCGACCCGGTCCACCTGACGCCACTCGGCGCCTGGGCGCTGTTCCGCCACCGTGACATCCTCCAGGTCCTACGCGATCCTGCACTCTCGGTTGAGGAGCGCCACGCCACCGCCATGACGCGTGTCGTCGACTCCGAGATCGCCGAACTGCTCGAAGCTCGCGAACAACAACGCAACGGCTCGATGCTCGACCTCGATCCGCCCGATCATCATCGGTTGCGGCGCCTCGTCGCCAAGGTGTTCACCCCGCGCATGGTCGAGTCGTTACGGCCTCGCGTCGGCGCGCTCGTCGACGAGATGCTCGACGCCGTCGCGGCGCGCCGCGAGATGGATGTCATCGCCGACCTCGCGTTCCCACTGCCGTTCGCGGTGATCTCGGAGATGCTCGGAGTCCCCGACTCAGGCCGCCGCGATCAATTGCGCGAGTGGTCGGGCGCGCTCGTCAAGACGTTCGACCCGATCATCTCGACCGACGAGATGAAGGCCGCCCTGCATGCGAGCGAAAACATGGGCGCCTATCTCAGCGAGGTGATCTCGTGGAAGCGGTCCCATCCGGCCGACGACCTGCTCTCGGCGCTGATCGCCGCCGAAGAGGACGACGATCGACTGAGCGAGGTCGAACTGAACACGACCGCGGCATTGCTGTTCATCGCCGGTCACGAGACGACCGTCAACCTGATCGGCAACGGGGTGCTCGCGTTACTGCGCAATCGTGACCAGCTCGAACTGTTGGCACGCCGGCCAGAGATCATCGAGAACGCCGTCGACGAACTCAACCGCTACGACGCACCGGTGCAGTTCAGCCGACGTATCACGATCGATGACTACTCGGTCGGCGGCAAGACGATCCCGGCTGGAACCTTCGTCATGGTGTGTCTCGGATCGGGGAACCACGATCCCGAGGTGTTCGGGCCGACATCCGAGCAACTCGACCTCACCCGCGACAACGCACACGACCTGCTGTCATTCGGAGGTGGCTTCCACCACTGCCTCGGCAACGCCCTCGCCCGACTCGAAGCGCAGGAGGCGATCAGCCGACTGCTCCAGCGGTACCCCGGTCTCCGGGCGCGCGGTGAGACGGCGAAGTGGAACGGGCGTTTCGTGTTGCGCGGTCTTCAGGAACTACCCGTCACGTTCTGACGAAGTTCCCACCCTCGTGTCCGTCGCATCGCGCGAGCCGCCGTGCCGTGCGCGCGCTCGCCAGGCCAGGGACGCAACGGCGCCTCGCGGCGGCCAATTACGGTCGTTCTGATACGCGAGGTACTCGAACGGGTTGTCGTAGTAGGCCAGCGTCTCGACGCAGCGGCCGAGTGGCGCGGGCCGCCGCGTCGCCCAGATCACGACACCGGCGAGCGAGCCGAACAGCATCCACCCTCCGTAGAGCACGGGGTACAGAGGACCGAACCAGCGCGCCTGCCAGACATGGCGATCTTCGTGCCGCTCGACGAGTAGGCGTCGGCGTCGCGACGAAGCCGACCCGTCGTCGATGTCGCCCCCTGCGCACGCGCCGGTGATGATGTTGCCCAGACAGAACGCGAAACCGCGCCGCAACACGAAACCACGCGCGTACACGTGGCGGTTGGCCCGGGTCGAGAGCGATGCGACCCAGCCGGGGTCGCGGCCGAGGTGCGACACCGCGTGCAGTACCAGGCCGGCGGCGGTCGTCGGCAGTGCCCAGGTCGAATCGAGTGTGAACGCGACCCAGCCCGGCGGACTGCGCCAGTCGTAGATATCGGCGGCGGCTCCGACCGCGCCATTGAGCGCAGCGACTGCTCCGAGCGGCCAACCGAGACCGATCGTGCGACCGATGCCAGCGCCGAGCAGCGCGCCTCCTCCCGCGGCAGCGACGACTTCGCCGATCCGGACGGCCGGCCGTCGCGCCGCGCTCACCACACTCCCTGGCGGGTGAGCGAGAGCACGTCCATCGTAAGGGCGACGCCGATGTGCAACGCGGCGCCGTACCAAATGGTGCGGCTACGGAGCGCGAGCAGCCCGAGTGCGACACCGCCGACGATCGCGGCGAGCGCCTCGAGCGTCGGCTTGCCGTAGTGGAGCATGTTGTAAGGCACGGCCATCACGAAGACCGCCATCACGCCGAAGCGTGGCGCGAGTCCGTGCACCATGAAGCCGCGGAAGAAGAACTCGAGCGCGCAGAACTGCATGCCGTAGAGGACCCACCACACGAACAGGGGCGCGAGCGCGTCACCCGCCTCGACGTGCAGGAACGGATACCGAGCCTGGAACTCCCCCGTGCTGGACACCGCGACCAGCGCGGGAACCGCCAGCAGGTACAGCACCGCATACGGCGCGGCGAATCGCAGCGTTCCGGCGATGCGAACTCCGTGATCGGACAGGTGCTCGCGCAGCACGATGCGGATGACGAGCACCGCCGGCATCACGTAACCGATGACCTGGATGACCGCCCAGAAGATCAGGTCGTTGCGATCTGCGGAACCCGAGGTGGTCATCGAGTCCTCGAGTCGCGCTGCGAGTCGATCGAGACCGAGACCGTCGAGCAGTCGCTCGAACCAGCGCGAGTCGTTCGACGCGAAGTTGTTGAACGTCAGCGCAAGCGCGGAGACGAGCAGGACCCACACCGCTCGCTGATCGTCGGATCCCAGACCCGGGCCGAAGCGCCAACGCCAACCCGCGGTGGCGTCGGCGGGTCCGGCACCGTCGGACCGTGCGGAGGTCGCGCGGGCCCGCGCTGCGATCACGCGCTCGGTCGGCATTGCACGAGAGGCTAGGAGCGTCGCCACCCCGGCGATGAGCCGGTGACCAACCACGTGATGAGCCAGTGATGTGCCAGGTGATGAGAACGTGGGCAGGGCGCGGCGGGGAACATCGGGGACCGCGCCCTGCCCGGATCCCTGACCGCGCCGCCGAAGCGTCGCGGTCGGGGTTCGGCCGGCCGGCCGGACCGACGGGCGGACCAGTCCGGCGGCCGTGCCGATCAGTTGGGCGCGGGTGCGCGCGCCCAGCAACCCGGCGAGTGAGCGGGCCGACTCGGGCCGGCCCTTGTCCCGCCACGACTGAACCCCGCCAACTCCCCACACTCCGATCGACGCCATTTCTCCGGGTCGCGGGACCCCCCGCCCTGCTCTCCCGCCATCGTCGAACGACAACCGGCACGGTTCCCGGCGATCGGCTCGTTCGTAGAAGTACCCGGCGGGCCCTGTCGGGTCCGTCGCCTGGATCATGAGGCACGCGCGCCGATTCCGCCAGCATCGGTCTCGGCGAACCTCGGCGCTGCCACCCAGGGTGTCGCCCAACGATCACTGGCGCCTTGTCGAACACGCAGCGTCACGTCATCCGCCGAGCTGTGCCACCGAGCGTGGAGGTCGAGGGACCGCCGATGATCAGCGCGGCACACTCCCGCCACGATGCGTGACAGATGCCGGAGACATCGGGAAACGTCCGGGAAACTTCAGGAAGACGCGCGTCGATGCCGACAATCGGCGGATGGTCCACTGCGACGCCGGGATGTGCCGCTGCGCACGCTCGCGGCGGCGAGGCGCGGAACAGGCGACATCGTGAGCAGCGCGCCGCCGAAGGCGTGGAAGCGCGGCATCTCGAGCCGGCTTCGCAAGATCGCCGACGGGATCCACGACGACGACCATCTCACCTCGTTGGTCGCGCCGGAACTTCCGCCTCCGCCGTCGTTGCCCGCAGTCATCGATGCCGACGACGTCGCCGCGCGCGATCGCGCCCTGGTGGCGCTCATCACCGAGTGCTATCCGACCGTGGCGCCGAAGGTGCTCGCGCTCGTGCGCGAAGGTGGGGCGGCGGCGAGCGACGACTGGATCATCGTCGCCCGGCTCCTTTACGACGCGCACATGCATCGCGTCGGCGGACCGTCCGAGACGGCGCGCATGCGTGCCCTCGTCGCCACCTTCGCACAAGCGCTCGAGGAACAGGCACGAAGCAGCGCGCGCCTGGCCGGCTACCACGACGCCGAACTCGACAACGTCTCGACGATCGAGGGCGACCCACCGGGCATCACAATCTGGGAGCACTACCTGTGCCCACCGGCGAAGTTGGCGCGCCAGGCGATCCATGGCGAGTCGGTCGGCGATTGGCTCACCGCACTCGGTGAACTGTGGGGCGCGACGAAGGCGCTCGCCGACCGCTGCGAGGCAGCCGGTCCCGCCCCTGCCGGTTCCGAGCCCGGCGACCTTCCGGTGGGCACGACCGATCCGGGTTCGCCCAATCCGCTTGCGCCGAGCCAGCGGGGGGCGCTCACCGGCCCGCCGACGCCGCAGCACCCCGCGTCCGGCGGGGCCAGCGAAGGCGAGCCCGAAACCGATCAGCCCACCGCGGTCGCGATCGACGACCCCGTCCTGCTGCGGGCACGGATCGCGCTGGCACGCGTCGAGGAACTCGCGCTCTGGTAACCGCGTCGCGCGACCCCGTGGTCGCGAGCGGGCGTCTCGTAGATTCCGCTCATGGCCTCGCTCGGCTTCTTCGGACTTGAACAACTCGATGAGACGCTCTGGCGGATGCCGGTCGACCGCTCGCTCATCTCGGGGACCGGTGCGCTCTTCGGCGGCGCCGGGCTCGGCGCGGGTATCGAAGTCGCCGAGGCCGTCACCGCCCGCACCGTCACCTGGGCGACCGCCCAATACCTGAACTACGCCCCCGAAGGGTCCGTGCTCGACCTCGAGGTGCACGAAGTCGTGCGGGGCAGACAGGTCAGTCAGGTGCGCGTGATCTGCACGGTCGACGGACGCGAGATCATCACCGTGATCGGTGCGTTCGGCGAACGGCCCGTCCCGCTCGAGGGCCAGTGGGCCGTCCGCCCCGCCTGCCCGCCACCCGACGTGTGCCCGCCGCGACCGATGACCGATCACCACGTCGGCACCATCTCGTCGCGCATGGACATGCGGCTCGCCGAAGCGCGGCCGATGAGCGATCTGCCCGGGCCGCCCGGGTCCGGGAACTCGGCACTCTGGGTGCGCTTCCCGGGACTCAGCGAACTGCGCGCCTCCGGCCTGGCGATCATCGGCGACTTCGTGCCGTTCGGCATCGGTCAGGCCCTCGGCGCCCGCGCCGGCGGCAATAGCCTCGACAACACGCTCCGGGTGGCGCGCCTCGTCCCCACCGAGTGGGTGCTCGCCGACGTTCGCATCCACGCCGTCCAGCACGGCTTCGGTCATGGACTCGTGCACCTGTGGGCCGACGACGGCACGTTGCTCGGCACGGCGAGCCAGTCGACGATGGTGCGAGCATGGCGTGAAACACCGCCCCCGAGTCAGGAGCTCAAGTGAATCGCTTCGGTCTGACCGTCCCGCTCGAAGGCCTGAGCCTTCCCGAACACCGCGAGGTGTACCGAGAGCTCGTCGACCTCGGCTACACCGACCTGTGGTCGGCCGAGTCCGGTGGCTATGACGCGTTCACGCCGCTCGTCCTCGCGGCGGCTTGGGCGCCCGAACTGCGCGTCGGCACCGCGATCATCCCGGTCTACACGCGCGGCGCGATGACGCTGGCGAGCCAGATCGCGTCGCTGTGCGCGGCAAATCCCGGGCAGTTCGCGGTAGGGATCGGCAGCAGCTCCAACATCATCGTCGAACGCTGGAACGGCATCCCCTTCGACCGGCCCTACCAACGTGTCCGCGACACGTTGCGGTTCCTGCGCGCCGCGCTCGCGGGAGAAAAGGTCACCGAGTCGTACGAGACGTTCGCCGTGAACGGGTTCCGCCTCGGCGTCAAGGTCGACCCGCAACCACCGATCCTCGTGGCCGCGCTGCGCGCCGGCATGTTGCGTCTCGCCGGGCGCGAGGGCGATGGCGCGATCATCAACTGGCTCAGCGCCGACGACGTGGCAACGGTCGCGCCCCACGTCCGAGGCCCGAACGGCGAACCCCGCGAGATTGTTGCGCGACTGTTCGTGCTGCCGACCGAGGACCGCGAGCTCGTCCGGTTCGTCGGCCGCCGGGCCGTGGCGCAGTATCTGAACGTTCCCGTGTACGCAGCGTTCCACGAGTGGCTCGGGCGCGCCGAGATGCTGCGATCGATGTGGGACCACTGGAAGGCCGGCGATCGCACCGCCTCGACCGAGTCGATCCCCGACGAACTCGTCGACGATCTCATCATCTGGGGCTCTCACGACAAGATCGCGGCCCACATCCAGCGTTACGTCGATGCGGGCGTCACCACTCCCGCCCCCGCGATCCTGGGCAACGCCGAACAGGCCATCGCAGTTGCGCGGGCAATCGCACCGGCAAACCGCGGCTGAGGCACACAGGTCCACCGGTTGACACGTTGTTGCGGTCGCCCGGATGACGGTCGGTCACGCCACGTGTTTGAGCTTCACTTCGTCGTGGCGGATGGTGACGAGACCGAGGCGACGCAACGCACAGATGGCCCACCAGCCCGGATCGAGTTCGCCGCGCTGCAGGGAGAAGCGCGCCGAGGTCGGCGCGGCGTGGTGATTGTTGTGGAGGCCCTCACCACCCGACAGGAGGGCGAGCCACTGCGCGTTCGTCGCGGAGTTGTCGTACGGGCGTCGCCCGAAGCGATGCCCGATCGCATTGATCGCGCCCGAGAGCATCACGTAGAGCACGGCGTGGAGTCCCGCGGCGAGCAAGCCGACCCACGGCCCCGCGCCGATGAGCGTCGTGAACGCCACGAGGATCGCGATGCCGATGCCGAGCCCGGCCAGCGCGTGATCGAACAACGCACGATCGAGCCGATCCGCAGGTAGATCACGTGCGTACTTGCGGGCGATGAGTTCGTTCTTCGCGGCGGTGCGGTACAGGCCGACGTTGCCGAGTTGGACACGCCAGAACCCGTGCACGGTGGGGCTGTGCGGATCCTCGCTGGTGTCGGTCGCGGCGTGGTGCTTGCGATGGATGGCCGCCCATTCACGCGGCTTCATGCCCGTCGTGATCCAGATGACGATCCGGAACGGCAACGCGGCGACCCGGCCGACGTTCACGGCGCGATGGGCAAGGCCGCGATGCAAGTAGACGGTCGTGGCGAAGATCGCGATCTGGGTGACCGCCAGGGCACAGCCGGCGACGACGAGGACCTCAGACGTGCTCAACATCGCAAGGCACGCTACTACCGACCGGTCGGTAGGCAACGATCGCGCATCTCGTCCCCGGCGGCGACGGGGACCCGCGCGACAACTCGCCCGCCGGCCGGACGGACTGGCGTAGCCTCGCCGCACTCATGGCTCTCCCATCGGCCGGGCCGACAACGAAAGAACTGATCCTCGCGGTCGCGTTGCGGCGCTTCGCGGAGCACGGATACGCCGCGACCTCGCTCGGCGACATCGCCGACGAGGTCGGGATCAAGAAGCCCAGCCTGCTTCACCATTTCCCGTCCAAGGACACCTTGTACCGGGCCGTGCTGCTGGAGTCGCTCGCCGACTGGGTGGGCCTCGTCGAAGAGGCGACCGCAGGACCGAAGGTCGGCTGGGGTCAGGTCGAGCGCGTCATGCGTGCCGCGTTCCAGTTCTTCGAGGAGCACCCCGAATTCGTGTCGCTCGTGCGGCGCGAGGCGCTCGACGGCGGGCCGTTCCTCACCGACGAGCTCACGATCCTGCTACGCCCGCTCTTCGAGCGGGGCGCCGCCTTCCTGGAGCGCGAGATGGACGCGGGTCGCCTACGCCGTTACGACGCCCGCCAACTGTTGTTGACGGGTTACGGCGCGGTGCTGTCGTACCTGTCCGACGCACCGCTCATCGTCGGCCTGCTCGGCGAAGATCCGCGCAGCGAGGCCGCACTCGCCGCCCGGCGCGAACACGTCATCGCGATCCTGCGCGCTGCGGTCGCCGTCGACCGCAGCTGACCGGGAACGACTCGCGCCGACTCAGCCATCCACGGCGATCGGCTCGAGCAGTTCGGGTCCGTTGTTGCCCGGCCGGTTCACCGCCGTGGAGATCGGGTAGTAGCTCAGGTAGTCGTCGGGCGCCGGCACGAGCAGGCGGGCGAGCAACTCGACGTCGTGGTTGTCGGGGTCCAGCCACTCGTCGTGGCGTTCGGGCATCAGGATCACCGGCATCCGGTCGTGCACCTTCGCGATCGTGGCGTTCGCCGCGGTCGTGACAATCGAACAGGAACGCACCCACTCCGCAGCGGGGTCGCGCTTGTCCTTCCAGTTCTCGTACACCCCGGCGAACACGATGAGTTCGCCGTCGGGTCGGTGGATGTACACGGGTTGCTTCGCCCTCTGACCCGGCACGACCTTCCACTCGTAGAAGCCGTCGACCGGGATCAGACAGCGGCGCTTCGAGAACGCGCTCCGATACGCGGGCTTCTCGCGGATCGTCTCGGCGCGCGCGTTGATCAGCTTGTCGCCGATCTTGTCGTCCTTCGCCCACGACGGGACCAACCCCCACCGAACTCGATCGAGCACGCGCGCGTGCTCCTTGGTCTCGGCAACGATCGCCACCGACGATCGCGGGGTCACGTTCCAGTTCGGGCGGTCGTCGTCGGTGCGCACGTCGTCCGCGAGGAGTCGCTCGGCGAGGTCCGACAACGGCGTCGTCGACACGAAACGGCCGCACACGTCCGGCGCGCTCCTCTCAGCGACCGCGCCGGCGCACCTGCCGGTCGGTGCGTCGGTACACGAACCGCAGGCCCGACCAGATGTCGTCGACCGCACATACCTTGTTGTCGACCAACCCGTGCGCCAGACCGATCTCGCGCACGACACCTTCGGTGAGATCGGTCGCCACGCCCGCGGTTCGCTTGGGCCACGCGATCCAGAGCCCGCCGGCGTCGTCGAGCGCATCGGCCAGCACTGCGAAGCGACGGTCGAGTTCGGCGCGACGCGTCACGAAGAAAACGATCACGTCCTGCTCACCTCGAGCTTGATTGCGAACTCGCGCGCCCGACGGCATCGGTTCGAGCGTCGACGCAAACCCGGCTGGTGCTCGCACCAATGCCACGCGCGCCCCGTCCTTGATCCCGAGCTTCTTGGGCAAGGGGGTGCCCGAGTATCCCGCCACGGGCTCGGAGTTTCGTCGCGCCGTCGGCGGACGTCAATCGGACCTTCGCCCCGGCGCTCTCCGGCCTTGCACATCACGCATCGCTCGATGCCGTCCCGCGTTGGGGGCCGAATCCCGACCATTGCGATCATCGTTTGGTGATTCAGCGCCCGAGGGCCGACGCGACGCGCGCCTGCGAATCAGAGATACGGGGCGGGATCGACCGGAAGACCGAGGTCGCGGACCTCGAAGTGGAGGTGCGGGCCCGTCGACAACCCGGTGCTGCCGACGAAACCGATCGTCTGGCCCATCGCGACGGTGTCTCCGATCGAGACCGCGAAGCTCGATTGGTGCGCGTACAACGTCGCGAACTGATTTCCGTGTTCGATGATCACGCAGTTCCCGTAGCCGCCGCGCGAGTCGGCCCACACGACGACGCCGTCGGCGGCCGCGTGGATCGGGTCTCCTGACTGGCCGTCCATGTCGACGCCGAGGTGCATGCGTTCGTAGCCGAGGATCGGGTGGATCCTCGGCCCGAAGGGGGACACGACCGGTCCGGGAACAGGACGGGCGATCACGAGCGGGCTGCGCGGTTGACCCTGTTGGCGGACGCGCAGCATGTCGGCGATCGATCCAGATTCGGCGACGAGCCGGGCGAGTTCGGTCTCGTAGAAGTCCTTGGCCGCCCGGATCTGTTCGAGCACGCGCGCTTCGTCGGCCTCGGCGCGTGCGAGATCGGAGCGCAGATCGGCCTGGTGTTCGCGCAAGGTCGCGACCTGCGCACGGCGCGCCTCGGCGAGTTCGACCGCTTCGTCAGCGGCTTCGCGCAGGGCCTCGGCGCGCTCGGTCAACGTCTCGAGCGCGCCGAGCGTCTCATACGCCGACTCGAGCCGATCCGTCCGCGCGTCGGACACCACGCCGAGGTAGGTGTCGCGCACAGCGAGATCCCGATGATCGCTGGAGAAGAGCGTGTCGAGTGAAACGAGCGAACTCTTCCCGCCGCTCATGTAGAGCTCCAACGCCGTGGCGCGCGCATCGTCGCGGGCTGAGCGAACCACGGCCTTGCCGTCCTCGACCCGGTAGTACAGCTCGTAGTAGCGGGCCGCCGCGTCGTCGGCCGCCGCCTCGGCGTCGACAACCTGCCTTTCGGCGATCACCAACTCGGCGTCGAGCCGGGCGAGTTCGGCCTCGGCGAGCACGACCCGTTCGCGGGCGCCGGTGAGCTCGCGCAGCGCTTGGACCTCGGCGCTGCTCGCCTCGCCGATCGCGTCGAGCAACTCGGACTGGCGGTCCGAGTTCGACGACGTCGCGCGTGACCGGGCGGCGACCGACCCGACCCCGAGCGCGCCGCTGCCGAGCACCAGGGCGACGCCGACCGCCACGACCCGAACTCGGTCGGGGCGGCGTTTCGTCATCCACAATGGCATCAGAAGCATCGTAAGCAACACCAGCAACAATCGATGGGTCTTCTGTGGGCAGGTCCTCTATCGGCATTTCGGCGCCCTCAGGAAAGCCGCGAGCGTGGACCAGTCGCGGCGAAACCTCGCGACTCGCGCTGAACGTGGCAGGAAGTGGCGGGGAGTGGCGAGGAGTGGCGAGGACGCCTCAGACGTCGAGGAAGCGGCGCAGCCCGAGCAGCGAACCGGCAAGGCCGATGATGGCGCCGAGCACCAGGATGAACGAGCCGATGCGCAAGGCGTCCGAACTCGTGATGTAGAAGGTCTGGAACAGGTTGTCGGAGCGGTCGAGCGCCTTCGAGAGCACCCGTTGGAAGACCTGCACGACGCCGAACGCCATCCCCGCGCCGACCGCACCCTGCACGAGCCCTTCGGCCATGAAGGGGATGCGCACGAACCAGTTCGACGCGCCGACCAACTTCATCACCTCGATCTCGCGCCGGCGGGCGTAGGTCGCGAGCCGGATGGTGTTGACGATCAGGAAGAGCGCCGACACCGCGAGCGCCACCGCGAGAATCGTGAGGATGATGCGAACCCAGCGATCGGCGGTGCGCATGCCCTTCGCAGCCTTGTCCGGCGTGATGACGCGATTGACGCCCGGTCGGCCGGTGAATTCCGCGACGAACGTCTCGAGTACATTCGGGCTCGTGAGGTTCCCCTGGTACGACGTCGGTACCTCGCCCTCGACGAGCGCGCCCGCAACATCTGGCTCGTTGCGGAACGTCTCGAGGAAGTCCTGATAGGCCGCGGCCTCGTCGAGGTACTCGTAGTCGTCGACCAGGCCGGCCTGCTTCGCCGCGATCATCGCCTCGTCGAGGTCGGCGAGTTCGGTCGCGCCGACGTCGACGTTGACGAACACCTCGAACTCGACACCCTTCAGAATCCTCTCGAAGCCATGGTTCACGGTCTGACTGAACAACAGCGCGCCGCCGAGCAGTGCGAGCGAGACCGCGACCGTCAAGATGCCGGCCACGGTCATCATCAGGTTGCGTCGCAGCGAGATGAGAGTTTCACGCACGAAATAGCCGAGCCGTGACATCGAAGATCAGCCTCCTACCGGGTCCGGCTCACGCGCCGACGCCGTAGACCCCACGGGCCTGGTCGCGCACGAGCGTGCCGCGGTCGAGTTCGAGCACGCGCCGGCGCATCGCGTCGACGATGCGCTGGTCGTGCGTCGCCATCACGACCGTTGTGCCGATCCGGTTGATGCGGTCGAGCAAGCGCATGATGCCGACGGTCGTCGCCGGATCGAGGTTGCCGGTGGGTTCGTCGGCAAGCAGGATCAACGGTCGGTTGATGAACGCCCGCGCGATCGACACGCGCTGTTGTTCACCACCCGAGAGTTCGGTCGGGAACGCCTCGACCTTGTCGGCGAGGCCGACGAGTTCGAGGATCGTCGGGACCTGCGTGGCGATGTCGTGCTTGGGGCGACCGAGGACCTCGAGCGCGAAGGCGACGTTCTCGGCGACGGTCTTGGTGGGGAGCAGCTTGTAGTCCTGGAACACACACCCGATGTTGCGGCGGAGCGCGGGGACCTTCCACGACGACAACCGCCCGATGTCGCGGCCGGCCACCATCACCGATCCGCTGGTGGCGATCTCGTCGCGCAACAACAACTTCAAGAACGTCGACTTGCCCGATCCGGACGGGCCGATCAAGAACACGAACTCGCCTTTGCCGATCTCGAGGCTGACGTCGCGAAGCGCGACGGCGTCGTTGGCGTAAATCTTGGAGACGGTGTCGAAGCGAATCATGCGGCCCGGCGAGGGTACCAGCGCGCGCGCGTCGAACTCGGGCGCGGGCCGCGTTCTCCCAGGTCAGCGTTACGCGGGTGGCGAACCCTTGCGACGCCAGTGGAGCCACGCCTCGACGAAGCTGTCGAGGTCGCCGCCGAGTACCGCGTCGACGTTGCCGGTCTCGTGGCGCGTGCGTTCGTCCTTCACGAGCTGGTACGGCGCGAGCGTGTACGTGCGGATCTGCGACCCGAAGGCGACGTCGCGCTTCTCGCCCGAAAGCTTGTCCATCTCGGCCTGTCGTTCGACGCGTTGTCGTTCGGCGAGGCGCGCCGCGAGGATGTGCATCGCCCGCGCCCGATTTTGGATCTGGCTGCGCTCGTTCTGACAGCTCACCACGATCCCGGTCGGCAGGTGCGTGATTCGTACCGCCGAGTCCGTGACGTTGACGTGCTGGCCTCCCGCGCCTGACGAACGGTACGTGTCGATGCGCAGGTCCTCTTCGCGGATGTCGGGTTCTTCGGCCTCGTCGAGCATCGGCACGACATCGAGCGCCGCGAACGCGGTCTGACGGCGGGCGTTGGCGTCGAACGGCGAGATGCGAATGAGGCGATGCACGCCCTTTTCCGCCTGGAGCAACCCGTAGGCGTAGCGACCCTTGACGATGAACGTCGCCGAGGTGATGCCCGCCTCCTGCCCAACGTTGCGATCGTCGAGTTCGACCTCGAAGCTGCGTCCGTTGGCCCAACGCGTGTACATGCGCAACAACATGTCGGCCCAGTCCTGCGCGTCGGTACCACCGGCACCCGAGCTGATCGAGCAGACCGCGTCGCGCTCGTCGTACTCGCCGGTGAACAGCGCCCGCAGTTCGAGCGCATCGAGCTCACGAGCAAGTGCCGTCAGGCCCTGCGCGATCTCGGGTTCTGGGCTGTCGTCACCCTCGTCGCGCGCGATTTCGTGGAGTTCTTCGAGATAGCGGACGCGTTCATCGAGACCGTCGCACAGCGTCACGTCGTCGCGAACTCGCGCCATCTCGGTCGTGACGCCGCGAGCCTTGTCGGGGTCGTCCCACAGATCCGGGGCCGCGGCGAGTGCCTCGAGTTCGCCGAGGCGGGCGCGGGCGGCGTCGATCTTCAGGTAGCCGTGCGCGTCGTCGACCCGCCGGCGGATCTCTGTGAGCTCCGCAGTGAAGTCGCGCACGTCAACGACCGTGACAGACTTTGTACTTCTTGCCCGAACCGCAATAGCACGGTTCGTTACGACCCGGGGTCTTCTCGACCCGGACGGGCTGCTGGGGTGCCTGAGGCGCGGAGGTCGCGACCGCACGAGGGGCGGGTTCGTCGAGAGCGGCGACGTCCACCGGATCGCCACCCTGGTTGGCCGCGGCCTCGGCCGCGATCGCCTGGCGGATCGATCCTGCACCCGACACCGGGTCGTCGGCGGCTTGATACTGCACGTTCGAGATCGCCGCGGTCGGCTGTTCTTCGCGCACCACCTGGAGGTGGAACACGTAGCGGACGAAGTCGTCCTCGACCGAACCCATCATGGCCTCGAACATGTCGAAGCCCTCGCGCTGCCACTCCGACAGCGGGTCCTTTTGACCCATCGCCCGCAGGTTGATGCCCTCTTGCAGGTAGTCCATCTCGTAGAGGTGCTCGCGCCAGTGCTGATCCATCACCGAGAGCATGACCTTGCGTTCGATGTCGCGCAGCGTCTCGGCGCTGAGATCGGCTTCGCGCGCCTCGTACTGCGCGAGCGCTTCGGACAGCAACAGCTCGCGCAGCGCGGCGCGGTTGGAGGCCGCCTCGATCGCGGGCTCGTCGGTCTCGGCGGGGAAGTAGCTCTTCACCGCGGAGAGCAGTTCGGGAACATCCCACTGCTCGGCGAACTCGCCGTCGCAGTGCAGGTCGATGACCCGGTCGATCGCCTTTTCGATGATCTCGTTGGCGACCTCGCTCAGGTCCTCACCGTCGAGGACCTGCTGGCGGCGCTTGTACACGACCTTGCGTTGCTCGTTCATGACCTCGTCGTACTTCAAGACGTTCTTGCGGATCTCGAAGTTGCGATCCTCGACGGTGCGCTGGGCCCGCTCGATCGCCTTGCTCACCATCTTCGACTCGAGCGGCATGTCATCGGGGAAGTTCGCACCCATGACGCGCTGCACGATTCCGGTGGCGAACAGGCGCATGAGCTCGTCTTCGAGCGAGAGGTAGAAACGGCTCTCGCCCGGGTCGCCCTGGCGTCCCGACCGGCCACGGAGCTGGTTGTCGATACGACGACTCTCGTGTCGCTCGGTCCCCACCACGTACAGACCGCCGAGCGCCCTCACCGCGTCGCCCTCGGCGTCGCACTCGGTCTTGTAGCGGGCGACGAGTTCGGGGTAGCGCGCCGCGTACTCGTCGGGTTGGTCGTCTTCGGTGACGCCCTCTTTCTGGAGTTCGATCTTGGCGAGACCTTCGGGGTTGCCGCCGAGCAGGATGTCGACGCCACGGCCGGCCATGTTCGTCGCGACGGTGACCGCGCCCAGCCGCCCGGCTTGGGTGATGATGTTCGCCTCGCGTTCGTGCTGCTTGGCGTTGAGGACTTCGTGCGGGATGCCCCGCTGATCGAGCATGCGCGACAACCGTTCGGACTGGTCGACCGAAATCGTGCCGACGAGCACCGGTTGCCCCGTTGCGTTGCGCTGCGCGATGTCGTCGACGACAGCGGTGTACTTGCCGGTCTCACCCTTGAACACGAGGTCGGCCTGGTCGTTGCGGACCATCGCACGGTTCGTCGGGATGGGGACGACACCGAGTTCGTAGGTGTGCATGAACTCGCCGGCCTCGGTGAACGCGGTTCCCGTCATGCCGGCGAGCTTCTCGTACATACGGAAGTAGTTCTGCAAGGTGACCGTGGCGAGGGTCTGGTTCTCCTCCTTGATGCGCACGTTCTCCTTGGCCTCGACCGCCTGGTGCAACCCCTCGCTCCAGCGGCGGCCTTCGAGGATCCGACCCGTGAACTCGTCGACGATCTTCACCTCGTTGTTCGCGACGATGTAGTCCTTGTCGCGGTGGAACAACTCCTTGGCCTTGAGCGCCTGCTGGAGTTGGTGGACGAGGTTCTGGTTGAGGTTGTCGTACAGGTTCTCGACGCCGAGGGCCTGTTCGACGCGCTCGATGCCATCCTCGGTGACGACGACCGTGCGTTTCGCCTCGTCGACCTCGTAGTCGCGGTCGCGTTGGAGGCCGCGGCCGATGCGCGCGAATTGGTAGTACAGGTCGGCGGCCTGGCTGGCCCGACCGGAGATGATGAGCGGGGTGCGCGCCTCGTCGATCAGGATCGAGTCGATCTCGTCGACGATCGCGTAGTAGTGCGCTTTGCGCCCGGGGACCCGTTCGCGTCCGCCCCACTGCACCTGATCGGCGAGTGTCGTGCACATGTTGTCGCGCAGATAATCGAAGCCGAATTCGTTGTTGGTGCCGTAGGTGATGTCGCAGCCGTAGTTGCGTCGCTTCTCGTCGGGACGGTCCTTGAACCCCGGGACCACGACGCCGACGTCGAGCCCGAGGAAGCGGTGCACCCGCCCCATCCATTCGGCGTCGCGCTTGGCGAGGTAGTCGTTGACCGTGACGAGGTGGACGCCTCGGCCGGGGAGCGCGTTGAGATAGGCGGGCAACGTCGACACCAAGGTCTTGCCCTCACCGGTCTTCATCTCGGACACCCAACCGAAGTGCAGACCCGCGCCGCCCATCACCTGCACGTCGTAGTGTCGTTGACCGAGCACTCGTTTGGCGGCTTCGCGCACAGTCGCGAACGCCTCGGGCAGCAGGTCGTCGAGCGCCTCGTTGACGAGCTCGCGCTCGTGGTCCTGATCCTTGGCGCCGGCCCGCACTCGATCGAGCTGCTCGCGGAACCTCACGGTCTTCGCGGCGAGTTGCTCGTCGCTGAGTCGCGCGACCTCGGGTTCGAACCCGCCAACATCGGGGACGATCGTTTCGAGCAGTTTGACCTTGCGGCCCTCGCCGGCGCGCAGAATCCTCTGGAAGATGCTCATGCGGTCGGCGAGCCTAGTGAGCGGCCGCGGTGGCACCCGATCGCACGAGACGGCTCCGACCCGACCGTTCGCGGCGCGCACGAGCGCGGCGCGCCTCGTTCGCGTCCGTCATTTTCCTCGCAGTTGCGGCATGAGCCAGCCCGCGACCAGGTCGGCCCCCGGATCGGTGAAGTGGTAGCCGTCGTCGGCGCGGGACTCGGCGAAGGCACCGTCGGGGTCGCACAGCAGCCGGCTCAGCTCGATCCGTTCGCTGTCGACGCGGTCGCGTGCCACCCGTTCGAGCACTCGGTTCAGCCCGGCCGCGGCAGCGCTCAGATCACGGCCTTCTCCGCAGGGCGCCTCGAGCCAGTAGATGCGAGCGCCGCGCGCCGACAGGACCGCCGCGGCGGCGGCGTACTCGGAGTGCAGCCACGCGTCGTACTCGGGATCGCCCGGGCCGCGCAATCCTTCCCAGGTCGGGTGGTAGTGCAACATGCCGTCCCAGATCGGTGAGAGCACCACCACCGTCGTGGGGTCGAACGCCTCGACGGCCGACGAGTACAGCTCGGGCCAGTTCGCGCACCCGTCGGTGTGCACGACCTCATAGCCGACCTGCATGTCGCTGCGCCCGATCGGGCACATCGCGCGACCGAGGTTCCAGACCGGGACGCCCCGCGCGAAGCCCCATCGCTCGATCCCTCGACCAAGGGTGAGCGCCACCGAGTCGCCGACGACGAGGACCCGCTCGACCGGGCTGACCGGCGCGGCGGTCCCGGGTGGCTGGGACGCGGAGGTGATCGTGGCGCCGCGGTCGGTGGCGCGCGCACCGCCAACGCGCACCTCGCCTGCCAGACCATTTGCCCGTGTGTCGGGCATCGCCGGAAGATCCTCGTCGAGTTCGGCGACCCGCGCCGCGGCACCGTCGAGTGGCGCAGACCCTGTTCGCGCGGCCACCGGTTCGAACACGGTCGTCGCGACCGGCGGCGACACCGTGGCGACGATCACGAGCGCGGCGACGCACCCGAACGCCGGGATTGCGCTACGCCAGATGCGCGCACGGACGGCGCGTCCGTGGCGGATCGGTTGTTCGACGAACGCGTAGCTGACGATCGCCAGCGGCAACGTCACCGCCATTCGCACGGTGAACAGGCGCCAGCCGCCGTTCCGGCCGCCGTCGCCGTCGATCCACTGGAAGATCGGCCAGTGGTAGACGTACACGCCGTAGCTGATCCGGCCGAGCGCGACCAGCGGCGCGATGGAAAGTACCCGGCGAAGTGGGCCGGGACGAAGGCTGACGGAGATCACGATCGCGGTCAGCAGCGCGTGGAGGACGAGGCCGCCGCGGAACAGCACCGGGTCGTGATGGTCGACACGGGTCCAGGCGAGTATGAGCGCACCGAGCGCGAGCCATCCCGCGAGCGCGGCGAGGTGTGCGAGCGCGCCGATCCGCGTCCCGGGCGCGGCCCGCGTCGCCTCGGTCGCGCGCCGTCGCGCGGCGACGAGTGCGAGGAGCGCGCCGATCAGCAGTTCGGCGGCACGGGTGTCGGTGCCGAAGTAGGCGCGGGTGGTGTTGTCCCCGGAAACGAAAACGACGCCGAGCAGCAGCGACGCTGCGGCTCCGAGCGAGAGTGCCGCTGCGAGGAGCGCGCGGCGACGACGCGTGATCACGAGGAGTCCGGCGAGCAGCACCGGGAACACGAGGTAGAACTGCTCCTCGATCGCCAGCGACCAGAAGTGCAGGACCGGCGACTGCTCCGCGGTCGCACCGGTCGCGGTCGCGAACGTGTCGAGGTAGCCGCGCTCGGCGAGCACGAAGCGCCAGTTCGCGACGTCGAAGAGGGCTGCGAGCCCATCGCCCCGGAATGCAGTGGCGACCGCGTGCGGTGCCGCGACCCAGACGTAGACGGCGCTCAGCGCGATCGCGAGCAGCGATGCCGGCATCAGCCGGCGCAGCCGTCGGGCCCAGAACGCGCGGAGCGAGATGCTGCCCGCGACGCGATGCTCCTGGAGCAAGAGCGTGGTGATGAGGAAGCCGCTGAGCGTGAAGAAGGCGCTGACACCGAGGTAGCCACCGCGCGCGAAACCGAACCCGGAGTGGAAGAGCAGGACCGCGATCACCGCGACCGCACGCACACCGTCGAGCGCGGGTTGGTACCCGAGCGTCGGCGCGGGCCGGGAGCGCCGTAGCGCGGGCTCACGCGACAGGGTCGTAGAAGTGCGCTCGGTCACGCGTTCGGTCTGCTCCCCAGGGCCCGTCCGGACCCGGCACGGCAGGCCCGTCCTTCCAGTGTGACGAGCAATCGTGGGCCTCGGCAAGTGATCACGGCCGGCGGTGACGCATCTGACCCGCTTGGCCCAGCCGCGGCCGAGCCGGCGGGACGGACCCTGTCGGCGATCGGAGCCTTGCCGGCGATCGGATCAGGTGTGGTTGCCGGGCCCGCCGTCGCGTCGGCTCTGAGGTTTGTCGACCCGCCGCTCGTGCAGCCTGCGCAACTGCTCTTCGGCCTTGCCGACGGCGCGCTCGAAGGCGCGCTCGGGATCGTGAGCGCTGGCGTGTCCCTTGACCAACCGCTTCTTCACGTGCACGAGGACGTCGCAGGTGTGCGAGTCAGCGGCGCGGCGCGCCTCGATGTGGCCGAACTCGACGTCGATCCGGCGCGCATCGGGCGCGTAACGCGCGAGTGGCTCGACACGTTGTTGGACGAGCGCACGCAGTCCGGCCGACACCTCGACGTGGTTGCCGACGACAACGACATCCATCTGTGCTCCTCGCTGCGATCAGGTCCGGACGGGGGCGGAGTCTACGGAGCGGCACCCTGCGATCGGGGCAAGGCCCGGGCCGCGGTCAGACCGCTCACCGACGCCACGCCCGAACGCCGGAGGACGGCGGCGGCGTTGCGCAGCGTGGTTCCGGTGGTGGCGACGTCGTCGACGAGCAGGATCCGCCGGCACCGCAAGCCAGACGCGGGCGACGCTGCACCCACGCCGTCCGGCAGCGGGGGTCGGGCAGTGAACCGCGGCCCCGCGGATCGCCGGGCATGTGCCGGGCGGCCGGTCTGGACGCGTTCGTCGGCGCGGTCGAGGAGCGCGAGCGCCGGTCGGCCGATCCGCGCCGCGACTTCGCGCGCGTACAGCTGTGCGTGGTCGAAGCCGCGAGCGCGGCGCCGCCGCTTCGTGGCTGGGATCCATGTGACGGCATCGAAGTCGTCCGGCGACGCGCCTCCGGCGTGCAGCGCCGCGACCATCGCCGCTGCGAGTCCGGCCACCGCGGCGCGCCGGTTGCGATACTTGACATCGGCGACGACGAGTCGCACGGGAGGGACGTAGGCGTACGGAGACCACCAGTAGTCGATTCCCGGCGGCGGCACACGACTCGGCGCGGCGCGGGCGTTCGCCCCGCACGCGTCGCACAAGGCGTCGGCGACGCGGCCACAGCCACGACAGGCCGAAGGGAACACCGCCCGCGCGGCGGCCCGAAACACACCACTGACCTCATGTCCAACCCCACGCAGCCCGACCTCACTCACCGCGCCGACACTACGGACCAGCTCGGACACGCCCACCCGAACGGCTTCTGCCACCAAAACCGCCGCCAGAGCAACCACAACGACCAACAAACCACCAACCGCTTCTGCCACGAAAACCGCCGTCGCGGTGACGACAACGACCAACGAACCCGCGAACACGTCGAGGAACGCGGCCACCGACGCCTTCTGTCAGCCAAAGTCGCTGCCAGGGCGACAGATTCGGCGAAAGAAGCCGTGGGGTTGGTGGGTCAGGGGGTGCGGGTGATGCCGAGTTCGGTGACGACGGCGCTGACGAGCGCCGCCGGGGTGACGTCGAACGCCGGATTCCAGGCCTCGCTCGTCGAGGGGGCCGCGGCGAGGATCTCGGCCGGGTCACGCACCTCGATCGGGATGTCGGTACCGCTCGGCGTCGCCGGATCGAGCGTCGACGTCGGCGCGGCGACGACGAACGGCACGCCATGATGGCGCGCGAGCACCGCGAGGCCGTAGGTCCCGATCTTGTTGGCGACGTCACCGTTCGCCGCGATGCGATCCGCGCCGACGACCACGACGTCGACCTGTCCCGATCGCATGAGCGACGCCGCAGCGCTGTCGACGATCACCGCGTGAGGCACACCGAGACGGCCGAGTTCCCATGCGGTGAGTCGCGCGCCCTGGAGCAGCGGTCGCGTCTCGTCGACCCACACGTTGTCGATCAGGCCCGCGGCGAAGTGCGTCCTGACCACACCGAGCGCCGTGCCGAACCCGACGGTCGCCAGATGCCCGGCATTGCAGTGGGTCAGCACGCGAACGCGTCGTGCACCGCAGAGTTCGCTGAGCAGCGCCGAGCCGTGATCGCCGATCGCGAGGTTGGCGCGCACATCGTCGAGCGCGATCGCGTGCGCCCGGGCGAGCGCCGCGTCGGCGCCCCCGGCGGCGTCCGCCTGCACGACTTGGTCGACCGCCCACGCCAGGTTCACTGCCGTCGGTCGGGTCGAGGCCAGTCGCGCCGCTGCGGCTTCCGCCTCGACCTTGTCAGTCGTGGTCGCACAGATCCACGCCGCGCCGTACGCACCCGCGGCGCCGAGCGCCGGCGCGCCGCGCACCGCGAGGTGTGCGATGGCGTCGCATAGATCGTCGAGCGAACGGCCTTCGATGTAGCGCTCCGCCGCCGGCAAGGCCCGCTGGTCGAGGAACCGGACCCGCCCGTCCCGCCACTCGACAGGACGCGGCAACTCGTCGCCGAGGAGCCGCCGGAGCTCGTCGTCGATCCCGGTCGGCGCGCCGCCGTCGTTCACATCACCAGGTTGGCGCGTCGCCGGCCCGGCCGCCGATCATCCCAGCAGGTTGATCTCGGGGTTGGTGCGATTTGCGGTGCTGTCGAGCCGGGCGTTCACGGCGCGCATCCACATGTCGTCGTCCTCGTGCGTCAAGATCCAGAAGCGTTCCGCGCGCACCGCGTTGAACACGCGCTCCGCGACCTCGGCCGGAGGCATGCCGTTCTGGATCATGCCCGCAAGGACCTGACGGCCGAGCTCTGCCTGCTCGGCGTCGCTCGCCGTGAGGTCGCCCGAGAGATGCGCGGGCCGGTTGCGCTCGCTCGTCGCGATGTTGGTGCGCACCCAGCCAGGGCACAGCACCGAGACCTTCGCGGTCGCGCCTGTGATCGCGAACTCGTGGTGCAGTGTCTCGGAGATCGCGACGACCGCGTGTTTGCTCGCGTTGTAGGGACCCATCATCGGCGCGGCGACGAGGCCCGCGACCGATGCAGTGTTGACGACGTGCGCCTCGTCCTGTTGCAGCAACAACGGCACGAAGCTGCGGACACCGTTGATCACTCCCCACAGGTTCACGCCGAGCACCCACTCCCACGTGGAACGCGTGGCTTCCCACGAGAGTCCCCCGCCTCCGACGCCGGCGTTGTTGCACAACACGTTGACCCCGCCGAAGGTATCGAGCGCGTGAGCCGCGAGCGCGTCGACCTGGTCGGCGTCGGCGACGTCGCAGGCCATCCCCGTCGCCTGGATGCCCTCGGCCCGCAACGTCTCGAGCGCGGCGTCGAGCGCGGGTTTCTCGACGTCGCCGAGGACGATCCGCATCCCTTCGGCACCGAAGCGCCGCGCGAGTCCTAACCCGATCCCGCTCGCGCCACCGGTGATGACCGCGACGCGTCCGTCGAATCGTTGCATGGAAGCACCTTTCAACCAGGTAGGTGCGCCGAGCCTACGGGCCGCGCGCGACCTCGCTCCCGCCGGACCGTTTCCGTCGAGTGGCCAACGTGAGTATCGACGCCAGCCACTCGACGGAAGAATGGACGCGGCTCAGTAGCGGTAATGGTCGGGCTTGTAGGGACCCTCAACCGGAACACCGATGTATGCCGCCTGATCCTCGCTGAGCACCGTGAGCCTGGCGCCAAGCTTGGCGAGGTGCAGACGGGCGACCTCCTCGTCGAGGTGCTTCGGCAGCGTGTACACCTTGCGTTCGTAGAAGTCGTGGTGCGAGAACAGTTCGACCTGGGCGATCGTCTGGTTCGTGAAGCTGTTGCTCATCACGAAACTCGGGTGTCCGGTCGCGCAGCCGAGATTGAGCAACCGGCCCTCGGCGAGCACGATGATCGAGTGCCCGTCGGCGAACTTCCATTCGTCGACCTGCGGCTTCACCGTGATCCGCTGCACGCCGGGAACCCTGGCGAGACCGGCCATGTCGATCTCGTTGTCGAAGTGCCCGATGTTGCCGACGATCGCGTTGTGCTTCATCCGCGCCATGTCGGCCGCGGTGATGATGTTGTGGTTTCCCGTGGCAGTCACGAAGATGTCGGCCGTCTCGACGACGTCTTCGAGGGTGACGACCTGGTAGCCCTCCATCGCGGCTTGGAGTGCGCAGATCGGGTCGATTTCGGTGACGACGACACGTGCGCCCTGCCCACGCAGCGACTGCGCGCAACCCTTGCCAACGTCGCCGTAGCCGAGCACCACGGCAACCTTGCCTGCGATCATCACGTCGGTGGCGCGGTTGATGCCGTCGATCAACGAGTGCCGACAGCCGTAGAGGTTGTCGAACTTGCTCTTGGTCACGGAGTCGTTGACGTTGATCGCGGGGAACAACAGCGTCCCGGCCTCCATCATCTGGTAGAGGCGGTGCACACCAGTCGTCGTCTCTTCGGTGACGCCGAGGATCCCGCTGGCGATGTTGTGCCACAGCCGGTCGTCCTCCTGCTGGAGGCGAGCGAGCATGGCCAGCACGATTGCGAACTCCTCGGAGTCGGCGCTGCTCGGGTCGGGAACCTTGCCGGCCCGCTCGAACTCGACACCCTTGTGCACTGCGAGGGTGGCGTCACCACCGTCGTCGAGGATCATGTTCGGGCCGCCGTCCTCGTCCGGCCAGCGCAGCACCTGCTCGGTGCACCACCAGTACTCCTCGAGCGTCTCGCCCTTCCATGCGAACACCGGGACACCTGCCGGCGCCTCGGGCGTGCCGGTCGGGCCGACCGCGACGGCCGCGGCCGCGTGGTCCTGGGTCGAGAAGATGTTGCAGCTGCACCAGCGGACTTCAGCTCCGAGTTCGACGAGCGTCTCGATGAGCACCGCGGTCTGGATCGTCATGTGGAGCGAGCCGGTGATGCGGGCACCGGTGAGCGGCTTGGTCGCGCCGTACTTCTCGCGCATCGCCATCAGGCCGGGCATCTCATGCTCGGCGAGTTCGATCTCCTTGCGGCCGAACGCGGCGAGCGACAGGTCGGCGACCTTGAAATCGCCGGAGAAGGTGGTGCGTGGAGATTCGGTCGTGGTCATGGGGACTCCTTCGTCACGGGGCGCGCCAAAGCGCACCGCTTCTTCGAAAGAGTCGGCCCGGATCACCGGGTGACAGCCCAGGAGAGGACCCGACTGCAGCACCCAGGATACCAGCATTCAAGCGATTGTCGACCCCCCGACCGGGACCGATGGGTCGCGTCCCGTCATCGACTCGGGAGCGTCATGACGCCGATTGTGGTGTTGGAGCGTCAGAGGGCGGCGAGGCGGTCTTTCAGGGTGAAGATCGCCGGGACGGGTCCGGGGTCGACATCGTTCTGCAGTGCCAGGTAGCAGCTCGTCCACATGCCGACGTACATCAGGTCGAGGAGTTGCGCGAGGCGGGTCTCCCCTTGCGCGCGGACCTCGAGCACCTGGTGAACGGCCTCTTCGATGATCTCGCGCGTGATCGCGAACCTCGGTTCGAGGCGGGCGTGCTCGAAGTCGTGGCGTAGCTCGACGAGGGTCAGCACCTGCCGGGTCACGTCGCCGTGCTGGCCCCACGCGCAGATCTCGTTGTGGTCGAGCTCCGGGTACGCGGCCCAGTACGCGGGCGCCTTGGCGTTCTCGTTGACGTCGCACTTCCAGCGGTAGGCGGCCGCGGCGCCGAGCGCGCCGCCTCCATAGACGAGCGGGAAGGTGCGACCGATCTTGCGCGCGAGTTCGCGGGCGAGGTTCGGGGCGCCCTCGACCGCGGGCGCACAGGTCTCGCGCCGCGCGGCCAACTGGCGCTCCGCCGCGATCAACTCCTTGTGCGCGTCGGGCAACAGGCCGCTGCGCTGCAACGTGACGAACATCGGCGCGATCAGCGCACCGATGGCGGCACGAGGCATGAATCCGTCGGGACAGGCGATGTGCAGACCACCTGCGCCAACCGCGATCTCGGCGAGGGGGCCGCCCTTGGCCACCGCGACGATCTGCGCGCCGCGTTCGGCCGCACCGCGGGCCATCGACTCGGTCTCTTCGGTGCTGCCCGAGTACGACACCGCGAACACGAGCGTGCGCGGCCCGACGAACGCTGGGACGCGGTACTGCTTCAACACGGTGACCGGCACGGGCAATCGATCGTTGCCGACGGCCGCCAGCACGTCGCCCGACACGCCGGACCCACCCATGCCACAGACGACGATGTGGTCGACGCCGGGAGCCTTGGGGAACCGGTCGGCATCGATGGCGCCGGCGGCCTGGTGCGCGGCCGACAACTGCTCGGGAAGACCCTCGACCGCGGCGAGGAAGCCGAGCGAGTCCGTGGTCATCGGCGCAACGCGATCGGCACGTCGGCGGATCAGAACGTCGGCGAGATGCCCTGGGCGTCGGCCTTGGCGAGGAGGCGCGCGTCTTCGGCATCGTCGACGGTCGTAGCTTCGTCGATGAGCATGATCGGGATGTCGTCCTGCACGTCGTAGCGCCGTTTCAGCCGCGGGTTGTACAGGACGTGCTCGTCGGCGAAGTAGAGCAGCGGTCCCTTGTCCTCGGGACAGGCGAGGATCTCGAGCAGCTTCGGATCGAGTGCCATGCGCTCTTTCTAGCGGCTCAGTTCTCGGCCCGCACGATCGCGAGCACCTCGGCGGTGCGGATCTCGCACGCAGCACGATCCGCGGCCTCGAGGTTGAGGCGCAGCAGCGGTTCGGTGTTGCTCGGGCGCAAGTTGAACCACCAATCGCCGAGATCGACCGTCAGTCCGTCGAGCCGGTCCTGGGCGCCGCCAAACGACGTGGCAACGCGCTCGATGACCGCGGCCGGGTCCAGGACCCGCGTGTTGATCTCGCCCGACGCGGCATAGCGCTCGAACGGCACGCGCAGTTCGGAGAGCGCGACGCCGGCGCGCGACAGTTGCTCGAGCACGACGAGCGCGGCGATCGACCCTGAGTCGGCGCGCCAATTGTCGCGGAAGTAGTAGTGCGCCGAATGCTCGCCGCCGAACACCGCACCGGTTTCGGCCATGACCTGCTTGATGAAGGAGTGCCCGACGCGGGTGCGTACCGGCGTGCCGCCGGCTTCGCGCACCACCTCGGCGACCGCCTTGGAGCAGATGAGGTTGTGCACCACGGCGTCGCCGGGGTTCCGTTCGAGGATGCCCCGCGCCACGATGGCCGTGGTCGTCGAACCCGATACCGGCTCACCGCGATCGTCGACGAGGAACACACGGTCAGCGTCGCCGTCGAACGCCAGCCCGACATCGGCGCCACGTTCGACAACCGCGGCGCGCAGGTCGGTGAGGTTCTCGATCTGGATCGGATCGGCGGGATGGTTGGGGAACGTGCCGTCGAGTTCGCCGTACATGACCTCGAGGTCGAAGGGCAGCGACGAGAACACGATCGGCACCACGAGACCGCCCATGCCGTTTGCCGTGTCGGCGATCACCTTGAGTGGGCGCAGCGCGGCTACGTCAACGAAACCGCGCACGTGCGCGCCAAACTCGGCGAGCACGTCACGCGATGCAACCGTGCCGCGTGTGCTCGCGGTCTCATCCACACCCGCGGCCACAGCATCGCGGATCTCGCGGAGGCCCGTGTCCTCGCCGACCGGCGCAGCGGCGGCACGGCACAACTTGATGCCGTTGTACTGGGCAGGGTTGTGGCTCGCGGTGAACATCGCTCCGGGCGCGTCGAGACGACCAGACGCGAAGTAGACGACGTCGGTGCTACACAGACCGATGTCGATCACGTCGACACCCGCTCGGGTGACGCCGTCGATGAAGGCGGCGACGAGCGGGACCGAACTCGGGCGCATGTCGTGGCCGACGACGACGCGCGGTGCGGCGACGAAACCGGCAAAGGCGTTCCCGATCGCGTGCGCCAGCGGTTCGTCGATCTCGTCGGGGTACAGCCCACGGATGTCGTAGGCCTTGAAGATGGCGCTCAGATCAGCGTCGGCGGGCACCGGCTCACCTCGGTTCGTCGGTCGGCGCGTCGGGACTTGACGTCGGCGGGGTATACGCGACGGGGGGCGGTGGCGCGGGCGCGGGTGGATGGGAAGGCGGCCACCACGCCTCGCCGGGCCGGGTTCCCGCCGCACCGACCCCTGCCGCACCGTTGCCGCTGACGACCGGCGTTTCGGAGGGCGCTGTCCCTAGCGACCCGGCGGGCACCACCACAGCATCGGTCGCGGCCACGGGATCGCGCGGCGGAGGCAAGGCCCGGAACCAATCGGAGCGGTGGACCCGCCGGCGTGCGAGCCACACGATGCCCGCAATTCCGAGCAAGGTGCCGATGCGTCCGACCCAGTCCCACGACGTCAGGCCGTAGCTCAACCGCACTTCGCGTTCGGTGGGCACCACGACCATGAGGTTGGGCGAGATCCGCCACGGGCCCTCGGCACCCGACACCTCCCAGTTCGGGAAGTACGAACTGCGAACCACGACCGGGACGCCGACACGGTCGACCTCGAAGGAGATCGCGTCGACGTCTTCGACCACGTCGCTCACCTGCACGGAGCCGAGCGGGCGGGGTTCGACGTCGGCGAGATCGGCGATATCGATGCGGCGCCACTCGTCGGGTCCGTCGGCCGCAAAGGTTTGCGGCAGCAGGCTCGAGTTCATCCACCACGGACCTGCCGCGCACTCCCACGGTGCGAGCTCCGGGTCGTAGTACGGCGCTTCGCGCGGTTCGGTCCCGAAGCACTCGGCCTTGTCGCCGCCGTGCACCGTCGCGACGACGGGTTCGTTGTCGAGCGGAGCGACCAGCGCCCAGTCCTCGATCTCGTAGATCCGCCAGCGATTCGGTTCGGCGCCGTCGATGTCACCGACCTCGTCGACGAGACGCAAGTCGGGACTTTCATCGGCGCGATCGATCATCGCGTCGGTCCATGCCATGTAGTAGCGGACCCCGAGCATCCGCATCTGGGCGACGCCGTCTTCGAAGTCGGCCGTCGACCCGTACGCCAAGCCGCGCACCGGGTTCGAGGGGCTGTTCGCCACGCGGCTGACCGTCAGGAAGTGGTACGGCATCGTCGCGGAGCTCTCGAAGTACAGGCCCTCCATCGAGCCAATGCGGCCGTCGGTCCAGTACGGCAACAGCTCGAGCGCGAGCGATCCGCCGTAGTTGTCGAACTCGTCGTGACCCGTCTCCCACAGTGCCCGGCCGGGTTCGAGCGCGCCCATCGCATCCATCAACGCCTTGTATTCGAGCCAGCCCTTGCCGTCGTTCTCGATCCGCTTCACCTCGTAGCCCTGGAAGTTCCAACGCGACCAACCGCTGCCCACGCCCTGATGATCGGTCGTCCACACGAACGACCACGTCGCGATCGCCAGCGCGAGCACACCCATCACGAGCACCATCGAGAGGCGTCGGCGGCGCCGCACCCAACCGCTGTCGGGCTGGAGTCGCGCTGGGAGTTCGGTGACGAGTTCTGCCGCCGCGCGGTGCTGCGCTTCGGTCGAAGATAAGCCGGCCGCAGTCCAGGCCTTCGGCGGTGCACCGTGGGTGGCGCTGTCGTGGGTGCTGTCGATCGGCGGCGCCGGCGCGGCTGCCGTCGGCCCGTCGATGTCGATGCCGCGCTCGAGCGCGTCGTCGGCGGGCAGGGTGGCACCGCCGGCGCCCGCCAGCGCGAGTGACGCCTCGCGCTCGTCCACGAGCGCGGCGAGGTGATCGAGCCGATCTCCCTCGCGCACCCAGTCCGCAACGCCGTTCCAGCAGTACCCAGCGATGCGGCAGAGCTCGGCGGCTCCGGTCGCGGCGAGGAACCCGAGCAGCAGCCAGTAGAAGGGCGCGAAGCGTGTGTTCCAGATGTGGTGTTCGGGCCAGTGAACGAAGAGCAGCGCGAACACGGTCGCCGCGACCGCAATGATCAGCGTCGACGCGCGACGCCACCATGCCGCGGCGAACACCGCCACCGCGACGAGCGCCCACAGCCAATACGGGCGGGGCATGTCGCCGGTCGCGACCCACTGTCCGTCGGGGTTGGCACTGTCGAGCCCGAACAAGAACGAGCCCCAGTTGAACTGCTTCTCGTAGCGCATGCTCGCCGTGTACCGCTGCGCGGCGACGAGCGGCAGCGACCACGTCGCGGTGAGCAGCGCAGCGACCGCCGCGACCGGGACCGACATACGGGTGACGCGCCGAAAGCCGCTCCCGACACCCCAACCCTGCGGCACCGCGACGCGCCACCAGTGCACGAGCGCGACGAGCACGGCGAGCACTGCCGCGAACGCCGCGACGACGATGTGGCTGAGCACGGTGCCAGCGAGCAACGCCGCGGGCAGCCAGCCACGACGACCGTTGTCCAGGTACTGCGCGAGCGCGCCGACGAAGAACAGCGCGAGCGCGAGCCCGATCGTGAAGCTGAACTCCCCCGCCATCGTCGACGCGAGGTTGCCGCCATAGATCGTCCAGCCGGTATCGGCGGCGAGGCCGTTGAGCCCGTAGCGGACCTCGAACAGATAGCGCACCGCGACGACCGCGAACAGCGGTGGCGCCGGCCAGGGGACCCGCAACTTCGAGGCGAAGTAGTAGCAGGCCGCGGGCAGCATGATTGGGCCCGCGGCGACGACGAGTTTGAACGCGATGTTGTACGGGACCACCAGGTCGAGCAACGCGATCGCCAGCGCGGGGAGCGGGAAGTAGAACTGGCCGATCGGAAAGCCGCTGTACCAGTCGGGCGACCAACCCTGGAGCCGGAAGTCGCCGAACCAGTTGTCGGCGAGGAACTTCGGCCAGTAGACGTGCGCGCCCATGTCGCCACCGTTGGTGGTCGTGTTGCGCAACACCAGGCTGCTGATGCGCCGCGGCGCGATGTCGGGCAGCCAGTCTGGGCCGGGCGTGCGCCAAGCGACGTAGTCGATGAGGTGGACGCGGTTGGCGATCCAGATGCAGCACACCGCGACGACCACGTAGCCGGCGATCCGCTCCCAGACGAACCGCCGTTCGCGCGGATCGTCGTCGAGCGGGATCACGGCCACACCGCAAGGGTAAGCAACGCGCCGCGCGCGGTCCGGTCGCGACGAGATGGTGGCCGAGCTTGGAGATGGACCAGTCAGCGGCTCGTACGTGCCAACTCGAGGACTTCTTCGAGGGTGATCTCACCCGAGCCGTCGGCCCAGTGGTTCACCTCGCACTTCGAACAGCGGCGGAACACGATCTCCTCGCCGCCGATCCTCATCCGAATGGCGATGACGTTCGCCCCGGCACATCCTGTGCACGACATCCCGGCCTCCCTGCCAAGATCGAAGCGGGAGGGGTATCGGCGACGCCTCTGCGAGACTTGAGCGGACGGCGTCGGCGGCCGAGCACGCTGCGTGACCTTCGCCACCGAGGCGCCAGCGAGCGAGGGCCGCTCAGGACGCACCGAAGCTCAGGATGGGGTGCTCAGGACGCTCAGGACGCTCAGGACGCTCAGGACGCGATCTGTGCGAGCACCGTGATCAGGTTGAATCCCATGTGGAGTGCGACCGATCGGGCGATCCCGCGGCTGGCGACCGCGAGCCACCCAGACACGAGGCCGATCGCGACCAGGCCCGGCAGGATCACGAAGGCATCAGGGTCGAACAGGTGGACCGCGCCGAACACGCTGCCCGACACGACGATCGCCGTGGCGGCGGGCACGCGACGGAGCAACGCTCGCAAGAAGAGGCCACGGAACAACAACTCCTCGAACACGGGCGCGAGCACGCCGGCGGTGAGGACGAGCAGTGCCAGGGCGAGTCCCGACGAGCGGTCGATTTGCTCGACGATCGCCTGGGTGTCTTGATCGCGCAGCGACGTGATCGGCAAGAGGCTGATGCCGATCGCGAACTGGAGCGCGGCGCCGGCGAAGAACCAGCCGATGATCGGTCCGACCTCGCGATCGGTGGTGACCCCGAGATCGTGGACAAGACCGCCGCCCTTGTGGTGGAGGATCATCACCAACAATCCCCAGAACGCCCCGTACTGCGCGATACCCCCGATACCGCTCAGCAACGTGCTCTGGTTGTCGGTGAGGTTGTCGGCGTCCCACCCGGCGATCCCGATGGTGACGACCGTGACCACGATCGCGACGCCGAACCCGCCGAAGAACACCCAGAAGAAGTCACCCATCCCCCAGCGCACGCGGCGCATGCCCGAGATCGGCCCGGAGGCGAAGGTCGGCGTGACGATGGCCCGACGCTACCGGCAGGTGCGTCGAGAGGTCATCTGTCCAGTGACCTCTCGACGCACCCGGCGCGGCCGAATAGGGAATGTGCACAAGGGGCCGTAGCATTGACGGCCCATTCGTTGTGGGTCCCGGCGCCCCAGCCCGGACCACTGGAGCGCCGATGAGCCGTCAACCGTCCGACCCGTGGCGCCCGCCCGAGCCGCCCAACCGGCAGCCGCGCCCAGGCCCGGGCGGTGGGCCGCGCGGCCCGCTCGCCGGCGGCCCGCGCAATCGCTGGGCGCCCTGGGTGGTCGGCGGGCTGATGATCGTCGCGCTGATGGTCTTCTTCTCGAGTTCCCTCCAGGGCGCCGACGGCCGCACGATCGAGCTGACGTTCTCCGAACTCGAGGCCGCAGTCGGCGAGAGCTTGGTCCAAACGATCGAGTTCAACCCCGACACGCGCTCGATCAAGGGTGAGTTCAAAGACGGCAAGGGTCCCGAGGACGCCACGCACTACACCTCGAACGGTCCTGCCGACGACCTCCCGGGCTCGTTCCAGGAACTCGCACGCGAGCAGAACGTCGACATCAACTACAAGAAGCGCGATCAGGGCAACATCTTCCTCGCGATCCTCGGCTACTTGTTGCCGGTGCTGCTGATCGTCGGCTTCTTCGTGTGGATGAGCCGCCGAGCTCAGGGCCAGATGGGCGCCGTCATGAACATCGGGCGGAGCCGCGCCAAGGTGTACACGACCGAGAAGCCCCGCACGACCTTCGCCGACGTCGCGGGCTACGACCCGGTGAAGGAGGAGATCACCGAGGTCGTCGACTTCTTGAAGCAGCCGGGCAAGTTCCGCGACATCGGCGCGCGCATCCCCAAGGGCGTCCTGCTCGTCGGGCCGCCCGGCACCGGCAAGACCCTGATCGCACGCGCGGTCGCGGGCGAAGCCGGCGTGCCGTTCATCTCGGTCACCGGCTCCGACTTCATGGAGATGTTCGTCGGTGTCGGCGCGGCGCGTGTGCGCGACCTGTTCGCCACCGCGCGCAAGCAGGCGCCCGCGATCATCTTCGTCGACGAGATCGACAGCATCGGCCGCAAGCGGGGCGCAGGCCTCGGCGGCGGGCACGACGAACGCGAACAGACGCTCAACCAGATGCTCGCCGAGATGGACGGCTTCGAAGCGACCGAGGGCATCGTGATGATGGCCGCGACCAACCGGCCCGACATCCTCGACCCGGCGTTGCTGCGCCCGGGCCGCTTCGACCGTCAGATTTTCGTTCCGTTGCCCACACAAGAGGAGCGGCTCGAGATTCTGAAGGTGCACTTCCAGGACAAGCGCATCGCGCCCGATGTCGACATCTCGATCATCGCCCGAGGCACTCCCGGGATGAGCGGAGCCGACCTCGCCAACCTCGTGAACGAGGCCGCGCTGTTCGCGGTTCGGCGCGGCGTGCAAGAGGTCCACAATGAGGACTTCGAGAACGCGCGCGATCGCGTCCTCATGGGCCTGAAGCGACCGTCGATCATGATGAACGACGAGGAGAAGGAACACACCGCGTACCACGAGGCTGGCCACGCCCTGTGCGCGTACGTGATGCAGCACGCCGACCCCGTTCACAAGGTGACGATTCTGCCGACGGGGATGGCGCTCGGCATGACCCAACAGTTGCCCACCGAGGAGCGGTACAGCCACGACCGCAACTTCTTGAACGACCTGCTCGCCGTGCTCATGGGCGGCCGCGTCGCAGAAGGGATCGTCTTCGAGAGCCAGAGCACCGGCGCGAGCAACGACCTCGTGCGCGGGACCGAGATCGCTCGGCGCATGGTGCGCGAGTTCGGGATGAGCGAGCGCATCGGGCCGATGGCGTGGGGATCGCAAGGCCAGGTGTTTCTCGGCGAGGACCTGATGCACACCCGCGACTACTCCGACGAGACCGCCCGCGTCATCGACGAAGAGGTCGAACGGATCCTGCGCGAGCAAGAGGAGCGGACCCGCAAAACCCTGACCGAGCACCGCGCCGGTCTCGACGCGATCGCGCAGGCGCTCCTCGAGCGCGAGACGATCGATGGCGACGACGTGTCGCGTCTGGTCGACTCCGCGATGGGGTTCAAGGCCGGCGGCGGCCGCATCGTCGTCCACGCCGACGGCACAACGAGCGAGGCTCCGCCGCCGCCGGCGCCGCCCATTGGCACAACCGCTCCCCCACCCTTCGGTGGTGCCGCGAGCTGACCTCTGGCGCCGCACGCGCGTCACACGATCAGCGCCAGGCTCTGACGGTCTGACGAGTGACCGTCATACGGTCAGAGATGTCGCGCGTGCCTGTCCGCGGTCGGCGTGACCGACGCGGGATCAGCCGCGTGCGATCCGCAGACGCGGGGTTCGGCGGGCGGATTGCGCAGGTCGGCGACCGCGGCCCACAGGTCGGTCGCGGAGACCGCGCCGATGAAGCCTTTGCGCACCACGCCGTCGTGGTCGGCGACGATCGTCGTCGGTACGCCTTCGATCGCATAGCGCGCGTGCAGATCGCGCGCCACGCTGAACTCGCACTCGGCGACCGCCACGGCCTCGGACGACAACACCGCGGCCTTTGCGACGAGCGGCTGGCAACCAAGACACGACGCGCTCGAGAACACGACGACGAGCCACGGTGCGTCCGGCCGCTCGAAGTCGGCGCGGTCGATTTGGCGCGGGTAGTCGTAGCTGCGGTACGCGGGTGCGAGTCGGGCGCGCTTGGTGCGTTCGGCGCGCCACGCGAACAAGCACGCGGCTGCCAGCAGGACGCCGGCAATCAACACCCGGGCGAGCATCGGCTCCGAGCGTACGAGTCCACGCTGCCGACATTGCCATCGTGAACTCGCGAGACGGGCGGCGCGAGGAGCAGCCCCTCGAACGCCTCGTGATGCGCCGGGTCAGTCGCTGCGGTCCGGGATCCCCGCGGCGCGCGAGGCGACCTCGGCGCGCAACAGGAGCCGGGCTGCGTACACGGGCAGGTCGGCGCTCACGACGATGCCGCTGTTCTCGTCGACGAGTTGATCGAGCCGGAGCGAACGCCGCGACGCACCTTCGACGACGATGCCGGCGAGTTCGTCGGGCGTGACGAGCGTGCCGTTGCGCACGATGCGGATGACGACGGTGACGTCACGCTCGTTGGGGTTGTACAGGACCACGAACCCACGGTGATCACCGTTCAACCGATTCCGCCCGAAATGCCACGCGCGGGCCGGCGCAACCATGCCGCCGCCTCCGGTGATGCCGACGAACGCGGCGCCACGCGGTTCGCTGAGGCGATACTGCTCGAAGTCCTCGACCACCACACCGCGATCCGTCGAGGCAGCGCCGTTGGAGAAATCGGCGGCGGACTGCACGATCAGCGCGTACTGCTGACCCGCGGGAACGAGGCGGTTGACGTTGACCGTGGCGACCGATTCGGCGGGCACGCTGATCGTCTGCGGAGTGGTGCCTTCGGCGACGAGTTGGATGTCGACATCGGTCGGCACCTGCTGCGGGTTCATGATGAACAGCAGGCGCTGGCTCGTGCCCTCGCGAATGCCGGTGACGAAGGTGGCGCGGGTCGACGGGCGAGTGGCACCCAGGCTCGTCGACACTCCACTACGACGCTCGACGTTTTCGTGCACGATCGTTTGTTGCGCGACGACCCGGCGTCCGTCGCGGGTTCGCACAATGACCCCGACAACGGTCTTGCGGTCGGCGTGTTCGTTGACGAGCACGACGGTGCGGCTGCGCGCCGCGATCGACACTGACTGCAATGCCGACGGGCGTCGCACCCCGTCGCTGGTGAGCAATTGGATGTCGACTGCCGCGTCGCCGCTGAACGGGTTCAGGATCGCCAGCCACTGTGTCGAGCCGCGCAGCGTCGAACCCGCCGCGAAGTACCACGTGGCGCTCGCCTGGGTGGCGCAGGTCACCACCTCGAAGTCATCGCGATCCGACGCGTCGATCCCCTGTTCGACGACGATGCCGTCGGCGAAGGACTCGACCATGACAGCCGCGTCGGGCGCGTCGGAATAGTCGGCGACGTGCACGGCGACCGACGCGCCCCCGGCGATCTCGAGGCGCTCGCTCGCGACGGGCGCGCCCGCGGCCAGGACGCTCATCCGGACAGTGGTGTCACGACCCGCGAGGTTGGTAACGAAGACGATGCCGCTCGACGGCTGTGCGCCGACGTCCTCGGGCACGGTGGTCGTGGTTTCATCCGGCTGAGCGCCGGCCAGCGCAGCGACGCGCGCTTCGGCGTCGCCAGGGAGCCCTCCGGGGCAGTACCACGCGGTGGAACTCGCGCCCGACGGTGGCAGCACGACCGCTTCGGCGGGCGCCTGGACGACGACCTGTTCGACACGGACCGCGTCGAGGCTGAGCGCCGTGGCACCGAGCGCGGCGAGGGCGACACCGACCACGAGACGGCGCGGGTCGCTCGTCGAGCGCTGCGCCCGGCCGCGCGCTGCGCGGGCAGTGCCCGGAATCTCCGTCGCGGCGAGTTCGCCCGACACGGCTTCGGGGTCGCCGCCGGAGTGGCCCGAGGTCCGGTCGCCGTTCATCGAGCCGAGCCGTCGTCGTCGGGTTCGGAGAGGGTCGATCCGTTGCCGTTGTCGGCGCTCAGCACCGACCAGTCGAAGTCGGCGTCGGGATCGGGGCCCGAGCGCATCAGAGCCTCGAGGTCATCGTCGCGGTCGGCCGGGGCGACGGGAGCACCGGGAGCAGCCGGACCATCGGGAGCGGCGGGAGCGGCGGGAACGAGTCCGGGCACTTCGGTGGCGCCCGGTGTCTCCCCGCTCGCAGCGTCGGATGCCGGAACCGCGCCAAGGTCGATCGCGTCGGCGAGGCCGATGCCGGGCAGGCTCTGATCGAGTGGCGCGCCTCGCTTCCCACGGGGTAGCACCCGTCGTCGCATGGTCGCGGCGACGATCAGGGCGCCCCACAGCGCGGCGACCGCGCCGATACGCACTTCGTGGAGCGACCCGGCGTCGTGACGCAGCGAGACGGTGCCCGCGGCGCCGACATCGATCGCGCTCGACCAACCGAACGCAACGCCGCTCGTTGTCGCGGACGGAGACCAACCACCCGAATAGTGCTCAGCGAGCAACACCGTCGACGGCTCTGGGACGACCGTCGCGTGCCACGGTCCGCTCAGCTCGGTGACGTCGTCGTGCAGCTCGGATCGCGCCGCGACCGCGATCGCCTCACCGGTCTCCAGTTCGCCTCGGGCGACGTCGGACAGCGACCCGGCAAAAGCGGATCGCATCGGCAGCCAAGCTTCGTTCTCGTAGAGGACGAGGCCGCGCGAGCGGCGCACGAGACGCAAGTCCAGTTGGGTTGTGAGCGCGGACTGCAACTGGGGGTCGAACGCCTCAACGAGTTCGGCGTCGGGGGCAACACGATCGACGAAGGCGATGTAGCGGACGGCCATCGGCGCGACGACGTGGCCGAAGCGGGCGATGCGGCCGCTGCGCGCGAGCGCGATCGACTCCTCGACGATACGGTCGCCGGCCGCGATCGACGGCGGGAACTGGTCGCGGATGTCGCCCGTGCCGTTGCGGGTGAACGCGTAGGCGACCCCATCGACCTCGCCCGTGGGATCGAGGGGCAACGCTTCGGACGCGCCAACCCACAGGATCCGAAAGCCACGGCCGGACCGTTCGGTGAACGAGAGCAGTGACCCGAAGTCACGGTTCGGCGCCCGGTAGCGGCCGTCGAACAGGTCGGGCGCGAGCCCGACGACCGGGAACGCGGCCGCGACCGCCAGGGCGATCGCGGCGCCCTGCCGAGCGGAGAAACCGAAGCGGCGGAGTTCGGTCGAGAACGCGGCGAGGCCGAGGCCCGCGGCGACCGCAAGGCCGAGTGCGGCCGGGACGAGCAGCACCTCGAGCGACGGAAGCGCGACGCCCTCGCCGAGGTGCATCGGGATCAGCACCACCGCGAAGCTGATCGCCGTCATCGCCCAGGCGCGTACCGCCCAGGCGAACCGTTCCTCGCCCGCGACCACCAGGGGGAGCGCCGCGGCCGCGAACATGAACCAGGGCCAGGGCCCGGCGCCGGCCGGACCGGTCCGGAAGGCGAGCAGATCGCCAGCCGCGAGTTCGGGTGGGATACGGGCGCCGAGCGCGCCCGCCGACGCCCCGAGCCACGAGGGACTCCACGGGGTGAGGAGCACCAGTGTCGCGATGGTCGCCAGCGCGCTCGCAGCCGCGACCCGGCCGGCGAGCCGGACGCCGCCGACCACCGGGAGTGTGGCGAGCATCGCGGCCGTCACGAGCAGCGGGAACAGCGCGTATGCCGGCTCGCAGGCGGCGGCGATCGCGAGCAGCGCGACGCTGCTTGCGGCCGCGCGGCGCCGCCGTGCGATCGCCGCCGCGTCGTCGACGGCGGAGCGCGACAGCGCCTTTGCCGCGCGCACGAGCACGAACGGCAGGACGGCATAGCCGACAAGGGCGCTCAACCGCCCGGCGGCATAGGCGTTGCGCAGCACCGGATTGGCGCCGTAGACGGCGACGGCGCCGAGCGCCGGGAGCGGCCGCATGCCGAAGGGGCGCACCAGCCGGTAGACACCGATCAGCCCGACCGGCGCAGCCGCGACCACGACGAGCGCCCTGGCGAGGTCCGCGTCGCCGAAGGTGACGACGGACAGCACCCCATAACCGACGAGGTTCGTCGGGCCGCCGGAGTCGGCGCCCAGTCCGGCGAAGCGCCACTGACCTCCGAACGCGCCGAGCAGGTCGGACGGGCTCGCCCAACGCCGAAACCCTCCGATCGAGGGAACGGAGTCGAGTACGAAGTGACGGGCGCCGAACGCGACGAGCGCGATGAGCACGACGAGGAGCATGGCGTCGGGTTGCGCCAGCCAGGTCCGCGCTCGGCGGATCCGGTTGCGCGCCACCCCGCCGGCGGAGTCGATCAATGCGATGCGGTGTCTGCGCCGCACGAGGATGCCGCGGAGCCGGGCGCTGCCGCGCAGCATGAAGGCACGGACGTCGCGGTCGTCAACACGCCGCTGCGCCTGCGTGGCGCGGCGCGGCCCGCGGATCGCCCCGGGCCGGCAGAGCGCACCCCACCAACCCGCAAGCACGGCCCGCGCCAGCCCCGGCCTGCGGGTCACGACATAGCCGATCGCCTCACCGAGGTTGAGCAAGGTCGCGACGGGCAGCACCCACACGAGCGCGGCCGCCGAGTAGCACTTGATCAGGGTGCGCGCCCGGGTCCGGGTCGCCGCCTTGACATCGGCGCGCCGGGCGTCGGCGCGGCGCGCCGTCGTCAGCGGGCGGGCCGCACGCGCATCGGGGACGACGAGCACGCGCGCGCCGGCGAGGCGGGCCCGCCAGCACAGGTCGAGGTCGTCGTTGCCCGGGGCCGATCGGGGATCGAAGCCTCCGAGTTCGACGAACATGTCGGCGCGCACGAGCATCGCCGCGCTCGAGACGAAAAAGACGTCGCGCACCGCATCGTGCTGCTCCTGGTCGACCTCGCCCGGCTCAATGCCCGAGGTGGCCACGCCGTAATGGTCGACTGCCATCCCGACCTCGACGAGCACCTCGGGCCGCAGGCGGTCCACGATCTTGGGGCCACAGATCGCGGCGTTGGACCGGAACGCCTCTTCGACCAGGAGGCCGATCGACCGGGCTTCGAGCACGACGTCGTCGGCGACGAAGCACAAGAACGGCGCGCCCTTCACGGTGTCCATCACGTCGTTGCGGGCGATGACCGTGTCGCGGCTCGCGTCGTGCCGGAGGTCGTCGGCGGCGATGTCGAGCACCCGGACCAGCGCGCCGGGCGCGACGGCCGCGACCTCGTCACGCCGGGCGTCGCGCCCCGCAGCGTCGCCGTGGTCGAGCACCAGGATCGTCTGGGCCGGATAGTCCTGGGCGGCGAGACCGGCCAGGCAGGCGGCGAGTTGGGCTCCCCCTTTGGTCGTCACGACCGCGACGACCGCCGGCGCGTCCTCGCCACTCGGGCGCCCGACCGCTGCCGTGCGGGTGGGAGCAGGGGGGGGAACGGCCGAGCCGGGCTGCGGTTCGGGCGTCGTCATGAGGTCGGCGAGGCTACCGCCCGACCCATTTGTGAGCCCGAGCACAAGCGCTTGCTCCAGATAGCGCTTGCAATAGTTAGCAGATGCGTGTACGGTGCAAGCACTCCCCCGAGCGGCGGCGGCGAAAGCGTCCCAGCGAGCCTGAGGCGCCCGCAGCGCCGTAGCGATCCCCCATCACCCAGGAGATTCAGTCCATGGCAACGACCCCGAAGACCCCGACCTCCAAGCCCGCCGAGACCACGAAGCCCGGCCGGAGCGCCGGTGCCGCAAGTGCCGCGAGCGACGCCGGCCGCGACGCCTTCGACGTGCGCAAGACCGTGAGCGACGCCGGCTACATCGCCGTCGGCCTCGGTGTGCTCGGCTACCAGCAGGCTCAGGTACGGCGGGCGAGGCTGGTCGAGCGCATCCAGAGCCGAACCAGCAATCTCGGCAGCTGTGCCCGCACCCGCCGCGAGGACCTGAGCACGCTGCCCGCCAAGGTCGCCGAGCGCCTCGGCGCCGACGACCTGCGCGATCGTGTACGCGAACTCGGCTCGAAGCTCGACAGCCGCCTCGCCAGCGCCCGCGAGCGGGCCAACGAGATCGGTGAGCAGACTCGCACCAAGGTGGCTCCCGCGATCGACACGTTCGAGACCCGCGTGAGCGAACTGCCGAACCCGCTTCCGCAGGCCGCGGCGCCCGCGGTCCGCGTCGCTCGCCAGCTCGTGAGCGCGACCGCCTGACCCGAACACCTCCAGCGCGGTCAAGCCTCGCGAGCCTCCGAGCCGTCCGAGCCGTCCACGGAGGGCACGAGGGCTCGCGGGGCTGGCCCGAGATCGGACCCCTGGGACTGGCCGGAGCCACACCCCTCACGGGTGGGCTCCGGCCAGCTCCGCGCCGTGTGGACACGCGCATTGCGTCGGGAGGCTCGGGGCGGGTGCGCCGGTAGATTCGCTGCTGTGATCACTGCGCTGGCCGGGGGTGTTGGCGCGGCCAAGTTCCTCACCGGCCTCGTCCGGGTGGTCGACCCGGCCGCGTTGACCGTGGTTGTGAACGTGGCCGACGACGAGACCTTCCACGGCCTGCACGTCTCACCCGATCTCGATTCCGTCACCTACGCGCTCGGAGGGGTCAACGACCTCGAGCAAGGGTGGGGGCGAGCCGACGAGACCTTTCGCACGATTGACGAACTCGCCCGCTTCGGGGTCGAGTCCTGGTTCCGGCTCGGCGACCTCGACCTCGCGACACATTTGTTGCGCACCGAACGGCTCCGTGCCGGCGAACCGCTCAGCCGGATCACCGCGACGGTCGCCGCGGCGTTCGGGCTGCGGTGCCGGCTGATTCCGGTCACCGATGATCGGCTCCGCACGATCATCACCGCGACCGATCCGGCAACGGGCGCGCCGAGGCCGTTCGCGATGCAGGAGTGGTTCGTGCGGCATCGGGGGACACCTGACGTGCTCGGGGTCGAATTCGACGGCGCCGCCCGCGCCCGACCGGCGCCCGGTGTGCTCGATGCGATCTCCGACGCCGACATCGTGCTCGTCTGCCCGTCGAACCCGGTGATCTCGGTCGGTCCGCTGCTCGCGGTGCCGGGCGTGCGCGATGCGCTGGCGTGGCGCCGTGAACGAGTCGTGGCGATCTCGCCGATCGTCGGCGGGGCGCCGGTGCGCGGACCGGCCGACCGGCTCATGGCCCCGCTCGGCATCGAGGTGTCGAGCCTGGGTGTCGCCCGCCATTACCGCGACCTGTGTGGGACGCTCGTGATCGACAACATGGACGCGGACCTCGCACCGGACATCAGCGCGCTCGGTGTGCGCTGCGTCGTCACCGACACGTTGATGCGCGACCACACGATCGCAGCCGCGCTCGCCGAGCGGGCGCTCGCGGCGGTCGCCTGATGCCGCGGCATCTCTCGGCGATCGCAGTCGAGGGCATCGGCGAGATCCGGGCCGGCGACGAGATTGCGACGCTCGTCGCCGTCGCCGCATCGGAGCAGGGCACGCCCCTCGTCGATGGCGACTGCCTCGTCGTCACGCAGAAGGTCGTCTCCAAGGCCGAAGACCGCATCGTCGCGCTCGACCCCGATGACCTTGCGGCCAAACACGCGCTCGTCGAGTCCGAGTCGGTGCGGATCGTGCGCCGGCGCGGCGACCTGATCATCAGCGAGACGCGGCACGGCTTCGTGTGCGCGAACGCCGGGATCGATCTCTCGAACGTCGCCGCGGGTACCGCGGCCTTGTTGCCGGTCGACCCTGACCGATCGGCCAAGCACATCCGCGACGCCCTCCGCGCGCGGCACGGCGTCGACGTCGCGGTGATCGTCTCCGACACCTTCGGGCGGCCGTGGCGCATGGGTCTCACCGACGTCGCGATCGGTGTCAGCGGCATCGCCGCCGTCGTCGACCTCAAGGACACGCCCGACGCGACCGGGCGGATCCTGCAGGTGACCGAGGTCGCCGTCGCCGACGAAGTCGCGGCCGCAGCCGAACTCGTGATGGGCAAGGCTGCGGGTGTGCCGGCGGCGATCGTGCGCGGGCTCGAGCCGGCATGGTTCCGTGAGAGTTCGGCGCGCGACCTGGTACGGCCCGCGAGCGAGGATCTGTTCCGATGAGTGGCAGCGGCGTCGGGCTCGTGCCCGCGTTCATCGACGCGCGCCGTTCGATCCGCGCCTTCACCGCCCGCGCGGTGCCACGCGATCGCCTCGATACCTGGATCACGGCCGCGTGCACCGCGCCCGCGCCGCACCACAGCCGACCGTGGCGGTTCGTGGTCGTCGACTCGGCGACCGCAAAGCAATCGCTCGCTCGCGGCATGGGTGACGCGTGGCGCGCCGACCTCGCGGGCGACGGTGTCGCCGCGGCGCGCATCGACGAACTCATCGACGAGTCGCATCGCAAGATCGTGTCGGCGCCCGCACTCGTGCTCGGCTGCCTCACGTGGGATGGCCTCGACCGTTATCCCGACGCTGCACGCCAACAGGCCGAGTTCGGCATGGCGCTGCTATCGCTCGGCGCGGCGGTCGAGAACTTGATGCTGGCATGCGCCGCGGACGGATGGGCGTCGTGCTGGATCGCGGCACCGATCTTCTGCCCGGACGCGGCGCGAGATGCTCTCGCGCTCCCGCGCGAGTGGAGGCCGCATGCGATGGTGGTCCTCGGCGAACCCGATCCCGGCTACGTCGCCCGGCCGCGCCCGCCGATCCCGCTCGCCGACCTCCGCCTCACCCGCTAACCAACGGCTTCTTTTGAGAATACGGCGCCCCTGGCTACCACCCGGACCAACAGAGTGCCCGCCTCAGCCGTGCCCACTCGTCAGGCGCGCCGGCCCTTGAAGTATTCGAGGGTGCGGGCGAGGCCGTCGCTGAGCGGAGTCCACGGCTTCCAGCCGAGATGAATCTCGGCCCGGCCGGGATCGAGGGCGCTGCGCGCCAACTCGCCGAGCCGCGCCGGCGCCGACCGGGCAGGATCGGTGATGTTGCACAAGCGGGCCATCGCGTCGTGGAGTTCACGCACGCTCGTCTCGACGCCCGTGCCGATGTTCATCACGAGCCCGCCGCCCCGGTCGGCCGAACGGAAGAACGCATCGACGACGTCATCGACGTAGACGAAGTCGCGCGTCTGGGTACCGTCACCGAAGATCGTGGCTCGTTCGTGAGCGAGCATCGTGCCGGCGAAGATCGCCACGACTCCGGCTTCGCCATGGGGGTCCTGTCGAGGGCCATAGACGTTGGCGAGCGCGAGCGCCGAGTACTCGAGGTTCTGCAATTCGCGGTAGTAGTGCAGGTAGTCGAGCGCAGCCTTCTTCGACACTCCGTAGGGCGACTCGGGCTTCCACGGTGTCGCTTCGCGGGTCGGGATCTCGTCGGGGTTGCCGTAGAGCGTGCCGCCGCTCGCTGCGAAACACACCTTCGCCGCCTTGGCGGCCACGCATCCTTCGAGCACGTTGAGGGTGCCGAGAATGTTGACCTCGGCGTCGAACTGCGGCTTGGCGACCGAGACACGCACGTCGGCCTGCGCGGCGAGATGGAACACGACGTCGGGCGCCTGGCGCTTGATGTGATCGACCAGCGCGCTGCTGCGCACGTCGAGGCGGGTGAACGAGAAGCGACGGGCCTCGCCATGACGGGCATCGGCGAGGTTCGCCAGCGATCCCGTCGACAGGTCGTCGACCACGTCGACGCGCCAGCCCTCGGCAAGCAGTCGGTCGGCGAGCGTTGACCCGATGAACCCGGCACCGCCGGTGACGATCGCCTTGGCGCTCACGAAGCGATTCCGGGATGATCGCCGCTCGCCGCCGCGTGCGCCGGGGCCAGGCGACCGGCCACGACGCGCGCGTCCGGACTCACGTGCACGCCGTCGCCCACGATCGTGAGGTCACCGAGGCTCGCCCTCACGCCGATCGTCGCGCCCGCCCCCACCACCGAGTCGATCACCCGCGCGCCGGCGTCGATCCGTGCACCGGCGTGCAGCACGGAGTTACGAACCGACGCACCGGCCGCGACGAACGCGTCCGGGCCGACCACCGAGTTGACCACGTCGCCCGCGATCGTCGCCGACGCCGCGACCGCGCCGTCTGCGCCGGGAAGCGCGCCCGACAGCACATCGAGGTTCGCCTGCAGGTACTTGGCGGGCGAGCCGATGTCGAGCCAATAACCGGGCCACTGGAAGCCGAACAACTGGCGACGACCTCCAACCATGCGAGGGAAGGTTTCACGCTCGATCGAGACGTTGATGCGGGTTGGGATGCGGTCGAGCACCTCGGGTTCGAGCACGTACACGCCGGCGTTGATCCAGTTCGTCGGTGCTTGATCGCGCGGCGGCTTCTCGATGAAGCCGACGACTTCACCGTCGCCGCGCGTCGGCACCACGCCGAAGGCCGAGGGATCCTCGACCTGGCAGAGGTAGATCGAGGCCTGCGCGTGACGATCAGAATGGAACTCGATCATCGCGCTCAGGTCGAGCGTCGTGAGCACGTCGCCGTTGCACACGACGAACCGCTCGCCGATGCGGTCGGCCGCGAAACGGATACCGCCGGCGGTTCCGAGGGGCGAGCCTTCGACCGCGTACCGCAACGTCACGTCGCCGAATCGGCTGTCGGGGAAATGCGCCCTGAAGGGCTCGGCGAGGTAGCCCATCGACAAGATGACCTCGTCGATGCCGTGACCCGCCAACCAACTCAACTGCCGTTCGATGAAGGGCACGTTGCCGATCGGCATCAGCGCCTTGGGCATCGTGTAGGTGAGCGGCCGCAGGCGCGTCCCCTCGCCACCGACCAGGAGCACTGCCTTCATCGCTTCGACCGCCTGGCTCGCGCTCCGCCCGGGCCGGTCAGGGCGCGGTACTCGGCTCGGCCGGTCCCGCAGTGCTCGCCGGCGCCGCGGTGGTCTCGCTGACTGCCGTCGAGTCGGTTGGTGCCGCGGTGCTCGACGAAGCGTCGGTCGGCTCGGTCGCGGTCGTGGTGCCGGTCAGCGCGGTCGGTCCGGTGCTGTCGCCGGCGACGGTCGTCGCACTCGGGACCGTGGAGTCACTCGAGGGAGACGGCTCATCGACGGGGTTCTCGAGGTTGGCCTTCGACCCCGGATCGCCGATGCCGGCGAGGTCCGCGTTTTTGTCGACGAAGTAGACGGCGACGGTGTCCTGGTCCTGGGGCCGGTACTCCGCAGGGTTCGACGACTGTTCTTCGCCGTTGACCGTCCAACGCACGATGCCCTTCTTGTTGGTCGCGGGGCAACTATCACCGTTCTCGTGCTTGGCGCCGTCGTACCACGTGAAGCTCTTCGGCCCGATCTTCCAGCCTCCGTACTTGAAGTAGCGCCCGATCGTGGCCCGATCGCCGGATTCGTCGCCCGAGTAGGGGTGCATGTGGATCAGGCCGTCGCCGTGGCTGTGAATTCCGGCGCGCAGATTGGCGTTGTCGGCGCGGTTGTGGAACTTTTCCGGGTCGTCCATCCAGTTGTCACAGACGTAGATGCCGAAGGCCGCGTGCCAGTGATCGGTGTTGGCTCGGGGGAACTCATCGGAGGTGTCGACGCCCGCCTTGCTCACCGCGACGAGGGCGACCCCGGAGATGCAGATCGCCGTCAACGCCGCGTAGAACCCGTATGAACCGCCGCCGCGACGCACCCGGCGGGATGACTTCATCGCCCGGCGCTTGATCCTCGATGCCTTACCCATGAAGTGCCCACGCTAGTCGCCACCCCCGGCACGGCTTGTGTCGCCACCGTCGTTGCCAGGACCACCATTTCGGCCAACAGTGCCGCCCGGCTCCGCCGTGGCGGCACTGTGTTTGGCCGGCGGCGAGGGACTCTGTCGGTCGGGGCGGTGGTCAGGGCCGCCGTTTTCTCGAAAGAAGCCGAGCCGTGGTGGAAAGGATCGCGCGGGCGGTGAGGACTGCCGCGGCGAGGGGGAGGAGAAGGCGGCGCGGGCCTCGCCAGTGTTTCGCCGCGAAACGCAGCGCCGCGCGGTGGTGCAGCCAGATCATGCGATACGGATGGTGCGCGCGGCTCACCCCCTCGACGTGGGTCACGACCGCCGCGGGGTCGTACTCGACCCGCCAACCCGCGGCCCGTAACCGCCGGCACACGTCGACGTCCTCCATGAACATGAAGAAGCGCTCGTCCCAACCGCCGATCGCGTCGAGCGCGTCGCGCCGGAAGAACGTCGCGGCGCCCGAGAGCCAGTCGACCCGCCGCCCGACCGTGTGATCGACATCGGCCTCGCGATAGCGGCGTGTCGCCGGGTTCTCCGGCCACCACGCGCCGAGCAGGCCGTGGCCGATCGAGTCGACCAACGCGGGCTCACGCCGTGCCGACGGGTAGCGGCTGCCGTCGACGTTGTCGATGCGCGGTCCGAGTGCACCCAGGTCGGGCTCGTGTTCGAGCCGCGTCACGAGCGCCGCGGCGGCACCCGGATGCAGCACCGCATCGGGGTTGATCACGGCGACGATCGGCGCGCTCGACGCGGCGATCCCACGATTCGCCCCGGCCGCGAACCCGACGTTCGTACGGTTCGCCACGACGTGCACGGACTCGATCTCGCGCAGCGCAGCGAGCGACCCGTCCGTGGACGCGTTGTCGACGACGACGATCTCGGCGGCTCCCGCGCTGTCGTCGGCGCATACCGACGCGACACAGGCGTGCAGGTGTCCGCCGGCGTTGTAGTTGACGACCACCGCGGCCCAACGAGCCGCGGGCGACTCGCTCACCTCGCTCAACCCCGCTCAGTTCACGAACCGGTACTTCACCAGCGTCCACAGCGCGGGGAAGCCGTCGCGCCAAGTGATCTTCTTGCCTTCGTCGAGTTCACGTCCGGCGTAGCTGATCGGCACCTCGTAGATGCGAATGCCGCGCTTCAGCAGCTTCGCCGTCATCTCGGGTTCGATGTCGAACCCGTTCGAGCGCAGTTCGACCGATGCGATCAGGTCGCGCTCGAACAGCTTGTAACACGTCTCCATGTCGGAGAGCGTGGTGTTGTACAACACGTTGGTCACGAGCGAGAGGAAGCGGTTGCCCACCCAGTGCAAGAACAGCATGTTGCGGCGCTCGCCGGTGAACCGCGACCCGTACACGACCCGCGCCTTGCCCCGAAGCATCGGGTTCAGCAGCTTCGGAAAGTCCTCGGGGTCGTACTCGAGGTCGGCGTCCTGCACGATCACCATGTCGCCGGTCACCGCAGCGAAGCCCGCACGGATCGCGGCACCCTTGCCGCGGTTCACGGGGTTCTTGATGACGCGCACGCGTGGATCGGTGAGCTTGTCGATCAAGTCGCGGGTGCCGTCGGTGCTGCCGTCGTCGACGACGAGCACCTCTCGCTCGAGTCGTTCCGGGAGTTCGACGGCGAGGACGCGGCGCACGATTTCTTCGATCGTGTCGCGCTCGTTGTAGACGGGGATGACGATCGAGAGGCAGCGGTAGCGCGGCGTGGTGTCGCCCGTGGCGCCGGGGACTGCGGCTCGATCGAGGTCAGGGTCAGGTTCGCGTGTCGGCACTGGCTCGCTCGCTCAGGTAGCTCTCGTATGTCCGCCGCAAACCTTCGCGCAGATCGACGGCTGGTTCCCATCCGAGGAGCTCCCGCGCCCGGGTGATGTCGGGCCGGCGCCGGGTCGGGTCGTCCTGAGGGAGCGGTTCGAAGACGATGTCGACCGCCCGGTCGACGAGTTCGATGACTAGGCGGGCGAGTTCGAGCATCGTGAACTCGATGGGGTTCCCGATGTTCACGGGCCCGAGGACATCGCCGTCGAGCATGGCGATCTGGCCTCGCACCTGATCGTCGACGTAGCAGAAGCTGCGGGTCTGGCTGCCGTCGCCGTAGACGGTGAGCGGTCGGCCGTCCATCGCCTGGACCAAGAAGTTCGACACGACCCGTCCGTCGGCGGGGGCGAGGCGCGGCCCGTAGGTGTTGAAGATCCGCACGATGCCGGTCGGCAGGTCGTAGAGCCGCCGGTAGGTCATCGTCAGCGTCTCCGCGAAGCGCTTCGCCTCGTCGTAGACCGCCCGCGGGCCGATCGGGTTGACGTTGCCCCAATACTCCTCCGTCTGCGGGTGCACGAGCGGGTCGCCGTAGATCTCGCTCGTCGACGCCAGCACGAACCGAGCATGGTGGCGCTTAGCGAGGTCGAGTGCGCGGCGCGTCCCGATCGATCCGACGTCGAGCGACTCGAGCGGCATGCGCAGGTATTCCGGCGGGCTCGCGGGGCTCGCGAGATGCATCACACCGTCGACGGGCCCGTCGACCGGAAGTTCGTCGATCACGTCGGCCTCGACGAACTCGAACCGCTCGTGGCCGAGCAAGCCCTCGACGTTGGACTTGCGTCCCGTGCAGAGGTTGTCGACGCAGACGACCGCATCGCCGCGCGCGATCAATGCATCGCACAGGTGCGAACCGACGAAACCGGCGCCGCCCGTGATGACAATCCGGCGAGCGCGCTCGTCGCGCGGCATCGGACGGCTCATCGGCCGACCCCGACGTAGGTGAAGCCGCGGCGGCGGAGCGCCGCGGGGTCGAGGAGGTTGCGGGCATCGACGATCCTCGGCTTGCGCATCACGTCCAACACCCGATCGAAATCCTTCCAGCGGAACTCGTCCCACTCCGTGAGCACGACGAGCACGTCGGCGTCCCGGGCCACATCGTAGGGGTCCGCACAGACCTCGAGGCCTGGCAGGCAGTCGATGGAACCGGCGCCGATCGCGGGGTCATAGGCCCGCGCCGTACCTCCCTCGGCAATGACCCGTCCGAGGATGTGCAGCGCGGGCGAGTCGCGCACGTCGTCAGTGTCGGCCTTGAAGGTGAGCCCCCATGCGCCAATCGCCGCACCGTCGAAGCTGCCACCCACGGCGTGACGGACCTTGTCGACGGTTCGTTCGTACTGGCGGCGGTTGACATCGATGACGCCTTGCAGCAGGTCGAAGTCATATCCGTGCGAACGGGCGATGTAGAGCAGCGCCGAAGTGTCCTTCGGGAAACACGAACCTCCGTAACCCGGCCCGGGATGCAGGAACTGGAAACCGATGCGCGGGTCGTACCCCATTCCGAGCGCGACCTCACGCACGTCCGCGTCGACAGCTTCACACAGGTTGGCGATGGCGTTGATGAATGAGATCTTCGTTGCGAGGAACGCGTTCGACGCGTACTTGATCATCTCGGCCGAGGCCGCGTCGGTGACGATCACCGGCGCGCGCATGCTGCGGTACAGGTCGGTCACCTTGACCGCGGCCTCGGGGTCGTCGCAGCCGACGACGATCCGATCCGGGTTCAAGAAGTCACGCACGGCCTGGCCCTCGCGCAAGAACTCGGGGTTCGACGCGACGGTGACGCGGTCGAGCTGGCCACCGGCGGCCTCGTGCAGGACCCTCTGGACGAACCGCGTGCTGCCCACCGGCATCGTGCTCTTGTTGATGACGACGGTTCCGGGCGCGAGCACCGGCGCGATCTCGCGGGCGGCGGCCTCGACGAAGCTCATGTCGGCGGCACCGTCCTCACCCTGGGGGGTGGCGACGCAGATGAACACCAATTCGACGTCGCGCGCCGCATTCGTCGCGCCCACGACGAAACGCAGTCGGCGGCTCGACAGCCCCTCCGTGACAAGGCGCGGGAGACCCTCCTCGAGGATCGGCACGTCGCCGCGGTTGAGCCGCTCGACCCGCTCAGGGCTCAGGTCAGCAGCAACGACGTCGTGACCGAGGTGCGACAGGCACGCGGCTGTCGTCAGCCCGACATAGCCCGATCCGATGACGCCGACCCTCACCTGGTGCTCCTCTGCTCACGTCTCCCCGTTCATCGGAATCGGGGTGGGTGGAGTTCAGGGATCGACCGAAACGCGCAGATCTTCCCGAAAGCTGAGGTTCGTGTGTTCGTGTGCCTCGGCCGCCTCCGAGCCAGATCATCGGAGCGAACTGGGCGGCGCTGAAGGGCCTGGAGTCGGCCCTCGCGGGGCCGTCGCGGGCCGTCGTGGCGGGCCGATCAGCCGCAGCCAACCAGCGCCGCGCCCGTCCTGCCCTCGGGTGCTTCGACCCCCGGTGTGGTCCCCGGGTTGGGGGGCGGCGGCACCGTGGTGCTGTCGACCGGTTCGACATCGACGTCGGGCGCGTCGGAGTTGCCCCGAGGCCGGCGCACGCCCTCGAAGTCCCGTCCCAGCACGACGATGACATCGGTCCCGCCGCTGTCGGACGTTTCGATGAGGTCGCCGCCCGCAACGAGATACGCGGCGACGAGTTGGGCCTGCTCGCGCGCGCCCGGCCGGTAACGGACCTCGGTGGTCTCGTAGTCGTCGCGATCGGCGTTGGCCCGACCGACGGTCTGGAAGTTTGCGGCCGCGAGCTTGCCGAGCGCCACGCCGGCGGCGCCGTCGATCCCCGAACCGTTCCATACCTCGAGCGACACGGTCCGAGGGTCGAGATCCGGGATCTCGATGCGCGACTTCCGGCGTTCGACGGGTGGGCGCAGACGGGCAAGGATCGGCCGGGCCTCGTCCTGGCGAACGAGCAAGATCGACTGACCGTCGTCGCTGCGCGCCAAGTCCGACGGGATCGTGACCATCTCGACGCCGCTCGCATCGCTCGTGCGCACGGCTGTGTACAGGTTGTAGAGGTCGTGCAGGTCGAGTTCGGGATCCATGGTGAGCTTCGGCGCGGTCCGGTCCATCAGCTGGCGCGCCGTGCCCAGGTCGCGGGCACCCTGGTCGATCGCCTCGCGCATCAGGCTGCGCACGAAATACTGCTGGCGGCGGATCCGCCCGAGGTCGGCGGTCGGGTCCTCGTCCCAGTCGCCGTCCTCGAAGTACTCGTAGTGCCGGGACCGCACGTACGCAAGCGCTTGTTCCGGACCGAGTGCCACGCAACCGGGAGCATCGACGTCGAGTCCGGTCACCGTGTCTCGTGCACGCGTCGGGAAGAACAGGTGCACGCTGCCGATGGCGCCGACGATCTCACGGAACGTCGCGAAGTTGACCTCGAGATAGTGGTGGATCTCGATATCGAAGTTCGATTCGATCGTCTGGACCGCCAGGTTCGGCCCGCCGAGCGCGTACGCGGCGTTGAGCTTGTGTTCGCCCTCTCCGGGGATGTCGACCCAGAGGTCGCGCGGAAACGACACGAGGTAGCTGTTGTCGGCGTCGGGGTCGATGTGGAGCACCATCATCGTGTCCGAGCGTTGGCCGGTCTGTTGCGACGGATCACCGAAGTGGTCGACTTCCTCGGTCGTGTCGACGAACGCGCGCGTGTCCGATCCGACAATCAAGAAGTTCGCCGGTTCGCCGCGTGCGCTCGGCGTCATATCGACATCGGCGCGCCGGATCGAATCGACGTAGTTCTGGGCGATGGTCACGCCGTAGGCCACACCGAAGGTCGTCATCGCGAGCACGCCGAAGAGCGCGATCCCCACCCGGGCGCCGAAGAGGCGCCAGCGCGACGTCACCGGCACGTCAGCCACACCCCACGAACTGGCTGCCCCGCGGTTGACCTTCGGGTTCCTGACCGGGGTTCGGGGCGATCGTCGTCGCGGTCGTCTCGGCGACCTCGTCACCGGTGGTGGTCGTCGTCGGTGCCGCGTCGTTTATGCCCTCGAAGTCGGGCCCGATCGCAAGCACGACATCCGCCGTAGTGTCGAGCGAGGGGTCCTCGACGATCTCTGCTCCGCCGAGCACGAACAGCTTCACGAATTCGGCTGCCGCCCGCCCGTTCGGGGTGCTGTAGCGGAGTTCGGTGCGGTCCACTTCCGGCGCGTCGCCAACGGTGCCGCGCGCGAAACCAAGCCGCGCGAGTTCACCCATCGCGAGTTGCGCGGCGCCGTCATCGCCACCCGCGTTGAGGACGTCGACCTGGAACTTCGAGAAGTCGATGACGCCCACGGTGAGCGGCTGCAGTGAGAGCCGGTCAAACATCGGCTGCGCTTCGTCGTCGCGCAGCAACAGCCCACCGCGACCGTCGGACTGCACGGGCACGGTGAGCATCTCGACCGCCGCCGGGTCACTGTCGATGAACGCGGTGATCAACTTCTTCACGTCGTCGGTGTTGACGGTTTCGTCGACCGTCAACATGTTCGCAAGCCGGTCGACGATCGTCTTGGCCTCGTAGGGCCGACGCAGGGTGCGGTCGAGTGCCTGCTGCATGAGCGAGCGTATGAAGTACTGCTGGCGGCGGATCCGACCGAAGTCGCTCGTCGGGTCCTCGCGCCACTCCGCCGCGTCGAAGTCGTAATAGAAGTAGTGGCGCGACCGCACATATCGAAGCGCTGCATCGCCGTCGAGCGCTGCGCACCCGTAGTAGGGCACTTCGAGACCGGTGTAGCGGTCGTAGGCGGGCGCGGGGAAGTAGATCTTCACGCGGCCGATCGTGTCGACGATCTGCTTGAAACCGGCGAAGTCGACCTCGAAGTAGTTCGTGATGTCGATTCCGAAGTTCTGCTTCAACGTGAGGATCAGCAACTCCGGACCGCCGCCCGCGTCGGCGTTGAACGCGGCGTTGATCTTGCTCGAGCCCTTGCCCGGAATGTCGACAACAAGGTCGCGAGGAAACGACAACAACACCGACATCTTCGTGATCGGGTCGACGTGTGCCACCATGATCGTGTCACTGCGTTGACCACCCGGCGCAGCCTGATCCTCGCTCCGCTCCAGATCGGAACGGCTGTCGCTCCCGACGATCAGGTAGTTGGCAGGTTCTGCCGGATCGTCACCGCGCTCGGTGAGCACCTCCTCGTCGACACCCGCGGCACGATCGATGCCTTCGACGGTCGTGTCGACGGTGCGCCGCTCGACCCCGAGCGCCACGGTCGTTGCGAGGGACGACGTCACCAGCGCAATCGCCAAGCGCGCGCCGAGCGCGCGCCAGCGAGAGCGTCGAAACGGGTTCACGGTCGTGGGATCGTACCGGCCGCCGCGCGCGCCGTTTCGCTCACGCGGTGTGAACAGATCGTGCAGACGCCGCCCGAGTGGCCGCCCGAGCGTCGCGCCCGACCGACCGCCACGCAGCCGTCACTCGACGGGAAGGCCGAGGTCACGGGCGATCACGAGGCGTTGGATCTCGCTCGTACCCTCGCCGATCTCGAGGATCTTGGCGTCGCGGTAGAAGCGGCTCACCGGCGTCTCGTCGATGAACCCGTAGCCGCCGAAGATCTGCACGGCATCTCGCGTCGCGGACACCGCGGCTTCGGTGGCGTACAGCTTCGCCATCGCCGCGGCGCGGCGGATCGGTTCGTTCCGGTCGCGCAACCACGCCGCGCGGTACACGAGGTTGCGTGCGTTCTCGACCGCCACTGCCATGTCGGCGCACTTGAAGGCGATCGACTGGTAACGGCCGATCGGGCCGCCGAACGCTTGGCGTTGCCTTGCGTGCCCGAGGCTGTGATCGAGACACGCCTGGGCGACACCGACCGCCAGCGCCGCGATCGCGATGCGACCGTCGTCGAGGATGCGCAGGAACGTTCGCAGTCCCGAGCCGCGCGCTCCGAGCAAGTTGCCTTCCGGGACGCGACAGTCGTCGAAGGACAGTTCGTGCGTGTCGCTCGCGTGCCACCCCATCTTGCGATACGGCGGCATCACCGTGAATCCCGCAGTGCCGGCGTCGACCACGACGTTGCTGATCTCCCCGGGTCCGGTTCGCGCCGTGATCGTCACGCACTTGGTGATGGGGGTCCCCGAGTTGGTGATGAACGTCTTCTGCCCGTCGATGACCCACTGGCCTGCCGAGTCGTCGAGGCGTGCGGTCGTGCGCGTGTTGCCCGCGTCGCTCCCGGCCTCGGCCTCGGTAAGCCCGAACGCACCGAGGACTTCGCCCGCGACCATCGGAACCAGGTACTCCTGTTTCTGCGCCTCGGTCCCGGCGTAGAAGAACGGCGCGGCCCCGAGGCTCACACCCGCCTCGAGCGTGATCGCCATCGAGCTGTCGACCCGGGCGATCTCTTCGAGCGCAATGCAGTAGGTCGCGAAGTCGGCTCCGGCGCCGCCGTACTCGGCTGGGAACACGAGTCCGAACAACCCGAGCCGGCCCATCGCGAGCACGGTCTCGACCGGGAACGTGTGGTCGCGGTCCCACTGCTCGGCGTGGGGTTCGATCTCGGCTGCCGCGAACTCGCGCACGACCGAGCGGAACTGCTCCTGCTCCGGGCTCAGGTCGAAATCCATGGCCAATGCTCGCGCGGTCGCCCCGATGCCCGTGACAGGCACACCGACACGGGACAGCGGACACGGGGCACCGACAGGGACGGCTCACCGGGTCGGCCGAGCGTGGGGACTTGTTACCGTTGTCGCTCGTGCACCTCGGATCGCTCAGCGCACTGTTGCGTTCGCTTCAACCCGAGTACGGCACGGTGGTCGTTCGCGCCGCCGGGACCACAACCGTTGCCACTCGCCCGACCGAGATCCTCATCGCCGACGGCGCGGACGCGTTCGCGGCGCTGGACGAGATCGAGCGATCGGGCGGCTGGTGGGCCGGCTACCTCGGATACGACCTCGGGCGCGCGGTCGAACCGGTCCGGGCGCGGGCGACCGACGACCGGTCGCTCCCCGATCTCGTGTTCGCGCGGTTCGACACTCGGTTGAGCGTTGCCGCCGACGGTCGCGCCGTCCTCTACGGCGACACCACCGGAGTCGCGGCCGATGCATTGAGGCACGCGGCATGGCGATCGCGCTCGGCCCGCGGCGCGACGGCTCGGGCGCCACGGGCGCGTACATGGTCGTCGAGCGCCGATTGTGCGGAGTATGCCGCCGCGCAGCGGGTGATTCACGAGCATCTCAACCTCGGCAACTGCTACCAGGTCAACTTGACGCGCCGGCTCACTCATCGCCGCCCGATCGACCCGGTCGAGTTGTTCGGCGCGCTCGACGCCTTCAACCCCGCGCCGCACGCTTGCCTGCTCCGGTTCGGGACGCGCGGCCCCGCGCTCGCGGTCGTCGGCGCCTCACCTGAACTGTTCCTCGCGATCGATGGCGATCGCCTCGTCACCCGCCCGATCAAGGGCACCCACCGCGACGCGGCGACGCTGGTCTCGTCGGCCAAGGACGCCGCCGAACATGTGATGATCGTCGACCTCGCCCGCAACGATCTCGGCCGTGTCTGTGTCCCGGGCACGATCGACGTGCCCGAGTTGATGGTCGTCGAGGCGCATCCCGGCCTCCATCACTTCGTGAGTACGGTCACCGGCCAACGACGCGACGACGCGACGCTCGGAACCATCATCCGCGCCTTGTTCCCCGCAGCATCGATCACGGGGGCGCCCAAACCAGCGGTGATGCAGATCATCGAAGACCTCGAACCGGTCCGCCGCGGTGTCTACTGCGGTGCGACGGGATGGATCGACGCGGCCGATCGGCGCGCCGAGCTCGCGGTCGCGATCCGGACCTTCACCGTGACTGCGCGCCAGACCGACCTCGGGGTCGGTGGCGGCATCGTCGCCGATTCGGTCGCAGATCGCGAGTGGGCCGAGACCGAGCTCAAGGCACATCGCCTGCTCGCCGCCGCCGGCGCCGCGGCGCGCCACGACGCGCAGCCCGACACGGAGACGTGTCCTTGAAGATCTGGTTCAACGGCGAGATCGTGGAACTCGCACAAGCTCGACTGTCGCCACTCGATCGCGGTGTGACCGTCGGCGACGGCGTGTTCGAGACGCTGCGCGTCTACCGCGGCACACCGTTCGCGTGGCGCCGCCACCACGAGCGGCTCGTGCACTCGGCCGAGGCACTCGGGCTCGACCCACCCGGGTCGGGGACGTTGCGCAGTGCCGCCGCGGCGGTGATCGCGGCGAACGACTTGTGCGACGCACGGCTGCGCATCACGGTCACGGGCGGTGAAGGCCAGCCCGGTTCGAGCCGCGCCGGTTCGATCGCAACGGGAAACCAAGGCGCCCACGCCTGGATCACTGCCTGGCCGTTCACTCCCTGGTCGGGCAGCGCCGATGTGGTGATCGCACCGTGGACCCGCAACGAGCGCTCCGCAACTGCAGGGCTGAAGACCATCTCGTACGCGGCCAACGTCAGGGCGTTGGCGTTCGCCGAGGCCGCGGGCGCGTCCGAGGCGATCTTCGCGAACACCGCGGGCAACCTGTGCGAGGCGACCGGCTCCAACGTATTCACGGTCCGCGACGGCCGCCTGGCGACGCCCCCACTCACCGCGGGATGCCTCGCCGGCGTGACCCGAGGCCTGATCCTCGAACTCGCGCGTGACCTCGGCCTCGGCGGCGATGAGACGGACTTGCCGATCGAGACGCTGGATCGCGTCGACGAAGCGTTCCTGTCGTCGACGACCCGAGAGGCGCAGCCGATCGCGCGCGTCGACGGCGTGCCGCTGCCGGCCGCACCGGGACCCGTGACCGTCGCGATCGCGGCTGCGTATCAGGAACTCGTCGCCCGGGACCTCGACCCTTGACCCGTCGGCGTGTCGGCGCGCTTCACGGGGCCGCGAGCCCTCGACGCACACGGGTATGAGCCACGACCTGACCGACGCGGTCGAGGGCCCCTCCGGATGGCGGTCACTGGTCGTCGATCTGACACCGCTGCGCGTCAATCCGGTGTTCCGGCGGCTCTACGTCGCGCGCATCGTGTCGTTCGTCGGGTCGATGATCACGTTCGTCGCGCTTCCTGCGCAGATGTTCGCCATCACCGGTTCGTCGCTCCAGGTCGGGATGATCGGTCTCGTCGAACTCGTCCCGCTCGTCGGCGCGGCGCTCTTCGGCGGCGCCCTCGCCGACCGCATCGACCGCAAAGGCTTGGTCGTCGGGTGCGAGTTCGGCATGGCCGGCTCGACTGCGCTGCTCGCGTGGAACGGCACGCTCGGTAACGCGGGTCACGTGTGGATCCTCTACGTGTTCGCCGCGGTCGCCGCGGTGTTCGACGGTCTTCAGCGTCCGGCGATCGAAGCGCTCAACCAACAGATCCTGCGGCGTGAACACCTCACCGCCGCGAACGCGCTGGGCTCGTCGCTGTTCTCGTTCGGCATGATCCTCGGTCCCGTGATCGGCGGTGTAATCATCGCCACGTGGGGCTTCGGTTGGGCGTTCGGCATCGACGCGGTCAGTTTCATCATGGGTGGGACGCTCGCCCTCACGTTGCCGTCGCGCCGCGCCGCGCGCGACCCGGACGCGATCCCCGAGTCGCCCTTTGCCGACATCCGCGAGGGGCTGTGCTACGCGTGGGCGAACAAGGCGTTGCTCGGGAGCTACCTCGTCGACATCAACGCCATGGTGTTCGGCATGCCGCTCGCGCTGTTTCCCGCCATGGCCCGCGACCTCGGCGGTGCGAGCACCCTCGGTTGGCTCTACGCCGGACCGGGGATCGGCTCGCTGCTGATGAGTGTGTTCGGCGCCGGCATCCCTCGCCGGGTCGCGCGTCATGGCGTCGGCTTGCTCTTCGCAGCCGCGGGATGGGGTGTCGCGATCGCAGTCTTCGGCCTCGTTCACACGCCGTGGCTCGCGGTCGTCTTGCTCGCGGTCGCTGGCGCGGCGGACATGTTGAGCGGCCTGTTCCGCATGGCGATGTGGAACTTCTCGATTCCCAATGAAATCCGCGGGCGCCTCGCGGGCATCGAGATGATCAGCTACTCGGCGAGCCCTCCGCTCGGCAACGTCGAGTCGGGCTTGATTGCGGCCGTCACCAGCGTGCGGACCTCGGTGGTGAGCGGCGGCGTGTTGTGCGTCGCCGTCGGCGGACTGCTGGCGATCGCGCTCCCCGACCTGCGCGCCTACACCGCGCGCGAGGCGATCCGCGTCGGCACCGAGCAGCGCGGTTGATACCTGCGCGCCGAGGAAGTTCGTGCGCGCCGCTCGCGGTCGACCTCAAGAACCGGAGGGGCGCAGATGAACGACGTCGCCAGAGTTGATTTCGCGCCGACCGGTCGGCGTCTCGACGACGAGGTGGCCGGCGTCGGTGATCGCCTTTGCCACCCCCGTGAACGACTCGTGCGCCAACTCCACGCGCACATCGTTGCCGAGCGTCGCGCTCGTTCGTTCGACCGCGGCACGCACCCGTGCCGCGCCTGCGGGGGCCTCGGCGATCGCGAGCCAGCCGTTCCAGCGCCGCAACCAGACGGTGAGCATCTCGGCGCGAGTCGGGACCCGCGCAGCCGCACCCTGCTCGCGGTTGAGCGCAGTGGCGATGCCGTCGAGCTCGGGTGGTACCTCGGGCCAGTCGACGTTGAGGCCCATGCCGACCACGAGCGCGCCCGCTTCGGTTTCGGCGAGTAGCCCGGCGATCTTCCGGCCGCGCACCACCAGGTCGTTCGGCCATTTGAGCCGTGCGTCGACAGCGCCGTCGGTGCACGTCGCGATCGCTTCGGTCGCGGCGATCCCCGCCGTGACCGTGATCAGGTGCCAACGTGCGAGGTCGATGGCCGGACGGAGCAACACCGAGACGAGCAACGACGCGCCCGGCGGTGCCGTCCAGTGCCGGCCGAGCCTGCCACGGCCAGCGTGTTGATGATCGGCGACGGCGACGACGCCCGCGGCGGCACCCTCGAGTGCACGTTCGAGCAGGTACTGGTTCGTCGAGTCGATCTCGGTGAAGTGTTCGACCGGACCGAACCGGGTCGCGGCGAGCGCCGCGCCGACCCGCAGCTCGATCGACGAGAACTCGGCGCGCGTCCGATGAGCGCGTGCGGGACCGACTCGAGTGTCGACTCGTGTGCCGCGATTGGGCCCAGCACCCCCCTCCGACGGGTCGGCGCTCGCCGCCGGTCGCGGGTTGGAGGGCGGATCGGCCATCACCCGTAGGATACGGAGCCCTTTGCCGCCGATCCTCGCCCCTGGAGCCAGCCCGTGCTGACCAAAATCCTGATCGCCAACCGCGGCGAAATCGCCGTGCGCGTCATGCGCACGTGCCGCGAACTCGGCATCGCCACCGTTGCGGTCTATTCCGACCTCGACCGTGACGCGCTGCACACGTGCTATGCCGACGAGGCGTACGCACTCGGCGGCCAGACCGCGGCCGAGAGTTACCTCAACACCGACGCGATCCTCCAGGCCATCGAGCGGTCGGGCGCCGACGGGGTGCATCCCGGCTACGGGTTCTTCTCCGAGAACGCCGACTTCGCCCGCGCCCTGATCGCCGCGGGAGTGACGTGGATCGGCCCGCCCCCCGAAGCCATTGAGGTGATGGGCGACAAGATCTCGTCGCGGCTCGCGGCAGCTCGCGCCGAGGTCGAGTCGGTGCCCGGCACCACGACCCCGATCGACGGCGTCGCCGAGGTGCACGATTTCGGGGCGCAGTTCGGGTACCCCATCGCGATCAAGGCGGCCTATGGCGGCGGTGGCCGCGGCATGAGGGTCGTCGAATCCGCCGACGTCGCCGAAGCGCAACTCGAATCCGCTCGCCGCGAGGCGCAGGCGTACTTCGGGCGTTCCGAGTGTTACATGGAGCGCTACCTCACGCGGCCGCGCCACGTCGAGATCCAGGTCTTCGCCGACGCGCACGGCAACGCGATCTATCTGGGCGATCGTGACTGCTCGACCCAGCGCCGCCACCAGAAGTTGATCGAAGAGGCGCCCGCGCCCGGTATCCCCGACGGCACGCGCGCGGCGATGGGCGAGGCGGCGGTGAAGGTGGCGCTCGCCTGCGGGTACCGCGGTGCTGGCACCGTCGAGATGCTCTACCAGGACGGCGACTTCTTCTTCCTCGAGATGAACACACGTCTCCAAGTCGAGCACTGCGTCACCGAAGCCGTCACCGACCTCGACCTGGTGGCGCTGCAGATCGCGATCGCCAACGGTGACCCACTCCCGCTCACGCAATCCGACGTGCGTATCGACGGGCATGCCATCGAGTGCCGGATCAACGCCGAAGATCCCGCGAAGGGTTTCATGCCGTCGCCGGGTCCGCTGCGGCGGTTGCGGGTGCCGTCCGGGCTCGGTGTCCGCTGGGACGGCGGCTACGTCGAGGGCGACACGATCAGCCAGTTCTACGACAACCTCATCGGCAAGCTGATCGTCTGGGCGCCCGATCGCGACCGCGCGATCGCGCGGATGGTGCGGGCGCTCCAGGAGTTTGAGGTCGTCGGTGTGAGCACGACGATCAGCGCTCACCTCCCGATGCTGCAGCATCCCGACTTCGTCGCGCTGCGACACAGCACCAAGTGGGTCGAGAACGAGGTCGACGCGACCTTGTTCGACGGTGCTGCTCCTGGCCTTCCTGCCACCGATGCGGTGACCGGCGCCGACCCACCGCTTGTCGAGCAGACGCTGCCGGTCGAGGTGAACGGCAAACGCTTCACCGTCAAGGTGTGGGTCCCCGAGACGCCGCGCGCCGCCGCTGGCAGCGTCGCACCGAAGTCTCGGCCCACGGTCTCCCGCAGCACGGGCGGTTCGGGCACGGGCTCGGGCACCGTCGCGGCGCCGATGCAGGGCACGATCGTCAAGGTGCTCGTGAGCGTCGGCGACCCCGTCGAGGTCGGCCAGAACCTCGTGGTCCTCGAAGCGATGAAGATGGAGAACAACATCACCGCCGAGAAGTCGGGCACGGTGGCCGAGGTGCGGGTCGAAGAGGGTCAGGGCGTCGGCACGGGCGACGTCCTCGTCATCATCAGCTGACCGAACTCACCTCCGAACTCACCACCAATTGGTGCACAACCTCGAAATCGCACGGTTGTGCGCCGAACGGTCGCGTACGGTCGGGCCATGACGGTTCCCGCGTACATCGTCGACGCGTTCACCGACCGCGAGTTCGGCGGGAACCCCGCCGCGGTGGTCGTCCTCCCCCAGCGCGACCCGCCGGACGACAGTTGGCTCAGCGCAGTCGCCGCCGAGTTCAACCTCTCCGAAACCGCGTTCGTCGCACCCCGCCGCGAAGGCGGCTGGTCGCTGCGGTGGTTTACGCCGGCGATCGAGGTCGAATTGTGTGGGCACGCGACCCTCGCGACCGCCCACGTGCTGTTCGCCCACGTCGGCACGACGGAGACACCGATCGAGTTCCACACGCGCTGGTCGGGCGTGCTCGCGGTCCAACGCCTCGACGACGGTCGGCTCGAGATGGACTTCCCAGCGCGCATCGCGACCCGGGCGAAGCCGAGCGACGACCTGCTCGAAGCGCTCGGCGGGGCACCGATCGAGACGTGGTCGCACTCCCAGGGCTACGACCTCGTCGTCTACCGCACCGCCGATGAGGTCGCACGACTCGAACCCGATCACGCGGCGCTCGCGCGGATGGGCTCGCGCGGTGTGATCATCACGGCAGCCGGTGACATCGCCGGCGGTCATGCCGACTTCGTGTCGCGATACTTCGCTCCTGCGGCAGGGATCACCGAAGACCCGGTCACCGGCTCGGCACACTGCGTCTTGGCCCCGCACTGGTCACAGCAGCTTGTACGCAGCCCCGTGGTCGGCCATCAGGTCTCCAAACGGGGCGGCACCGTCGAGTGCGAGGTGGCAGACAATCGGGTGCTGCTTCGCGGTGCGGCGGTCACCATCGTCGAAGGCACAATCCAGGTGCGTCCATAGCGGTCGCAGCGCCGATGACTACCGACGCAGCTCGGCGTGCCAGGCGAGTTGGGCAGCGACGCCGTCACCCAGCGGCACCTCGGGAACCCAACCGAGCAGTTCCGTCGCGCGATCGATCGCACCGCCGTTGCGTTTCGAGTCGCCTGGCATCGCGTCGTGTTGTTCGACCGCGATTGAACGGCCCGCGAGTTCCTCGACCAGCGCGATCAGGTCGCGCAACACGATCTCGGAACCGCCGGCAAGGTTGACGTAGGTCCCCGGCGGGACGTCGGCCGCGGCGGCGGCCAGGTTTCCCGCGACGATGTCGCTGACGTAGGTGAACTCGCGCACCGCCGAGCCGTCGCCGTAGCGTGGGAAGGTCGCGCGACCGAGCGCGGCCTCGCACAACCGATGAATGGCCATGTCGGGTCGCTGGCGAGGTCCGAACACGGTGAAGTACCGCAGCGACACCGTGGCGAGGCCCCAGTTGGCGGCGTAGAGCGAGCAGAGATGCTCTCCCGCCAACTTCGTGACCCCATAAGGCGAATGCGGCGCGGGCACGTCGGACTCACGCGTCGGATAGCGCGGCTGGTTGCCGTACACCGACGAACTCGACGCATACACGAACCGAGCGACCCCGGCGTTGCGCGCCGCCTCGAGCAACCTCTGTGTGACGAGCACGTTGTGCTCGACGTATTCGGGAAAGCCGTCGCTCCATGAGAGCCGCACACCCGGCTGGCCAGCCTGGTGGTAGACGACGTCGACACCGTCGAGCACAGCGCGCACGTCGGCATTGCGCAGATCCGAGTCGATGACCTCGACACCTGCCGCCCGCACGATCGCCGCGTTCGCGTCCTTCATCGCTCGGTCGTAGTACGGCGTGAAGCAGTCGAAGCCCACGACATCGTCGCCGCGCGCCGCGAGGGCCTCGCACAGGTGACTCCCCACGAACCCCGCCGCGCCGGTCACCAAGGCTCGTGTCATGGGCCCACTATCGGTGCCACGGCGACGCCGCGCAACTCAGAACGGCGCATTTCGGCGATGGTACGACGGTGTCCCTGGCGAGAACACGACGTTCGTCGCGGCGACGGGCGACTCATCCAGGTCGGGGGCCACCCTCGTCAGGGACCCATCCTCATCGGACGCAAACGCGCCGGAGCGCCCGTGACCGGCTGCGACCGCAGTTTCAGGAGGCGGCGTCGGCGAGCGACTCGGACAGCGATGGATGGACGAGCAGCGAGTCGACGATGTCACTGACGGTCAGGCGGTTCGCGACTGCGACCGCGACGACAGAGATCAACTCGGCCGCGCCACGCCCGACGATCGACCCGCCGAGCACGACACCGGTCGCGGGGTCCGACAGGACCTTCACGAAGCCGCGCGCGTCCCCTTCGATGAGCGCCTTGGCGTTCGAGGAGAACGGCACCTTGGTGACACGAAGCTTGCGACCGGCGGCGAACGCTTCGGCTTCGGCGAGACCGACGTCGGCGATCTCGGGTTCGGTGAAGATCGCCGAGGCGGCTTTGTCGTAGTCGAGGTGGCGGTGCGCGACTGCGGTGAGGCCCATCACGTGCTCGGCGATCTTGCGGCCTTGCATCGAGGCGACCGATGAGAGCGGCAGCCGACCTGACAGGTCGCCGGCGCTGTAGATGTGGGGGATGTTCGTCTGGCAGTGTCGGTTGCCGGGGACATAGCCGTTGGCGTCGAGTTCGACGCCTGCGGCATCGCAACCGAGATCGTCGCTGTTGGGGATCGACCCGATGCACAACAGCGCGTGTGACCCGTCGACGGCGCGGCCGTCGTCGCAGGCGACGAAGACGCGCTCGCCCTGGCGCCCGATCGCCTGCGCGCGAGCACCCTTCAACAACCGGACGCCGCGCCGGACGAACTCGTCCTCGAGCACCGCTGCGACCTCGGGGTCCTTCGCCGGGAGCACCTGCTGGCGGGAGACGACGAGCGTGACGTGCGACCCGAGTGACGAGAACATGTGCGTGAACTCGACACCGGTCACCCCGGACCCGATCACGACGAGGTGCTCGGGGATCTCGGGGGGCGGATAGGCCTGGCGGGTCGACAACACTCGCTCGCCGTCGATGGGCGCCCACTCCGGGAGGCGCGGCCGGCTCCCGGTCGCGAGCAGGATCGCGTCGGCCTCGATCTCGACCTCGCCGTCGACGGTCGTCGCTCCCACGACGTGATCCGACAGCAACCGTCCCGCACCGCGGAGCAGGCGAACGCCTTGGCTCTCGAGCAACGTACGGACACTGTCGTGCAGCTTCGCCTCGATCGACGCGACCCGTTCGCGCAGCGCCGTGAAGTCGATCCGCCCCTCGGCCGACAGGCCCATCGCTCGGGCCCGGTCGATCTCGGCCAACGCGCCTCCGGTCGCGATCATCGCCTTGCTCGGGATGCAGTCCCACAGGTGGGCCGCGCCACCGATCACGTCGCGCTCGATCAGCGTCACCTCGGCCCCGAGACTCGCGGTCACCGTGGCCGCGGTGTTGCCCGCCGGTCCTCCACCAATGATCGCGAACCGAACCGGCATCGTCGGCAGGTTACGGCCGGACGGGCGGCACGACGCGACTCCCGCGAGGTGCCGCGCGGCCAGCCTGACCGGGTGCGTCGCGTGACCGCTATCGTCCCGATCGTGCGGTTGAAGGTCGCGCGAACGATCGCGGTATCTCCGTCGCGGGTCTGGTCGGTGATCGAACCCATCGAGGATCACGTGGCCTGGATGGCCGACGCCGAACGCATCGTCTTCACGACTGCGCGCACGCGCGGCGTCGGCACCACCTTCGAGTGCGTCACCCGCCTCGGTCCGTTCCGCGTCACCGACCTGATGCGGATCCGCGAATGGGTGCCGCGTCGCTCAATGGGGATCGAACACGTCGGGGCCATCAGCGGCACCGGCCGATTCACCTTGCGCCGCACTCGCGACGGTCACACGCGCTTCGTGTGGAAGGAGCGGCTGCGTTTCCCGTGGTGGCTCGCTGGACCGCTCGGCGCGCAGTTGGCCCGCCCGTGGTTGCGGCGGATCTGGCGGGCCAACCTGCGCCGTCTGGCCGCGATCTGCGAGGGTTGAGTGATGCAACCGATCGCGATCACCGGCGCGCCGGTGCAGACGCTCGGCGCGCCGTTCCAGGTCGACGTCGCCCGCTGGGCCGAAGAATCCGGCTATTCGAGCTTCTGGGTCGCCGAGGCCAACGCGGCCGAGGCGTTCTCGGTGCTCGGTGCGGTGTCGCAGGCCGCACCGACGCTTGGACTCGGCACCGGCGTCGTCGCCCTGCAGCTGCGTACGCCACCGCTCGCGGCGATGGCCGCCGCAACGCTCCAGCAACTCGCTCCCGATCGCGACGTGTACCTCGGCATCGGCATCAGCTCCCCCGCCGTGGCCGCACAGTGGCACGGCGCCGCGTACGGCAGCCGGCCGCTCGCGCAGGTCCGCGAGTACGTCGCACTTGTCCGCGAGTGTCTCTCCGGCGAGACCGTGACCTTCGCGGGTGACTTCTGGTCGGTGAAGCGGTTCCGGTTGGGTGCCCGCCTCGGTGACCGCACACCGAGGATCGTGATCGGCGCGCTCAACCAGGGAATGCTGCGCCTCGCCGGCGAGATCGCCGACGGCGTGTTGCTCAACTATCTGCCCGCCTCGCACGTCGCGGCGTCGGTCGCCGCGGTGCGGGAGGGCGGCGCGGCGACCATCATGGCCTACATCCACTGCGGGGTGACCGACCGCGACCGCTACGCCGACGCGGCGCGCAAGGACCTGTTCTCCTACGCCGTCGTCGATGCCTACGCCGACAACTTCCGCCGCGCGGGCTACGGCGACTCGGTCGACGACGTGCGGGCGCGCTGGGCCGCACGCGAACGCGACGCGGCGATCGCGGCGATCTCCGACGACTGGGTCGACGGCGTGCAGATCATGGGCGACGAGCGCCACGTCGCCGGCGCGGTCCGCGCCTACCTCAACGGTGGGGTCGAGCTACCGATCGTGTTCCCGCTCCCGTGGGGCGAGGACCGCCGCGCGACCGTCGCGGCCACCGTGCACGCCGCCGCAACTGCCTGAGCGTTCGAACGTGCTCAGCTCCCGGTGAACTTCGCCTTACCGGGTCCGTGCTCGATGAACGAGGCGATCCCGACTGCGGCGTCGGTCGTGTCGAAGCTTTCGGCAAACGCCGCGGCCTCGAGGTCGAGCGCCTGCGCGAGGGGACGGTCATAGCCCCCGTCGACGGCAAGCTTCGCCAGACCCATCGCGACGACAGCACCCGACGCGAAATGCGCGGCGAGCCCGAGGGCATGGTCGAGCACTTCGTGCGAGGGAACGACCTCGTCGACGAGCCCCATCGCGAGCGCCGCCTCGGCCCGCACCTGACGGCCGGACCAGATCAGCTCCTTGGCTCGCGACGGTCCGACGAGCCGAGCGAGGCGTTGCGTCCCGCCGCCGCCGGGGATGATGCCGAGCATGATTTCGGGCTGGCCGAGCCGCGCCGTGTCGGCGGCGATGCGGTAGTCGCACGCCATCGCGAGTTCGAGGCCGCCGCCGAGCGCATAGCCGCGGATCGCGGCGATGACCGGCCGAGAAATCGCGCCCAGCGCGTCTCCCGCGTCGCGGAATCCTGCCGCGACGAGCCGGGCCGATCGGGCGTTGGGTTCGAACTCCTTGACGTCGGCACCGGCCGCGAATGCCTTGTCGCTGCCGGTGACCACGACGGCCTTCACGGTCGCATCGGCGGCGAGCGCGCGTGCGGATTCGGTGATCGCAGCGAGCAACGTGCTCGACAACGGGTTCATCGGCGGCCGGTTGAGGGTGACAAGCACGACCCCGTCCGGACGGCGGTCGTGCAACAGGAGTGGGGCCTCGTCGGTCATGCCCGCGACTCTACGGTCAGTGCCTGCTCGCGCTCAGGGCCGTGACGTGCTCGATGTGCTCGTGGTTGCGGTGAGCGGCGCGTGGCAGGCGGGCCATCAGGCACTTACGTCGTCGTCAGGGTGACGCGCGAACAGAATCTCGGCGCCGACCGCGAGGAACCCGGCACCCAGCGCCACGCGCAGCGACGGCGCGTTCGCCGGCGCGACCTGCGCCCACACCGGTTCACCGTCCTCGGCGATGTCGAGCGCAGCATCGACGAGGCGCCGGCCGAGGCCCGACCCACGCGCCACCGGTTCGACCTCGTAGGCGATCTCGCACCGACCGACGAGACCGCGTCCGACGATTAGGACACCCGCATCGTCGTTGGTCGTGAACACGCGGACGCTCGGGCGGTACCGACGTGCTCGCAGGACGCGCGGATGGTCGAGCGCGTCGACCTCACGAAGGAGCGACGGGACGCCGCGCCCGCGGCCGGTCGCCGCGAGCAACGCGTCGAGTGTGCCCGCCCTCGCGCCGGTCGCGCGCTCGATCGCTCCGAGCAGCCGCGGGCCGGTCCAGTCGCTGAAGTTGCCCGGGCGGACCGCGGGTGCGAACACGTCATGATCGACGCCGCACACGTGGAGGTGGGCGGCGAACACGACGAGCGCTGCTGCCACCGTGTCGGGTGCAGCGAAGAACTCGACCGACCCATCCGGGTCGGGATACTCGCCGGCCGCGGCCGCGGCGAGCCGCGAGGCGAGCGGATGGTCAGAGGAGGGCATCGGCGGCGGCGTACGGGTCACGTTCGCGTCGCAGCACCTCGTCGATGAGCGCATCGAACGCTTCGCCCACGCAGCGCTCACGTGCGCGACGGCCGAGTTCCTCGACGACGAGCGCACGGACTTCCTCGGCGGCGCGATTGCGGCGCCGGCGTTCGAGATCGCCCGTCGCGATCAAGTGATCGTGATGCGCGACGACGGCGGCCCACACCTCCTCGACGCCGCTGCCATCGGTCGCGATGGTCTCGACGACCGGTGCCCGCCAGGCGCGCGGACCGGCGAGGTCGAGCGTGCCTTCGACATCGCGGACCGTTTCACGCACGCCCGGACGGTCGGCCTTGTTGACGACGAACACGTCGGCGATCTCCATCAGGCCGGCCTTGGCCGCCTGCACACCATCACCCCATCCGGGCGTGAGGACCACGACCGTCGTGTCGGCTTGCTCGGCGATCTCGACCTCGACCTGCCCGACGCCGACCGTCTCGACGAGCACCCATGGGAACCCGAACGCGTCGAGCACACGCGCGACGTGCGGTGTCGCGAGCGCGAGGCCGCCGAGATGTCCACGCGTGGCCATCGACCGGATGAACACCCCGTCGTCAGTCGCGCGGTCTTGCATCCGCACGCGGTCGCCCAGGATGGCACCACCGGTGAACGGACTCGTCGGGTCGACGGCCAGCACACCGACTCGCTCGCTGGCGTCGCGCACTTTGCCGACGAGTTTGTCGGTGAGCGTGCTCTTCCCGGCACCGGGCGCGCCGGTGATACCGACGAGCGCGCTGTTGCCCGTGCGTCGGTGCAGCGCGGTGGTCACCGCGCGCGCTGCCGCGCCCGCGGTCTCGACATGAGTAATGAGACGCGCCAGGGCCCGTCGTTCACCGTGGTCGGCGCGGGCGATCAGATCGGCGATGTCGTCGGGCGCACCGGTCACTCGTCGGCGACGACCTCGGTCACGCCGGGGACGCGATCCATGATGATGCGCTCCACGCCGGCCTTGAGGGTCATCTGCGACACCGGGCACGTACCACACGCGCCGACGAGCGAAACGTGTACAACACCGTCGTCATCGACGAAGCGGTACACGATGTCGCCGCCGTCGGCCTGGAGCGCAGGCCGGATCAGTTCGATCGCCTCGAGCACGCCGGCCTCCATGTCGGCGGGTTCGATCTGGACGTCGGTACTCATGTCCCGATGCTACGACGCGGTACCAAACTGGGGCCTGCGTCGCGCACCACATCGGCGCCGAGTTCCCGCAGCTTGCCGGGAAGATCGGCGTAGCCACGGTCGACGTGGTGGCAATCGTGCACGATCGTCTCTCCGTCGGCAGCGAGGCCGGCGATGGTGAGGGCGGCCCCGGCGCGCACGTCGAACGCTCGCACCGGCGCACCCGACAGGCGCTCGACACCGCGGACCACGGCATGACGACCTTCGTTGCGGACGTCGGCTCCCATGCGGGCGAGTTCGTCGACGAACTGGAAGCGGCCGTCATAGACGTTTTCGGTCACGATCGAGGTGCCCTCGGCGACCGAGAGCGTGGCAACGGCCATCGGCATGAAGTCGGTTGCGAACCCGGGGAAGGGCAACGTCGCGATGTCGACCGCGTCGAGCCGGCGGCTGGCACGCGCCCACAAACCATCGGCGGTCGACGACACGAGCATCCCCATCTTCGACAGCTTGTGCGCCACCATCTCGACATGATCGATGTGGGTCCCTGCCAACTCGATCTCGCCGCCCGCGACCGCGCACGCCATCAGGAACGTGCCAGCCTCGATGCGGTCGCCGATCAGTTCGGAGTCGACCGCGGCGAGATCCTCGACACCCTCGACGGTGATCGTGCTCGTCCCTCCGCCGATCACATGCGCGCCCATCCGGTTCAACAGCGCGCAGAGCTCGGTGATCTCGGGTTCGCGCGCTGCGTTCTCGATGACGGTCGCGCCCTTGGCGCGCACCGCCGCCGTGAGCAGGTTCTCGGTCGCGCCGACGCTCGGGAACTCGAGCACGTGACGATGACCCCGGAGCCCGCCGTTGGCGTTGGCGACGACGACGCCGCGATCGATCTCGACCACAGCGCCCATCGATCGCAGCCCGTCGAGGTGCATGTCGATCTTGCGCGCCCCGAGGTTGTCGCCACCGGGCATCGCGACGCGCGCAGTGCCGCAGCGGCCGAGCAGCGGCCCGAGCACGTTGAACGACGCCCGCATCCGACTCACGAGCTCATAGGGCGCTTCGGGAGTGATGTCGCCCGACGCGTCGACGCGCCAGCCGTCGTCGCCGATCGCCTCGACGTTCGCGCCGAGCGTGCGGAGCAACTCGATCATGATGTCGAGGTCGGCGACCCGTGGCATGTTCGTGATCGTCGTGACACCGGGCGCGAGCAGCGAAGCGGCGAGCACCTTGCAGCCCAGGTTCTTGGTCGCGCCCGAAACCTTGACGCCGCCGGACAGCGGTCCGGACGGGTGGACGACGAACCGGGTCACGGCCAACAGCGTAGGAGGCGACCAGCGGAGCCGCCGATGCCGACGACACCACTCCCCGGCGAACCGGGTTGTGCGTCGAGGCGATCAGCATGGACACCGAGTTGGTCGACGCAGCGGCCACGTTGAACCCCGTGGCTGGGCTGCGTTCGCTCGATGCAATCCACCTTGCGAGCGCGATGGTGGTCCGGGCCGACCTTCGAGCCGTCGTCAAGTACGACACGCGGATGATCGCGGCTGCCGAAACGCTGAAGCTCTCGGTCGTCGCCCCCGCCCGAACCATGGGGGCGGGTCTGAGGGACGACCGCGAAGCGAGTGCAGGTGATGAGACGCCACTCCAACCCCGATTTCGTGTCGCGTCGCGTTCCGGAGTTCAGGTGTACCCAGCTCGGCCTGCGCGCAGACCGGGCCACAGCTGACCCGTCGCCGGTTCCGATGCTTCGTGTCACGCAGGTCGGCCGTCGCCACTCGCTGCGTCGGCGAACGCTTCGCGGGCGCGGTCGAGTGCAGCGATGACGGCGGTCAGGAGTTCGTCGTAGTCCATGGCCGCGCCGAGGGCCGTCAGCTCGGCCCAGTGTGCCTGACCCACTCGTGTCTCGAGCTCGGCGATCACGGACTGCGCTCCAGGGAGGACGACGACGTCGTATCCCCTCGCCGCAAGGAACCCGCTCTGCGATGAGCCGACGCTCAGAGCCGCGTCGGTGTCTCCGATCCTCGCCAGAATGACGGCGGCGATCTCCAGCGAGCTGCAGTTGGCAACGTGGTCACCGGCATTCGTCGAGTGTCGAATCGACTCGCGCAGCGAAGACGTCGCGGCGTGATGCCGGGCTGACGCCGAGTGGTGGAGCGCGAGCGTGTTCAATGCCTGCGCGAGCACGACGTCGCTGGCTCCAGCGCGCGTCAGCGCGATGCTCTCTTCGAGGGCCTCGGCGGAGTCTGTGGGGTGAGCCCCGAGGTGCCACAGGACGTAGCCCTCGGCGTAGAGGGCCATGCACAATCCAGTTGGTTGGCCGAGCACTCGTGCGTCGGCGACGAGCTGCTCGGCCATGGCCCGCGCATCGGTGGGGTCTCCGGCGAAGGCGTTGTAGATCGGGGCGGGGCACAGCAGGAGCCGGGCGGCCCGGGATTCGTCGTCGTCGCCGGTGAGAGCGCGAAACGCAGCTCTCTGCGTCGCGGCTGCTTCGGTCATGCCGCTGCCGGTCTGTTGCGCCGCGTTGGCGCGGATTCCTGCGGCCATTGCGAACTGGATGGGCGTTGCGGGCGTTGCTCCGGCCCGCTCGATGTACTCCATGGCGAGTTCGGGCGCGAGTCGGTGGAATGCGCCGTATCCGGCTGCGATGAGCACGGTCGGCTGGTGCGGTGATGCGACGGCGATCGTCGAGGTGACGGCCTGTTCGGCCCAGCCGCCGATTCCGGCGCCGCGGTTGAACACCGCTTCGACTGCGAGCGCAGCGATGATGCGCATCGCCAGCTCGGCATCGTGGGGATCGTCACGATCGAGCGTCCAGGTCACCGCAGCGCGAAAGTTGTCGATCTCGGCGTTGATCTTCGGCCGCCATTCGAGCTCGTGTCGGCTCAGCAGCTTTGGGGCGACGTGTTCTGCGAACGAGGCGTAGTGCTCGGCGTGGCTGCGCCGGGTGGCATCCGCCGCACCTCGGGCGTCGAGTCTTTCGAGGCCGTACTGGCGCAACGTCTCGAGAAGTGCGTAGCGCGTTTCGATGCTGACGCCGCGTTCGGCGACAACCATGGACTTCGCGACGAGCTCATCGAGCGCGTCAAGCACGTCGAGTCGATCGAAACCGACGTCGGCGACGACCGCTTGCGCGGCGGCGGCGTCGAAACCGCCGGCGAACACCGACAGGCGGTCGAAGATCTGTCGTTCGCGTTCAGCGAGCAGCGAATAGGACCAGTCGACGGCGGCGCGCAGCGTCTGGTGGCGTTCGATTCCGCGGCGCCTCCCGCCCGTCAGGAGGCGGAAACGCTCGTCGAGGTGGGCGGCGATGTCTTGCGGCTGCATCGAGGCCAGTCGTGCCGCTGCGAGCTCGATCGCGAGTGGGATGCCGTCGAGTCGTCGACAGATCTCGACGATTGCGCCCGCATTGCGTTCGTCGAGTGCGAAGCTCGGCGCGACGGCCTGTGCCCGATCGATGAGCAGTTGGACGGCGCCGTTGGTCTCGATGAGGTCTGCCGGCTGGCCCGCGGGAGGGACCGAGAGCGGTCGCAGTGGCCAGACGCGTTCGCCATCGACGCCGAGGCCTTCGCGGCTGGTTGCCAGCACTCGCAGACCTTCGCAACGCGTGGCGATCGCGTCGACGAGATCTGCCGCGTCGAGCAGCAGATGTTCGCAGTTGTCGAGCAAGAGCAACATCCGCTTACGGCGTATTGCTTCGATGATCGCGTCGGTGAGAGACGCGTTGACGCCGACCGAGATATTGCATGCCGCTGCGACGGCTTCTTCCATCGACTCCTTGCTGTCGACGGATGCGAGTTCGACGAGCCAGACACCATCAGGTTGGTCGGGAAGCAGCTCCGCGGCGACGTGCATCGCGAGACGGGTCTTGCCGGCGCCACCGACGCCGGTGATCGTGACGACGCGATGTTCGTGGAGGAGCCTGGTGAGGGCCTCGATTTCGGCGTCGCGGCCGACGAAGCTCGTGAGCTGGAACGGGAGGTTGCTCGGTGCTGCATCGAGCGTGCGCAACGCCGGAAATCGGTCGGTGCCGAGCTGAAAGATTGACATTGGTTGACTGAGATCGCGCAGCCGGTGCTGGCCGAGGTGTTGCAGGTCCGCGGCGCCGACGACTTCCGCCGTGACGGCGGCAACGAGTACCTGCCGGCCGTGACCCGCAGCCATGATCCGGGCGGCTCGATTCACCGCGGGACCGAAGTAGTCGCCGCCGCGCTCGTGAGCCTCGCCGGTGTTGATTCCCATGCGCACGGCTATGCCGTCGAGCCTTGCCAGTTCGGTCTGCGCCGCGCGGGCGGCGTCCACAGCGTCGGCCGCCCGCGCAAACGCCGCGGCGAAGCCGTCGCCACCGGTCGCGAACACGTAGCCGTGGTGGGCGCCGATCTCGCCTCGGACGATCTCGTCGTGACGGGCGACGAGATCGCGCATCTCGTCGGGCTGCTCCTCCCACGCTCGAGTCGAGCCTTCGATGTCGGTGAACAGAAACGTCACGGTCCCCGACGGTGGCTGCGGCACGGGCACCAGTATGACGGGTCTGCGTCGGTGGGGCGTGGGTGGTGGCATGCTGTCGACGTGGCTGCGCGAGTCGACGCGCGGCCCAGATGAGTGAGGACCCCTGACGACGGTGCGCGACGCAGTCAACTCGGCGCTTGGCCGGTTCGCGGCCTGAGAACCGACCGCCGCGCGACAAGCGCTTCGCGAGCTGAGTATGTTTCGCGACCGATGAAGGTCGAGGCGAAGTACCGCGAAGTCGAGCAGCGTGTCGCGGTGGCGAACGGGCTCCACGTGCAAGAGCGTTGGGTCGACGTTGCGGCACCGCCGGTGAAGGTGCGTGTGCTGGAGTCGGGTGTCGGTGATCCGGTCCTGTTCATCAACGGCATCTCGGCGCCAGGGATGGCGATGGCGGCGTTGGCCGGCCGGCTACCCGGGCGTCGCCTTCTGCTCATTGATCTCCCGGGGCACGGCTTGTCGCCGTCCTACTTGTGGCAGGGCGCTCCGGTCCGCGAGCAGGCAGTCGAGATCGTCGCGGGCGTGCTCGACGGGCTCGGCATCGACCAAGTCGCCCTCGTTGGCAACGCACTCGGCGGCATGTTCTCGTTGTGGTTCGCGCTCGACCGGCCGTCGCGTGTTGCTCGGGCGGTGCTCGTCGGCCAACCTGCGGGTGCGATCGGGGGTGTGCGCGTTGATGCGACGATGAGCATGCTCGCGATGCCGGTGCTGGGTCGCGTCTGGACCTCGATGGCGGGGTTGCCTTTGCCCAGGTTCGTCGGTCGTATGGGGCTGCGGCCCACGGTGCGCTCCGACACGCTGCTGTCGGACGACATCGTGGACCTACATCTGCTTTCAATGCGTGTGCCGGGCCAGGCCGCGTCGTACCGCTCGCTCCTGCGGCGTCTTCTCGCCGGCCGGGATGCTCGTCCCGAGAACATCCTCACCGATGCCGAACTGGCCAGTTTCACTGTGCCGCTGCTGTTCGTATGGCCGGAGGACGACCAGTTCCTCGCACCGGCCGTCGGCAAGCCGATCGTCGAGACGATCCCGACCGCTCGCTTCGTCACCACCCCGGGCGGCCTCTTCGCCTGGTACGACGACCCCGACCGCTGCGCCGCACTCGTCGCCGAGGGCTTGAGCGGCGATGAGCGCTGACCATCGCGCCACGGTGCGGCGTCTGTTCGACGAGGTTTGGAACGGTCGGAACCTCGCCGCGATCGAGTCGCTGTACTCGCCGGACTTCGTCGTTGACTACCGGCCGTATTCACCACTCGGAACCGGCTGGCCAGCCGTGCGTGCGATGGTCGAGCGTGCCTACGCGACGTTCCCGGACTACCACGAGGAACTGCTGTCCCTGGTCGTCGAGGGCGACGTCGCCGCGGTGCACTTGCGGATCTCCGGAACCCAACTTGGCGCGTGGGGTCCCGTACCACCGACCGGGCGCTGTCTCGAGTTCGAGGAGATGGTCCTGTTGCGGTTCGACGCCGATGGCAGGGTGGTGCATCAACGGGGCATCGTCGACAACCTTGCCGGGCTCCGGCAGGCTGGGATCATTCCGTCGCCATGACCGACTCGGACCTCGGCGACGCGTACGTCGATGGTGTCGCGCGGATCGTGAAGTTCGGGACCAATGACGCGGCCGCCGACGTGCGTGTGCGCGCGTGCCCGGCGTGGACCGTGCGTGAGGTGATCGCGCACATGACCGTCTGGTCGATGACTGACATGTTGATGGCAACCGCGACCCGCTCTGACGCTGACGGTAGGGCCGCGTCAGCGCGCCGGGACAGCCCGCTCCGTCTTGGTCGTGCTGTCGGCGAGCGCGCCGAGGCGGCGGAGGTCTTCGGTGAGTGCTGCCGAGCGATCGCGATGAGTAGGAATCATCCTTGCGTAGATCACGTCGAGGACCTTCGGCACGCGGACCACATCGAAGCGCTGCTCGATGCGAGTACCGCCTTCGGTGGGTGACACACGAATGCGCCAGATGCTGCTGTCGGGATTCAGCTTCGTCGGCACTGTCCGCCACACGAGTTCGTCGTCGTCGGTGCTGATCACCTCGCACACGCGGCCCCAGCGGAGGATGCCTTGGCGGTTGCGGCCCCGGAAGCGCGCTCCCGGTTCGGCATGCGTCGCGTCGCCGAGGAACGAGATTCCGGTGCACTCGTGGCTCCACTCACCAACGCGGGCGACATCGACGACGACGTTCCATACCGCGGCGGCGTCGGCGTCCACGACCACTTCGTTGTGGCCGTGCTTCTGAACGCGACGAGCACCACTTGATGGTCGCCAGCACGAATCGCGGAGACGGCGGTAGGAGCGCCCGTATCCGTGGAGCAGGACAAAGCGCTGGACCGCGGCGACAAGCCCGAGCACTACCGCTCGATTCTGCGCGCCGGCGTCGTCGATCAGCCAGT
>Ga0233424_10000166_pt1 | contig 92307 bp, 74 predicted proteins | sample Watercolumn_Towu_FD_181011 | JGI IMG/M metagenome (GOLD analysis project Ga0233424, IMG submission 181011) | Freshwater microbial communities from Lake Towuti, South Sulawesi, Indonesia - Watercolumn_Towuti2014_125_MG | ecosystem: Environmental > Aquatic > Freshwater > Lake | place: Indonesia... | reverse complement strand
TTGACTGAGGAAGAGTGGGACAAATTCGAGCGAGACATCGAAGAATCGTTTGAGAAGGTGCCGTAACCAATGGCGCAGGTGGATTCCATTGCTGACACAAGCGCCGTGATTCTGCTGATGCGGGGCGTGCGGGAAAGGTGGCAGTTCTTGTCATTGATAGCGCTCTGCCCCCTATTATTCTCAATGCACAATTGATTAGCCAATAACAAGAACTGACCCTTTTCAGACCCAATGGCCCTTTTCAGACCTTCGGCCTTCCGGCCGCAGCGGCCCCGCCAGCGCGAGGATCGAGACCGTTGCGCCCGGTTTGAGGAAGCCGCTGCGCCCAGGATGGGCGCGCGCCGAGCCAAAATGAGAATTTCTGCGATCTGATTCCGTTGATGGCGCCGTTTGCGGAGTGATGTCGATCGAGTTATCGCAGGCCGCCAGAGGGACGCGGACGAATTCGCGCCCAGCCCATCCGCAATGGTATTCTCTCGACCGAACTGCAAATGAGCGCAACCACCGCAAGCACCCCCGCACCGGACGACGCTCGAATCCCCCGTCAGATTCCCTACATCATCGGCAACGAGGGCTGCGAGCGGTTCAGTTTCTACGGCATGCGCAACATCCTGACGGTGTTTCTCGTCACGTCGTTGCTCCAGTATCTGCCAGAGACGGACCGCGCGGGCGCGGCGAAAGACGTGTTTCACACTTTCGTGATCGGCGTGTACTTTTTTCCGCTGCTCGGCGGCTGGCTCGCGGACCGATGGTTCGGCAAGTACCACACGATCTTTTGGCTCAGCTTGATCTATTGCGCCGGCCATCTCTGCCTAGCGCTGTTCGAGTCGAATCGGGCCGGCTTTTACACCGGGCTCTGTCTGATTGCGCTCGGCTCGGGCGGCATCAAACCGTGCGTCGCCGCTTTCGTGGGAGATCAATTCGACCAAACCAACAAGCACCGCGCGAAAGTGGTGTTCGATGCCTTCTACTGGATGATCAATTTCGGCTCCTTCTTTGCCTCGCTGCTCATGCCCATCTTTCTGCGAAGATTCGGCGGCGCCATCGCGTTCGGCATTCCCGGGGCGCTGATGTTCTTATCGACGCTGATTCTCTGGCTGGGACGCAAGCAGTATGTTTTCGTGCCGCCCGCGCCGCCCGATCCTCATTCCTTCCTGCGCGTCGCGCGGACCGCGCTCGCGTCGGGACGTCCTGGCGCCGTCCTCGCGGGCGTCGGAGTGGGAATGGCCGTGGCCGCGTTTCTGCTCGCGCCGTCATTGGGTTTCGTGGTGTCGGCTTGCACGGCACTGGTGGCGATGATCGCCTGCGGCGGCGCGGGAGTCTGGCTGCAACTGGAAGGCGCTCGCGGCCTGCATCCCGACGAGGCCGTGGCGGGCGTGCGGTCGGTGTTGCGGGTGCTCGTGCTGTTCTTTCTCGTGACGCCGTTCTGGTCCCTTTTCGACCAGAAAGCCTCGACGTGGGTTTTGCAGGCGGATGGGATGACCAAGCCCGATTGGTTCCAATCTTCGCAGATGCAGGCGCTCAACCCGCTGCTGGTCATGCTCCTGATTCCATTGAACAACCTGGCGGTTTACCCGGCGCTCAAGCGGCTCGGCTTCGAATTGACGGCGCTGCGGCGCATGACAGCCGGCATCGCCTTTGCCGGGTTGGCCTGGATCGTGGTTGGCGGGATGCAAGTGGTGCTCGACCGCAGCCACGCGTTTTCAATCCTGTGGCAAGTGCTGCCGTATGTCCTGCTCACGATGGGCGAAGTGCTGGTCTCAACCACGGGCCTCGAATTCGCCTACAGCCAGTCGCCCCCGGCCATGAAGAGCGCGCTGATGGCGTTCTGGAACCTCTCCGTGACGGTCGGCAACCTGTGGGTGCTGGTCGTGAATGCGGCGGTGAAGAACGCCGCCGTCACCGACTTCATCGCCTCGACGGGATTCGGCGTCACAGCGTTCCAGATGTTTTTCTTCGCCGGCTTCGCCTTTGTCGCCGCGCTCGCCTTTGGGCTCGTCGCCCGGAACTACCGCGTCCTGGACCACTATCGGAAAACGCCGGAGTGAATTCTTGTTGTTCGCCTCCGTCATTAGACGGAACCATGCAGAGGAAAATGGGGAGCGCACGCGCCCTCGCGTGTTCCGACCGGCGCCTCGCTGGTCGGAGCTTTGTTGAAACCCATTCACCAAACGGTGACTGCTCTTGGCGAAAGGCGTGGTCGGCGAGGGCGCCGACCATAGCACGCGAGGGCGCGTGCGCTCCCCGTCTCATCTGCATGGATACGGATTAGTCGCATCGGATCTCAGCCCAGCAATTCTGCCGGCGCGACCTCGATTCTGTCCGCCATCTCCGGCGGAATCGGCGCGGCGGCCATGGCGCCGTCCGATTGGTGAGCCACGCAGACGATTGTGACCAAGCCGCGGGCGGCTTCCTCCGGCGGCGAGGCGCTCAGATTTCGGAACCGAAAACAATAGGTGATGGACTTGGACTTCTTTTCGCGGACCAGCAGGTGGATTTCCACCAGGTCCTGGAATCGCAGCGGTTTTTTGAAGTCGCACTCGGCGTGGACGCGCGGGAAACCCAGCGGAGGATCGCGGTGGTCGAGCACCACGGAAAATCCGAGCTCGCGATAGAAGCCGTGCTCGGCGGTTTCCATGAAGCGGAAAAAATTCGAGTAGTGCATGATGCCCGCCATGTCGGTGTCGGAGAACTCGACGCGGCGCGTGGCTTTGAATTCGTAAGGCACGGCGAGGATTTTAGATTTTGGATTTGCGATTTGCGATGCGAAATTCCATCGATTCCAACCGTGAACGCGTCGTTCAACTCCCCCAGTGAAAGTGTGGACTCGCGGCCCGCGGGTCACCGGCGCATCCAGCGCCGGGGCGGCACGAGCGGTTCTTGAGGAGCGCCGCTGAAACGCGGCGCGGACACGCCGGCGGCTCGTCCCCACCTCCACTGAGGCATCACAGAATTGGTTCGGAAGGTTTGGTGCAGAGCTTCTGGAACACTTCGACCGTTTCACGGGCCAAGTTTTCCACGCTGAATTTCTTCACGGCTGCGGCTCGGCCTGCTTCGCCCAGGGTGCGAAGCTTCCCCGGATCGGCTAGCAATTGCTCGATCGAGTCGGCGAGCGCTTCCGCTGAACCGGGCGCGCAAAGCACGCCGGCGCCGGTTGCTTTGATCAACTCAGGAAACGCCGCGTGGTCAGGCTGCACGACTGGAACACCGGAGGCCCAGGCCTCCACCAAATACAAACCGAACGCTTCGCCGTACCGCGCCGGAACGGAAAACACCGAAAGCGATTTCAGGAAGGCCTGTTTGCCGGCGCGGTCGAGGTTCGGATGAAATTCGGCATCTTGGAGAAAGCCGCGCGCTTCAAGGCGCGACCGCAGCGTGGCCACGAATTTTTCGTCAGCCGGCCCGCAGCCACCGCCGACGCGCACCTTCAAATCCTTCACGCGATTGCGCTGTTTCAGCAGGATGAACGCATCGACCAGCGCATCCAACCCCTTCTCGCGGCACATGCGCGCAAAATAGCCGAGCACGGGCACGGCAGGAGACGCGGGAGCCGGGACGTAGCCGTCCAGGTTGATGCCATTGTAAATCACACGCACGCGCCCCGCAGCGAGCCGCAACCGGTTGCCCATCAGGTCGCCGAAATATTGGCTGGGAGCGATGAACAGATCGACCTCCGCGGCGCGCTCCGCCAGCGTGGTCCACGCGTTCTCCTTATGTGGCGAAGGCAAGGCGTCCAGAAACGAATCTTCGCCCTGGAGCAAGCAGACGACCGGCGCGCCGACTACGCGCCTGAGATGGCGGGCAAGCCCGACCAGCAAAGCGTTGGACAGGCAGATCACATCGGGCGCCGGCTGCGTTTTGAGCCAGGCGATCAATTCCTCCAGTTCGCGCGCTTGATGGCCTTCCTCGCCGCGGAGCATCGAGATCGTCAACTCGCCCAAATCCTCAGCGCGTGTCTTGGCCGTCTTGCCCGCCGCCCATTGGAGCAAGGGCTTCGAGGCGAGCAAATCATGCAGCCAATCCGGGGCGTTGCGGAAGAACGACGATTTCTGTTCCAGATAAACGTTGACGCCGCTGAAGAAAATCGGCGTCCCGGCGCTCTGGTCCTCTTCCTCCAGGGTAAGCGGCAAATAAAGCGGCACGAGCCACGCCGAGTGTCCCATCTTGCGCAAGGCGGCGACGAGAGCATTGTCCCGGAAGCAATTTCCGCAGAACATTTTTCCCGCGCCGGGCGTGATCTGGATGATGTTCATGGGCTTCGTGATGCGTGCGTGCGTGATACGTGATCCGTTACGAGAATCAATCCCATTTCTGTTGGGATGGGGAACACACGCGCCCTCGCGAGTTTCGGCCGGCGCCTCGCCGGTCGTGGCCATCTTGGAACTCCGTTTGTAACGATTCTTTCGCCAGAAAGGCCATGTGGTCGGCGAGGCGCCGACCACGACACGCGAGGGCGCGTGTGCTCCCCATGACGCTTAAGCGGCCTGCAATTCGGATTCGGGCTTGACCAGTGGCTGACCGACCTCCAGCGCGTCCGGCACTTCGGTGAACTCGGAGATGGCGTTGAACAGCCGCGAAAAATCCTTGTTCACGTCGCCGCTCAGGCAATCCGTCACAGCGCCGACCAGGTCGGGATATTTGTTGGTCAGTTCGCGGAAGCTAAACTTGGGATGGTAGAAGGCATAGACGAGCCGACGCATGTTTTCGATGCCTTCGCGCAGAGTTTTCGCGTAGTCGGAGAACCGTTCAGGAGAGAAATCGTTCGCCAGGATCGCTTCGTGCACGGCGTCTCCGGCCATAATTCCGCTCTTGAGCGCGAACATCAGCCCGGACGAGAACACGGGATCGAGAAACGCGAAAGCGTCGCCCACGAGCAGCAATCCTTCGGAGCCGCAGTGCCGCGAGTGAAACGAGTATTCGCTGGTGAGATAGTACGGCCCGACTGGCTGGCCCACCGAGAGATGGTCCTTGATCCAGAGATTCTCCTCGACCTCGCGGTGGAAGATGGCTTCCGGAGATTTCACGCCGCCGCGGGTCAGGTATTTGCCCTCAGCGACGACGCCGACGCTGACCATGTCGTTGTGCAGCGGGATGTGCCAAAACCAGCCTTTGTCCCGGATAAAGGCGACACCAGTCTGGCCTTCGTCGATCCCCGGTTCGCGCTTTGAGCCTCGGTAATAAGTCCAAACCGCGACCTTGTTCAGGTAAGGGTCGCGCATTCGCCAGCCGTTGCGCACGGCGGTGAAGGCTTCCTTGCCCGTGCAATCCAGCGTGATCGGCGCGCGGTACTCATGCGTCTGGCCCGATTTATCCTGGGCGCGCGCGCCCACCACCCGATGGCCCTCGCGGATCAGTTCTTTGACGGTCATTTCCTCCTGTATCGAGGCGCCTTTTTCGCGGGCATGGTCGAGGAGCATCTGATCGAATTCCGACCGGAGCACTTGCCAGGTTTGCGCCACGCTCTCCCGATCGTAGCGCGTGAAAAAATAGAACGGCTGGCTGGCCTTGCCGTTGGGTTGGATAAACACGACGCTGTATTTCTTCTGATTGGCGGAGCCTTTCATCTTCGGAATCAAACCGAGGCGCAGCAGCGGATAATAGGTGAACGGAATGAGGGATTCGCCGATGTGGTAGCGGGGAAATTTTTCGCGTTCGAGAACCAGGACGCGATGCCCCTTTTCAGCGAGGATAGCGGACGACGCGGAACCAGCGGGGCCGCCTCCGATGATGATAGCAGAATAGTTTTCTTGGTGTGGCATAATCTAGAACGATCGCGAATGCACTGGGGGGAGGATTTCGACGATTTCAGCGATGGGATGCTGAGCCCGGTCCAACAGCGTATTGCGGCGCCCGAACAAGTTGCGCGCGCCGTTCAGTCGAAGCGCCCGGTTGATGAAGTCATCCGGTTTCACGCGCAAAAACGCTTTGGGACGGCTGGCATGCGCGATCCTGTGTTCTGCGAGAATGTGTCCCAGGGGGAGCCGTTCTTCGAGGATCTCGCGCCGCGCGGCGTTGGGAAACACCGCGAGATTGATCTTGATGGCGCCGAATTCCACGGGTTGCTCGGTCCCGTCGAGCCGGAGAACAACCTCGCGAAAGTAGAAATCACCGCGCTGCTCACGGCTCAACAATTCCAGATGAAGGGTCCGTTGAAAGAATTTCTCCAACGTCGGCGTCATGTCTTGATCGTGCACGAGCAAGGACCGATACGGTTCCGGCACGCGGGTTCCGGGGATTGAGGTGATGGCGGGGAGCGGACGCCCGTCGCGGGCGCAGAATTCATCGAGCGGATAAATCAGCGGGCTGACCTCCGGGCGTTTCGGTCGTTGAGTGGCCAGGGCTGAGGCGTCCATGGTTCGGGATTTCAAATTTGAGATTTGAAATTTGAAATTGAACTAGGCATAGCGCGCGTTCCGGTGCTGCGGCAGAAAGAACTCATGGAGCAACCGGTCCACCTGCAGCAGCCCTTCGCGGTTCAGGGCGACGCGGTCGCCGTCCAGTTTCAGGAAACCCCAATCCCTCAGCGTGCGAAGCGGCACGGAGAAACGCTTGCGAATGTCCACGCCAAACTTGTCTTGAAAATACGCGGCGCTCACCTGGCCCAGTTTCAGTTGCAGCACCAGCTCCCGAATCAGCCGTTCGTCCTCCGTCGGCGTCAGCGCGCGATGGATCGGCAGCGCGCCGCCCCCGAGCGCCTGGAGATACGGCTCGAAATCGGGCTGATTCTGATAATGCGTCCCGCCGATGTGACCGAAGGAAGCCACGCCCAGGCCGATCAAATCCGCGCCGGCCCAGAGGCGGTCCCGGTAATGGAACCGGGTTTTCTCTTTGTTCTTCACCGCCGTGTAAGCGCTGCCGACCGTGTAACCCGCTTGCTCCAGTTCCACGAAGGCGTAATCGACCCAACCGCGTTTCGTGTCCCAATCGGCCACGGGCGCGACCAGTTTCCCCTCCGCCTTCATTTGTTTGTAGATGGTGGTGTTGTAGGGAATCTCCATCTGGTAGATCGTCACGCTGTCGGGCTGGAGTTCGATTGTTTTCCGGACGCAATCCTGCCAGTTGGTTTCCGTTTCCTCCACCATGCCCGCGATCAAATCGAGGTTGATCTGCGGAAAATCCAGTTCGCGCGCATACGCGTAGGCGCGCGAGACCTCTTTGCTGCGATGCGCCCGGCCGTTGATTTCCAGAACGTGATCGCTGAAGTTCTCCACGCCCAGGCTCAGGCGCGTCACGCCCATTTCGCGAATGGCTTTGAGTTTGTGGTCGGTCAACGTGCCGGGTTCGCATTCGAAAGTCACTTCATCGGCCGCTTCCCACGGCACCAGAGCCTTCATCTCATCAGTCAAATGCTGGAGTTGAGGGACTGACAAATAGGACGGAGTGCCGCCGCCGAAGTAAATGAAGCTCGGTTTGCGGCCGCCAATGAACGGCTTGCCGACATAAAGCCTGAGTTCCGCGAGCGCCGATTCGATGTAAGCCTTGATCGAGGCCGAATCTTTGTCCGTGTAAACTTTGAAGTAGCAGAAGTGGCAGCGCTTCCGGCAAAAGGGAATGTGGAGGTAAACGCCCAACTCGGTCCCGGTCTTCGGCAAACGATTCAGCGCGGCGTGGGCTTCCGGAACAAACTCCGGTTTCCAAAACGAGAACGGCGGATAGTTCGAGACGAAGTAGTTGCCCGCCGTGGTCTCTTCCTTCGCCAGAGGCTGCGGAGGACTGGCTAGATGAATGGTGATACTCTCACTCATTTTGAAGCCCCTTTCGCGGCTGGGGCCGGCGTTTTCAACCCGAACGCATAGACGTTTCCGTCATCCGCCCCGACAACGATCTTGCCTTCGACGACCGCCGGAGAACTCCCGATCGGCTGGCCGACTTCGTAGGACCACAGTTCTTTGCCCGTGGCCAGCGCAACGATGTAGAGCCGTCCATCGTCCGAGCCGACTACGACTTTGTCCCCGCAAACCACCGGCGAGCTATCGACCTTGCCGCGCGTCGTAAAGGTCCAGACCGGCTTTCCATCGGCGCGTTGCACGCAATGCAGGCGCTTGTCGCGGCCGCCAAACACCACCCGGTCGTTCGCTACGGCGGGGGAAGAAAAGAACGGAAACGGACGGTCCTTATATCTCCAGACAATGTTCCCCTCGGACGTGTCGATGCAGAGGAATTCGTTCTCGTATTGGCCAATGTACACCCGGTCGCCCACCACGGCGCCCGATCCCGCGATATAAGCCCCGGCCTCGATCTCCTTGATCTTCTGGCCGTCCTGCAGGCGGATCACGTGCAGGAGCGCGTCGCAGCCGCCAAACATCGTTTTGCCGCCGCCGACGGCGGGCGAGCCGTTGATGTAATTTCCGGTCTCGTACGCCCACACGGCCTTTCCCGTGGCTGAATCGACACAATGCAACTTGTAATCGTAGCTGCCCGCCAGAATCCAGGGCGTGCCGCTCTTCTCGTCTTTGATCCAGTTGGGAGCGCCGAGAATTCTGTCGCCGGTCTGATACTTCCAAACCTCCGTGCCGCGCACCGCATCAATCGCGTAAAGATAAGTGTCCGACGAGCCCACAAAAACTTTTCCATCCAGAAAGAGCGGGGAGGATTCAATCGGGCCGCCCGTTTTGAAGGCCCACAGCTTCTGCCCCTTGGCCAAATCCAACGCATAGACATTCCCATCTTCAGAGCCGACGAACACACGGCTCTGGGCGATGGCGGCTGACGATTTCACCGGGCCGCCGGTCTTGAAAGTCCACAACAAAACCGGTGAATCCGGCAACCGCGCTGAAGCGACGCCGACCAGTCCCGGGCTTCCCCGAAACATGGGCCAAGCGTCCTTGGAAGGGAGCGCTACCGTTGCGTCGCCAGTCGCGCCGGCGCGAACCGGCGTCGCGGCGAGCATCAAGGCTGCGGCGACGAAGGCCAGGCCAACGGGTCGGCGGACACCAATTCTGCCCATGAACCTGAGGCTCGGAGCGCGGCGTTCACGCCGCTTCAACTTCAAGGGGTCCAGAAGTTTCGAACGGTGAAGCGGCGTGAACGCTGCGCTCCGGTTCATGGGCGCAAGGCGCGCACTTGTTCGGGGAAGTCTCATTTTGGCGAGCGTGGAGCGCGGCCTTCCAGGCCGCAGCGGCCCCGGAAAGCGAAAACGGCGCGGAATAGCCTGCCGCGTTCGGATTTCTCTGCGCGCTGCGCCCAGGATGGGCGCGCTCCGAGTCAAAATGAGAATCGCTGGCCGGCGGAGATTGAACTGGGTCATGCGATGTGTGTGCAACTCGCGAAGGAACTCCACGAAGTCACGGGCATTCTGTTTACAAAACTATTGAACAGGGCCGAAGGTTTTGCAACAACATAATACCTATACGTATTAATTTGAATTAAGTCAGCTTTTGAGCAGCCTGCGTTTGCCTCGCAGAGCGAGGTGATGAGGGTAGCCGTGGGCTTTGAGCCGGCTTTGAGCCCACGGAACGGCAAGGGCCAAGCCTAACGTCGCGTCGCGACGCATGAACCACGGGGTATCGCCGGGTCTTCAAGCGTCGCTCCGCGACGCGGGCCTCTCTCGGTGACCAAACCGTGGCTTGAAAGCCACGGCTACCGTCAGTGGTCCCGCTGCGACCCTTCAAGAACTGACTTGCGCACGTATCGATTTTCCGCCCGGCGCACTGCACCTCGCTGAGTCAATGCGTGACGCGAAGCTGACAGTTTGTCACTCGATCCGGCACAGTTCCGCGGCCTTCAACCCGCTCGACAGGGCGCCGCACAGAGTCTTCATTCTCTCAAACACTTCCACGGCAGGCGCGTGAACCGAAGCGCCGGAAGGCACGACGAAGTTGGCAAGCGGCATGCAGGCATAATCCTTGACGTATGGACCTGAGCAAATTTACCGAAAAGTCCCAGGCGGCGCTGATGGAGGCGCAAAACCTCGCCACGCGCCACCAGCATCAAGCCTCCGATGTCGAGCACGTCGCGCTGGCCTTGCTCGAACAGGACGGCGGACTGGTCCCGCGCCTGATCGAGAAAGCGGGCGTCGCCCCGGATTTGCTCAGGTCAAAGCTCGAAGATGAACTCGACCGTCTCCCGCGCGTCTCCGGCAGCGATACCACCGGCCAGGGCGTTTATGTCACGCAGCGGTTGAACAAGCTTCTGGTAAAGGCCCGCGACGAAGCCCGGAAGCTCATCGACGAATACGTCAGCGTTGAACATCTCGTGCTCGCGATGTTCGACGAACCATCTGCCTCTGGCCTCGGGAAGGTTTTCAAATCACTCAATCTTCGCCGCGACGACTTTCTCCGAGCGTTGACGGAAGTGCGCGGCAACCAGCGGGTCACCAGCGCCAACCCGGAAGGCACCTACGAGTCACTTGAAAAGTACGGGCGCGACCTGACCCGGCTGGCGCAGCAGAACAAACTCGATCCCGTCATTGGCCGCGACGCAGAAATTCGCCGCTGCATGCAGGTTCTTTCGCGCCGCACGAAAAACAACCCTGTGCTCATCGGCGAGCCGGGGGTTGGCAAAACCGCGATTGTCGAAGGCCTGGCGCGCCGCATCGTGGCCGGCGACGTGCCCGACAGCTTGAAGGAAAAGCGCCTGATCAGCCTCGATCTGGGCGCGCTCATTGCCGGCGCGAAGTATCGCGGCGAATTCGAGGAGCGCCTCAAAGCCGTGCTCCAGGAAGTCACCAAAGCACAAGGGCAAATCATTTTGTTCATCGACGAAATTCACACCATGGTCGGCGCCGGAAAAGCCGAAGGCGCCATGGACGCCGGCAACATGCTCAAACCCATGCTGGCCCGGGGCGAACTGCATTGCATCGGCGCGACCACGCTCGACGAATACCGGCAGCGCATCGAGAAGGACGCGGCGCTCGAACGCCGCTTCCAGCCTGTGCTGGTCATTGAACCGAGCGTTGAGGACACCATTTCCATCCTGCGCGGTTTGCGCGAGCGTTATGAACTGCACCACCGCGTGCGCATTCAGGACGCCGCGCTCGTGGCCGCCGCGCAACTGTCCCATCGCTACATCGCCGACCGTTTTTTGCCGGACAAAGCCATCGATTTGATTGACGAGGCGGCGGCCAAACTCCGCACGGAAATGGAGTCCATGCCCGAAGAGTTGGAGCAGCTCGAACGCCGGCTCATGCAGTTCGAGATCGAACGCGAAGCGTTGCGCAAAGAGAAGGACCAGGCCAGCAAAGACCGTTTAGCCGCGCTCGAAAAAGAGATCGCCGAACTTAAGTCCCGCCGCGACACGCTCAAGGCCCAGTGGGATTCCGAAAAGCGCGCCATTGAAAACATCCAGCAACTTCGAGAAGCGATCGAGGTCGCGCGGATGGAAATGGAACAGGCCCAACGCCAAGGCGACCTCCGCCGGGTGGCCGAATTCCAATATGGCCGGATCCCGCAGCTCGAAAAGCAACTCAAGGAACTTGAAGCCAAAGCTTCGGACACCAAGGAAGGCCCGCGTCTCCTTCAAGAAGAAGTCACGGCGGACGAAGTCGCCGAGGTCGTCGCGCGCTGGACAGGCGTTCCAGTCAGCCGCCTCTTGGAAGGGGAGAAAGAAAAACTTTTGCGCCTGGACCAGATTCTCCACAACCGCGTCATTGGCCAGGACGAAGCCGTCACCGCGGTGGCAGACGCCGTGATTCGCGCCCGTTCGGGGCTCAAAGATCCCAAGCGGCCCATCGGCTCGTTCATTTTTCTAGGTCCGACCGGCGTGGGTAAAACCGAGCTGGCGCGCGCGCTGGCCGAGTCGCTCTTTGACAGCGAAGAGAATATGATTCGCATCGACATGAGCGAATACATGGAGAAACACGCCGTGGCGCGGCTCATCGGGGCGCCGCCGGGCTATATCGGCTACGAAGAAGGCGGCCAACTGACCGAAGCCGTCCGGCGACGCCCGTACAGCGTGGTGCTGTTCGACGAAATCGAGAAGGCCCACCACGATGCGTTCAACGTTTTGCTGCAAATTCTCGACGATGGCCGGTTGACGGACAACCAGGGGCGCACCGTAGATTTCAAGAACACGATCATCATCATGACGTCGAACATCGGCAGCCCGCATCTCATCGAGAACGCCGGCGGGATGGGCGAGATCAGCGAAGGCGTGCGCCAACGGGTCCTGGCCGAACTGCGCGCCGGCTTCCGGCCCGAGTTTCTCAACCGCGTCGATGACATCGTGCTCTTCGAGCCGCTCACGCTCCCGGAAATCAAGCGCATCGTGAATCTGCAACTCCAATTGCTGCGCGCCCGTTTGGCCGAGCGGCGCATCGAGTTGGAGCTTTCCGACGCCGCCAAGGAACAGATGGCCCGCGAGGGGTACGACCCCGTTTATGGCGCTCGACCGCTCAAGCGGTTTCTACAACGCCACCTGGAAACGCCGCTTTCGAGAAAGTTGATCGCGGGCGAAATCACCGAAGGCAGCCGCGTCACGGTGGCATTTAAGAAAGGGGAACTGATCTTCGAATCCCGGCCGCGGTAGGTCACGGAGACCCAGCCCGCTTCAAAGCCGTCCTTCGAAAGCGGATCGAGATTCGCGAAATAGGATCTGCCCCGGCTGGACCAGGCGTAAATGCGGATGGGCGACGGCGTCGAACCGTCTTTGATCCAGTGCCAGCCCATCCGCTTGCGGGCCAGGATGGCCGTCAAGATTTCGTCCACGCGCGCGCTGGTGAACGAAACGGTCACGCGGTCGCAGCTGATGTCGTTGGGGGCCCTCAAAGTCGTGCCAAGCATTTGGGAGAGCCGTTCGAGCGCCTTGGAAAGAGAAACGTCGTCGAACCAGAGATCGACCCTCCAAATGGCTTGCCGCAGGACCTTGCGGTATTCGGGATGGAGATTCGGATCCTTCAACTCGGCCCGGCTGGCCACGTCGTTTGGGAAGACCCGGGCCGTCAATGCGCCGAGGGAATTGCGCAAGCGCCGAGCATCGAACACCGGGACGCTGGTTGTTTTCCGAATCCATTCGGTCGGGATCGAGCTTGCCTGAACGCAGATGAATCCGATCATCAGCAAAAACAGAAAACCCGCGGTTCCCCGGCCCGGGCGTCCCACCGACGGCGCCGCGCCGGCGACCAGGCGCTGGATGCGTTGCGCCAACCCTCCGCCAGACACGGCCAGAGAGAACTGAAGCTCGCTGGCGCGTGCTTCCGCCACGCGGGCGAGAGCGTCGGCATAGCAGAGTTCGTCGACGCCGGAAGCCAGCACGAGATCGTCGCAACAACTCTCTCGTTCTTCGCGGATCTTTTTCGAGATCCACCAGACGAGCGGATGAAAGAAGAGGAGGGTCTCGGCCACCGACTGCAAGAGGTTCACCAGGTAATCGTGCCGCCGGACGTGGGCGAGTTCGTGAGCGTCAGAGTTTCGATCTGAGCCGGCGTCAGGCCAGTCATCAACCCAGCCGGAAGCAGAATGACAGGCCTGAGCCAGCCGATCACCAGCGCGACATCCACGGCCGCGGACTCAAACAGCCAGACGCGGCGCCGCACGCGCAGTCTCGCGGCCAGGCGTTCCAGAGCGGCGTGCCACTCACACGCGACAGGCCGGATCAAACGGCTGCGCAAGTGCTGGACAAAGACCCATCCTCCGAGAAGGCGCGCCGATAGCATCAGCACACCACCGAGCCAGCCGCAAACAACCCAGGGCAAAATCGGATCGAGACGCGGGCGCCGCGAGAACGATTTCCTGGGAGGCACGCCCGTTCGCTCGGCATGGAGAGGCGCTGCGGCGGGCTGCGTTTCGGCGACGGGCGTTCGGTTGCTGGCTGTTCTCGAAGAAACCGTTTGATCCGTTTGCACCGTTCTGGTGCTCGAATTCTTGCTCCCGATCTCCTGTCCGCGAATCAGAACGAAAGTCCCAAAGGGGATGACCAGGCAGGCCATCAATGCGACGCACGCGGTCGTGTAACGCAGATTCGCGGAACCGCGCCGCGTCAACCGGAACGCGGCCGCGAGGCCTGCCGCCACGAGCGCGCCTTGCCAGAGGAAGTGCAGCAACGTCAAGCCGGCAGCCAGCGCGACGGGCGAGTTCAAGTTTTGCCAGAAGTTCTGCATCTACTCCTTCCGGTCCTTTTCGGCGCGGCGTCGTTCGATCACCGCCCGAATCTGAGCAAGTTCTTCCGGGGTGGCGCCAGCAGAGCCCAGGGCGCGCATCACCAATTCATTCGCCGATCCGCCAAATACCTTTTCAATGAGTGTTTCCACGATTTGCGTTTGAACGTCTTCGCGGGCGAGGGCGGCCTGGTAAAGGTGGGTTCGCTCGGTCTCGTCGCGCGTCACGTAGCCTTTCTCGAACATGACCTGGAGCAACTTCAGGACGGTGGTGTAGCCCGTCGGACGTTTGGCATCGAGAATCTCCTGCACTTCGCGCACGGTTCGCGGCCCGCGTTCCCACAGAACTTGGAGGATTTCAAGTTCAGCTTCAGTGGGGGTGACGCTTCGGCGGGGAGGCATAGCAAATCCTTGTCAACGTGTTATTTCGTAGCTCAGCCCAAAATGGCGCTCTGAATTTCAGAAACAGCGGATTAACTCCTGCGCACTGGATGTCGCCCACCGGGATCAATTCCCAGTCTGCACCTCGATTGAGGGCAACTCGATTCCACGCGTCAGGAACCTTATCGGAATTCCCGGGATCTACTCAATACGGCTTTGGACGTATGGGGGCCGGGCGCAAATCAGGTTTTGGACAGTCGCGGAGGCGAAGTAAGCTCGACCGGTATCCAAAAGCTGATTTGCGCGCGCGGGCCCGAGATCAGTTGCTTCTGGCGGGTGAATTGGTGGTCCCGACGGTCTTCACTGGCCAAAGTTCCGACTCCGTGCGCGCAGTTCTCAAATAGGCTTCAATCTGGCGGACGGCGCGCGGATTCTGAGCAGCGACGTTCGTTGTTTCGCCAAGATCGCTCTTGAGGTCGTAGAGTTCGAGCGGCTGACCGGACGCGAGGCGAATGCCTTTCCAATCGCCCATGCGCACCGCTTGCTTGAAGCCGCGCTCGTGGAATTCCCAATAGAGAAAAGGATGCCGCCGCTGCCATTTTCCCAGCAACGTCGGCAGCACCGAGCGGCCATCGATGTTTTTCGGCGCCTTGACTCCGGCAATTTCCGCGAGTGTAGGAAGCACGTCCCAGAACGTCCACGTGTAATCGCTGGTCGTCCCTGCTTTCACTTTCCCGGGCCAGCGCACAATCATCGGGACGCGAATGCCTCCTTCATAGAGATCCCGCTTGATGCCGCGCAACGGTCCGGAACTGGTGAAGAATTTCGGCTCGTTGCCGCCTTCCCGGTGCGGACCGTTGTCGCTGGAGAAAAACACGAGAGTATTTTGGTCGAGATTCAAGTCTTTGAGTTTGCTCATGAGCCGTCCGATGTCGGCGTCCATCCGCGAGATCATCGCCGCTTTGTTCTTCTCGGGTTCCGGCCAGGATTCGCCGGCGTACGGCTTGGCGCTGGGCACTTCCATGCCTTGGGCTTTGGCTTCGTTGTTCGCGTGCGGAATCGTGAGGGCAAGATAAAGAAAAAAGGGCTGGCTGCGGTGGCGTTCCACGAACTTCAAGGCTTCATTCGCAATCAGGTCGTGGCTGTAATCGAGACGCTTGACCGCGACGCCGCCGCCTTCGGCGTCTTCGTTGGGCACCTCATTGCGCAAAAAAACCTTCTCTTCGTTGCGCCAGAGATAACTCGGGTAGTAATTGTGCGCGTGCCGCTGATTCAAGTAGCCGAAAAACTCATCGAAGCCCTGGCGAATCGGGCTGCCGGTCGAACTGGCCTCGCCCAGTCCCCATTTGCCAAACAAGCCTGTGCCGTAGCCAGCCGTTTTCAGCAACTCCGCCACGGTGACGTCTTCCGGCCTCAACGGAAACCGGGCATTGCCGCGGATTCGCGTGTGGCCCGTGTGCTGGCCGGTCATGAGGGCCGAACGCGAAGGGGCGCACACCGTGCTGCCGGCGTAACATTGCGTGAACCGCATGCCTTCCGCCGCAAGCCGGTCGATGTGGGGTGTCTTGATTTTCGTTTGGCCGTAACAGCCCAGGTCACCATAGCCCAGATCGTCCGCGAGGATGAAAATGATGTTCGGTTTGCGATCGGTCTGTGCGTCCAGGGTGGCGGCGCTGGGCTTTGCCGTGTGAAACAAGCCCGCAAGGAGACCGAGAATAGCCAGCGAGAAGTTGAAACGGCGCGCGGTGACACGGAAGGAGTCAGCGTCTGAGATGCACATAGGATTTCTGATTCTGTCGAATCGGTCTGATCTCGTCGAACCCATTCAAGAAGAGAATTTGGCGGTCAAAGTCCGCGATTGGACCGGCAAGCCAAGACGCCCTTCCGCATTCGTGTTGCATATCCAACATGAAAACGGATGGATTCGCGGACGCGGAACTTTCGACTTTCGACTGTATTTTTGGAAGCCGCGGCGTAAGTTATCGAATCGATGATGCGCCATTTCTCAACGCTCGCCTTTACCCTCGCAGTCATGACCGCCCGCTTCGCGGAAGCGAAACTGTCCCCTGAGCAAATCGTCACTCTCCCGCCACCCGCCAGTCGCCCAATTGACTTCAGCAAGGACATCAAACCCATCTTTGAAGCGAGCTGCATCAAGTGCCATGGCCGAGGGAAAAGCAAAGGCGATTTCCGGCTCGACACCCGCGAAACGCTCCTAAGCGGCGGCCAATCCGGACCGGCGGTTGTTCCAGCCCGAAGCGTCCAAAGTTACCTGATAGAATTGGTATCCGGCCTCGATCCGGACAACGTGATGCCCCAGAAAGGCTCCAAGCTGACGCGCGAACAGGTCGGCCTATTGCGCGCGTGGATCGATCAAGGGTTGCCCTGGGACGAAGGCGTCAGCTTCGGACGCATTCCTCCGATCAATCTGCATCCTCGCAAACCCGAATTGCCCGTGATTTCAGCGCGAACGGCGCGCACCAAGAATCCAATCGATCTGATCCTGCGCCCGTATTTTGCCGCTCAGAAACTCACGCCGGACAAACCGGTCAGCGATCCGGTCTTCGCCCGTCGCGTTTATCTGGATGTGTTGGGATTGCTACCGCCTCGCCAGGAGCTGGAAGATTTCGTGGCCGACCGCTCGCGCGACAAACGGCAGGGCCTGGTGAAACGGTTGCTGGCCGAGGATCAACGTTACGCCGAGCACTGGCTTTCGTTCTGGAACGATGTTTTACGCAATGATTACAAAGGCACCGGCTACATCGACAATGGCCGAAAGCAAATCACCGGCTGGCTTTACGCGGCGTTGGCGAAGAACATGCCTTACGACCGCTTTGTGGCGGAATTGATCAATCCGACGCCCGAATCGGAGGGCTTCGTGAACGGCATCGTCTGGCGCGGCGCCATCAACGCCAGTCAAACTCCCCAGATGCAAGCGGCGCAGAACATTTCCCAGGTGTTCATGGGCGTGAATTTGAAGTGTGCTTCCTGCCACGACAGCTTCATCAACGACTGGGCTCTCGCGGACGCGTACGGCCTGGCCAGCATTTACGCCACGAACGAACTCGAAATGGTGCAGTGCGACAAACCCACGGGGAAAAAGGCAGCCATGAAGTTTCTTTATCCGGAACTGGGCGCCATCGATACGCAAGCACCCAAATCCGAACGCATCAAACGCCTCGCGGAGATCATCACTCAAAAGCAAAACGGGCGGCTCTCGCGCACCATCGTCAATCGGCTCTGGGCTAAATTCATGGGCCGCGGGCTGGTCGAGCCCGTCGATGACATGGAAACTCCGGCCTGGCATCCGGACTTGCTCGATTGGCTCGCGGAAGATTTGGTCGAGAACGGATACGATTTGAAGAAGACCATGGAGCGCATCCTGACTTCGGAAGCGTATCAAATGCCCGCCGTCCCGGTGGCGGAGCAAACGGCCAAGGGCTTCGCTTTTCGCGGGCCCTTTATCCGCCGCATGTCGGCTGAGCAATATACCGATGCCCTGGCTTCGGTCACGGGCCACTGGTTCACGCTGCCCGCAGCGCGGTCGGACTTCGCGGCTCGCCAACCGAATGGTCAAGACGCCGCCGGGCTCCGCTCTCGCGTTACCTCTCCCTTGAGGGAGAGGGACAGGGTGAGGGTGAAGGCCTTTGACAAAGCAACATCGTTGGAAACCGCCAGCGATTCTCCCTCATCCCGCCCCTCTCCCGCTGGGAGAGGGAGAATCGCCACTGGAAACAGCGAGGAACTAGCTGGGATGAGCGAAACGACATTGACTCCCCAATGGATTTGGAAGGACGCGGGCGCGGCGGAGAAAACCGAACCGCGCACCGTGTATTTTCGGAAAGTGATCGAGTTGTCCGAAAAGCCAACGGCGGCCGCGATCGTCGTTGCTTGCGACAACAGCTTTCGGCTCTACATCAATGGAAAGGAGGCCGGTTCCGGAAGGGATCACACCAAACCCAACCTGATCGATATTCGTTCACACCTGGAGAAAGGGCGCAATGTGATCGCGATCGCAGCGACGAACGACAAATCGGCGCCCAACGACAAGGACGCAGAGCAATCGAACCCGGCCGGCCTGTTGGTTTCTGCGTATGTCCGCTCGGAACGCACGGTGGGCGAAATTCCCGTGCAAAACGTCATGGATTTTGCGAGCGACGCTTCCTGGGTTTGGTCCACGGAACGCGATGACGCCTGGCAAAAAGGAGATTTCGCGGACGAAGGATGGCTGCCCGCTGCCGAATTGGGCGAACCGGACATAGCGCCTTGGAGACTCGGAAAGACATTCTCCGAACTGGTCTCCGCCGCCAAACTTTACGGGCATGCGCGTGCCGCACTGGTCAACGCGGACCCATTGATGGTCGCGCTGGGCCGGCCAAACCGCGAGCAAGTCATCACGACTCGTTCGTCCGTAGCCACGACGCTGCAAACGTTGGAATTGACCAACGGCCCTACCCTGGCCGAACGGCTCAAGCAAGGCGCCGAAAAGCTCCTCCACGAAGGCTGGCGCAGCGCCAATGAGCTTGTCGTCCGAGTTTACGAGCGAGCCCTCTCACGAAAACCGTCGCCGGAGGAACTTCGCATGGCGCGAGACCTCGTGGGTTCGCCCGCGCGCAAAGAAGGCGTCGAAGATTTGCTGTGGGCGATGACGATGCTCCCGGAATTTCAACTGATCTATTAGCACTGACTATGAAAACTCCTCAGACCTGGAACCGCCGCGAGTTTCTGCGAACTGCTGGCGCCGCGACACTCTCAGCGCTCGCCGCCGGCTATCCCAAACAACTTTTCGCCGGCCAAAACGAGCCGCTCGAAAAAATCACTCCGACGGCCGACACGCTCATTGTGCTCTGGATGGGCGGGGGCATGGCGCACACTGAGACGTTCGATCCGAAGCTCTACACGCCTTACGAAAAAGGCCTTTCGCCCGATCGGGTCTTGAGCACGTTCCCCGCAATCGACACGGCCGTGGACCACATTAAGATCACCGAAGGGCTGGAGAACATGGCCCGGGTCATGGATCGCGGAGCTCTCATCCGCACCTACACGGCGGGCGATCTCGGTTTCATTCTGCATTCGCGACATCAGTACCAATGGCACACCGGCTACGCCCCGCCGCAAACCGTCGCCGCCCCACACATCGGCGCGATCGTGGCCCGGACGCTGGGACCGCTAAATCCCGCCGTGCCCGCATTCATCAATATTGGGCAACGCTTTGACGTCGGCGAAGGCGAAGAATTGAAAGCGTTCAGCACGGCCGGCTTTCTCGGGAGCGAATACGGTCCGTTCAACATTCCCTTCCCGGAGCAAGCGGCCGATGCCGTGCGCCCGCCCGCCGGGATGACGCCTAGCCGATTTGAGGATCGGAACAAATTCTACAAGAAGCTCCTTGCCGCCAGCCCCGTGGGCCAATTCGGAAGCGATTATCAGAAGGAATCCCTGCTTCGATCGCTGGACAATTCTCATCGGCTGCTCAGTTCGCCCGCGGCCAAAGCGTTTGATTTGACCCTGGAGCCGCTGGAGAACATCCGCAAATACGTGCCGGATCACGAGCCGGGCAAACGTTACGACGCGGACAAGAACCGCTCCGGCAGTTATGAATCCTCCACCATTGGGCGGTTTGGGCTCGGCTGCTTGCTCGCGCGGCGCCTGGCCGAAGTGGGCGCGCGCTTCATTGAAATCACGACCGAATACATCCCGTTCCTGAACTGGGACACGCACGAGCACGGCCACACCAAGCTGGTCAACATGAAGAAAACCATCGACGCGCCGCTCGCGCAGCTCGTGCTCGACCTCGAAGCGCGCGGCCTGCTCAATCGCACGCTGATCGTGCTGGCGAGCGAGTTCAGCCGCGACATGCTGGTTGAGGGCAAACCGGACAAGAAGGTCAAAGATCAGGTGGAAGTTCCTGAAGTGATCAACGATTTGAAACACTACGGCATGCACCGGCATTTCACGGATGCCGGCTGCGTGCTGCTGTTCGGCGGCGGGATCAAGAAAGGCCATTTGCACGGTGTCACCGCGGATGAGCGGCCCTGCAGAACGCTCAAAGACCGCGTGGTCATCGAAGACCTGCACGCGACGATGTTCCGGGCGCTGGGCATCTCGCCGAAGCTGGCTTACGAAATCGAGAAACGCCCCTTCTACGTGACGCGCGACGGCCTGGGCAAACCGATCCTGGAGTTGTTTGGTTAGACCGTAGGATCAAATCGGTCTCATCTATCGAGAAGCGTTGCGACACGGCAAAGTGGTTTACCAGGCTCGACTCGATGAATGAACCCTGACGCGGAGGCGGGACGCGTGTTGGATTGGGCACGAAAGCAAATAGCCGACGGTTAGACGGGCAGTGTATCGTCGGCCAGGCAAAGCGTTAGATGAAAGATCGTCTTCAAGTTGTGGAAGGCGACATCACCCGCCAACAGGTCGATGCCATCGTGAATGCGGCGAATACGAGCCTGCTTGGTGGTGGCGGCGTGGACGGCGCGATTCACCGCGCAGCCGGCCCCGAACTCCTTGCAGAATGTCGCGAGTTGAACGGTTGTCCCACCGGCCAGGCCCAAATTACCAAAGGCTACAAGCTGCCCGCGAAATGGGTGATCCACACCGTCGGCCCCGTGTGGCGCAACGGACGGCACCGCGAAGATGATTTGCTGGCGAGTTGTTATCGCAGTTGCTTCGCCTTGGCCGAGCAGCACGGCATCAAGACCATCGCGTTTCCTTCGATCAGCACGGGCGCGTATGGCTTTCCCATGGACCGCGCCGCGCGCCTTGCCCTGACCGAGATCAAGAAATTTTTCGCCCGCAATACGTCGGTTGAGAAAGTCATCCTCGTCTGCTTCGGCCAGAGCGCCTACAAAACGCATCTGGCGGCCTTGAAACAAATCATCGGTTAACAGGGTGTTTGCTGGCAACCGAGCTTCCCCTCTTAACACAGAGGCAACGGAGCAAACGGAGGAATGAAGTCCGCCCACGTCGCTGAGCGCCTTTCTAAGCATGGGTGGAACGGGCTACCAGCCCGTTTCAGGTGGCAACCTGCCACCCGAATGACCTTCAAGCGAGCAGTTCGCCTCAACAAACTATTGGCCGGCTCCAAATTCAGACCTCACAAAAACAGAAGAATCAGGACAGGGACAGGACAGGGACTGTAATCGATTCAATTCCCGACTTCTCCGTTCTCTCCGTTGCCTCCTGTTCAGAAAACAGAAGGAAACGGAGCAAACGGAGAGGGCAAAGAAAGGAATTCAGTTTCCACATCTGGACTTAACCAACATCGCCCTTTCGTGAGTTCTGAAATTGATGCCGGCAGTGACCAGCGGTCACCGATGATCTTGTACGGAAAGATTATGGAGTGCTGGCGTGCCATCGGGAGTCGCCGTCAGCAGTTTCCAGGATGGCGTCCATGTGTCCTCGGCCGTTGGAACTTCCATGGCGAAGGGGTACTCCTTGATGCCCTGCGCTCTGGCCGCAGCATAGACTTCTTGAAGGAGTCACTCACCGCAATCAATTTGCCGCGATAAACGGCAATGACTTTGTGTGGATACTTCGAAGACATCTCGTCCAGGTGCTTCGCCACCCATCGGTCATAGGCCATCAAAACCTTCGGGTCCATCATCTTCACCCTGGACTTTGCTTTCCGTTTCATGCGGCCACTCTGCCGCAATCCGGCGCGGCATTCAATGCTCGCCTTCGGTTGTCACGTCTTTCAGGAACGACCCTGAGCAGCAGGTGAATTTCATTGCCCCTTTCCTCTCGTGGGTCCTACTTTGACCCGTCGTCACCAATGGATTTTCGACGCACCAATCCCACAAGGCAATGAAGTCAGCCTCCGCAGTCGCGCCACAAGTTGACGGTCCCTCTGAACCAACCTTCAATCACGAGGGATATGGCAAAGGAATCACCGCCAGCGCGTCCGCCTCAAACGCAAGCGTGGTTGCGGACGATCTACGACCGCCCCTCCGAGTTCTTGGGGCAAACCGTTGTTATACTCGACGACGAGAAGATATTATTGACTGCGCCCACGTTCCGCGCCGCCCGCGAGGGAGTGGCCAAGCTCGGCTTGCCCGCGGGAGCGAATGTTACTTACTTCCATGTGCCGCACTCTTTACCGGGGGTCTGCATCCTGTAATGATCCTTGGACGCAAGGATGTTTTCGACGCCTTCTTTGTCGAGTTTCGGCTATCCCAAAAACGGGTGATTTTCACCCCTGCTCCTTCAGAACAACCTCTCGTGTTGGCGAAAACCTGAGTAGAGCATTCACCTCCGAGTCTTCAAAGGCCAATCAGAGGTTGAGGGAGAGTCCGCCTCAATTTTAGTGAGGTGATTTGCGTTCCGTGAAACTCTCGCCCAATCTGGCGTTGCGCAAGGCGCCCAATTGGTTTCAATGATGAAGGTGAACAGAGGGCGGTTGGAAGCCTGGAACTTCACGAGCCTCCTGCGGTGGCGGATTTCACGGCGCTGGCATGAAACTTCAGATTACTCTACTGTTTTGCGTAATGAACGTTCTCCGCGCCGTTGACGCGAGTTCCCAGAATTTGATCACAAACGGCGATTTTGAGGCGGGCAATGTGGGGTTCAGTTCGTCGTATGTGTACAAAAGGACAGAGATAGATCAGCGCACTTACGACATTGTTTGCGATCCGCACGACAGCCACTCTGGCGGAGCTTCCTTTCGCGACCACACCACGGGATCTGGTTTGATGCTTGTGGCGAACGGCAGTCCAAACGCTGCGGATGTGGTTTGGGGGCAAGGTGTGGCCGTCATGACAAACCGCTTGTACCGGTTCTCTGTGTGGGGAGCCACGTGGGGCCACAATCAGAACCAGGACTTCGATCCAAATCCGCCGGCAATACTCGTCTTCATAAACGGAGAACAGCAGAGTGAAGCGTTTCAATTGATGGCAAAGAATGGCCAATGGCAGAATCTTACAGTGACGTGGAACTCCCGAACTTCGGGGCACGCCCTCATCGAGATTCGATTAGCAACTACGGCACTCTCCGGAAACGACTTGGCACTGGACGACCTTTCACTTACGGCCAACCCAGCGCCCGAATGCGTTTCGACTTCCGGCCTGGTCAGTTGGTGGCGGGGCGAAGGCGACGCGCGAGATTCGTTTGGAAGCAACCACGGTTCACTGCAAGGCAACGTCACATTCGCGCCGGGAAAGGTGGGGCAAGCCTTTTCCTTCAACGGCAGCAGCAGTTTCGTCGAGGTTCCGAATTTGCCGAGCCTGAATTTCGGCGTCGCGAAAACCATGACGGTCGAGCTTTGGGCCTATCGCAGGGGTTCCGCCGGCACCATGCACTTTCTCGGCAAGCGCGTGGACTGCGGACAAACCCATTACCAAATGGTCTTTGACCCGGTGCGCGGGCTGCACTTCGGGGTCAAGGAAGCGCACGTCGGGACTGGCATCCAGATGCCGCTCCATACCTGGACGCATCTGGCAGCGACGGTGAACGGCTCGACGCTGAAGTTCTATCTCAACGGCGAATGGAAAGGCAGGAGCAACGCCGGCCTTGGCAGCGAGAACGCAGCGCCGTTGCGGATTGGCCGGTCCGGCACGTGCGAGTATTTCCAGGGATTGATCGACGAAATCGCGATCTACAATCGCACGCTATCCGATGCGGAAATCCGAGCCCTTTACGAAAGCGGCTTATTGGGATTGGCCCGCTCCACGACGCCGCTCATCAGTGCTCAGCCAGCGAACCAAACTGTGGAGGTTGGAAAAGCGGTGTCGTTGTCCGTGACTGCCACGGGCAGTTCGCCATTGTCCTACCAATGGTATTTCCAAGGCACGAACGCAATCCCAGCCGCCACAAATCAGAATTTGACTCTGGCCAATGTTCGCGCGACCCAGGCGGGTCGTTATTGGGTTGAAGTCAAAAACTGCACCGGGGCGGTCAAAAGCCAGGAAGCGGAGTTGCGCGTGAACCGAGTCAACCTGCCACCCTCGGTCGCGGTCACGAATCCTTCCCACCGCGCGATCTTTGCTCCGGGCGTTGAGATCATCATCAGCGCCGCGGCCAGCGATCCGGATGGCACAGTCGATCAAGTGCTGTTCTACGCCGGGAGCACGCTGCTGGGTGCGAGCGCGAGCCGACCTTTCAGCATTTCCTGGCGCGACGTGCCGGTGGGCGACTACGTGCTGACGGCGAAGGCCATCGACAACGACGGAGCGTCCAGCCTTTCCGTGCCGGTCAAAATCGCGGTGAGCGAAGATGCATGTGTCGCGTCGCCTGTGGTTCTGATTCAAGCGGCCGCCGACCCCGAGATCGAGACCGTGCAGGATTATCTGTTCGAGATGGGATTGAGCGCGCAAGTGTTCGGTCTGGCGGAACTGAACCTGGACGCATTGAAAACTTATCCGCTGGTTCTGTGGATCGACATCGGAGGAACGCAATCGCGTGTGACGGAACGGGAGGTGGACTTGTTGGATGAGCTCTACCGAAGCGGGCGCCCGATTTATTTCATGGGCGAGCGGCTGGCCGAACCTTTGACGCGCTTGCCGGATTCGCACCGCGTCCGCTGGCAGAATTTGACTCATCTGGCCGCGCCGAAGGGGCAGCAAGCCGGAGGAACGGTCCTGATCGAAGGCGCGGGGCAGACCGATCCCATTCACCTGGGCCGCTTCGGGACACTGGAAGATTTCGCTGTCACGAATCAGGTAGAGGCCGCGGCCTGGGCCGCGGATGACAGCGGATTATTGGGGCGAGTGGGCGACACGGCGCTGTTCGTCACCAATCCATCGTGGGAGAAGCTCGATGAAAAGGAAGTCCGGACCTTCACCCAAAACATCCGGCTGACCGGCGGAGGCGCGGCGTCCGTTCAGGAACGGAAGGAGATTTTTCAAAATGCGGTGTGGTGGTTGTTGCGTTGTCTGCGCGCGGGCAATTTGAATTTGAAGTTTGAAGAACTCACGGCCACACCCGATCCGGCGAAGGTCGGCGCGGAATTGACTTACACAATCAAAATCGGGCATTCGGGCGGCACGCAAGCCACCGGCGTGATCGTGACGAACCTTCTGCCGCGTGGAGTGGAATTCGTGAGCGCGGAAACGACGCAAGGAAGCTGGCGGCACGAATCGGGCCTGGTGACCTTTCGCTTGGGGCGGATGACCAGCGCCTCGACGAACCTGATCAAGATCACTGTTAAACCGCACCGGAGCGGCGTGCTGACGAATTATGTCGGCCTCGTGTTGAACGAAGCGGATGGGAAGGAGGACAATGTCGGGAGCATCGTTACGACAGTCGAAGGCGGGCCGAGGCTGAGGGTCACGCGCCCGGGGAACGGCCAGTATGAACTGCGATTCGAGGGCGAAGCCGGACGGAGCTTTCGGATTCAGGCATCCAACGATCTGTTCAACTGGCGCGACGTCACGAATGTCACCGGTGGGACCTGGAGCATGCCCCTGATCGGTTCATCGGGCCAGGTGTCCACGCCTGCTTTCTATCGAGCAGTGTCCCCTTAGCCAACTGTTCAAGAAGAAATGGGGAGCACACGCGCCCTCGCGTGTCCCGACTGGCGCCCTCGCCAGTCGGAGCGTCGTAGAAACCCATCCACCAAACGGTGACCGCTCCGTGCGAAGCGCGTGGTTGGCGAGGGCGCCAACCACTGCACGCGGGGCGCGTGCGCTCCCCAATTCGATTGGACGCGAAGGAAGGCAAAGATTACGAATCTTTTGCGGCTCAAGTGTTCGGTTGATTTCGAGGGAGCCCGAACAAATCGGTGATCGTGATCTCAAATTGAGGCAGCAATTCTTCTCGAAGCAGTTCCCGGCTGGCCAGAATTCCTTTCAGCATCAAGCCGTATTGGCTGGCGTGATACACCTCCACGTTGTCGTAGCGCGGATCGATCATCCAGAGGCGCGTCAGGTTGATCTCCTCGTAAACCTGCTTTTTCATGACAGTGTCGATCCGGTGATCCGACGTGTTCACGATTTCCGCCGCCAGCCACAACTTGCCGGTCGCCACGGTGATCAAAGCAAGGTCGGGGCGAACCAGTGTTCCGGCGTCGAGCTGGACGACCGAGCGCGGGGAAAGCAGGCGCGTGGTGTTGACCCGCTCGACGCTCTGGCTAACCCGCGTGTGCAGACGGTCGCAGATCGCCTCGTGCCGCGCGTCCGGCGGGCGCCGCAGGACCCGTTCGCCCTTTACAATCTCTTCAAAGGAATCGGCCATGAATTTCCTGCGACTGTTGTGTTCAACCGCCAATGGGCCCAGCGCGGTTACTCACTACTCAACCCGGCGGTTTCAATTGGCCAGGACGTTACGGAGGAATCGGCCCGTGTGCGAGCGCGGAATTCGAGCGATCTGTTCGGGCGTGCCTTGCGCCACAACCTGTCCGCCGGCCGCGCCGCCTTCCGGTCCCAGGTCGATGACCCAATCCGCTTCGGCAATCAAATCGAGGTTGTGCTCGATCACCAGCACCGAATGGCCCGCGTCCACCAGCCGCTGCAACACCTCCACCAACCGACTCACGTCGGCCATGTGCAGCCCGATGGTGGGCTCCTCCAGAACGAAGAAACTGCTCCGCAACTCGCCGCGCCGCCGTTCCGCTGAACTACTGAAGCCGCTGAGCAGATGCGTCACAAGCTTCAGTCGTTGCGCCTCGCCGCCGCTCAGAGTCGGACTGATCTGGCCGAGCCGCAAATAATCCAGGCCGGTATCCCGCAACGCTTCCAGCGGTCGGCGGATTTTCTGAATCGCGCTGAAAAAGTCGATCGCTTCCGCCACGCTCAGATCGAGGATTTGGGCAATGGTTTTCCCGCGATACTGGATGACGAGCGTTTCGCCGTTGTAGCGCGAGCCGTTGCAGGTCTCGCAGCGGACGTAGGCCGAAGGCATGAAACTCATTTCCAACTTGATTGTTCCCGCGCCTTCGCAGGCCGGACACCGGCCTTGCGCGCTGTTGAAGGAAAACCGGCTTGGTGAATAACCGCGCAACCGCGCTTCCGGCGTTTCGGAAAACAAACGGCGAATGTCGTCGAAGAACCCGACGTAGGTTGCGGGGATGGACCTCGGCGTTCGGCCAATCGGGGACTGATCGACCTCGTAAACCGCCTTGATCGATTCGTGGCCCTTCAGGCCGCAGAAGGCATCTTGTTCGCGCGTGGACTTGTCTTTGGCCAGCGCTGACTGGAGCGCGGGCACGAGACATTCGCGAACGAGCGTGCTTTTTCCGGAACCGCTCACGCCGGCGACGGCCACGAGCCGGTTCAACGGGATGGCGACGCTTAAGGTCTTCAAGTTGTTCTTGCGCGCGCCGTTCAAGATCAGGCAAGTCGCAGAGCCGGTGGGCGCTTGTTTATCCGAGAACGTTGAACGTCGAACATCCAACTCCGAACCTCGAACCGGAGATGGAACGTTCGACGTTCGAGGTTCGATATTCGATGTTCGATGTTCTCTTTTTGGCGAGTCGCTGGCTGCCGGCACAGTAACAGGCCGCCGCTCGCCGCGCGAAGGAAACTTCCGGCGCAGGCGCAGCCATCGGCCGGTGACGGAATCGCCGTGGCGCATCAATTCACGGAGCGTGCCGCCGGCCACGAGTTTTCCGCCGTGAATGCCGGCACCGGGGCCGAGGTCGATAATGTAATCCGCGTGGCGCATGGTCTGTTCGTCATGCTCGACCACGACCAACGAATTGCCGCGCCGTTTCAGGGTCGCGAGCGCCGCCAGCAGTTGCTCGTTATCGCGAGCGTGCAAACCGATAGTTGGCTCGTCCAACACATACAGCACGCCGCTCAAATTCGAGCCGAGTTGCGCCGCCAGGCGAATGCGCTGCGCCTCTCCGCCGGACAGCGTCGTGGCGGATCGCCCCAGTTGCAGATAGCCCAGGCCGACTTCGGAGAGGAATTTCAGGCGCTTGGTGATTTCAGGGAGAATGTCCTGAGCAATCTCGGCCTCGCGCCCGCGCGGCTTAAGAGGGGCGAAGAAACGCAACGCCAGTTCGATCGGCGCCTCGCAAACCGTCACGATGGTCGGCGCGGCATTTCGTCCTGTCCCGCCGAAAACGGAGCCTTTCGCTGCGCTGGTGACCGCAAGCCGGACAGATCGGGCGATGGGATTCAAGCGGCTGCCCAGGCAGTCGGGACACGTTTCTCGCTTGCCTTCTTGCCACTCGAACCACGATTCCTCAATCGCGTCCGCGCGCGCACCGCGATCGACCTCCGGAAGATGAAACAGCTCGCCAAAGCCGCGGCATTTTGGGCACCAGCCTTGAGAGGAATTGTAGCTGAAGTTTTTCGGATCGAGCGGCTGGAACGATTGGCCGCAACTCGGACACGCCCGTTCTGTGGAATGCACCGCGACCTTCCCGTCGTTGCCCAGAGCGAGCAGCGTCCCGTGTCCCAATTCCAGCGCCTCATCGATCAATTGCTGCGGAGACTTCGCGGCCTTCCGGGCGGGCGCGGCTTTCCGGTCGAGCACGCCGACGACAATTTCCACATCATGCTCGCGGAACCGGTCGAGGCGGAACGGCTCGGAGGTTCGGTAAATTTTCCCGTCGGCGCGGATTTCCGAGTAGCCGTGGCTCGCCGCCCATTGCGCGACTTCGGTGTGAAAGCCTTTTCGGTTTTTGACCACCGAGGCGAGCAGGAGCAAATCACCCCGCCGTTTCAATTCCTCCTGGAGTCGGCGGCCCAGTTGATCGCGCGTCTGCGACTCAACCGCGATCTGGCATTCCGGGCAGAATTGGGCGCCGAGCCGGGCGAAGAGCAAGCGGAGGAAATGATACACTTCCGTGACCGTGGCCACGGTGCTTTTACCGCCGCCGCGCGAAGTGCGTTGCTCAATGCTGACCGTCGGTGGAATGCCAGTGATCAAGTCCACGTCCGGCCGCGCCAATTGCTCCACAAACTGGCGCGCGTAGGCGTTCATGCAGTCGAGAAAGCGCCGCTGGCCCTCGGCAAACAGCAGGTCGAAGGCGAGCGTGCTTTTCCCGGAACCGCTCACGCCGGTGACCACGACAAACTGGTTGCGGGGGATCGAAAGCGAGAGGTTCTGCAGATTGTGCTCGCGCGCCCCGGAAATAGAAATCATCGGGCTATCTTTTGCGCAAATACGCAATCAAAGCGCCCAACCCGTCGATGACGAGCGCCGCTTTGAGCACTCGAACCAAGCATGCGAACCAGGCAATTCCGATTCCCAACGCGGCCCACTGGACCCACCAATGCCCGGGCGAAGTGATCAAGTGGACGACGAACAAGAACACCAGGATGAGCGGCCCGACAACCAAAAACTTTGCCGCCCGAAGGGTTTTGAAGAGAGAGGTGATCATTTAGAGGGAGGTGAGTTAGAATTGTTCAATCAAGGCGCGAAGTGTATCGCGGGGGCCGCGACTGGCAATAGTCGTTCGGCAGGGCGTGGCTTCGGGTTTCACTTGTTGCGTGTGCTTCGATCAAAAGAGTATGAGGTTCCCTGGCTCTGGAAATTACAACGCACCGGGCTGTTTATAGAATCTTGCTGGTCAGTTCAGCTTGCTTTTGCGGCGGGCGATCAAATATTGCCCCCACCTTGAATTCGCACCAATTCGTGAAATTCGTGTCAGACGCCATCATTAATCGATGCTAATCGCATTCAACAAGCCCTTCGGAGTGCTCTCGCAGTTCACGCGCGGCCCGGCGGCGCGGCCGACGCTGAAGGACTTTGAGTTTCCTCCGCGTGTGTATCCTTTGGGACGTTTGGATTCGGACTCGGAAGGCTTGTTATTGCTCAGCGACGAAGGGCATTTGAACGCGAGGCTCTTGCATCCCCGGCGTGGCCACACGCGCCGCTATTGGGCGCAAGTCGAAAGGATTCCGACTCCCCAAGCGCTGAAGACCCTGGCCACCGGGCCGAGAATCCAAGGCCGTCAAACTTTGCCGTGCCGCGCCTGGATTCTCGAACCGCAGCCGGAGGTTCCGCCGCGAAAGCCGCCGATTCGCTTTCGGAAAAGTGTCCCGACTTGCTGGGTCGGCCTTGAACTCGTTGAGGGAAAGAACCGCCAGGTCCGACGCATGACCGCGGCAATCGGCCATCCGACGCTTCGGCTCATCCGCGTCCGGATCGGGCAATATGAATTGGGAGAGCTGCCCTCAGGAACCTGGAGAGTCCTCAACGCGAAGGAAAGAACTCTTGTGTTCGGCCAGACCCAATGAAGAAAGGGATGCCGCCACTCCGGCGACACCACCATCATCATGAAACGGTGGAAATGACGGCGACGAAACCCGGGTAAACCGGCGGCAACAGAGCAAACGGAGGTTTGGCCGCAACACTTCTCGCAAAACTCCCACTCGGTTGCCTCTGTTTGCTCCTGTTCGATAACCACTGTTCGCAAGCTGCGATCATCTTCTTCACCCATTTTACCCCATTCAACGATTTAACCCTTTGACGTTGCAACGTTCTCCGTTAAACGATCCGCGGATTAATCTCCCCGACTTCCCACAACATTCTCCCTTCCATGCCTCCCGCTAGGACAAGCGTTTGGCCGGTGATGTGTCGCGCCAGTTTGTCGGACGACAGGAAAACTACGGCATGGGCGATGTCGTCGGGACGCGCCAATTGCGGGAGCGCCATCGTCGCCGCCACTTTGCGCACCACGGCGGCATCCCCAAGCTTCTGCGCCGTCCGTGGCACGACCGTCCAACCTGGACAAACGCAATTGATTCGGCTTACGCAATACCTCGAGGTATGAGGGGCGAGCCGCGCCATTTCGTTTTTCAGCGACCGCGTCAGTCCGAAGGCCATCGCGGACTTTGCGGCCGCATAATCCGCATGCCCCCCCTCGCCGAATACGGCCGCCGTGGAGGAGATGAGCACGACGTTGGCACGCTGTTGTTTCGCGACCACTCGGAGAAACTCGCGAACACTCAAGAAAGTGGAGGTCAGCACGCCGTCGAGCGTCTTGCGCCATTGCTGAAGCGTCATGCGATGCAATGGCACGTCGCGCGTCTCCCAAGAACCGGCGTTCGCCACCAGAGTATCGACACGCCCGAAGCGTTTCACCGCCTTTGCGAACAGCCCCTTCGCTTCCGCCTCTCGGGTCAAGTCGGCCCGCACGACAAGCGATTCCACTGAACGCAATTCGTTTTGCAGCAGCCGGGCGCTCGCCAGGTTCGACCGCGCATGAAGCACCAGTTTCGCTCCTTCTTCGGCAAATTTTTGCGCGATGGCGGAACCGATCCCGCCCGAAGCGCCGGTGATCAAAACGACTTTGCCTTCCAGATCAGTTTTCACAAGCAACGCTATTTGTCGATCCGCGCTGATCCGTGTTGCGGCACGGTCAAAAGGAAGGTCATCAAGTCGCGCTGCTCCGCGTCATCCATCGCCTCCCAGAGCCCTTCCGGCATGAGAGATAGTGCCGAAGGCTTCACGGATTTCACTTTCGCGCGTGATATCTCCCGCGGTTGACCGGTCGCATCGGTGGCCGTGAGCACACCGTCCGTTTCGCGTTGAACGATGGCGGTGATCGCCTCGCCGTCCGTCAATTCGATGAGGCTGGCAACGTGGTCCGGGTTGATTGCGGCGTTGGGAAACTGGATATCCTTGCGGACGATCGAGTAGTCGCGGTGCACGAGGTTCGAGAGGTCCGGCCCCACGCGCGAACCTTCGTCTCGCACGGCGTGGCATTTCGCACACGCCAGTTTCTCGCTGAAAAACAGCCGGCGGCCATGCAGCCAGTTGCCGCCGGCAATTTCGGGAATCTGTCTCTCGGCGGGCGCGGTCGGGCTGTCGCTTTCGGGCTGCGCGAAAGGCACGAGAAATCGCCGCAGGGGAAACGCCCGCGGCCTCGGATCATCGGCCGTGGACCACCAGGCCGTGAACTGAAGCGGCGCCGCCTCGGTCGCAACGCGCAGTTCGAACGGCTGCCAGACTCTTCCAGGAGCGCGAACCGTGACGCGGGCGCGATGCTTTTGACCGCCGACCCCGGCCGAGCTTGCGTCTTGCCCGCCGAGCCTTCCGTCAAAGGGACGGTAAGATTCAAGCGTGATCTCCACGGTTTCGGGCGGCCTCTCCCAGTCGATGCCCGAACCGGGCTGGACGGCGGGCTGCAGCATTTGGAACAAGTCCAGTTGGCCACGCAGCGTCAATGTGCCGGAAAAGTCCGGAATCGAATTAGCCTGCGGCGCCGGTGCCGTGAAGGCGCGCGACACATCAAGGTCGAGGTGTGGCAGCCAGAATGTCTTTGTGTCTTTGCCGTCCCTGGACTGCCATCGGGCCTCCACTCCACAAAGATCCGTGAGCAGATCAATCTCACTGTGAGCGCGCCTTTGACCGCGCGAGTCCGGAGCCGGGATGGTCACGGCGTAATTGACCGCCGCGGTTCGAGGCCGGGTGACCAGTATCAGCGTGCGCCGATCTGGACTGAGCTGAGTGGCTCAATACTTCATGCGCGGAGCGCGGCGCGGCGAGCTGGTCGTACACAACCTGGTAGCCCGGACGAATCGTCTCGAATCGGTCTCCGGCGGCGACGTATCTCCCGGACTCGATCCGCGCTCTGCGGGCGAAATCCTTCAGCGTGGCCGGATCGAGCGGGCGGTCGAAAGCGATTTTCAATTCCGTCGGACTTTCATTCCAGGCGATCACTGGTTGCGGCGCCTGACGATCCTCGTAACGAAGGCGCCAGAGCTTGCCTTTGCCACTCGGCCCCGAACCCCAGTCCGGCTGGCCGCCGTGCGTGGCCACGATAAGATCGCCGCGTGGAGATACGCAGACATCGACCGTCAACGCTTGCAGAGTGGCGAGCAATTGCGTCTGCGCCACCTAGCCTGCCGCGGTCTTCGCGAGTTTCGTGCGCCAGAGTTTGCCGCGGGAATAGCCGGCCACGATCGCGTCTCCGTGCCAATGCGCCGGGCCGAACGCTGTCTCTCCCCGTGCCTTCACAGACTCAGGGCCAGGAACCGGCTCATTGAAACATAGTGCACACGTGGACTGATGCTGCGGCGTGTAATCGAACACGCTCGGTTCATCGATCACGTCCGGCAAATGCCGCGGATGCCGCGGTGGGAAACCGTAGTGGCGGCCCGGCTGAATGTGGAGCAACTCGTCGAGGGGATTTCCATTTTGCAGCCAGGTCGCTCCTTCCTGATCCGTGCAAAACAAATCGCCGGCGCGATTGAACGCCAGACCCACGGCGAAACGGATTCCGCTGCACACCATCTCACGCTTGGAGAAGTCCGGACTGACGCGCTGGATCGTGCCGCGTTCCATCGACGTGCGGTATCGCGGCAGGCCGGTCGTTTTGTCGGTCAGATACGGTTCGACGAAACTCGCCGCGCCCAGGCTGAAGTAAATGCTGCCATCCGGCCCCAACGCCACGCCCAGCGCATCGACGCCTTGCTGCTCGCTCCGTTCCGTCCGAGTCGCCACGGTGATTTCCTCGTCCGCTCTGTCGTCCCCATTGTTGTCCAGAATGAGGGCGAGCTTGTCTTTGGCGGCAACAAAGAGACCTTGTCCGCGAGGATAACCGGGCGGCGTGAGGGCCGCGCCAATCCGCGCGCGCAAGGTTTGCTTGTCCCAGAACGGACGTGCGGTCTCTTCCAAACCATCTCCGTCCGCGTCGTAGAGGAGCCAGATGCGCCCGTCGTAACCGACTGCGACGAGTTGGCCGTCGGGCCGGCAGCGCACGTTGTTGACGTTGTTGAGATCGACCGGCAATTCGCGGGCGCTAAATCCGGAAAAGTGAACCTGCGCGGGTAGTGGATTCGTCACCGTCACCAAAGGCACTGCGCCTTCCCGCACGGGCACGCCGCGGATTCCGCGAAGGAGCGCGCCGTATTTGTCACCGAGATACTCTTCAACAATCATTCGCTCTGCGTCCGGTAGCGCCCGGTCGAAAAGCAGGACTTCCGTCAATTCGCCGCGGAAGAAACCCTGCGCGTGCGGGCGGTCCGGCGTGTTCGAGTAACGGCGCGCGCCCAGGGTGAATTCATCGCAACGCAGAACCGAGCCGTCGGCGCGGTCGCGTGAGCCGTGAGCCTGGCCATTCAGAAAAAACCTCACTCCACCAGGGCCGCGGCCTGCGACGAGGGTGAAGAAGTGCCAGGTTCCCCAGGGGTCGGATTGCAGATTGCGGATTGCGGATTGCGGAGTCTCGGAGGGAGGTTTCTGATCGGCGGGCGCTGCCCACAGGTTTCTTTCCCCGGAAAATCCGGCGCCTTCGGCATTGACGCGAGTGAGCGTCGGGGAAACCGCGCTTCCCAGGTCAAGGTTGACGCCCGAAGTGTAATCGTTCTGCCCGGCCGCGTTGAAAGCCGCGAACGCGCGGTAGCCGCCGTCGGCGCTCGGTGCGGCCACAACAAATAGCGTGGCTTCCGCAAATGATTTCCCCAGGCCGGTGGCCGCGAGAAAGTCGTTCGTACCGTCAAAAGAAAGCTTCGCCCCATCGAAGTCCTGTCGAAAACGCGGGCGCGCTCCGAGAAATGCCTGCGTGAGATGCCTTCGATTACCGGAACCGTCCAAAAAATATTCCGGCGCATCGCGCCAGGATTGAAGCGGAGTAAGTCCTGACGCGCCGCGCGCGGCATTCTGACGTGAGACATCGAGCCAAAGCGCCAGTCCATTTGTAACGGCCAGTCGCGTGTCGGCCCAGGACTCCGCGGCACGGGTGATCAAACTCGTTGCAAGCACGGCGAAACCTGAGGCGGGAAAAGCGAATCGACTGAAGCGCACGGCCGGACCCTATCACGCTCTGACGCCAAGCCTCAAGCCGACTGTTCCTCGGAACGAAGAACGGACGTCTGTCATCAAGGCGGGAGCGCCCGCGCCAGGCGCGTGCATTCCCCGGCTAGTACTGTGACAAAGAATTATCGATACATGTATCGATAATTCTTTGTCACAGTACTAGTCACACTTCACCTGAGCGAGCTTCCTGGCCACGTCGCCCACACGAATTACGCCCGGTTGAATGACCTTCGCGTTGATGCCGCGGAGTTGGAGTTGCTTCCCCGTGGGTGAATTGACGAATTGCAGCGCCTCCGGTCCAAAGTGTCCCATAAACTTCTTGCATCCTGTGTGGGGCGGCGGAGTGACTTCGATCACGGCCGAGCCGAGAGACAGGCGAGTGCCGGGCGGCACGTTCTCCTTGCTCAAATCCAGGTCGAGGAACAATTGGTCCCCGGCGAGCGGCCAGCGCTCTTGGGTTTGCGCCAGCAGCGCGATCACGCGGAGATTTATGACGGTGATCTGCGTCTCCAGGCTCGGCATCTGGGGATTGCCGCGCGTTTTCCAATTGTCGCCCACAAGGCCTTCCGTCAAGTCCAGGCGCCCTTCCTGGAGGACTTCCCGTTGGCCGTGCTGTGGCCGGCGCACAATCAACCGCAAGATGCCTTCGTCCTTCGGCGCCTGACCGATCGCGTCGAGTCCTGCTTCAAGCTCGGCAAGAGTAGGTTGTTTCACGGGGAGCAAGGCTTCCGGCGGGATCTGCGAACGACACGAAATCTGTTCCGTACGGAAGAAATTCCGTGGATTGGATGTGGGCTAATTCGCGGTTTGCCACTCATGGGCGGCCAGGTCGAAGGATTCACCCGAGGCTCAGAAAGTTCTTCAGAATCATCCGCCCGTGCTCGGTCAAAATGCTTTCCGGATGGAATTGCACGCCCCAAATCGGATGGTTCTTGTGCCGGACGCCCATGATCTCGCCTTCGTCCGACTCTGCCGTGACCTCCAGGCAATCCGGAACCGTGTCGCGTTTGATGACCAGGGAATGGTAACGCGTGGCGACGAACGGATTGGGCATCGCGCGGAACAGGTCTTGGCCGTTGTGCTTAATGGGCGAAGTCTTTCCATGCATCATCCGGTAATTGACCACGACGTCAGCCCCGAACACGTGGCCGATGCACTGGTGTCCCAGGCAAACGCCAAACAGCGGAATGCGCGGCCCGAAAGTTCGGATGATGTCGTTCGACAAGCCGGATTCGCGCGGCGAGCAGGGGCCCGGGGAAACGAGAATCCGCTCCGGGTTGAGTTCGCGGATGTTGTCCAGGGTGATCTGGTCGTTGCGGTGAACCTGGAGGTCCACCTGCATCTCTCCGAGATATTGGACGAGGTTGTAAGTGAACGAATCGTAGTTATCGATGACCAGGACCATATTCAAGGCGCCACGGAGCAACCAAAGTCGTTTATCCGTTAAATGGGTTAAATCGTTAAATAAGTCAAATAGGTGAAGGGCTTGATCGCGGCTCAGAGCGTGTCTATTCACTGAAAATGTGAATCGCCCTCACCCTCACCCTCACCCTCTCCCTGGGGGAGAGGTCCGGGTGAGGGCGAGCCGTTCATCGCACTGAATAGTTGCAGCTTAGGAGCGGAGGTTGAGCGATGGGGAGGAGTATCAGCCCAGCGAAGCCATCTGACGCTGGCCTTCGGTAAGGTAATCCAGGTAATAGGCGAGCCGCTCTTTCATCCCCTTGCGGTGCACGATGGCGTCGATCAACCCATGTTCCAGGAGAAATTCCGCCGTTTGAAAACCGGGCGGCAGTTCAGACTGCGTCGTGTCCTTGATCACTCGCGGCCCGGCAAAACCGATCATCGCGGCGGGTTCGGCGATAACGAGGTCGCCGACGGTGGCGAAACTGGCCATGACGCCGGCGGTGGTCGGGTGGGTCAGCACGCTGATGTAAGGAAGCTTTTGTTTGGAATGGTAAGCCAGGGCGCCGCAGGTTTTGGCCATTTGCATGAGGCTAAACATGCCCTCGTACATGCGGGCCCCGCCACTGGTGGAAATGATGATGACCGGGAGGCTCTTAGACGTTCCCGTCTCAATCATGCGCGCAAGCTTCTCTCCGACCACAGAACCCATGGAACCGCCCAAGAAATTGAAATCCATGACGCCGAGCGCCACTTTGTGCGAGTCAATTTTCCCGACGCCGGTGATCACGGCATCTTTCAACCCGGTGGATTTTTGGTAATCCTGAAGCTTGGCCGTGTAGGAAGCGACGCCGGTGAATTCCAGGACATCGACGCTGGTCATCTCGGCGTCCATTTCCTGGAAAGAACAAGTTTCGACCAGGGAATGGATGCGCTCGCGGGCGCCGATTGGAAAATGATGGTGGCAGCGCTGGCAAACCTTCAGGTTTTCGTCCAGCTCCTTGTCATAGAGCATGACGGAGCATTTCGGGCATTTGGTCCACAACCCTTCGGGGATATCGCGCTTTCGGGCCTTGGTTTGTCCGATCTTAGGCTTCTTCGGGAAACTGGCAGGCGCAACGGGCGGCGGAGGCGGAGCAGGAGATTCCGGAGTTTCCAGCCCGAGACGCTTCTTGGTGAAGGTGGTGGTAGCCATGGTGACGGAGTGGTCGGACAAAGGTTAGTCGGTTTAGACGCCACGGGCAACGGTCCAGACACACACCTCCCCTGCGCCGTTTTTGCGCAGGATTTCGGCGCAAGCGCTGGTCGTTGCTCCGGTCGTCAGGACGTCGTCCACAATCACGACGCGTTCGCCGTGCAGGCGGCAGCGCCGGGTGGGCGCGAAGGCGCGACGCACGTTGGCGGCGCGTTCGGGACGGGTTAAAAGAGTTTGCGTGCGGGTGGGTTGAACCCGCCGGAGCAGGACTCGGACGGGAATTCCAGTAGCAGCCCCCAAGCACCGGGCCAGCCGTTCGGCCTGATTGAATTCGCGTTCGCGTTGTTTCAAGGGATGAAGAGGGACGGGCACGATGAGATCCCATTGCGCACCCGCCAACTGCGGGACGGCCTGTTGGATGAGCAAGTCAGCCAGGAAAGGTTCAAACCATAGAGCCCGGTGGTATTTGTAGCGATGGATAACATCCAGGGCCACGCCCTGGGCAGACACGGCCGCTCGCGCCGACGAGAAATGCACTTCCATTTCACGGCAGTTGCCACACTCGAAGCGTGTGGTGATTTCACCTTCAAACGGCAACCCACAACGTTCGCAGAACGGCACCTGGATCGGGCGCACGCCTTGCCGGCATCCGGCGCAGACGTACCCCTCCCGGGCTGTCGCCTGTTGGGAACGACAAATCTGACACACGTTAGGATAGAAAAAGCCCAGGCCGGCATCAAGCCAGCTTTTCGCCAGGTTCACGGCGTCTTTGGTTCTCACAATTCGTGCTTCCCCCGTCAGTCCGGCTTTGGCCGCGATCGGGTTCTCATTCTCAGCAACAAGCATAGCATGATCGACAGGACGAGGAGAGCCAGAAAACCGTCGATTAATTTGCCCGTGCCCCAGAACCATGGACTGCCGGAGGTTCCGTCCTTGAAAAAAAAGCCGTAGGCTTTGAGCCAGAACACCCAGCCGGCGTGCAGGCCAATGGAAAAGTAGAGGGCGCCGGTCCATTGATAAGCCAAACCCAGCAGCGCGCCCGCCACCGCGAGGTTCAGGAACCCCGGAAACACCAGCGTCGCGTCCCCAAAGCCCCGTAACATGGACCCCAGGACCACGAAGCCCGATGCCCAATCCACCGCTCCCGCGAATTGCGTTCGCTGCAGGAAATGCAAACCTGCGTAAATCAAACTGCTCACTGCCAGAGCCCGGGGCCAGCCCAGTGACTTTCTCAATCCTCCGAAAAGCAGGCCCCGAAAGACGATTTCTTCGATGAGCGAGACGGCGATGGCGGCCGAACCGGCGTTCATCAGATGCCGGACGACCTCGGCCGTCGTGTGCTCGGTCACCCAACCCCGCGCTCCGCAAACCAGCGCGACCGCCGCAGCTACGGCCAGGGACACGAGCCCGGCGACGAAACCTAACCCGGCCTCTCCCCAGGCGGCGTGGCTCTTCCTCAGACCGATTTCCCGCCAAGATCCCAGCCCCAATTTCCGTGCCAGCGGCCAAATTGCGGCGACTCCCAAAACCATGAGGGTTCGATTCAAAACTCTGGGGAAGGGTGTTTGCCCCAGACCGCTCCACGCCGGAAATGCCGAGCCCAGCCATTGAAGCAGTTTATAGAGCCAGGGCGCGGCCAGGGCGCTTCCCAGGAAGATGGCCAGAAAGTAGAGCGCAACCGTTCTCACCGGACGCATGGCTGAAAGTAGAATCCACCACCGGTCTAGCCAAGCTCAGACTCCGACTGGAAACCGGGGAATGGAGGAAAGGAGAGAGCCGCGCCTCAAAACTGCACCCAAGCAACCACGGATTTCAGGGATTTCCACCACCAACCATCGTCAGCGCCAACAGGACATTCCTAGAAAACTTTCCGGCTGCTGACTAACCTTGAACTTGAAACCTTAAACTCTGAACTCCCAGCGCGGCGATGGCACACCCAGGATTTGGGTTGCAGCGACAAAGCCGCGCAGGGCGCTGGCTCAAAAACCCTTCCCCCGCACGGTGAGGATGGATTACAGTGCGGCATGGCAGGCTGCGATCAACTTTTTGACCGATTTAACTCATTTAGCGATGTAACGCTGTAACGATTTCGGCTGCGGATTTCCTGCACTGCGCTTATGTCATCATACATTACCCTTTCTCGATCACTCGCCATGCCGTGGCTCTTCTTTTTAATCATGATCACCAACTCAACCCTTGCCCAGGACACCAAACTCGATGAAACCGCCCTGCGAAAGGCCGTCACGTTCTACGCGTCGTTCGACGATTCGCCCAAAGGCGATTTCGGCGGCGGCAGTCTGGGTCTGCGGACCCGCTTCAACCACGAGACCGAGCCAGGAAAATTCGTCTTCACCGACGGATTCGACGCGAACATTTTTCGCGTCGCGCCGGGCAAAGGCATTTCCGGCGGGGCGCTGGAGTGTGTGGACGTGCTTCCGCGCAACGGACGCATCTTTTTTTCCGCCCAGGGAAACATCGCGTATCGCAAAGGCGGATGGGCTGGCTCGGTTTCGTTCTGGATCAACACCGATCCGAACACCCTGCTCAAAACCACGTTTTGCGACCCAATTCAAATCACCCAGAAAGGCGCGGGCAACGGCGGTCTCTGGGTCGATTTCAACAACGCCAAACCGCGCGATCTTCGCCACGGAGCGTTTCCCGCCGTGCTGGAAGGCATGAAATCGATTTCGGAATCCGATCCGAACGCGCCGATTTATTGGGTGAAGAACGTCGGCTTCAAGGCCGGCGACTGGCATCACGTCGCGCTGGCGTGGAGGAATTTCGACACAGGTCGAAAAGACGGCCACTCCACCCTTTACATCGACGGCAAACGGGTTGGCGAAATCCGCGGTCACGACCTGCGCATGGATTGGGATCTGGAGAAAACCGGCATTTACGTGGCGGTCAGTTTCATCGGACTGCTGGATGAACTCGCGGTGTTCAACCGCGAACTGACCGCGTCCGAGGTCGCGCAACTTCATCAGCGTCCCGAAGCGCTCGCCGGGTTGAAGTGACCCAAGCTCTCGACCAGGAATCGCTGGCCGTCTGGGCCGTCTGGTGCCACATTGGAACATGATTTGACCGTCCGATGCCTAAAGGTCTAAGGTGCGTCCATGGAACCGAAGGCCGAGCCTATGCAGCAGCCCATTCGCAAAGCCGTGGGTCGTGCTGCCCCCCCCGCCAGCGGCTCGTTCAACTGGAGCAGATGAAGCAGTTCGTTCGCAAATATGCCCCTGAAGCAGTCACCAGAACCGGAGCCGACTATTTCCCGTTACGAAAAACTGTTGGCCGGTCTAGCCCTGGCCGGGGTTAATTTCGCCATCGTCGGCGGGTTAGCCGTGATTCTGAACGGATATCCTTACCCGCCCGTTCTTCGGTAACGAGAAAACATTCTCCGGCTTGAGATCGCGATGAACAGTGAGGGCCGTATTTCTCCGTTTCCTCCTGTTCACATTAACTACGGTTTCAAGACTGAATTGTTGGCTTAGCGCCGTTCGGGCATCCTCGGATCCAGCGCGTCTCGCAGACCATCCCCAAGGAAATTCAAGGCCAGCAGCAGCGCGGCCAGAAATCCGCCCGGGAAAACAACGAGCCACCAGTAAATCCGGATGGGATTGATCTGCGACGCACCCTCCGCGATGAGCGAACCGAGACTCGCTTGTGGCGGCTGGATGCCTAAACCCAGAAAACTGAGGAACGATTCGTAAAGAATGATCGAGGGCACCGAGAGCATCAGATAAACCACGATCACGCCGTAAATGTTCGGCACGATGTGCCGAAAAATAATGCGCGCCGGACTCGCTCCCAGCGCCACGCTCGCCAGGATGAAATCCTGCTGGCGCAACGACAGCACTTGCCCGCGCACGATGCGCGCCATGGTCAGCCACGACACCGCGCCCAGCCCCGCGAAGAGAAACAACATCCGCCCCAACGCCGCAGCCTCCGCAGAAAAAACTTTCGCAAGCCAGTTCTTGAATAATTCTTCCAGCGTCGTGATCAGGACGATGACGAAGATGATCGACGGCAAGGCATAAAGGATATCCACGATCCGCATCATGATTTGGTCGCACCGGCCGCCGAGGTATCCCGCGACTGCGCCCCACGTCACGCCAATGCCCAGGCTCACGGCGGCGCCCACCAGGCCGACGAGCCATGAAATTCGCGCCCCATAAACGATCCGGCTCAACACGTCGCGGCCGTGGACATCCGTGCCAAGCCAATGGGCAGAGCCGGGCGGCTGGAACTGGGCGTTCGACAGCGCGATTGGAGAATGCCGTATTCCGGAAGGCAGCCAAGAAGCGGCGCCTGCCGGATTCAGCATCGGCCAAATCAAGACCAGAACCATTGTGAGACCGAGAAACCACGCGGCACCGCACGCTGCGCGGTTGGCTTTGAAGCGGCGCCACGCCGCCTGGCCCGGGCTGATGCCCAAGTCAGGTTGGCGGTCGCGCATACTTTGGCAAGTCAGGCATAGTTCGGATTTCGGGTTTCTTTCGTCATTCGAGATTCGGAATTCGCCACTTGAAACGCCAGTTACTCATATCTCACGCGCGGATCGAGCCAGGCGTAGGCCAGATCGACGATTAGATTCAGAACCAAAAGCAGGACCGCATAGAGCAGGACCAGGCCCACGGCCAGCGTGTAATCCTTGTTCAGCGAGCTGTTCACCATGAAAACGCCGATGCCTGGGAGCTGAAAGATCGTTTCGACCACGAACGACCCGGTCAACAGATCCGCGAGCATGGGGCCCGAATAAGAAACCACCGGCAAGACCGCATTGGGGAAGGCATGTCGCCAGAGCACCGCGGCTTCGCTGAGCCCCTTGGCCCGCGCCGTCAGGATGTAAGGGGCGGGGAGCGTGTTGAGCATGCCTTCGCGCATCAACCTGGAGATGCGCCCGGCGAAAAAGAGCCCCAGCGTGATCGTCGGCAAAATCGTGTGCAGCGGAGATCCCCACAACGCCACTGGAAACCATTTGAGCCGGAGGGCGAAGATCATGGCGAGCAGCGGCCCCACGACGAGCGCAGGAACGCACACGGCCAGGAAAGCGAAGAAGCTCGCGGCGTATTCGTCCCAGAATCCTTTCCGGACTGCGGTGTAAACACCCAGGGGAATCCCGATCCCCATCGCCAGACAGAAAGCCAGCGATCCAATGGCCAGCGTCACGGGCAGCCCTTGAGCGAGAATCTCGTTGACGGTGTGGTTGCGGTATTTGAGCGAAGGTCCGAGATCACCTCGGATCAACCCGCTCTGAAAAAACTGGAATTTCCCTTCCTTGACCTCCCAACCCACGCCCAGGTAGCGGAGGTATTGTTTCCACAGCGGCTCATCCAGGTGAAACTTGGCTTGGAGAGTGCGCTCAATTTCCGGCGAAGCCGGGGCGCGATCTTTGTCGAACGGGCCGCCGGGAGCGACTCGGACGAGTCCAAACGCCAGGAAGCTGATAATCAGGAGCAGCGGGATCATCAGCAGGAGTCGCTTCAGGAAATAGGCGCGCATGAGCGTGAAACGTAATGCGTAAAACGTAAAACGTAAGCCGCGCCCAAGCCACGCCCATCCGTTACGTTTTACGTTTTACGAATTACGGATTACGATTTCATTCACCGTTTCGCGGACGTTGAGTTTGGACCGCCCACCTTCCCAATCGCCCGCAGCGGATGCTCGCCGCGAACGTTGGAATGAATGCCTCTGATCCGCGTCGCGTCGTAACATTCCAAAGCGGCGTAAATGTAGAGCGGCACGATGGGCACTTCGTCGCGGATCAGAAGCGCTTCGGCTTCCTGCAGCAGTTTCGCCCGCGCCTGCGAATCCATTCTGGCGTTGGCCTCGCGCAGAAGTCGATCGTAGCGCGCGTGCTTCCAGCCGGTCCGGTTGTTGCCGCTGGCGCTCGCGAAAACGTCCAGGAACGTGTTCGCGTCGTTGTAATCGCCGATCCAACTGCTCCGGCACACGTCGTAATCGAGCCGCGCCTGCGCGTTGAGATAAATTTGCGAATCCAGATTGCGCAACTCGACGTGGATGCCCAGCTCGCGTTTCCAGAGGGCTTGAAGTTCGACAGCGATCTGTTCGTGGCTCTTGCCCGTGTTGTTGTACATGTAATGGAAGCGCGGGAAATCTTGGCCGCCCCCATAGCCGACCTCGGCCAACAAACGCCGGGCTTCAGCAGGATTGAATTCCAGGCCCAGCGGGGAGGTGTAGCTGGGCACACCAGGCGGGACGAGATGTTCCGCCACTTTCTCGCCCGCCTTGAGAACCTTCGACACGATGTGCCGCTTGTCGATCGCCAGGGCCAGCGCTTTGCGGACGCGCACGTCATCGAAGGGTTTCCGGGTCACGTTGAACCGAATGAAATATGTCCCCAGATAATCGGAGCCGTGAAAGTCGGGGCGTTGGCGTAGCAAATCCATCAGTTCCAGGGGAAGGAGTTCTTTGTCCCAGATAATGTCCGCCTGCCGGGTTTCGTAGAGATTCAGCGCGGTGCTGGCCGCGGCACAGCGCAGCAAATCGATGACTTCCGAACGCGTGTTTTCCGCGTCCCAGTAGCGCGGATTTTTCCGGAGCCGGATTTTGTCGTTCAGCCGCCACGCATCCAATTCGTACGCGCCGCTGGCGGGGACCGGATGAACCATGACCCAGCGGTCGCCGTGCTTTTCAATCGCGTGCCTTGGCACGACGCCCAGCGCGGGCAGGGCGCAGATATCGAGGAAGAACGGCGTGGGATCGTTCAGTTCGACCCGAAAGGTGTGCGGATCGACGGCTTTGAATCCCAGCGCGTCCGGTTCTTTGATTTGGCCGGTTGCGAAGGCCGCGGCATTTTTGATGTAGAACAACAAGCCCGAATAAACGCAGCCGGTCGCAGGATCGAGGATGCGCCTCCAGGTGTAAGCAACCTCCGCGGCGGTGATGGACTCCCCCGTGGACCACGTGGCGTTTGTTCGCAAATGAAACGTATAGACGCGGCCATCATGGGAGATGTCCCAGCGCTCCGCCAGGCCGGGTTCCGGCGTCGCGGTTTCGGGTTTGAAGCGCGTGAGTCCCTCGAACATGGAAGCGACGATTCGTCCGTCCGCCACGGCGGTCACGAGCGCGGGATCGAGCGATTCGGGTTCGGGTCCGTTAATGATGGTCAGGTTGGCCGGTTCCTCCAAACGGAAGCAGCCGGCGAGGACCGGAACTAACGCGCAAAACGTGAAACGTAAAACCCAGCGCCCCGGGCCCCGCCACCACAAGATACGTCTCGGTTCAACGCCGCGCTGGAGTTCGATGTTCAAGGTTTCAAGTCAAAGTTGCAGAAGCCACCAGAAAGTTTGCCAGAAAAGCAAAAACCTGTGGGATTGTACGAGCAGGCGCAGCCAGGGTTGCATCAGCGCAGCGATACGGTCGTATTGGCACGCGCGTCTCCCCGGTGTGATTCAAGCGCACGGGCGGGAGGCCCGTGCCACTCAGCCGTGTCTATTCAATCCCATCGGTGAATCGCCCTCACCCTAACCCTCTCCCCCAGGAGAGGGGACCGCTTTCTCCCGCACTGGGAAACGGTCCCTGAACAGGGATGAGGCCACCGGCATGCAAACGTTACTCCCTCTCCCTGGGGGAGAGGGCCGGGGTGAGGGCGAGCCTTTCATCGCACTGAATAGTTACGGATCGTGCGGGAACGGCCGCTACGGCTTCGCCGGCGGTGCCGATGTCGGGGCCGCGGCGGGCGGATTTGTCGTGGCTTGGTTTGTAGCCGCTGGCGTGGCGGTGTTCGTGGCTTGAGCCGGAAGAACGGCAGGAACGTTGGTGCCAGTCAGCGTTAGGCTCTGATTGGTCGTGGCGGTGGTGGTCAGATTCGTGGCTGTGACCGCAGGCAGATTCGTTAAACTCTGAGTCGAAGCGGGCAAAGACTGATTGGGCGTGCCGCTGAGGTTTCCCATGGGATTGGGCTGGCCGGAAGCCGCCGCCTTCTTTCGCAGTTCCTCATCCAGGACGCGTTGAGGCGATTGGGCGTGGCGCGAATTCATCAAGGAAAGGCTGAACGCCAAAACGATAAAAACCGTCGCGGTGTATTTCGTCATCTTGGTCAGGGCGTTGCCCGATCCGGCGCCGAAAAGGGCGTCGGTGGCCGCGCCGCCGAACGCGACGCCCGCGCCTGCCTCTTTCTTGGGCAGTTGAATCAGGATCAAAAGTATTAAGAAGAAGCAGTCCACCACCAGGATGAACGTCAAGAAACCAATCACCAAGCTCATAACATCTTTTCGTTAGATCGAATTCTTCACTATGTCAGAAAAACCCCGGACTTCCAAAGAAGCGCCGCCCACCAACGCGCCGTCCACGTCCGGTTGGCCCATGATTTCGCGGGCATTGCCCGGTTTGACGCTGCCACCGTATTGGATTCGCACGCGTTTGGCAACCGCCCCATCGAACTGCTCCGCCAGCGTCTTGCGAATGAACGCGTGCGCTTGCTGGGCCTGCTGCGGCGTGGCATTGCGGCCGGTGCCGATGGCCCAGACCGGTTCGTAAGCCACGATGGTGTCCGCGATTTGATCCTTGTTCAGTCCGGCCAGACTGCCCCGGAGTTGCCTGGCGAGCACTTCCTCCATTTTGCCGCCTTCGCGTTCCTGGAGCGTTTCTCCCACGCAAACGATCGGCTTGAGCGAGGCCGCGTGCGCGGCGAGCGTCTTTTTAGCCACGAGCGTGTCGCTCTCATTTTGGTACTGCCGGCGCTCGGAGTGGCCCAAAATCACGTAACGGACGGAGAACTCCTTGAGCAGGCCGGCGGAAACTTCGCCGGTGTACGCCCCGCCATTCTGCTCGCTCATGTTTTGCGCACCCAGGCGGATGTTGGAGTCGAGAATCTGCCTGGAGACCTCGCCCAGCGCGGTGAAGGGTGGGCACACGACAATGTCGATTTCCTTGACCGCGCCCAATTCGCGCTTCAAGCCCTGGACCAGGTCCAGCGCCTCGGCGACGGTCTTATTCATCTTCCAGTTGCCGGCAATGATGAGCTTGCGTTCCTTTTGCATATGCTGAACGACTTGAATGGCCACTGATCCACTAATCCATACTCGCAGTTTTCTAACGACTCGAAAGAGCTGCCACGCCGGGCAATTCCTTCCCTTCCAGGAATTCCAAACTGGCGCCGCCGCCTGTGCTCATGAACGTGACCTGCTCGCCCAACCCCGCCGCATTCAAAGCCTTCACGCTGTCGCCGCCGCCAATGATGCTTTTGGCCTCGTTCCGTTTCGTGGCCTCCGCGACGGCCCGCGCGATGGCGAACGTGCCTTCCGCGAACCGTTTGTCTTCAAAAATCCCCATCGGGCCGTTCCAGAGAATCGTTTTCGCCGTCCGGATCGCCTCGGTGTAACTCCGGATCGTCCCGGGGCCGATATCGACGCCTGCGCCGTCCTCCGGCAAGCCCGGGGAGCTATTCACGCGCGGGTTTTGCATTTCGATCACGGGCTTCCCCTTCTTGTTCAATTTGGCGGTGTCCACCGGAGTGGCGATCACATCGTCCGCCGGCAGCAAGAATTTCACACCGCGCGCGGCGGCTTTGCTCAGCGCGGTTTTGGCCACGTCCGTCTTGTCCGGTTCGACCAGTGATTGGCCCACTTTGTGTCCTTGCGCCAGCCGGAACGTGTAAGCCATCGCGCCTCCGATCAGGATGGAATCAGCTTTTTCAAGCAACCGGTCGATCACGCTGATCTTGTCTGAAACTTTGGCTCCGCCCAGAATGACAATGAACGGGCGGGACGGTTTCTCCAATTCATCGCCCAGGAAACGCAGTTCGCGCTCCATCAACAGCCCGGCTGCGCACGGGCCACCCCGGCGGGCCACGGCGCGCGCCATGCCTTCGGTCGAAGCATGGGCTCGATGCGCGGCGCCGAACGCGTCATTCACGTAAAGGTCCGCGAGTCGGCCGAGTTGCTCGGAGAACGCGGCGTCATTGGCTTCCTCGGCGGCGTAGAACCGGAGATTCTCCAGCAGCAAAACATCGCCCGGTTGCAGGAGACCGATTGTCTTCTCGACCTTTTCACCGATGCAATCATCGACAAACGCGACGGGACGGCAGAGCAAATCCGCCAGCTTCGCGGCCACAGGCCGCAAGGACATGGAAGGCTCGCATTTGCCTTTGGGCCGGCCCAGATGCGACGCGAGGATGATCCGCGCGCCTTTCTCAATCAGCAATTCGAGCGTCGGCAGCGTCTCCTGGATCCGGGTGTCGTCCGTGACCGCCATCTGGCCGTCCTTCTCCTCCATGGGCACGTTGAAATCGACGCGCACGAAGACGCGTTTGCCCCGGACGTTCAAATCATGGACGGTTAACCTGGCCATAAAGCGAAATAGGCGCGAAGAATAGCGAAGCCGCCCGTCGAGTCAAAGGGGAATTGGAGATGCAGAACGCGAGATGACGTTGATCGTGAACAACCCGATTATAACGGCGCAGCAGAGGACTTTCCCCAGCACGCCAACGAACACGCCAACCAGCGCGCCCACCCCGACCCGAGTCGCTTCTTTCCACTCGCGCCCCCCCAGCAGTTCAAACGCGACGGCTCCGACGAAAGGTCCGATGATCACGCCCGGAATCGCGAAGAAAATTCCAATCGTCGCACCCAGCCCAGCGCCCAAAACGCCGCGCCAGGTCGCGCCCAGCTTTCTCGCGCCGAGCACGCTAGCCAAATAGTCGATCCCGATCGAAATGAGCGTCAGAAGCGTGAGAACAATCAGGACCGTATTGCTCACGCCCGCGTCGTCGAACCAGAGCCGATGCACCCCGGCCACCAGCAGAACCAGCGGCACCCCTGGGACACCGGGGATCATCGTTCCGACCAGCCCCACCAGCATGATGAGCAAGGCGAGGAGAAGGCCTATGGTCTGTTCGATCGTCATGTCATGAATGCTCGGACGCCCATCTGCAAATCGCCGGAACGTGATCAGTGATCAGTATTCAGTTCCCCACGGTTTGATCGCCATTGTGACCCATTCACGATTTAACGATTTAACCCTTTTAACGATGTAACGCGGTATCCGCTTCAGCCTTTGCGCAACGCGGCCAGCGCATGAAGGAAATCCCGAGGCAACGGCGCTTCAAAGGTCAAGGGTTCGTCCGTGCACGGGTGCGCGAAGGCCAAAGTCCGCGCGTGCAGCATCTGGCGCGGGGCCACGTAGCCGGCCAATTCTTTTAGCCGCCCATTTTGCCGGCTCCCGTAAGTGGTGTCCCCGACCAGCGGCGTGCCGAGATGATGAAAATGAACGCGAATCTGATGCGTGCGGCCCGTGTGCAACACGGCCTCCACCCAGGTCGCGTATCGCAGTTTGTCCAGCACCCGATAACTCGTCCACGCATCGCGGCCTGGCCCTTCCGTCACCGCCATCCGCTTTCGATGCGACGGATGGCGGGCGATGGCGGCGCGGATTTCGCCGGCAGGTTCCGCGATTTCGCCGCACACCAGCGCGTGATAGACTTTTTCCACGCTTCGCTCGGCGAACTGTTTCGCCAGCCCGGTGTGTGCCGGGTCGTTCTTGGCCACCACCAGACAGCCGCTCGTGTCTTTGTCCAGCCGATGGACGATCCCGGGCCGCGCGACGCCGCCGATGCCGCTGAGTTGGCCCTGGCAATGGTGCAAAAGCCCGTTGACCAGGGTGTGCTTTTCATGGCCCTCGGCCGGATGAACCACCAGGCCGGGCGGCTTGTTCAGCACGAGCAAATCGTCGTCCTCATAAAGGATGCTCAAAGGCATCTCTTCCGGGAAAATCTCGGACGGTTTCGGGTCCGGCCAGCGCACCTCGATTCTTTCTCCCTGGCGCGGATGATGAGTGGCTTTGGTCGGCTGGCCATCGACCCGAATGTCCCCGTCGTTGATCAACCGCTTGAGCGTCACACGCGAGACAGCGGGGAAGCGCGTCCGCAAAAAGGCGTCAAGCCGCTCGCTCGGGAGCGTTTGCTCGACGATGAAGGAGGCCGTCCGTTTTCCGTCAGAGTCCATTCTGCTCAAGCACGCCCTAAGCCGCATCTATTCATTGAAAAGGTGAATCGCCCTCACCCTCTCCCTCCTCCCAGGAGAGGGAACCGCTTTTTCCCGCACTGGGAAACGCTCACTAAACAGGGATGAGTCCACCGGCGTGCAAAAGTTACTCCCTCTCCCTGGGGGAGAGGGCCGGGGTGAGGGCGAGCCGTTCATCGCACTGAATAGTTAGTTACGGTTAAGTCCACCGGCAGGTATGCCCCACTTTCGCAACGACGCAGTCGAAATTGGGGAGCACACGCGCCCTCGCGTGTTCCGACTGGCGCCTCGCCAGTCGGAAGGGACGCATCGGACGGTGACTTAATGGCAACTGGTTCGATGGCCCCCTTGTAGTCGGCGAGGGCGCCGACCACCGCACGCGAGGGCGCGTGCGCTCCCCTTCCATGGAATGAGTGTTCATCCGTGCCAATCAATGGTTTTCAACACTTCGCGTCGCTCAAACGCCATTCTTCGGCACATCGCCTTTGGTCGGACTCGGCTGCTGCATGCGGGATCCCGACAATTTCCAGAGAAGGGTCAACCCGGCGACTAAGATTCCGCCGCTGACCCATTGGCCGGGCGTGAGGTTTCCGACCCTGTCCTGCGCTGTGTAATCGCCGCGATACAGTTCCACCAAAGCGCGCAGCACCGCATAAGCCACGAGATAAACGCCAAAGACTTGCCCGTCGAACTTCCTTCGCGGGTAAAACCAGGACAACGCGCCAAACAAGGCCAGATTCAACATCGATTCGTAAATCTGCGTCGGATGCACGGCTTCGCCCCTGGACCAATGATCCTTGGGAAAACGCACCGCCCAAGGCCAGGAGGTCGCGCTTCCGTAACAGCAGCCCGTCATCAGACACCCCACGCGGCCAAAGGCGTGCCCGAGCGCAATGCTCGGCGCGAGAATATCCGCGATCTTCCAGAGCGGCAGCTTGCGCCAACGTGCATAGACAATCGTCGCCAGCGAAGCGCCGATCAGACCCCCGTAAAAGACCAGGCCGCTGCGCCGGATCATGAAAACCTCCCAATACGGTTTCCCGGCGAATTCGCCGTCCCAATAGTAAATTACATACCAGGCCCGCGCCCCGATGAGCGTGCCGCCCAGCAGCCACGGCGCAAGATCGACGATGTCCTCGGATCGGACGCCTTCGCGCAGGGCGCGGCGTCCGGCCACCCAGAAGCCTGCCAGAAAACCCGCCGCAGCCAGGATGCCGTACCAATAGACAGTGAACCCGCCAATTTGGAACGCAACCGGATGCACAGACGGGGCAAATCAAACCTCACTCCTTTGCCAAGGGCGCAGGGGGCGTATGCTGGATGAATTTGTTGGCCCAGGCAATGAAATGCTTCATGTTCGTGCGGTCTTCGTGTCCGCCGTCGTGCTGACGCCAGGCCAGTTCGCCATCGAGCAGGCCGGCGTTTACCGCCGGCTTCTCTGCGGTGCGATAATCCTCGGTCACGCCCAAATCCCGCGCGCCCAAAAGACGGAAGACCGGCCCGGCGGCCACCGTGGCCATGTAGCTGCCCTGTTGGTCGAGCCAAAGAGCATCGCCGCGCTCTGGAATGCCGTAGCTGATGAAAGTCAGGCGCGGCGCGCACAGCGCGATCAACTCGTGCGCGTCCACGGGAATATCGCCGGCGTTCTTGCTTCCGAAGGTCGATTCGGCGGCGCCGTATTTCAGGAAGTTGCCCGCCATCCAATGGTATTCACCCGAACCCGTAAGATTCTCCACCGCTTCCCCAAAATTGCGCCGGTGCAATTTCGCTCCGCCTTCGCCGGAAGAACCGACGAGCACCATCGCAAAGCGCGGGTCAAAGGCCATCGTGACCAGCGCCGCCTTGCCATAACGCGACACGCCTTCGATCCCGACCTTCTTGGCATCCACGCTGGGATCGGTTTCGAGGAAGTCCAGGCCGCGGCTCGCGCCCCAAGCCCACGCGCGCAAAGAACCCCAATCGTCCGGCTTGCGCGGCTGGCCTTTGTTCACCAGCCCGATAATGCCTTTGGTCAGGCCCGCGCCGTTGTCCGCCTGGATGCTGTTGGGAGGGATGGTCGCGTAACCCCAGCCCGCCGCAATCAATTGCTCGGTGGACGGCGAATCCGCGAAGTTGCCGCCGCCAAATCCGCCGAAACGATTGGTCGGCGCCGGTTCGCCCGGCCGCCGCGGAAAACCGCCGCCGCCAAACCCGCCAAACATCATCAACACCGGAACCGGCGCTTTCGCATCCTTCGGTGTGGCGAGCGTCATCTGAATATTCACTTCGATGGACGGGCAACCGGAGTTGTCCACGCGCCCGACCAATTGCCTGGCAAAGACCGGAATCTTTCCCACCACGCGGTCGCTCGCTTGAGTCGAGATGGTCCAGGTCACTTTGGGGACATGCTTCGGCACGCGGCCCACGACCTCGCGCTCGAAGTCCTCGACAATTTCCGAGCGGCGTTGTTTCCGCCACATTTCAGCGGTGGTAACCTTGCGGCCATTCCTCAAAGTGAGCGGCTCGGGCAGGTCGGGAAACGGATTGGCCGTGGCCGTATCATAATTGGCGGCGTTCGTGGCTCCGGCTCGTCCGCTTGGTCCCGGTCGCAGGCGCGTAATCCCCAACTGCTCCATCATGTTTCGGTGATCCTCCTGGGTGGTCCAGTTCAACGGCGGCGGCAATGTGCTCAGGCTCGGAGCCGACGCATTCTGAGCGCGCGCCGTGACGACGAATGGCGTCGCGATGAGACAAGCTGCAAACAGAGCGGAGAGCGAGGTTCCCGTGCGTAGGGGAGGGTGCATAGTGGGTGCTTTTTGCAATGGTGCTTACCTGCCCAAAGAAAGTTTCGCAAGCCTTTGCATCCGGCAAATCCGGCAAAATCCCGCAAATGATTTCGAATCTGCTGTATCGCGGCCAAGAATACTTGTTACATTCGGAACCGCGGATGAACGCTAACTAAGCCGTAACTATTCAGTGCGATGAAAAGCTCGCCTCACCCCAGCCCTCTCCCCCAGGGAGAGGGAGTAACTTTTGCACGCCGGTGGACTCATCACCGTTTAGGGAGCGTTTCCCAGTGCGGAAAAAAGCGGTTCCCTCTCCTGGGGGAGAGGGCTGGGGTGAGGGCGATTCACCTTTTCAATGAATAGATACGGCTCAGCTAAGGCACGCGAACGGAATAACTTTGCAGGCGCCGATATCCGGCTCCTGGATCGGAGTCCCCTTCGCGGCTTTCCGGTGAACAGCAGCCGATAGCGAATATTTTTTAGATTGATATGCCGATATACGAATTTGCCTGCCCGAAATGCCGGGTCATTTTCAATTTCCTCTCAAAGCGGATCGATCCCGACCGCTTGCCGACCTGTCCGAAGTGCGGGAATAAAAAGATGACGAAACAAATCAGCCGCTTCGCCATGCCGCGCGGAGTCAAGGAACCGGCCGCCGCGAGCGACACCGAAGGCGGCGACGAAGGGCCAATGCCCAACTTCGATGATCCGCGCGTGGCGCGAGCTATGGGCGAACTGGGGCGCGACATGGAGCACATGGACGAGAACAACCCCAAGCACATGGCTCACATGATGCGGAGGATGAAGGATATTCTCCCGTCCGGGTCCATGCCCAAAGAGCTCGACGTCGCGATCAAACGCCTCGAAGCGGGCGAGGATCCGGAGAAGATCGAGCAAGACATGGGCGATGTCCTGGGTGATTTGATGGGCGGTCCTGAAGAGGATGGGGGCATGGGCGGCTATGGCGGAGGCTACTCGCGGGACAGCGGTCTCTACGATTACTGAGGCGGCTACAATGCGCCGAAATCTGATCCCTGCAAACCACTCATTGACACTCATAAACACTGATGACCGATTCAAGATTAGTGTTCATCAATGTTGATTAGTGGTTGAACCAATCTGGGCAGGCTGGAGCCTGCCCTGCGCTTTATGCCGCACATTCACGAGAAAATCGATTTCACGGTGGCGATCTTTGTGGTCGAGGGCGGCCGAGTGCTTCTGGTGCACCATCGGCGCCTTGGCAAATGGCTGCCGTTGGGCGGGCACATCGAGTTGGATGAAGACCCGGAGATCGCCGCGCTACGCGAGGCCAAAGAGGAATGCGGCCTGGACGTGGAATTGATTGGCGAACGCCCGCCCACCACGAGCCCCGGCACCCGCGCGTTGATAGCGCCCCGCTTTCTGGACATTCATCGCGTTATGGACACGCACGAACACATCGGGATGATTTATTGGGCCAGGCCGAAGAACGGCCGGGTGACGCTGGCCGGCGGCGAGCATCATGAGATTCGCTGGTGTTCGGCAGCCGAGTTGGGGTCATTGCGCCCGCCCATTTCGGATGCCGTCAAGTGGTATTGCCTCAAGGCCCTCGAAGAGTTGACGCGGGATGGCCAGGCTCTGACAAATCGCATTCAAGAGTGCGGCGCAGGTGCCTCTCGCGGAGTCGCGCGTCCCGCTTAGCGCGCAAATTCCGAGTTTCCCCGTTGTTCGCATGAATTCGTCCGCGGGCAAACCCAAGCTCACCTTCTTCGCCCTCGAGGCGTTAAACTCGCTCTCGACCTCGTATTACTTCTTCTACCTGTTTTTCTTCATGGCGGAGAAGTACGGGTTTGACAATCGCGACAACCTCGCGCTAGCGGCCTTCAACGGGTTCGTTTATATGGCGAACGCCTGGCTGGGCGGGCGGTTCGGGCAGCGGTTCGGATACCTCAATGCGTTGCAGGTGGGGGTCATTGGCATGGCCTTGCCCTTGATGGCCGGCTACACCTTGGATAGTTCCTGGGGACACATCCTGGTGATGGCATTGTGCACGCTGGGCATGGGTTTCACCTGGCCAAACCTGGAGGCGCTCGTGAGCGAAGGAGAAAGCCCGGCCACGCTGCCGCACACGCTCGGCATTTACAATATGGTTTGGGCGGCAATGGGGGCTCTGGCCTTTTTCTTCGGCGGCGCGCTGTTGGAAACGCTCGGCGAACGAAGTCTATTCTGGCTGCCGGCGGGGATCCAGTTGGTTCAGATGCTCCTGATAATAAGGCTGAAGAGACCAGCCGCGGGACTCGTATCCCGCGGTGTGCAGATTCCGTCGGCCGATTTTCTCGAAACGAAAAGAGATCGACTCCTCACCCCGGCCCTCTCCTCGGCCGAGGAGGAGAGGGAGAAGAGACTGAACCCGGTTCGGATGTTCAACGCGCAAGGTCCTAATTCAGCGAATCCTCCCGCCGACTCCCCGTCTCCGCGCTCGGTCTTGCCTCCGTTGAATCCTCGCCCGATTGCGCGCGCGAAGATGTTTTTGAAGATGGCCTGGCTGGCCAACCCTTTCGCTTACGTGGCGATCAACACGGTCGTGGCCGTTGTTCCGGGCATCGCCAAACAATTTGAACTGACGCCCAGGCTGGCGGGTTTCTTTTGTTCCGTCTGGTTTTTCGCGCGGGCGACTACGTTCTGTGCGCTCTGGCTGTGGAAGGGCTGGCATTATCGGTTTCGCTGGTTCCTGGGCGCTTACCTCTTGCTCATGGGGGGATTTGTCGGGGTCTTGCTCGCACCGAAGCTCACTCTGGTCATGCTGGCGCAGATTGCTTTTGGCATGGGGTTGGGACTGATCTACTACTCCTCGCTCTTTTATTCGATGGACGTGGGGGAAGCCAAAGCCGAGCACGGCGGCTTGCACGAATCGGCTATTGGAGCGGGGATCTTTGGCGGACCGGCGATTGCGGGAACGGCGCTTTACTTCAACCCTTCCAACCCACACAGCGGCACCATCGCTGTCGCCGGAGTGCTGTGGGTCGGATGCGTGACATTGCTGGCCATGCGCTATTGGAGCCGAGCACGCTCTTAGGCTTGCTGCACGGTAAGCGGGCCGTCAAAGGATGTGAGGCTGATCACCTCCGTCTTCGCGACGTGCGGGCCGTGCCGTTCGCCGCGCGGGGCGAAGAAAAACGCGCCGGTCGAGTAAGTGACCCCGGATTCCTCCCACTCGCCGGAGAGAATATAGACTGACTCGTTGGCCAGTGGATGGACGTGCGCCGGGACCGTGACGCCTTGTTTGAATTTGCGCAACACGATCACGCCGCCCGTCGCGTCGTTTTTGTGGAGAAACAGGAGCTCGACGCCTTCATAGGGTCCGGGCTGCCACGCCTTGTCCTTCGCGAGAGCAACATACTGGAACATGCGCCCATGAAAGGCGGGGCTCCGGGAATTGCAAGCCGCTATTGGATTTCCCCCTGGAACCTCTGTTGCCGCAAGGCCTCGTACAGAACCAGCGCCACGCAGTTGGAAAGATTCAAGCTTCGGGCTGCGGGATTGAACATCGGGATGCGCACCCAGGCTTCGCGGTGGTGCGTGAGCAACTCCTTCGGAAGGCCAGCCGTCTCGCGCCCGAATACCAGATAGTCGTGCGGAGCGTAGCATATTTCGGCGTAATGCCGGAGGCCGTTCGATTCGATGAACCAGAGCCGGCAAGACGCAGGCACCTGGCTGGCGAACGTTGCCCAACTGGGCCAACGATGCCATTCAACGTGCTGCCAGTAATCCATCCCGGCGCGTTTGAGTTGGCGGTCGTCCAGTTTGAATCCGAACGGTTCGATCAAGTGAAGGGGCGTTTTCGTCGCGGCGCACAGGCGAGCGACGTTGCCGGTGTTCGGCGGAATCTCCGGTTCGATCAACACGACGTTCATTTCCCGTACGAAACCTTCCACAAAACGAGGCCGTGCGCCGGCGCGGTCATCCCGGCGGCGCGCCGGTCCTTTCGGGCCAGCATGCGCTTGACCTCGTTCGGGGTGAATTTCCCCCGTCCCACTTGCACGAGAGTCCCGACAATGCTGCGGCACATTTTGTAAAGGAAGCCGTCGCCTTCGATAATGAAAGTCAGGAGCGCTCCGCGTTTGACGATATCGCAGCGGGTCACGGTGCGAACCGTTGATTCCATTTCGTAATTTCGGGTTCCGGCGAACGAGGCAAAGTCGTGCTTTCCCAGCAGGTGCCGCGCTGAGGTTCGCATGGCGGGGAGATCGAGCTGGTAATGCACGAGCCAGGCCTGCCCGCGGAGCAAGGGATTCATCGCATGGTGCATCCACACGAAGTATCGATATTGCTTGCCGACCGCATCGAAGCGAGCGTGAAAATCGCTCTGGCAGCGCCGGGCCGCCAGGATGCGGATGTCCTCGGGCAGATGGGCGTTGAGCGCCAGCGGAAGTTTCGCCACCGGCATTTTGAACTCGGCTTTGGGAATTTCGACGTGGGCAATCATGCCAAGCGCGTGCACACCGGTATCCGTCCGGCTGGAACTGTGGATGTGCCGGACGCCGGGGAAAAGCTTGGCCAAGGCTTCTTCGATGCGCTGCTGGACGCCGATACCCGTGTGCTGCACTTGCCAGCCGGCGTAGTTCGTGCCGTCGTACGCGATGGTCAGCCTGAATTTTAGCCGCTCTCGGTTCAAAGTTGATGTTCCGCACGATCGAGGTAACTCTGGAGAAGAATCGCCGCCGCCATTTTGTCCACTTTTTCCTTGCGCGCCCGGCCTCGAACTTCGGCTTCGGCCAAAAAGCGATTTGCCTGCACCGACGTGAGCCTTTCATCGAGAGTCTGAATGGGGGTCGTCACGGCTTGCCTCAACGCCGCCACGAAATCCTGAACCTTCAAGGCCGCCGGTCCATAGCTGCCGTCCATGTTGCGCGGCATTCCGACTACAATCGATTCGACCTGCTTCTCGCGAAGGATGTCTTTCAAGCGGGAGAGAAACGCGGCGAACGGCTCTGCCGGGATGAACTCCAGCGGATGCGCGAGCATTTTCAGTTCATCGCTGATCGCGACGCCGATGCGTTTGGTGCCGGGGTCCAGGGCGAGGATGCGCATGATCAGTTCGGACTTTTGAGCAGTGAGGGATTCAACGGAACAATCCAGCGATCGTCTCGATCGGGAGCATCAGTCTTCGAGCGGACCCCTTGATCTCCAGGAAACCAAACTTACCGTAGAAATTGCGGGCCGCCTGGTCTTTTGCATCGACGACGACAGCGAATGAGGCCGATACCTGGCTTCCAGTTAGGCTCCTGCGAAGCGCATCAACAAGGAGAAACTCACCCAGTCCTAAACCTCGGTGATGCAAGTCCACCGCAAGGCGCCCAAGCAACGTCGCCGGGATTTGAGGGTATTTCGGAAGACGCCTGGCCAGTTCTGGCGGCAACTGATCGAGGTTGATCACGGCATTTGCGAGCGTGTAAAAGCCAGCGATCGCACCACTCTGGCGACGGATAAGCAGGTAGGCACTGGTGATTCTTCGGCGTGAATCCTGGCGGATCTGTCGTCGAAAATAGCGGTCGAGTGCTTCCACACCGCATGAGAAAGACTCGCGCTCATGTTGATCAGTCAGCGGCTCAACGCGGAAATTATCGCCGATTTGAAATTCACCAGCCACGTAAATTTCTCGCGTATCTTTGTGCGGCCGTCTGGAGCCGAGAGTTAGGTTTTGGCGGGCGCAGCAGTGCCTTGGCAAACTGGATCGATGCTTCGCGGTCGAGGCGGATGATCTTGTGTTGTTCGACTGTCTGAACTGCCGCATCGTGAACACTATTGATGACAAAATCACTGAGCGTGACACCTCGCAGGTCAGCCGCCTCCTGGAAAAGACGCTTCAGTTCACGGGTGACGCGCGCTTCCACACGCTCAGAGCGAGGTGGCGCTGCATTCGGTTTCAATAGTCGAACGGCAGATTTCACGCATCAACTCTCCGGCAAAGTGCCGGGTGGGTCAAGCGAACTCCACTTCCCAATGCCGAATGGCAAATGAGCGGCGTGTGTTCACTGGAACTCTCACAGCGTCCCAAAGACTTTTTGCGCCGTGGCGACGGTTGCCTCAATCTCTTCGGCACGGTGCGCCAGCGAAATGAACCCTGCCTCGAACTGCGATGGCGCGAGATAGACGCCTTCCGCCAGCATGCCGTGAAAGAATTTCGCAAACCGCGCGCGGTCGCTCTTCATCGCATCGCCGAGGTTGTGCACCGGTTCGCTGGTGAAGTAGGCGCAGAACATCGAACCGCAACGGTTGAATTGCACGGGCACGCCCGCTCTCTTCGCGGCGTCCTTCATCCCGGCTTCGAGAGCGGCGCCGAGTTCCTCCAATTTCTGGTAGGCGCCGCCCGGCTTGAGTTCTTCGAGCGCTGCGATCCCGGCCACCATCGCCAGCGGATTGCCGCTGAGCGTTCCCGCTTGATACACCGGCCCAAGCGGCGCCAGGCAGTCCATGATCTCGGCCCGGCCGCCGAATGCTCCGACGGGCAAGCCGCCTCCGATGATTTTTCCGAAGCAAGACAAATCAGGCGTGATGCCAAACCGTTGCTGCGCGCCTCCCCACGCCAGCCGGAAGCCCGTCATCACTTCATCGAAAATCAGAAGAGCCCCGTTCTCCGAAGTGATTTGGCGCAGCGACTCGAGGTAACCTGGCTTCGGAAGATAAAGGCCAGCGTTTCCAGGAACCGCTTCCAGGATGATGGCCGCGATATCGCGCGGATTGGCCGCAAACGTTTGCCGCACGGCTTCCGCGTCATTGAACGGCAGCCCGATCGTGTGCTGCGTAAACGCCTCCGGCACGCCCGCGCTGTCCGGATGCCCGAACGTGAGCGCGCCCGAACCGGCTTTTACGAGCAACGAATCCGCGTGACCGTGATAGCAGCCCTCGAATTTGATGATCTTGTTTCGTTTGGTGAACCCACGCGCCAGGCGGATCGCCGACATCGTGGCTTCGGTGCCCGAATTGCACATCCGCACTTTCCGAACGCCTGGCACAGCCGAACAAACTAGCTGCGCCATTTGCACTTCGTACGGATTGGGAATGCCGAAACTGGTGCCCTGTTCCGCGGCTTGCTGGACCGCGCGGATAATCTTGGGATGCGCGTGGCCCAGGATGGCCGGGCCCCAGGTGCCGACGTAATCGATGTACTCGTTGCCATCGACGTCGAACACACGCGCGCCCTGGGCGCGATTCACGAAAAACGGCTGGCCGCCCACGGCGCGGAAGGCGCGCACCGGCGAATTGACGCCGCCGGGGATGTAGTGCAGCGATTCGGCAAATAGCTTTTCAGATTTCGCGTGTGAGATCATGGCTTTCGGGTCAAACCGCGAATCCACGCAGCGCGGTCGAGCCGCAACCCAAGGAGCGCGGACAGCCTTGTCCGCGAGTCGTCCGCAGATGCAAGCAGCGCGCGGACAAGGCTGTCCGCGCTCCGAAAATCGTCGCGGCTCGCGACGATTTTGCGCGATACTGATGCGAATGGAGGCGAACATGCCGGGCGCTTGGTCGATTGGCCTGGCATGGGCGTGGATTCGCGGTGGGCGATTTCATTTCCGTCCGAAATAAGTTTCCTGCAGCGAGCCGCGTTCGGTTCGAACGACCATTCCGGCGGCCACCTTGTGGCGCGCAAACCAGCCCTGGTTCATCTCCAGCACGAATTGGACTCTGTCCGACGCCGCCCGGATCGGTGTCTCATCGAGCGGTTTCATATCGCGAATCTCCAGAATGACGCCCTCCGGATCGATATAAGCGCAGGTGAGCGGCAGAACCGTGTTGCGCATCCAGAACGACGCGCGATGTGGTTCGTCAAAGACGAAGAGCATCCCGTGGGCCTCGGGCATTTCCTTGCGAAACATCAGTCCGGTCTGAATCTGAATCGAGGACAAGGCTTGCTCGGCGGTGATTTCTTCGGCGCCAAGCCAGAGTTTGATCGCCGGCAACATGGCCTGAGCCTGAGCAGGCTGTCCGGGACTTGCTGCCAGCGAGGCGGCGGGCAGGCGCTCCGTTCGATTGCAGCCCAGTAAAAGCGCAGCGATCATGATCAGAATTCCAGCACAAGACCGAGATTTCACTCCCGCAGGGTGGGGGAAGCGCTTCGATTTTTCAACCTCCAGGATTCCCACGGCCGTAGCGCAGAGCTCCGCTGAGGCGCGAGCACGCGCGAAGTGGTGTTGCACTCTATCAGTATCGCCCTGGCTCGTTGCAAGCCGCGCTGGGCTGTGTCGCCGATTTGAAATCGGCGGCGCTCCCGAAATCCCAAGGCCCGGGAATTTGCCGGCGCCTTGCGGAATGCAATTCCGCGTTACGGCAGATTTCAAATCTGCGCTACGGGGCGACAACGCGTGGATGCACCGGGTTCCCCATCCCGCTGGTCCGCTACTCGCGGTGCTTGAGTTTGCCCACCAGGAACCAATAGGAAAGCTGGCCCGCCGCGATCATCAGCGCCGCGACAATAAACGCAGGCGTGTACGATCCGGTCGTCTTGATCAAGACCCCGGTGAGGATCGGCGCGATGATTCCCGCCAGATTTCCCACAAAATTGTAAATGCCCACATACATGCCGACTTGTTCCGGTGGCGCGCAGTCCTGAAGAATGACCAGTTGATTGGCCGTGGACAAGCCGACCAGACACCCGCCCATGATCAAGACCAGCGTCATTTCTGGGGTGCTGGCGTAGGCCGCCGGAATCAGCAGCAATCCGGTGAGGAAGGAGGCGCTGATGATGCCCTTGCGCGTGAGCGTTGGATCACATCCGGCGCGAATCATGCGGTCCGCGATCCAGCCTCCCAGAGGTTGGCAAACGCCAAAGACCAGAAAGGGCAGCGAAGCGTAAAAGCCCGCTTTGAGGATCGTGAGCTGGCGCACGGTGAACAGGTAATCCGGCAGCCAGGTCAGGAGAAGATACCAGTAGTAGTCAAAGCAGAAGAATCCGAGCAGCACGCCGAGCATGTCCTTGTTGCGCAGCGCCGCGCCAAGATTCTGCCGGAAGGCGCCGCTGGAAGCCGACGGCTCGGGGACCTTGACTCGCGCCAGTTCCATCTGAACGGCGCTCGATCCGCTGCCGCGCCTTCGAGCATTCCGCCCAACGCCCGCCAGAACGCCTACCAGCGCGCCCACGAGCGCGTAGTTGCAACTGGTCACCGTCGCGGCGATCCAGGGTGTCGTGGAACCCGATTGTAGCACACCGCCAGTCATCTGGCTCAGAAATCCGAGATAGCCCAGAGCGGTGAGAAGGCCGATGAGTCCGCCCACCATCGCGCCATTCATCGCCAGCATCTGGGTCACCCGTCCGCCCGGCAAGATCTCGATATGACTGCATCGAATGCGCGCCGGAAAAATCCAGAACCAGGGAATGAGCCAGAGCAAGGCGGCAAATCCGACAAACGCAAAGGTCGCTCGCCAGCCGAACTGGTCCAGCATCCAGGGCAAAATCAAACCTTCCAAAACCAGGCCGGTGCGCGTGCCAAAATCGAACAACCCGCAAGGGAAGCCGCGCTCGGACATCGGAAAGAAGAGGCTCACGACCTTCGTGCCGCCCACGAGGTAGATGGCCTCGCCAACCCCCAGAATAATGCGAAAGAAGATCAGCAGCGCCAGGCTGCCCGCAAAGCCAGTCAATCCTTGCGCGACCGACCATAGGGTCAGGGCCCCGGCATAAAGCCAGCGCAAGTTGAATCGATCCGCGCATGTGCCCAGCGGGATCTGCATGAGGGCGTACGACCAGAAGAACGCCGAGAGGAGGAACCCTTTGGCCTCCGGCTCCAGGCCAAGGTCCTTCGAGATCAGCGGCAGGGCAAAGGAGATGGTCGCGCGGTCGAAGTAATTGATGAGCGACGCCAGGAACAGCAGTTCCACGATCACCCAGCGCCGTGTGTTGGAGACCTTCAGAACGGCCGCGCCCGCCGATTCGCTCCCGTTTGCCGCAGTGTCGTGTGCGCTCATTGGATGCGCACACGATGCTCACACCCGTTGGCCCATTCAACCTAAATCAGTGAACAACGGAACAACGGAATCACCGTCTGCGCCGCCGTGAATTGGCCGGAAGCCGGGTTCCACTCAAATTCAAAATGCGCTTACCACCAGAACGTCGGGTCGCCGTCGGTGCGGACGTTCATCTTCGGGAACTTCCGAAACTCGGCGTGGCTGTCGAGGAACAACAAATTGCCGCCCGTCGGCATCTTGCCGACCATATGCGGTGTGTCATGCAGCTTGGACCATCCACCGCGGATCCCGGTGTAGCGGTTGCGCGTGCGGTCGTTTTCATTGAGGCCGTTTGAAATGGTAGCGTCGGCCGCGATCACGCGCTCGCCCGCGAAGGCGAATTGCCTGAAGCCGCGTTCCAGCAAATGTTCGGCCGCCAGATGCCCGATGGCGCCATCGTCGGTCTCAAACCACGGAAGCGACCGAATGAGCCGAGCGGCGCCGACATCGACGACGGGCACGCTGACGTTTCGCAACGCGTCGGCGATGGCCGCATTTTCAATCCGGGCGATGATCCCATGTCCTTTCCAGTATCCGAGCCAGCGGGGCGGTTTGTCGCCGCGGTTGTGTTCGGAAAGGCAAAGCGATCAGGGGCGATGCTCAGAGATGTAGGACACGACGCCGCGCAAGAGGCCGCGCGCGTAGGAATTGGAGGTTTCGACGAGCAGCGCGACTTTCGGCGGCAGTTTCACCAGACCAGTTCAGACGCCCGTGACCGACAAATCGTAACAGAACATGTGCCCTTCAGTGGGCCGCGCAGTGGTTGTCGCCTCCGCGGCGCCGAGTTGCACGATTATCAGTATCTCTCAGTTTGGCATCTGGCCCCAGACTCTCCTGGAGGGAGAAGCGAGAACAGCCCGGCAGTTCACTGCCGGGTTCGGGCATCAACCGTATCAGTCCCGAAGGGACGTGATTCCCACACATTCCGTTCGTCGATCCAGGAGCGCGGACAGCGGTCCGCGCGTTCCAGGATCATGGCTCCGACTCGCGGACAAGGCTGTCCGCGCTCCTTGCGCCGCGCTCTACAAAAAGAAAGCGGGCTTTGGCTCACACACGGAATCGACGCCAAAGCCCGCGGATTTAAGAGGACGAGATCATTCCCGCTCTTGGAAACGGCTCATCGTTTCAAGCGATAGAATTTCCGGCTTCCGGAGATGGCAATCGCCTTGCCGCTCCCTGCGCCCGCGACGTCGGCCCACGGACCGGACACGTCGTCGGCGGCTTGGAGCACGGCGGTGCCGGCCCATTCCAGCGTGACGTTCTTGCCATCGGATTTGATGCTGCTGATTTTCGGCTTCTCCGACGGCGGCGCGGCCGTGGCCGGAACGAAGGCGAAGTAATCCTGGTCGGAGTTGCTGCCGGCCAGGATCGTCGTGCGAAGCGTCGTGTTGCCTCCGAGGTTGACGGTGATGGGATTTCCATCGGCGTCGGTCATTCGGAAAATCTCGAGAGTATCCCAGCCGGCCGTCGCCCGCCCGGGTTTGAAATACCCGAGCACCTTTTTCACCTGCTGAGCATCGGCCTGGCCCTGGCCAGCCGTAATCTGGTCCACGCGGATGTTGATCGCAGCCCCGCCCGAGGAGAGGTGGCCATAGACTTCGTAATCCTTGGCCGGAGTCGGGAAATCGCGGGTGTAGTTGTACCATTCACCCCCATCATTCCAGCCGAGCGTCCACCATGAAGTCACTTGGAACAAACCGCGCTCGTCACCGGCTGAGCCGTTTGCCTTCCCCGCCGCAATGCCAGTGTCGGGGCGATAAGCCTGACCGGCATTGTCGTTCGTGTTCCAATCAAAACCTTTGTCATCGGCGGTGCCAAGACCATTGTACGCGTCGCCTGGGTAAGCGCCATCCATCCCAATTTTCTTACCTTTGACATACTTGCCGTGACCGTAATCGACATCTTCCGCTTCGATAAAGAGGGTCCCGGCGACGAAGGTCTTGGTTGTAATGGGAATGCCGAAAGACCAGGTGACAGTCCGCGAATTGGGCGGAGTAGCGTCATCGGCGTAGGTCAACGTCACGGTGTGCTTGGAGCCTTCAGCCAGCGCCGATGTCGATTTGAACGTGGCCGTGGTTTTGTCAGCCGCTTTCGTCGCAGTGGCCGCGATAGCCGCGCCGTCCAGAGTCAATTTCACTGAACTGGTCGCGACCTTGCGTGCGCCGTCCACGATGACGGCCGTGATGGCCGGAGTAGCATCCGGTGCTTGCCCGCCGATGCCTGGACTGACCGACTCGACATAGATTCCTGCGGGCGCCGAACGATAAGCCTTCAAGGCTTTGGCGTCGCTCCCGTCATTAATCAGGTGTCTGGCTCCAGTCGAATCCACGCTGTACCACTCGACCGCAGAGTCACCACCGCCTTCCTCGTAGATCATACGGAACGGATAGACGCCTGCCTTTTCCACCACGAACGTGAAATCCGTGTTGGCCACGCCACGTCCGCCGTTGAACTGGCCCAGGACCGTGCTGAAAGCGTCGCGGGGATCTCCTGACCCGACCGCGTAAACCCGGAATCCATCGTCGCTGTTCACGCCCATTTTCACCTGCCCCGCCGGCAAATCGATGGCGGTGATGATCTCGAGAGAATAGTTGTCGTCATTCGTGCCGTCGTTGGCGAGGCCCGGCGTGTCCTGCGTATCGTTGTTGGTGAAGTTGCCTTGGCCGCCCGTATTCCAATAATTGATGGTCCCAGTTTCAGCGTAGTAGGAATTGCCATAGACCTTGTCCTTAAAGATGGTGGGGTTGGCGATGGTATTGTCGCCATGCAGGCCTCTCAGTTGTTCCTCCGTCCAGTCATTGTTGTTAGGCTGGCCAGTCGATTGCCAAGTGCGGACGAGGAAGCCCTTCTTGCTGGTGTCCGGTTGGACAGCCCACGATGCTTTGAGCAAGTTATAATTCACGACCGTGAACGCCCAATTCTTCGAGAAGCTGGCGCTCTTGTCGTCCTTGTAGGACACCTTGGCCGCGTGAGATGAACCCGGAGCGAAGAACGCGGCCGGCACGAAACTAACGGTTGTGACATCCCCTTGCTTTGAACTGGTTGCCGTGACCGCCACGCCGTCTAACTCCAAAGTCGCTGAATTGGCAGCCAACTTTGTCGTCCCATCGACGAAGATCACAGTGATGCCTTTGTCGTAAGGAGCTGTCTTGGCGTCAGGATCGGGTGTGACCGAGACTGACAAGGGTTGAGCCACGCCCGTATCGATCAAGGACTCGGGAATATTCGGCGTGGGGTCCGGCTTGCTGCGAAGCTGGAAGCAAAAGGTATCAAAGCAATTGCCATCCTCGCGTTGGTAAATGCGCACGGTATAGACGCCCGGCTTACTAATGGTCCAGACCATCGGATCACCACCCGCGTCACCGCTCACCGCGTCGGCGCCTCCGTCGCCGTCCCAGCCTAAGCCGCCATTAAGATCATTGAGGTCGAGTGAATTTGGGGTCGGCGCTTTGCGATACCAGTCTGGTCCGGAGCCGCCGTTCTCCTTCTTCAACTCGACGATCGAGACATAAACCGAGTCGCTGGCGCCATCAAAGCCGATGTCGCGCAACCACATTCTATACTCACCCGTCGTATTTATTTTCACTTTGTAGTCCAGCGTCGGGCCGGCAAGCTGAGCGCTAAAGTCAGCACCGTTTCGGTTTTGGCCCGAGTCCGGCTGACACTGCATGTACTTTCCGCCTCTAGCGTTCAGGTAGTCAACGGTACCAGCGGCCTCTGTCGGCACGATCACCCACTTATGGTCGTCGTCTTCCGAGTCTTTTCGCTTGTCGAAATGATCGGATTCCACGACGACGACACCGCCGACTTCATTGTAAGTCGCGGCTTGAATGCTCCAGCAACTGAAGGCAAACGCGAACACGGGAAGGGGCAGGGATTTGAATGATCTGCTTTGCATATCTTCGCTCGTTGGGGTGCGCTCGGTCGTCCGGCGTTCCGTTGCCACATTCACCGTCTGGACACTCGCCACCAGTGAGCATGGTTGGTTCGCGAGATGACCGAGTTTTTTTGGTTATTTACCGGGAACTCTGGACAGATGATCAAATTCCCGAGACAGGCGCAATAGAAATGCCTATCCCCAAAACTGGTGACGGAGGGACAGCGCCAAGTCCGGAATTGATCCCCCACGAATTCAGGCGGACCACGAATGGTTCTTCACCATTTGTGGTCCGCCCCGAATTTGCGGGGCCGGTTCATGGAAAGCTTCGCGGATTCTTGCATCATGCACGGGCCCATGCACCGAAAGAAGATAGGTCGAAGCGTCCGGCTGGGCCGAACGAAACGGTGCACCACTTCGTCGGCTCGCCGGGACGGACTCGCCCTATCATTCGGATTCGCCCTACCTTCAGGCTCATGGTCAATTCTCACGAACGCGGCTACGGTGGTTGCGCTCTTCGGCGCTTCACGGCTTCGCGCGATTACGGCGCTTGGCTTCCAGCACTACATCGAGATTGCGCCGCGCCACGGCATCGGCCGGGTTGACGCGCAGCGCGTTTTGGAACTGGACCTCCGCTTGATCCAGTTGGCCCAGTTCGAGAAAAACGAGGCCGAGGTTGCCATGAGCTTCGTGGTTGGTGGGATTGATCCGGAGCACGTGTTCGTACTCGCGTCTCGCCTCGCCAAGCTTCTTTTGCTTTCGGAACAAATACCCGAGCAGAAAATGGGGTTCCTCGAACTCGGACCGCAAAGCCGCCGCCATTTGAAATTGGCTCACGGCTTCCGCGTCCCGGCCCAATCCAAGCAGCGCTTTGCCCAGTTCGTTGCGCGTCTCCGGCTCGTTGGGCTTGGTCCGCGCCGCCCACGCATACTGATCGAGGCGCACGGCCAATGTCTTTCGCTGAAACGCTTGGACCAGCGCCGGCAAATCGTCTTTTCGCCGCAAGAGAACCTGAAACCAAAGTTCGGCCATTTCATCCGCGGTCTCCGGTCCGTAGGTCACGCGTCGCGGCGGATGATTTGGATTCCGCTCGTTGCTGGCGGAATTGTCATAGGAGAACTCCATTGAGAGCGTGGTTCCTTTCGGCAGGAAGATCGGCCGGGCGTAACGGAAATCGCTCTGCCAATTGAAATCCCAATTCTTGATCTGAAGCAGCGGTTGCTTCGTGCCGTCGGGCAGCGTGGCGACGCCGCGCATTTCTTTTCCCAGATAATGGGCGTGAGGCAAGACCGCGCGCAGCTCGACGTCGATGGGGAGAGTGAACGCGTCTTTCAATCGGTAATCTTTTTCTCCGGCGGGAATGTCGAGGGCGCGCGAGGTGAGGAGGATTTTGAACGGCGTGTTGGTCGAGGCCCGGTTTGTGAAATGAAAGCCAACCGCGGCCTGGATCGTTTCCGGTTTGCCGGTGGGCCGCATGTGCAACTGCAAGACCAGATCCGTGCCCTTCTCCAAACGCCACGCCAACTCTTCGGATTCATCGGGCGCAATTCGGCCAGGTGTCCAACTGAGAAAATGGCCTTCGGGGATTTGCGCGGTGATCGGCGTGATCATGAAATTGAAACCGGGCTCCGGATCCTGGTCGTCCAGGCGCTGCGATTCCCGGGTTGGGTCCACCTTGAGGAAGGCGTGGTGCACCGTCTTCAAACTGCCCGCGAGGAATTCGACCGCTTTGACGTGCTTCGTTTCGGAGATGGGAATCGGAATGACAAAGTTCCGATACACATCTTTGCCCTCCGGCGGCAGCGTGTAGGCGCGAGGCATCTTCACCACCAGGTCCGGCTCGCCCAATTGCCAGCCTTCCGTCCGCTTTGGCGCCGGCGGCAAATCCGCCGCGTCGCCCTCGGCCGCTCCTTCGCTGACCCATTGCTGGATCATCCCCAGTTCGTCGGCGCTCAATCGGCGTTCGTTGGCAAAGTCCACGATGCCGGGTTCCGGCAGCCAAGGCGGCATGTAACGCTTGGACGTGACCTCCTCGATCTGCTTGGCCCGTTTCTTCACGTCTTGAAAGTTGAGCAAGCTGAACGGCGCGGCTTGATCTGGACGATGACATCCGGCGCAGCGCGAGAACACGATGGGCGCGATGTCTTTGTTGAAGGTCAGAAGGCCTCGGGCGCGGGGTGTGTAAGTATGAGCCCGGAACTCATGGTTTCCACGACGGGCCAACGCAATGATCAACCCGATGGCCAGGACGATGCCGGCGGCACCGAGCGCAGCGGCCATTCTTCCTCGCCGCACCTTCGCCGCGGGATCGGCGCCACCAGCGCGTCCGGCTCTGCCGATCGACCAAGTCTGTTTGCCAGGCTTTTTCATCGCCATCCAGAGATTGCTACGGAGTGGCGAAAGATCACAGCCCACAGCGCAAGCCGTGGGATCAAGCCGCTCCGCAGTTATTGGTTCCATTCTCGAAACCTGGGCTGTGCCCGTCAAGGCCAGCGCATCCACAGGCCGGCATCGTTCCGGAGCGCGGCCATCTTGGCCGCGGCGCCCGCTTCCCGGCCAACGGGATCGAGAACTCTCACCACACCCCGATTCCTTGCGTGCTGCGGCCTGGAAGGCCGCTCTCCTCAGTTCAACTTATGGAGGCACCAATCAAGGTAATCAAGCTCGTCCCGGTTGAATTGCCTTGAAATGCGAACCGTGATTGCAGTCAATGATCGCCGGTGAATCTGGCCGAAAATGCAGGTCCCGCCTCCGTCTGGACCGTTCGTCAACTGACACTCTTGGTGATTTCTTGTCATGGCTACTAACGCAAACCCGACCGGTCATTCCTCCGGATCTGGCGCACCCTCTTCGCTCGCCTCGGGAACCAAAGCCTCAGCGCCACCCGCCGAAACGATCCGCGTCGTGCTGCTTTACAAACGGCACCTGCCTGCCGACCAATACCTGCTGGAACTATTGGAGAAAGAGCTGGACGCGCAAGGGTATCAGGTCTGGATCGACCGCCATCTCACGCTCGGCGTTGAATGGGCCAAGGAGATCGAACAAAAAATCCGCGACGCTCACGCGGTCATCGGTTTGCTTTCCGAGGACTCTTCGCGCAGCGAAATGATCGCGTTCGAAATCGAGAACGCCCATGAATCGTCGCAGCAGCAGCAAGGCCGGCCGCGCTTGCTCCCCATTCGCGTGAATTTCACCGGGCCGCTCCCGGAACCCCTCTCCGGCATCCTGGATCCTATTCAGTACGTGCTCTGGGAAGATCCCCGTGACGATAAGCGGGTGGTTTCGGAAGTGCTCGCGGCATTGAAGAGCGTGACGCCGTCCCAGCCGCCGGCGCGAATCGTCCCAACCAAGGGCCTGCGCCTGATGCCTCGGCCCGCTGTTCCATCCCGCCCCATCGAGGTCGCGAAAGCTGCTGCTCCCCCTATGCCGCTTCCTCTGGAACCCATTGGCGGCGCCGTTCCGTTGAACTCGGAGTTTTACGTGGTTCGCCCCGCCGATGGCGAATTGCGCACGGCGGTCAATCGCTACGACAGCATCATTCTGATCAAAGGCGGCCGCCAGATCGGCAAGACTTCCATGCTGGCGCGCGGCTTGCAGTTCGCCCGCGAGCGCGGCGCCAAGGTGGCCCTGACAGATTTCCAGAAATTCAACGCCTCGAATCTGGAAACCGTCGCCAATTTTTACCTCAGCCTCGCGGAATCGCTCGCGGACCAACTGGAAGTAGGAACGCTCCCTTCCGACGTGTGGGACGAACGCCGGGGGCCGAACGTGAATTTCGAGCGCTATATCCGGCGCGAAGTGCTCGCCAAGCTCAACGCCCCTCTGGTGTGGGGGTTGGATGAAGTGGACCGGCTGTTCGTCTGCTCCTACGGCAGCGAGGTGTTCGGCCTTTTCCGTTCCTGGCACAACGAGCGCGCCCTCGATCCGTCCGGGCCGTGGGCAGGCCTCACTTTGGCCATCGCGTACGCCACGGAGGCGCACCTCTTCATCACGGACATGAACCAATCGCCCTTCAACATCGGCACTCGCCTGGTCCTTGAAGATTTCACGGGCGATCAAGTCGCAGACCTGAACCGCCGCAACGGAAGCCCGCTCAAGGACCAGGGGGATGTAGATCGGTTCCGGCAGTTGGTGGACGGACATCCGTTTCTGGTCCGGCGGGGTTTGCACGAACTTGCCTCGAAGAAGGAGGGGATCGTCGCCTTTGAATTGCAGGCCGATCGCGATGAAGGAATCTTCGGCGACCACCTGCGGCGGATTTTGGTTTTGCTGGCGAGAGATCCGACGCTCACGGAAGTCGTCAAAGGCTTGCTCCGCGGACAGCCCTGTCCGACGCCGGAAAGCTTTTATCGGCTGCGCAGCGCGGGGGTGATCACAGGCAGCTCGCAAGCGGAGTCCAAGTTCCGCTGCCAGCTTTACGCGACTTACCTGAAGCGGCACCTGCTGGGGTAATGCAAAGGCAACACCCTCAGCCGTAAGTATTCAGTGCGATGAAAAGCTCGCCCTCACCCCGGCCCTCTCCCCCAGGGAGAGGGAGTAACTTTTACCGCCCGCAGACTCATCACGGTTGAGTGGCCGTTTCCCGGTGCGGAAAAGAGCGGTTGCCTCTCCTGGGGGAGAGGGTTAGGGAGAGTGCGAGTCACCTTTTCAAGGAATAGATACGGCTCAGAGCGCCCAACCTTTGCGGTATTCGCGTTTGACGAACTGGGCGGCTTCGGGCGCGTTGGTGGCTTCCATGTGCTGGCCGTCCCAATCGAGCTTCTTGCCTACGCCTACGCGCATGGCTACGCATCCCAGCAGGATGATTTCGGTGAGGTAAGCGGCGATGTCGAAGTTCGAGTAAGCGGGCGGGCCGCCGCGAATCATCTGCAACCATTCCGCTTTCTGGCGTTGGTCGTCGCCGCCGGAGCCTTCATTCCTCGGAATGGATTGCGGGACAGCTTTGCAGGCTTCGTGTTGATTGCCCGGGGTGTACTGAGTTTCGCTGTCGCACAAGACAAAGAACCGCGAACCGTAATCGTCCGGCGAAAACACTTTCCCCTTCTCGCCGAGAATCAGACAGCCGCTCGCCGGTAAATTGCCGTACACCGCGACGATCTCTTTTGTGATCTCTTCGCGGGGGCGAAGCGGTTTCACAGATTTGTCCTGGGGACTGCCGTCGTACCACCAGAATTTGAGCGGCGGCAAGCCTTCCCGCTCCGGGAACTCGAAACGGATGCGGGACGTTTTGGGATACGTGTCCGCGTGTATCTCGGAAGTCTCTTCGCACTCGACGACAGTTGGGTAACCCAGTTTGAGCGCGCGAAACGGCATGTTCACGGTGTGGCAAGCCATGTCGCCCAGCGCGCCGGTCCCGAAATCCTGATAGCCGCGCCAGGCGAACGGATGATAACCCTTGTTGTAGGGCCGCATCGGCGCCGGGCCGATCCAGATGTCCCAATCCACATTCGCGGGGACGGGCTGGGCGTCCACGGGCCGTTCAACGCCTTGCGGCCAGATGGGACGATTGCTCCAGACGTGAAGTTCCACGGGTTTCCCAATGACGCCGCCTTGAATCACCTCGACCGCGCGGCGCAACCCGCTGCCCGCGCTGCCTTGATTGCCCATTTGAGTGGCGAGATGCTTTTCCTTCGCGAGTCGCCGGAGATAGCGCGCTTCATAGACGGAATGAACCAGCGGCTTCTGCACATAGACGTGTTTGCCCATCTTCATGGCCATGGAGGCGGCGATCGCGTGATGATGGTCTGGAGTGGAAATGGTCACGGCGTCGATCTTGTCGCCAATCTCCGTGAGCATTTCGCGGTAGTCTTGATACTTTCGAGCGTTCGGGTAAGTGCGACCTTGGCGGCGGCGAGAGTTGCCGTCTGCGTCGCCGCTCGGAGGATTCGACGCGGTTCTCGATTCAAGCGTTCTCAAATCCACGTCGCACAGCGCGTAGATATTCTCCCCCAACTCCGCGCAATTATCCGTGTCGCTGGACCCTTTGCCGCCGGCGCCGATGGAGGCAATGTTGAGTTTGCCGTTGAGGTTTTGTCCGCGCAGAAGATACGGGCCCGAGAGTGCCGCGGCGCCAATCGCGAGGGAAGATTTGGTCAGAAAGTTTCGACGGCTGATAGGAAAGGCCGTCCCGCTGGGAAGGGATGAATTAGCCATGCGTGTTTCCTACGCCTAACGCGTTTTGCGGACAAGGCAATTCTCCAGGCGCAGTGATTCCGTCCACGTAGCGCAGAGTTGAACTCTGCCGTATCGCCGATTTGAAATCGGCGGCGCGCCGGCCATTCTCAACGCTTCCCGCCCAGCCGACGCCCTGCAGGATGCAATCCTGCGAAACAGCAGATTTCAAATCTGTGCTACGTGGCACCGACAACCTGTGGATGCACCGCAATTCTCCAGCGCCCGTCCTTTTGGGCTTCCCTTTTTGTGAGGACTGGGCGTTCCTTCGCGGCATTCATGTTTGAACTGCTGAAAACGGATGCGCGTTCCAAGGCGCGCCTGGGCCGGCTCGCCACTCCTCACGGAACGGTCGAAACCCCGATGTTCATGCCCGTCGGCACGCAAGGGAGTGTCAAAGCGCTGGACCCGCGCGAGCTGCTGGAGATGGGCACCCAGATCATTTTGGGGAACACGTATCACCTGAGCATTCGCCCGGGGCTGGATATCATCCAAACGGCTGGCGGGCTTCACCGGTTCATCAACTGGCCGCATCCCATTCTCACGGACAGCGGCGGGTTTCAGGTGTTCAGCCTGGCGAAGATTCGAAAGATTCTCCCGCACGGAGTCGAGTTTCGCTCGCACCTGGATGGTTCATTGCTGTGCCTTGGCCCGAAGGAAGCGATGGCCGTCCAACGCGCGCTGGGTTCGGATATCGCCATGACGTTCGACGAATGCCCGCCGCATGACTGCTCGGCCCGCGAAGCGCGCGCCGCCGTAGAAAGGACGATTCGCTGGGCCCAAGAATGCCGGGAACAACCCCGCGCGCCCGGCCAGCAAGTCTTCGGCATCGTTCAAGGCGGCTCGAATCCGGCCCTGCGCGAGGAATGCGCCAAGGCGATTGTGGCGCTCGGCTTCGACGGTTATGCCATCGGCGGAGTCAGCGTCGGCGAACCGGAGCCTGAGATGTTCGCCGCGGTGGAAATGACCGAGCCGTTTTTTCCGGCAGGCCATCCACGCTACGCGATGGGGCTGGGCACTCCGGCGCAGATGGTGGAACTGGTCGCGCGCGGCGTGGATATGTTCGATTGCGTTTTGCCGACGCGTGTGGCCCGCAACGGCACGGCTTTCACGACGACGGGCACGGTCAGCATCAAAGCGGGATACAACAAAGCCGATAGGCGGCCGATTGAAGAAGGATGTTTGTGCTACGCTTGCCGGAATTTTTCCCGCGCGTATCTCCGGCACTTGCTGAACGTGGGCGAAATCCTGGGGCTGCGGATGCTGAGCGTGCACAATTCACACATGTATCTCGAACTGATGAGCGATATCCGGGCACATCTGGCTGCGGGGACTTTTTCGGAGTTCCGGGAGCAATTCGTCGCGGGCTACGTGCCGTCGCAAAAAGTGCTTTCTGCGCGTTTGCTCAGTCAGACCGCGGAGGAAGAACGGTAGTCGCGAATGACGAATGACGAAATCCGAATGTCGAAAGAATGGCGGAATGCCGAATGACCTAATTCAATAGCGTTGGGGAGCGCACGCGGCTCGCGGGCTGTGTTCGGCGGCTCGCCGAACACTTCAGCACAAACCGCCCGCGCTCCCCTTTGAGGGATCGAAAAATGCGCCGAGAAAGTCGCCGCCGGGCCGGCGGCGACGGCACGCGAGCCGCGTGCGCTCCCCAACCGATTGAATAGATACGGCTTAGTCATTCGGACTTGGCCATTCGTCATTCCTTGCGGGCATTGGTGATTCCACGCGCTGCGACGCGATGCGCGCTTTCCATTCGCCCGACGCGTGCTAAACTCGGCTCGTGAAACCGACAACCAATTCCTTTGCCTGCCGGGGGTTTTGCCACGCGAGTTTTTCCCGACGCCATCTCTTGCAAGTAGGCGGGCTCGGATTGTTGGGCCTGACGATGCCCAAATTGCTTCTGGCGGCCGAGTCGCAAAAGAAGGCGCTCGTGGCGAGGGCGAAATCGGTGATCTTCCTCTACCAATTCGGCGGACCGAGCCACATCGACCTGTTCGACATGAAACCGGAAGCGCCGGAGGCGATTCGCGGTTCCCACAAGCCGGCGGCGACGAAAGCGGACGGCATCGCGATCAACGAGCGTCTGCCCAGGCTCGCGAAAGTCATGGACAAGGTGACGCTGCTCCGGTCGGTGCATCACCACATGAAGAACCACAATCCAGCTTCCTACTACGCGCTCACCGGTCACGCGCCGCCGGTGGACGACATCACGTTGCGCGATTCGCCGGAATTGTTTCCAGCTCCCGGCTCGGTCGTCGATAGACTGGCGCCAGCGGAAGGGGCGATTCCAACTTCAGTGGCGTTGCCCTGGGTAATTGGCGACGGAACGATCACCCCGGGGCAGCACGCCAGTTTTCTGGGCAAGGTTCACGATCCGCTCTTGATCACGCGCGATCCGAACAAACCCGACTTCAAACTGCCGGAACTGAACCTCCCCGCTTCGGTCACGTATGAGCGATTGATGCACCGCCGCTCGATCCAAAAAATCATCGATGGCCAGTCGCGCCTCCTCGAATACTCGGCTCAGGCGCGCGGGATGGACGCGTACTACGAAAAAGCGCTGGCGATGCTCGATTCTCCAAAGTTGCGCGAAGCGTTCAATTTGTCCGCGGAAACGGACGCGGTCCGCGACAGTTACGGCCGCACCTCCTACGGACAAAGCTGTTTGCTGGCGCGGCGGTTGGTGGAAGCGGGGACGAAGTTTGTGACGGTCCATTTTGCGGCAAACATTGGAGGGGACGTGGGGAGCGGCTGGGATACGCACGGCAACAATGGCAAGAAAATGTTCCCCATCCTGGAGAAGTATCATTTGCCGATGACTGACCAAACGTTGCCGACCTTGCTGGAGGAATTGGACCAGCGCGGCTTGCTCGACAGCACGCTCGTGGTTTGGACGGGAGAGTTTGGGCGCACGCCGAAGATCAACGAGAAGGCGAGCCGCGACCATTGGCCGGATTGTTACACTGTTTTGCTGGCGGGCGGGGGCGTGAAACGCGGATTTGTCTATGGCGCTTCCAACAAAACAGCTTCGTATCCGGCGGAGAATCCCGTTCGGCCCGAAGACCTGGCGGCGACGATTTACTATTTGCTGGGGATCGACCCTCACACGGAAGTCTATGGCATCGACAAGCGTCCGCTTCCGATCTCCGAGGGCAACCCTGTGACCGGCGTCATCGCGTAAAGCTGGGAATCGTCGGTTGCATCCACAAGTTTATCAGCAAAGGCGCGCGGCGTTCACGCCCCGCTTAAGTTCGCCACCCCGGAACGCGCTCGGTGATTTCAACGCGCCGGACACATGCGGACGCGGAAGCGGGCCAAAGCCCGCCCCCCTCCCTTCACCGGCAACTTGTGGATGCATTGACGGAATTCTGATGGAATTGATGGAATCTTCATTTTCTCCATTTCTCCACTTTTTGCTTGTGTTTTAGGCGGGGTTTTATTTTATACGACTGTTCCTAACCCGAGTGTCAAGCGCTCATCAATGCATACAGCCGGCCGAGAATGTCGGTGCACTGCCACAACCAAGAGGAGTTTTGCCTATGTCAAACCACAACCGTTCTAACAGAGTAATCCCACCTGCACACCGCCTCGCGCTGATGTTGGGAGCGAGCCTTGTGTTATTCCCCTGGGCGATCAACGCGCAGGAGGTACTGTTTCAAGAGAGCTTCGAGACCGATGGCGAAGGGACACGCTACGTCACGGAGGGAAGCGACGTTTACGAAGTGCCTAGGATTCGCTCGGAGATAGGCAATCAGGATCAGGCGGGGCCTATTTACTGGGCTCGAAAATCTAAGGTCTCCATCGTTGGCGTGCCTGGGCCCACTCCCGCTCGCCGAGCGATTATGTACTGGCACCACAGCATCGATTCGTCTTTGGTGACGCCGGATTTTCTGGCCCTGTTCGAATCGACCGTGAAGTGGCTCGTGAATAACAAGGCCGGGGCCACGGTGATGTTGTCCCCCGCGCCCAACGGGCCTGGGGACGAAGTTCTCCGCGACCACCTGATAGCGAAAGGCTACAAGATCATTGAGGATGACGGCGCCGACTTGCCCAAAACGCCGAATTTCGACGTCGTCCTCAAATCCAGCAACGGCAACACGGGCAATCCGAGCCGGTTCGCGCAATACCCTGCCCCGCTGCTGTCTTACAATGGCCCCGACCACGACGATGAACTCGTCAGCACGATCGGGGCTACCCAGGCGGATCTGGACTTGGGGAACATTACGATCGCCGCCGCAGGCCACGCCGCGGCAGGCGGCAAAACGGGTTCCTTCAAAGCGGTGACCGGGCCTTCGTCCTTCGACAGCATTGGAAGCGACATCCCGGTTGGCGCAGTGACCCTCGCCACTTTTGAGCGTGCTTCGGCAGCGGATCCGAATGTGAAAGAGAAGGTACCCTTTATCGTGCTGGTGGAAAGCGGCGCCAACGGCGGTTCGTTTTATGGCGGCGGTCCGTTCGGCGGGCAGGATGGCGCCGACTTCTTCGCCGGGTCCGGCCTGAATAAGTTTGCCACGGATGTCGCGGTTAAGACCCTGACCTTCACTAAGCCGATCAATACGGCGGGCAAGCCCAAACTCAAGCTTACCATCGCATTCGCCGCGACTTATCTGGACTTCGAAACGAGTGATTACCTCAAGGTCTTTATTGATCCAGACGGCGATGGCCCGCTGGAGATCGATGCCAACGCGCCGCTAATCCACTTCACGGCTCCAAGCGGGAACGACAAATACTTCAATGACGTCACCACCAATCCCAAGAATCCGACCAAGCTCGGTTTGAAATTCCAGGATGTGACCTACGACATTCCAGGCAATCCCTCCAAAATCGGCATCCGCATCGACGCCTTGACGACTTGGTGGAACGAAGTCGTCGCATTTGACAACATCCGCGTCACTTCGGGCGATATTGTTGCGCCGCCGGCCGGGCCAGCCACTTACCGAATCGGTCTGAACTTCGGTGCGAACGAGGCCAATGGCAATCTAGCCTCCGCCACAGATGCGGCTGGTGTGCTAGCGGTCAAACAAGGCAATTGGAATGCCCTGCGTGGTCAGAACGGAACCAACACGACCGTAGTTGCTGAAACCGGCGGCAAAAGCGAGAACACCTCCGTGAGGGTGCAATGGACCTCCAACGGCACATGGGCGACCACCGGACGGGGTGAGGAGAACATTCGGTTCCCAGCCGGTCCTGACAAGACGCTGATGACCGGTTACCTCGACACTGGGAACGCCACTACGACGTCCGTCACCATTACGGGGATCCCTTCGCAATTAACTTCCGGTGGATACGACGTTTATGTCTATGCGCTGGGCGGAGTATCCGGGCGTGGGGGCGGCTACAGGATTCTTGATGCGGCTACGCGGTCTGTCATCAAGGATTATGTCCGTGCGCAGTCCGGGTTGAACCCGACCAATTATGTCCAGGTGCCAGTGCCACCCACGACAGGAACCCACGGGGTCGGGAATTACATTCTCTTCAGCGGGTTGAATGCTTCGGGCATCGTGATTGAGGCAACCACAGCCGGAGGCTTGGCCTTAGGGGCCACACCGCGCGCGCCTGTGAACGCGATCCAATTGGTCGCGCCGGCGAGCAGCGCCCCGCCAGTAAAAGTTGCGGCAGAACGAACGGCGACCGGAATTAAGGTGACATTCAGCGGCACGCTGCAATCGGCAGATGCGGTCACAGGGCCTTGGACCGATGTAGCCGGCGCGAAAAGCCCGGCCGACATTGCGTTCTCGGGCGCCAGGAAATTTTACCGTTCGAAGCAATGAACATGCAGACATAATCGGAGCGAAAGGCCGGGCAAAAGCCCGGCCTTTTTTTTCAAGCGCGTTCCGATAAACCATCCCCGTGTCGAGTTCGACTCCAGATTTATTGCTGCTGATCCCAGCCTACAACGAGGCGCAGCGCATCGGGCCGGTCCTGCGCGCGTACGCGCAACATTTCCGCGAGCACTACGAAGGCAAGTTCCAGATCGTGGTTGTGCTCAACGGCTGCGTGGATGACACCCTGGGCGTCGTCGAAGGCGTGGCGGCCGACTTCCCCGAAATTCGCGCGCTGAATTTTCCGGCGCCGATCGGCAAAGGGGGCGCGTTGATCGAAGGGCTGAAGCTTGCTCCAACGACTGATTTGATCGGTTACGTGGATGCCGACGGTGCGACCGCTCCCGCCGCGTTCCTGGACCTGGTTCGCCACTGCGGCAAGGCCGACTGCGTCATCGGCTCGCGCTGGCTGCCAGGATCGGTTCTGCACCAGAGCCAATCCAAACAACGGCGGGTGTTCAGCCGTTTGTTTCACGCCTTCGTCCAGTTTCTATTCCGCATGAACATCAAGGACACTCAGTGCGGCGCAAAAGTCATGCGCCGGGAGGCGGTGGAGACGATTCACTCGGCTTTGCGGATCGCGGACGTGGCGTTCGACATCAACTTGCTCTATTCAATCAAACGCAGCGGATTTTCCGTGTTGGAGGTTCCGACCGAGTGGACGGACAAACTGGGATCGAAAATCAAATTGAACAAAGGCGCGCTGGGCATAGTGCTGTCAGTGGTTCGGCTGCGCTTGTTCTATTCGCCCTTTTATCGATGGCTGCGCCCTCTGCGGCCTCTGGAAACCTGGATTTACAAAAAGCTAAGCGCTCCGCAGCCGCTTCCTGGGCCGCCCCGGCAAGAGCACATTGAGAAAGAGCAGAAATAGGCCGCTCAAGATTCAGCTATTCAAAACCTTCAGCGCCTTGTGCGGATTCGCCACGCGCAAGACCAGGAGCCCCTTTTTGGCGCCTGGAGTAGTCGCGCAATAGGCGTATTCAATATTGATGCCGGCGCCGGCCAGTTTATGAGCGATGCCTCCCAGGGAACCCGGCTTGTTGCTGCCTTCGATCATCAACACGTCGTTCGCGACCACGAGCGAGCCGTGTTCCTCGAAAATACGAAGGGCCTCCCTGGGCTCGCTGACCACCATCCGAACAACGATATGATCCACGGTGTCGCTAGTTGAAAGCGCATAAATATTGATTTTCGCGGCTCCGAGGACGTCGCAGACCCGGGCCAGCGTGCCGGGCCGATTGGCCAGGAATAAGGCGAGTTGTTTGGCGATTTGCATTTGCGCGGTTTCGAATGGCACCGATGTCCGCTCCAGGCGATTGAAATTGGTTTCACCCCCTACCACAGGCCTTCTCGGATAGCAAGAGTCTCGGGAGAGAGTGGCTGCCGTGCGGTGCATCCAGAAGCCGTCGGTGACTCTTTGGAGTGCGGCGGCAAGCGGAGCGCGACGCCGCTTTGGTGTAGGCTAAGCTGGCGGTCCTGGGTCCTCCAAACCGTGGCGATTCGACAAGAAAGCGCCGTCGCCGCTGCGCTCTGCCGCCGCACTCCAAATCGACCGGTTCCAGTTCAAGGCACCGTCAACTGATGCACTTGGCTGCCGCGGCTGCCGCAGCCCTCCTTGATTTTGGCCTGTCTTCTCAGCTTTGGACTTGGGAGAGGTACGGCGGTTCGCTAACGTGCCGCCATGTTAGGGCCTTCCGATTCGCGCCGCCGATGGTTTGGCATGTTTTATCTTTTGATCGCGGGCGGGCTGCTGATTTGGGGTCAGACGATTCTTGAGCCGCGCCTGGGCAAAGGGCTGGGGTTCATCCTTTACTGGTTCGTTTGCTTTCTGTTCACGGCCCTGGCGATCTTGACGGCGCTGCTGGACCTCTGGATCGTCCGGACGCGCGCACGCGTCGAGAAGAAACGGTTGCTGCGGCAATCAGGAATTGGCGCTGAACCGCCGCCTTGTGTGGGGAAACAAGCGCCAGAGGACAAGGAGAAACGATCTGTTGGATGAGCCGAGGGACCTGGGAAACCACAACTCGAGCGCGGAATCAGCTCGTTGATCAATTCGAAAAAAAGCCGCCCTCTTGTTGAGCGCGGCTGAAAGGAGATGGCCCGTGAATGCTTATGCTGACACGGGGATCATCGTGTCATAGCTGATGGGCGGAACGACTTTGCCGTCGCCGGTCCTGATCGCGCGCGTTTTCTCGTCGAAGAGCAGAGTCAGGCTCAAGCGCTCCGACATTTCGGACAGGCAAAGCACCACGTGAGCTTTGATCGCGAGATCGATGTTTGCGAACGGCGTGGCGCCGGAACGGATGCAATCGAACCAGTTCTTCTCCAGCGTGGGCACGTCGCCAATTTTCTGTGGGTGTGTGAATTTCTCGGCTTCGACTTCTTCCGAAAAGATGCGATCCGGTTTCAATTCCGCGTAATTGCTGCTGGAGGAGAACTCAAGGCGCGCCTTGCGGCCCCGCAGGACATCTGGCAGTCCAAATTCGTTGCAGGTTGTGCCCGCGATCACCAGGGTCAACCCGCTCGGAAACTCCGTCAGCAGATGCGTGGTGTCAGTAATCTCACGGTTCGTCGAGATTTTCCGTGTGCCGGTGCAAACGACGCGCCGCGGGAATTCCGGATTCCCGGTCGCGAGCATCAGCGGCAGGAATTTGTGCGGGAGCAGATTCCCGACGATTCCCGAATTGTAGGTGTAGTATTTGTGCCAGGAGAAATAATGCTGGGGATTGAACGGAATCTTCGGCGCTTGGCCGAGCCAGCGGTTCCAGTCGAGATTGCTTTCGTTCGCATCCTGGTCGATCGCGTATTGCCATTCGTCATTCTTGGGGTTGTTGCGGCAGTAGGAACCTTGGCCCCAAACCAGCGGGCCGAGCTTGCCCTCTTTGATCCAAGCCGCCGCCTGATGAATCATCGGATCAGCGCAGTACTGGGACCCGATCTGGAAAACCTTTTTGGTCCGCTGCACCGTGTCGTATATCGCAAACCCTTCTTCCAGGTAACGGGCGAGCGGCTTTTCGCCATAGACATGCTTGCCCGCTTCCATGGCGTCGATGGCGACCTGGGCGTGCCAGTTGTCCACGGTGGCGACCACGATGGCGTCAATGTCTTTTCGTTCGAGCAGCTTTCGATGATCCGCGTAAGCGGCGGAATCAGGCAACCCAATGTACTTCTGCGCGCCCTGAAGTCGCTTTTGATAAAGGTCGCAGACGGCGGCCTGAACGATGTTGTTGGCTTGCGCATGGGTTTTTTGGTGCCTTACATGCGCCATTCCTTGGCTGCCGACGCCAATGTATCCGACCGCGATGCGATCATTGGCGCCGATCACTCTCCCGGTGGAAGGAGCCTGGCTCTGTCCATAAACCGGAGTCTTGAGGAATTTCGCGGTGGCAGCGGTCGCAGCGGCGGCGGTCGCGGTTTTCTTGATGAAAGAACGGCGCGAAGCGTTGTCGGACGAAAGGAGAACAGAATTATCGATCATAGGCTTTTAGCACAGTTTGTCTTTAAGAGGTGACATATCCTAAGGTAGTGACCGGACTCAAGCAAGCTTCTTGACTAAAGCCAACCTGGAGACGGATCGGATTTTACTCCGTCCCTGACTTTGGTCCGCGATCGAAGCAGCCAATGCGCGGAATCCTATTCGGCAAATTCTCTCTTCGATTTCCCGCGAATCTCGAATGAACTGTTGCGCGCGCGAAGAGAATGAGTAAATACTATAAAGATTTTGATTCAAAAACCCAGAGCAAGCTGATTACATCTCGCACCCTAAATGACGAAAGCAGTGACTGAACAGAAGAGTGAACGCGCTCCGCGAGCTGCGGGACTGCCTCCGAAGCAGGGCCTTTATGATCCCTGGTTCGAGCACGACGCTTGCGGCGTCGGCTTTGTGGTCAATTACAAAGGCCAGAAGTCCCATCAAATCGTCCGCCAGGCCATCCAGGTCTTGATCAACCTCAATCATCGCGGGGCGTGCGGCTGCGAGGCGAACACGGGCGACGGCGCGGGGATTCTGATGCAAATGCCGCACGCCTTCCTTGACCGAGCGTGCCGGGCCGCCGGTCTTTCACTTCCGGCGCCGCGCGAGTATGGCGCGGGCATGATTTATCTTCCGCGCGAGGCCGGAGAACGCAAGGGTTGCCAGGAGCTGTTTGAGCGAATCGTAGCCGAAGAAGGCCAGAAATTCATCGGCTGGCGGATGATCCCGACCAAGAACGATTCACTGGGCGCCACTGCCCGGACCGGCGAACCCGTGATGAGCCAGGCTTTCATCGCGCGCAGTTCGAAACTGAGCGACGACATGGCTTTCGAGCGGAAGCTCTACGTGATTCGCAAACGCGCGGAGAACGCGATTCGTTACGGCGGAGTCAAGGGCGGCCAGTCGTTCTACATCTCCAGCCTGTCCTACAGGACGCTCGTTTATAAAGGCATGCTCCTGACCGAGCAGATTGAGGAATACTACCCTGATCTGGCGGACCCGGCGATGGAGACGGCGCTGGCGCTGGTGCATTCGCGTTTCAGCACAAATACTTTTCCCAGTTGGGAGCGCAGCCATCCCTACCGCTACATGGCCCACAATGGCGAAATCAACACCCTCCGGGGCAATATCAACTGGATGCACGCCCGCCAGGCCATGTTCGACTCGGACCTTTTCGGGAACGACATCAAAAAGATTCTTCCCATTATCAACACGGACGGCAGCGATTCGGCGATGTTCGATAACTGCCTGGAAATGCTCGTCATGACGGGCCGCTCTCTGCCGCACGCGGTCATGATGATGATTCCAGAGCCGTGGGAAAACCACGAAAGCATGCCGCCAGAAAAGCGCGCGTTCTACGAATATCACTCTTGCCTCATGGAACCGTGGGATGGCCCGGCGTCCATCGCCTTCACCGACGGCGTGCGCATCGGCGCTGTGCTGGATCGAAACGGTCTTCGTCCCTCGCGCTATTACGTGACGAAGGACGATCTGGTCATCATGGCCTCGGAGGCCGGGGTGCTGCCCGTCGCGCCGGAACGCGTGTTGCAAAAGGGCCGGTTGCAACCGGGGCGAATGTTTCTGATCGACACCGAGCTCGGCCGCATCGTGGCGGATGACGAACTCAAGGGGAGATTCGCGAAGGAACAGCCGTATCAATTGTGGCTGGATCAGAACCACGTGCTCCTGGAGAACCTGCCCGACCCTCCTCAAGTGCGCGAGCCGGACCATGAAACGGTCCTGCAACGCCAACAGGCTTTTGGTTACACCTTTGAAGATCTGCGGTTCATCATTGGACCGATGGCCGTGGAAGGCGTCCAGCCCCTCGGTTCGATGGGCACAGACACGCCGTTGGCCGTGCTTTCGAACAAGCCGCAGTTGATCTACAATTACTTCAAGCAACTGTTCGCTCAGGTGACCAACCCGCCGATTGACCCGATCCGCGAGGAAATCATCACGTCCACGGAGACGATGGTTGGCTCCGAAGGCAACTTGTTGAAACCCATTCCGCAAAGTTGCCGGATGATCAAACTGGAGCATCCGATCCTCACTAACGACCAGTTGGAGAAACTCCGGCACGTGAATCAAGCGGGATTCAAAGCGAGCACGTTGCCGATCCTGTTCAATCCGGCTCACGGCCCGAAAGGCCTCGAACAGGCCATGAACGATCTCTGCGCCGCCGCGGACCGCGCCATCAAGGACGAAGTCAACATTCTGGTGCTTTCCGATCACGGCCTGGACCGCAATCGCGCGCCGATTCCGGCCTTGCTCGCGGTGTCCGGTCTCCATCACCACCTGATCCGGCAAGGCACGCGCACTCGGGTCGGTCTGGTGTTGGAATCGGGTGAACCGCGCGAAGTGCATCATTTTTCGCTGCTCATCGGCTACGGGTGCAGCGCCATCAATCCTTATCTCGTCTTCGAAACGCTCGACGACATGATCCGGGACAAGCGCCTGCATGGTCTCGATCATAAGAAAGCCGTGGAGAAATACATCAAGGCCGCGGTTAAAGGCGTGGTTAAGACCATGGCGAAAATGGGCATCTCCACCATTCAAAGCTACCGCGGCGCGCAGATCTTTGAAGCCATCGGATTGAACCAAGACGTCGTGGACAAATACTTCACCTGGACGCCATCGCGTGTGGGCGGCGTGGGATTGGACGCGCTGGCGGAGGAAGCATTGAGCCGGTTCCGGAATGCGTTCCCGGATCGGCCCGTCAACGGGCATGTCCTTGAAGTCGGCGGCCAGTATCAGTGGCGCGCGGAAGGCGAGTTTCATCTCTTCAATCCACAGACCGTTCACAAACTCCAGCACGCTTGCCGCACGGATAATTTCAAGCTGTTCAAGGAATACTCCACGCTGGTGGATAACCAGTCGAAGAACCTGTGCACGCTCCGGAGCATGCTGGAATTCAAGTGGGCCGAAAACCCGATCCCCATTGAGGAAGTCGAGCCGGTGGAAGCAATCGTCAAACGTTTCAAGACCGGCGCCATGAGCTACGGCTCGATCAGCAAAGAGGCGCACGAGACGCTCGCCATCGCCATGAATCGGCTCGGCGGCAAAAGCAACACCGGGGAAGGCGGCGAAGATCCGGACCGCTACGTTTGGAGAAGTGAACGCGGCGACTCTAAAAACAGCGCCATCAAACAGGTCGCGTCGGGCCGGTTCGGCGTCACCAGCCATTATCTCGTCAACGCGCAGGAGCTTCAAATCAAGATGGCGCAAGGCGCCAAGCCCGGCGAAGGCGGCGAGTTGCCGGGACGAAAGGTGTATCCGCCCATTGCGAAAGTGCGACACACGACGCCGGGCGTCGGCTTGATTTCACCGCCGCCGCATCATGACATTTATTCCATCGAGGACCTGGCGGAGTTGATCCACGATTTGAAAAACTCCAACCGCCACGCCCGAATCAGCGTCAAGCTGGTCGCTGAGGTCGGCGTGGGAACTATTGCCGCGGGAGTCGCCAAAGCGCACGCGGACGTCGTGCTCATCAGCGGCCACGACGGCGGCACAGGAGCTTCGCCGCTTTCCTCGATCAAGCACGCGGGGATTCCCTGGGAGCTCGGCCTGGCGGAGACGCATCAGACGCTCGTCCTGAACGATCTACGGAGCCGCATTTACGTGGAGACCGACGGCCAGCTCAAGACGGGACGGGATGTGGCCATCGCGACGTTGCTGGGCGCGGAGGAATTCGGATTCGCCACGGCGCCGCTTGTGGCGATGGGGTGCATTATGATGCGCGTTTGCCACTTGAACACTTGCCCGGTGGGCGTGGCGACTCAGGATCCGCAACTGCGAAAGAATTTCACCGGCGCGGCGGATCACGTGGTGAATTTCATGCGCTTCATCGCGGCAGAATTGCGCGAGATCATGGCCAAACTCGGATTCCGCACCGTCAACGAGATGATCGGACGCACGGACCGGATCGAGCCTTCCAAAGCGGTTGCCCACTGGAAGGCGAAAGGGCTGGATTTCTCCAACATTCTTTACCAGCCGGCGGTCGGCCCGGCGATCGGGCGGCATCGGCAGATCAATCAAGATCATGGCCTGGACAAATCGCTCGACGTGACCCAATTGCTCGAACTTTGCCGTCCGGCAATCCAACGCGGAGAAAAAGTCCGCGCCGAATTGCCGATCAAGAACGTGAATCGCGTGGTTGGCACCATTGTCGGCAGCGAACTCACTCGGAAATGGGGGCCTCAGGGGCTGCCGGACGACACGATTCAGATCAAATTCACCGGTTCGGCCGGCCAGAGCTTTGGCGCTTTCATGCCGCGAGGCATGACTTTGACTCTCGAAGGGGACGCTAACGACTACTTCGGGAAGGGCCTTTCGGGAGGGAAAATCATCATCTTTCCGCCGGCTGGTTCGACCTTCGTGCCAGAGGAAAACATCATCATCGGAAACGTCGCGTTCTACGGCGCCACGAGCGGCGAGGCTTACATCCGCGGCATGGCGGGCGAGCGCTTCTGCGTCCGCAACAGCGGCGTCAACGCCGTCGTGGAAGCTGTCGGCGACCACGGCTGCGAATACATGACCGGCGGACGGGTCGTCGTGCTGGGCGCAACGGGTCGCAACTTTGCTGCGGGCATGAGCGGCGGGATCGCTTACGTGCTCGATGAGAACGGCGGCTTTGAACCGAACTGCAACCCGCAGATGATCGGACTGGAGAAGCTGGAGGAAGCGGCGGAAATTGAGGAAGTGCGGCAAATGATCCAGTGCCACGCGGATTACACCAAAAGCCAGCGCGCGTTCAAAATTCTCGCCTTGTGGGAACAGTTCGTTCCGAAGTTCGTGAAAGTCATGCCGAAGGATTACAAGCGGATGCTGCAGGCGATCCAACGCGTCACCAGCACCGGTCTCAGCGGCGAGGAAGCGTTGATGGCGGCGTTCGAAGAGAACGCGAAGGATTTGGCGCGCGTCGGCGGCGGATGATTTCGTTTTTGTAAAATGGGAAAACCCACAGGCTTTATCGAATACCTCCGCGAGCTGCCGCTGGATCGTCCGGCGATCAAGCGCATCAAGGATTGGAACGAGTTCCATTACCACATGGAGCCGGACAAGCTCCAGCAGCAAGCTGCGCGTTGCATGGACTGCGGCATTCCGTTTTGCCACACAGGCACGCTCCTCAGCGGAATGGCTACCGGATGTCCGATCAACAACTTGATTCCAGAGTGGAACGATCTGATTTACCGCGGCCGGTGGAAGGAGGCTCTGGAGCGGCTCCATAAGACCAATAACTTCCCCGATTTCACGGGTCGCGTCTGCCCTGCGCCGTGCGAAGGCTCGTGCGTGCTCGGAATCAACGCCCCGCCCGTCACGATCAAGAACATCGAATGCTCGATCATTGACAAGGGCTGGGAGGAAGGATGGGTCGTCCCCGAGCCGCCGACGATGCGAACTGGGAAGAAGGTTGCCGTGATTGGTTCGGGTCCGGCCGGTCTATGCGCCGCAGCCCAGCTCAACCGCGCCGGCCACTGGGTCACCGTGTTCGAGCGCGCCGACCGCCCCGGCGGTTTGCTCATGTACGGCATCCCCAATCCCAAGCTGGACAAGAGATTCGTCGTGCAGCGTCGCCTGGACCAGATGGCGAAGGAAGGCGTTACCTTTTTGACGAACACAGAAGTCGGACGGAATTATCCCGCCGAGAAGCTGCTGAAGGAATTCAATGCGGTCGTTCTCTGCACTGGCGCGACCAAGCCGCGCGATCTTCCCATCGAAGGCCGCAACCTCAAAGGTGTTCACTTCGCCATGGAGTTCCTCCACGCGAACACGAAGGCCCTGCTGGATGGCACGAAGAATGGCGATTACATCTCGGCCACGGACAAAGCCGTCATGGTCATCGGAGGCGGTGATACGGGCACGGACTGCGTCGGCACGGCGATGCGGCACGGCTGCAGAAGTCTGATTCAGGTCGAGATTCTGCCGCGGCCACCCATGGAGCGCACAGCGGACAATCCCTGGCCTGAATGGCCCAAAGTGTACCGGATGGACTACGGCCAGGAAGAAGCGGCGGCGGTCTTTGGTGGTGATCCGCGTGTCTTCCTGACGACGGCGAAGAAATTCACCGGCGATGAAAACGGTCGAGTGAAAGAAGTGCTTACCGTGGAAATCAAGTGGGAGAAAACCGACAAGGGGCAATTCGTGCCCCAAGAAGTGCCGGGCACGGAAAAAACTCGGCCGGCGCAACTAGTCCTCCTGGCGATGGGGTTCCTCGGCCCGGAGCAACCGCTCCTGGATCAACTCGGCGTCGAGCGCGATCCTCGCACAAACATCAAGGCGGACTACGGAAAATACGGCACGAGCATTCCGGGTGTGTTCGCCGCCGGAGATTGCCGACGCGGACAAAGTTTGGTGGTGTGGGCTTTCAACGAAGGCCGAGGCGCGGCGCGAGAGTGCGACCGCTATCTGATGGGGGCCACCAACTTGCCTTAGCAGTAGTAGTTCCCCGCGATATAGTTCTCCATCTGCTTGATCGCGACGCTTTGCGCGGAGATGACCCAATTCACAAGATCGCCAATCGAAATGACGCCGATCACCTGTTCACTCTCCAAGACCGGGAGGTGCCGGATCCGATTCTCGGTCATCAGCCGCATGCATTCCTCCACCGTGTGGTTCGGGGTCACGGTGACGACAGGTGTGGAGATGATTTCCTTGACGCGCGTTTCTTTGGAGGATTTGCCTTTGATGGCCACCTTGCGCGTGTAATCGCGCTCGGACATGATCCCGACGAGTTTCTCGCCCGCTTTGACCAGCACGGCCCCGATGTTTTTGTCCGCCATCAGTTGGATCGTCTCGAAGACCGTCGTGTCCGGTGAGACAGACCAGAGCGGGCTGGTCTTCTGTTTGAGAATCGAGTCAATCGTGGCTGTAGCGATCATAGGGCATTGCCTTCCGTTTGGTTTGGCACCCGGTTCGTTCAGTTCGATCTCCGGGAAAGATCAAACGAGCCTGGCCCGTGCGCGAATTTGACTGGGCGATTCATGACAATCGCTTAGTTGCCTGTGGTAAAGGCCAGAATTGTAGCACCTTCGGCTCAAAAAGATAGAGGATTTTCGGCGGATCGCGACGGGGCGGGATCACAAGGCCGCTCCGGCTTGACCGCAGATCGGTCATCCCAGGTAGGGCGGAGCTGCCGCTCCGCCGCTCCGGAAAATACCGACCTTTGCTTCTTTGGCTAGACTGGGCAAACGAAGGATGAAACCCCACAGTCTGCTCTGCCGCTCCAGGTGTTAGTGCCATCCCAGATCACTTTGATGGAGCCTTGGACTTTCTGCGAGATTTCAGGGGACGTGCACGGGCCGCTCCAACGGCGCGCCTCGCCCAAGCGACGAATTCTTCCCGGTTTTCCAGGACATCCGCGGGCACCTCGTAATACCTCATGGTCATGGTGCGCCTGGCCTTTTCGTAGATGAACGGCCCCATGCCACGTTCCAGATAGGCGCCCCGCGACGATTCGTCAGTTTTGAAATACAGTCGGCCATCCATGAGAATGCCGAAGAATCGGTCCGCCTGGTAAAGGCCGTGCCCGCCGAACATCGGTTTGGCGCGCACCTCAGGCAGGTCCCGGAGCTGATCCATGACAAATTCCAGGAACGAGTTGTCTGGCATGCACGGCCACTCAGCTCAACAAAATAGAACGAGAGAACAAGGCCCACTCGAAACAATCCGACCGAGGCAAGCTAGTACTGTGACAAAGAATTATCGATACATGTATCGATAATTCTTTGTCACAGTACTAGGCGGGAAGCCTGGCCTACCCTTTCGCCGCTTCCTTCGCCCAGGTGTCCTTCAAGGTAATCGTGCGGTTGAAAATGAGCCGGGCGTTTGAGGTTGAGGGTTGAGAGTCCTCGTCCAGGGCGAAGTAGGCCAGGCGCTCAAATTGGTACCGGAGACCGGGCTTGGCGTCCTTCAAGGCCGGTTCGCACTTCGCGGTCACAATTTCCAGCGAATGGGGATTGAGATGTTGTTTGAAATCGCCGCTCGCGTCCGGTTCCGCCACGGTGAAAAGGCGGTCGTAAAGGCGCACTTCGGCGTCGATGGCGTGCGCGGCGCTCACCCAATGGAGGGTGCCCTTCACCTTGCGGGTCGCGGTCGGGCCGCCGGATTTGCTGCCGAGATCCGCGGTGCAGCGGAGTTCGACAATCTTGCCGCTGGCATCCTTCACCACTTCTTCGCACTTGATGATGTAAGCGTATTTCAGGCGGACCTCGCCGCCGGGACGTAACCGGAAGTATTTCGCCGGCGGGCTCTCCATGAAGTCTTCCTGCTCAATGTAAAGTGTCCGGCTGAAGGGAATCTTGCGCGTGCCCGCCGCCGGGTCTCCGGGGTTGTTGGTCGCGTCCAGTTCCCCGGTCTCGCCCTCGGGGTAATTGGTGAGCACGACTTTGATCGGACGCAAGACCGCGAGCCGGCGAAGCGCGTTCTTGTTCATGTCTTCGCGAATGGCGTGTTCGAGCACCGCCACGTCGGTAAGCCCGTTGTATTTGGTGATGCCAATGTTGTAAGCGAACGTCCGCAACGCGCTGGCCGTGACGCCGCGGCGGCGAAGGCCGCTGATCGTCGGCAGGCGCGGGTCGTCCCAACCGCTGACCCGTTTCTCGTTCACGAGCTGGAGCAGCTTGCGTTTGCTCATGATGGTGTAACTCAGGTTGAGCCGCGCGAATTCGTATTGATGCGGGAGCGGCCGCGGAAGATCGAGGTTCTGGAGAATCCAATCGTAAAGCGGCCGGTGAACCTCGAATTCCAGCGTGCAGATGCTGTGTGTGATTCCTTCGATGTAATCGCTCAAACAGTGCGCAAAATCGTACATCGGATAAATGCACCATTGGCCACCCGTGTGATGATGCTCGGAGTGGCGGATGCGGTAGAGGACCGGATCGCGCATCCAAATGTTCGGCGAGGCCATGTCGATCTTGGCGCGGAGCGTGCGCGCGCCGTCGGGGAACTCGCCGTTCTTCATCCGGACGAACAGGTCGAGGTTCTCTTCGATGGGACGGTTTCGCCAGGGGCTTTCCTTGCCGGGCCGGTCGGGCGCGCCCCGGTATTTGTCGGTGTCCTCAGGCGAAAGGTCGCAAACATAAGCCAGCCCCTTTTTGACAAGTTGCAGCGCGTATTCGTAAATCGGACCGAAGTAGTCCGAAGCGTAGAAGGGCTCGACCATTGCGGATTGCGGATTGCGGATTGCGGATTTGAATCCTTCGATGGCCGCTCCGAGGTAAAAGTCTCTCTGGCCATCCACACTTTGGGTTTCCGGTGTTTGGCCTTTCGGTTTCAGCCCGAGGCAATGGTCGGCCCAACCGTTGATCAGCCATTTTGCATCCCTGGTGATGGAATCCACGTATTCGACGTCTTCTTTCGTGGGATTGGTGTCGTCCATCCGGAGATTGCAGATGCCTCCGAACTCGCGGGCGATGCCAAAATTCAGGCAAATGCTTTTGGCGTGGCCGATGTGCAAGTAGCCGTTCGGTTCGGGCGGGAAGCGCGTGTGGATTTGTTTGCATTTCCCCGAAGCAAGGTCTGCGGCGACAATATCCCGGATAAAATCAGAAGGCACGATTCCGTCTCCAACCTCTCCCTTACCTTGCGCCACGGAGCAGGCAATGACGTTGGGCGGATTGATGTGACTTGATTCAGTTTTCGGCATCGTCATGAACTCAACTATGGTTTCGATCTCGTTTGGGAGCGTACCAAATGGGCGTTTGGGTGAATAGAGAATTTGGAATTGCGAAGATGGCCAAGAAGCCGCGCGGCAGATTAGTGTCAGGTCGCGGCCCGGATTACTTAAGGGAAGGGGCGAGGGTGAACTTTGTGCACAAATCGGATGCACAAGAACCGACCACCGGTTCTCCCTTCGCATGAACCTGGTAGGGACGGATTCGAATGGCGCTTAGATAAGGCGCAAAGTTTTACTGGACAGGTTTCTGCGGTGCGGTGATTTCCAGTGAAAACGTGTTGTCGTTGTCCCGGAGGGACAGAGGATAATAGCCCAGCGTTTCAACGCTGGGTGGGGACAAACCAGCGAACGAGTCCCGCAGGGACGGCTGACTCATTTGACTACAACAGCCGCGTTCAGCTGTCCCTCCGGGACTCGACGCTCCGACTCCGCTAACCCAGTGTTGAAACACCGGGCTATTTTCAGAAGTCCCTCCGGGACAAATTGCAGGTGGGCCCAAGTATTCATGGCTTGATTCAGCCTAGAAATTCGAAGCCTCATCTAAGCCGTAAGTATTCAGTCCGATGAAAAGCTCGCCCTCACCCCGGCCCTCCACTGCCATTGAATTAATTAAGGAATGAACCTAAGGACGACACTTGGATTGCTCCCTCTCTTCCCTGCAAGGGAGAAGAGGGTTGGAGAGAGGAGGGCCGTCCTTATTTGGTCGGCCCATCTCCTCGGTCCTCTTCCCGCTTGTTCCTCGCAGGGAGAGGAAGAAGACCGGGAGCCGCCGCGCCGCTTAATTCAATGGCAGTGCCCCGGCCCTCTCCCCAAGGAAGAGGGAGTAACTTTTACCGCTCGCGGACTCATCACTGTTTAGTGATCGTTTCCCGGTGCTGGAAATGGCGGTTCC
>Ga0233424_10000163_pt1 | contig 93052 bp, 79 predicted proteins | sample Watercolumn_Towu_FD_181011 | JGI IMG/M metagenome (GOLD analysis project Ga0233424, IMG submission 181011) | Freshwater microbial communities from Lake Towuti, South Sulawesi, Indonesia - Watercolumn_Towuti2014_125_MG | ecosystem: Environmental > Aquatic > Freshwater > Lake | place: Indonesia... | reverse complement strand
AAAACTATCTCTTCCCAGCTGATTGGTGGCATAGCGACAAATGTAAATTGCAGGCGGCAATGAGCAATAGACAATAGTCAAAAGCTTTCCACAAGAGCAATTCAGCCCGGTTTGCCAATTGTCCATTACGTATTGTTTATCTTGCGGCAATGGCGGCATTACAATTTCATTTACAACATACAGACGCAGCTTCGAAAGCAAGAGCAGGGAAGATAACCACCGATCATGGCGAAATTCTTACACCCATCTTTATGCCAGTGGGTACAGCAGGCAGTGTAAAAGCAGTAACACAACAGCAGTTGCTTGATGATATAAAAGCACAGATCATTTTAGGAAACACATATCATTTATATCTGCGGCCGGGATTGGAAGTGTTGGAGAAAGCCGGTGGATTACACAAATTCATTGGATGGAATAAACCGATATTAACCGACAGCGGAGGTTACCAGGTGTTTTCTCTTTCAGGAACAAGAAAAATAAAAGAAGAAGGTGTAACCTTTCAATCACATATTGACGGAAGCCGACATTTGTTTACCCCGGAAAATGTAATGGACATACAGAGAACAATCGGTGGAGATATTATCATGGCCTTTGATGAATGTCCTCCGGGAGGAAGTGAATATAAATATGCCAAAACATCCATGCTGATGACCCATCGCTGGCTGGACCGCTGTTTAAAGCAGTTTGATTCCACAAAAGACAAATACGGGTACACCCAAAATCTTTTTCCAATTGTCCAGGGCGGCACATTTAAAGACCTGCGTAAAGAATCATGTGAATACACCGCTTCAAAAGAAGCAACTGGAAATGCAATCGGTGGATTGAGTGTTGGAGAGCCGGAAGAAACAATGTATGAAATATGTGAGTGGTGCTGTGATCATTTACCAAAAGAAAAACCACGGTACCTGATGGGGGTAGGTACGCCTTGGAATATTCTTGAATGTATTGGAATGGGAGTGGATATGTTTGATTGTGTAATGCCGACGAGGAATGGAAGAAATGCAATGCTCTTTACCAGTAAAGGCGTTATGAATATTGATAATAAAAAGTGGGAAAAAGATTTTTCTCCGCTGGATGATGGATTTGATTGTGAAATAAGCAATAGTTACAGCAAAGCCTATCTGCGCCATTTAATAAAATCAAAGGAAATACTGGGACTCACTGTTGCCAGTGTTCACAATCTTGCTTTTTATTTATGGCTGATGGGTGAAGCAGGAAAAAAAATACAGGAAGGCCTTTTTGCTTCCTGGAAAAAGGAAATGATACCTGTGTTGAAAAATAAATTATAACGCTACCTCACTTCTTCCTTTCTGAACAGTTTCTTGAAATAATAGTGATAGGTATAGCTTGAACCTTCCACTACCGGAAAGGCATTAACAAGAACCCATCCCTGGGAACCCATATAGTTCAAAGCATCTACTACGGTGTTGAATTTCTTTAACCTGCCGGTTTCTTCATCACGAAGACGATTGTCAGTAAAAAATTTTCTTTCATCTCCAAAGTCAACGTCAATATTTACTCTGTTTGACAATAGCTTGTTGAAGGCAACCAGCCGGCAATACTGCTCCACTTTGGTGGTATCCTGGGCAAAGACATTTACAGATGCAAGGATAAATACAAGTAAGATGATTTTTTTCATAATAAAAATTTTAAGCAGTGTAAACTATTTGCGAAAGTAGAAATTGTTAGCTTCCGGCAAGAATAAAAAATGTTAAGATGACTGCTCATCTTTCACATTTCTTTCCCGGACAATTGTTTTTCTTTGCACACAGATGCAGAAACTGGACTGGTATATATTGAAAAAATTCCTTGTTACATTTGTTTTTTGCATGCTGTTGTTTACGGTGATTGCCGTAGCAGTTGACAGCAGTGAGAAAACGGATGACTTTGTAAAGGCCAATCTCAGCACCAGCCAGATCATCACTGAGTATTACCTGGGATTTGTGCCCTGGATATGTAGCCTGCTTTTCCCTTTGTTTGTATTCATTGCTGTCATCTTCTTTACCAGCCGTTTGGCCACCCGGTCCGAGATAATTGCCATTCTTGCCAGCGGTACAAGCTATAATCGTTTTTTAAGACCTTATGTAATAGGGGGATTTTTATTAACGGCAGTGTTATGGCTGGGAAGCCGGTATTGGATACCTAAGGCAAATGCTGTGCGCAGCAATTTTCAAAGCCGGTATATTGACAGGAATGACCCGGCTAAGAATAAAAGAGATGTAAGTTGTTACGATTGTTTTTACCGGCGTATTGATTCTAACACATTTGTTGGCATCAAGTATTACGATACAGCAAGCAAATCTGCCAGGGGATTTTTTATGGAAAGGGTAAAAGCAAACAAAGTTGTTTATAATATCCGTGCCGAAATGATTAAATGGGATACGGCAACAAAAAAATGGCAACTGGTAAATGCCGTGGAAAGAATCATTGACAGCGCCGGGGAAAAAATGAGTTCTTACCCTGCCTACTCTTTGAATTTGAATCTCAGATATGATGAGTTGGGAAATGACGAATACCTGAAAGACAAATTGACCACACCTGAACTCATCAGCTATATAGAAAAAGAGGAACACCGGGGTACAGAAGGGTTGAATAGCTATAAAGTAGAGAGATATCGCCGTACAGCCACTCCTGTAGCAGTTCTGCTTCTCACTATGATTGGGGTAGTGATCGCCAGCCGCAAAACAAGGGGAGGAAGTGGGATGCACCTGGGACTCGGGATAGCTATAGCAGCTACTTTTATTTTATCCGACAGGTTTTCCAGCACATTTGCCGTGAAAGGGAATTTTTCGCCGCTTATTGCTGCCTGGGTCCCTAATCTTGTGTTTACCGGCGTAGCTTATTGGCTTTACAGGCGAACACCTAAATAGGTTTATACATAAAACCTGAGAATAATCATAGCTTTTTTTCATTTCAATTTTTTGCGGCACAGGCCGCTTTACTTAATTTTACCCGTTGATAATAATTGAATTAAATTTTTTTTATGGGAATTGTAAAAGACAGGTTTAAGGCAAAGGCCGATGCTCTTGCCGATGAGATAAAACAACTTTTGAAAGAGCATGGAAATAAAGTGATCGGAGAGGTGCAATTATCTCAAATATACCAGGGGATGAGGGGAATAACAGGCCTGGTTACTGAAACCTCCCTGCTGGATGCACAGGAAGGAATTCGTTTTCGGGGCTATTCCATTCCCGAACTGCGTCAAAGACTAACCAAGGCTACGGGAGGCGATGAGCCATTGCCTGAAGGACTTTTCTATCTGATGCTGGTGGGTGAATTGCCATCAGATGATGATGTTCATCACCTGACATCTGTATGGCAAAGAAGAAGCCATGTACCCAATCATGTATTTGCCACCATTGAAGCACTGCCTTTGAACACACATCCTATGACACAGTTTGTGGTAGCCGTGATGGCCCTGCAAACGGAAAGTCATTTTGCAAAGCAATATGCAAAAGGGATGAATAAAAAGGAGTACTGGGAAGCTGTGTTTGATGATTCAATGGATTTGATTGCAAGGCTACCCCGTGTAGCCGCATATATCTATCGCAGAAAATACAAGAATGGCGAACACATTCAACCCAATGGCTTGCTTGACTGGGCTGGCAATTTTGCCCACATGCTTGGTTTCGAAGATGAGAGTTTCAAAGAGCTGATGCGTTTGTATATGACCATTCATGCGGATCATGAGGGTGGAAATGTTTCAGCTCACACCACTCACCTCGTCGGCTCTGCATTAAGTGATCCTTATCTGAGTTATGCTTCAGGAATGAATGGCCTCGCCGGACCACTTCATGGATTAGCTAACCAGGAAGTAATAAAATGGATATTTGAAATGCGGGAGGCTTTGAAAACTGAATCACCTACCAAAGAACAAATCGCAGAGTATGTAAAGAAGACTTTAAGCGAAGGAAAAGTAATGCCGGGCTACGGACATGCGGTATTACGCAAAACCGATCCCAGGTTTGAAGCACAGATGGAATTTGGTAAAAAACATATGCCCGATGACCCATTGGTGAAAACAGTATGGGATATTTATGAAGTAGTGCCGCCCATTCTTCAGTCAATAGGTAAAATAAAGAACCCCTGGCCAAATGTTGATGCACATAGCGGCGCTTTACTGGAACATTATGGTTTGGTGGAATATGAATTTTATACTGTGCTGTTTGCAGTAAGCCGGGCCTTGGGTGTGCTGGCCAGTCTTTGTTGGGACAGGATGTTGGGTTTTCCGATAGAAAGACCTAAATCAGTTACAACAGATCAAGTGAAATTATGGTTAGAAGGAAAGGATAATATTTGGGGAGAATGATATTATGAAATAAGATGTAAACCCTGTCCCGATATATCGGGACAGGGTTTACTTTTGGCAGCGAAGATTGCTGACAATATATTTGCAACCCGATTGGGGGTTTAGCTCAGCTGGCTAGAGCGTTTGCATGGCATGCAAAAGGTCACCGGTTCGACTCCGGTAACCTCCACTAAGGTTCTGAAACATCAGAATCTTTTTTCTACGGTATACTTGAAAAAAATGCAAGAGTAGCTGAAAGTGTAATTTTAGGATATGAAGAAAACAATCATTGTTACCGGCGTTTCTGGAAACATGGGACAGGCGGTTGTTAAAAAATTTCTTGCTGAAAATTACAACGTGGTGGGGACTATAATTCCCGATGACCTTGTGTCAATGGAAATCAGCGATTCCAATTTTGAAAAGGTGGTGGTTGATCTCATGAATGAAAGTGACTCTCAAAAATTTGTTGAGACTGTCCTTCTGAAAAAAGGCAATATTGATGCGGCTGTATTAACTGTCGGTGGCTTTACCATGGGAAAAATAGCCGATACTTCTGCTGCGGATGTAACGAAGCAATACAAGCTGAATTTTGAAACAGCTTATCATGTGGCCCGACCGGTTTTTTTGCAAATGATGAAACAGGGATATGGCCGCATTTTTTTGGTAGGTTCAAGGCCCGGAGTGGATGTTTCGAGACATGGTAAAGGAATGGTGGCTTACAGCCTTGCCAAATCACTGATATTTCGCCTGGCTGAAATAATGAATGCGGAAGCTAAAGACCAGAATATTGTTACCAGTGTCATTGTACCCAGTACGATTGATACGCCTCAAAACCGTAAAGCCATGCCCGATGCTAATTTTGAAAGCTGGGTAAAACCGGAAGATATTGCCAATACCATTCATTATTATTGCACGGATGAGGCAGTCGTGTTAAGAGAACCTGTTATCAAACTTTACAATAAAGCTTAAGCATGATGGGAGTGTGGAAACAAATATCTGAATACCTCTATTTGAAAAAGAAAGATCCATCAAGGCCAAAAAGCAAATGGATCGGTTACATGCATGGCATCAACCGTATCAGCTTGCTGATATTCATTCTTTGCCTGATCATACTGGCCATTAAATTACTGATTTAAGAAACTGATGATGGAGAATGCGGCTTTAGCAGAAGCATCACCACCCTGGCCAAGTAAATGTTTCAGGGCAGAATAATCTTTTTGGAGTGTTGCAATTCTTTGATTATCGGTCAGCAATTGCTGTAATTCTTTATTGAGATTCTCGGGTGTCAGGTCATTTTGTATCAATTCTTTTACTACCAGTTTATCCATTATAAGGTTCACCAGTGAAATGTACTTTACATTTACCAATCGTTTGCCGATCTGATAAGAGATGAATGAGCCTTTGTAACAAACTATTTCAGGCACAGCAAATAAAGCTGTTTCAAGCGTAGCAGTTCCCGATGTCACCAACGCCGCCTTCGCTTGCAATAATAAATCGTAAGTCTGATCTTTAACTGTACTTACATTATTGTATTGTGAAGTGAATACTTTATAAAATGAATCATCTACTGAAGGGGCTTGTGCAATGATGAACTGATGCTCCGGAAATGTTATACTGACTTCCAGCATCACAGGAAGTTTTTTCTTTATCTCCTGCTTGCGGCTTCCGGGAAGTAAAGCGATAACCGGTTTGTCTGAAAACTTGTGCCTTGTACCCTCTGCCTTGTGCCTTTCAATCTCTTCTACCAAGGGATTCCCAACATATTCCACTTCCCAGTTCCATTTATTCCGGTAATAATTTTTTTCAAAGGGAAGAATGACCAGCATTTTATCAATGCATTGTTTCATCATCTTCACCCGGCTGGCTTTCCATGCCCACACCTGTGGCGAAATGTAGTAGATGATCTTTAATCCCTGTTGCCTGGCCCATTTGACAATTCGGAGGTTAAACCCAGGATAATCAATCAGGATAAGTGCATCAGGTTTGTTTTGAAGAATATCTTCTTTGCAGAATTTGAGATTACGGAAAATATTGCGCAGGTTCATCAACACTTCGGAGAAGCCCATAAAAGCAAGCTCCCGGTAGTGCTTAACCAATGCACCGCCTGCCGCTTGCATTTTATCTCCACCCCAGCATCGGATTTCGGCAGCAGCATCAAGACGCATCAGTTCTTTGATAAGATTGCTGCCGTGCAGGTCACCGCTGGCCTCACCGGCTATGATGTAATACCTCATTGATAGTAAAAGTAATAGCTGTAAAGATATTAATTCAGGATCTTCAGAATAAGAATGCCAATGCCAAAAACAACAGTTAGGGTAAAAATGCCCTTGGCTGTTTCATCACGGTGGGTATTGATATAAATAGTGAACATGATTACGTTCGCCAGCAGGCTCAGGGCGCCAATCGAAGTAATCATCTTATTATCATTCATAAAATAGGTGAGAAAGTCCATGAATGAATAAGAAGGAAATTTAATTAAATGAATACTAACAAGTCCGAGCAAGGGGCCAATCAGCCCAAGAGCGAGTCCCAAACGAAGATTATCTTTTTTAAGAAATATCATTGCCAGTGTTTTTCCAGTTTGGATTTTAGAACGTAATTCGTCATATCAAATTGTACAGGTACCACACTTACATAATTATTTGCCAAGGCCCATACATCGGTATCTTTTCCTTTATCAAAATTCACAAACTCACCGGTAAGCCAATAGTAATGCCGTCCATGCGGATCCTGTCTTTCCACAAAATCTTCTTCATATTTTGCATTTGCCTGACGGCAGATCTTCATCCCTTTTAATAATTCAGCAGGAACCGAAGGAATATTGACATTTAAAACTGTGTGTTTATCCAGTTTTGTCTTCAGCATTTTCTCCACGATAATTTTCGCATATTTTCTGGCTCCTTCAAAATCCGCTTCAAGGCTGAAATCAAGCAGTGAAAAACCAACTGATGGGATGCTTTCAATAGCAGCCTCTACAGCAGCAGACATAGTGCCCGAATAGATCACATTAATACTATGATTGGCGCCATGATTAATTCCACTAAGGCAAAGATCTGGTTTGCGGTGCAACACTTTGTCAACAGCCAGCTTAACACAATCAACAGGAGTTCCTGTACAACTCCAGGTTTCAACGCTTTCCCCCAAATGGATTTTATGCAGGCGTAAGGGTTGGCCGATAGTAATAGCATGCCCCATTCCTGATTGTGGTTTATCCGGTGCCACTACTACAATCTTTCCTAACTCTTTCACAGCCTCTACCAGGTTCTTTAATCCCGGGGCAGATACTCCATCATCATTTGTTACAAGGATTACCGGTTTTTCTTTCGCTGATGCTTTTGTAGTTTTTTTTGCAGGTACCGGTTTTCGTTTTTTTCCCATATCGCAACAAAAATCTTTTTTTTTCACGGGTTGACCAAAACAAGAAAGGATTTGGAATATCTAAATTAATTAGTATTTTGCGGCTAACTAAATTAGTGGTTATGGCAATATCCAATCAAAACATGAAATATCTCCGCAAACTCCGTGGATGGACACAGGAAGAATTTGCACAAAAGCTCCGGATCAAACGTTCTTTACTTGGCGCCTATGAGGAAGAAAGGGCAGAGCCAAGAATTGATGTGCTGGAAGTGGTGTGTGATATATTCAAATTAACATTGGATGATATACTCCGGAAAGATCTGAGCGATAACAAAGGGAACTATCTCGCCAGGCGGAGGGCAATGAAACTGGCTGGTGGCAGGCCGGATATTCCATTTGTGCCTGTAAAGGCAGCTGCTGGGTATATGGCTGGTTATGCTGATCCGGATTTTATAGATGAGCTTAATACATTTACTCTTCCTATGCTGTCGGGAGGTAATTACCGTGCATTTGAAATTATAGGTGATTCAATGCTTCCGACACCCAGCGGCTCCGTTATCGTTGGCGAAAAAGTGGACAACCTGGAAAACGTGAAAAACAATACTGCCTGCATTGTGGTATCCCGTAATGAGGGGATAGTATATAAACGAGTACAAAAAAACGGCAGGCAAAGAAATAAACTTACATTGGTCAGCGATAACCCTTCTTATCATCCATATACAGTAAATGCAGACGATGTAGTGGAGATGTGGCAGGCCCAGGTGGTAATTTCAAAGGCCACCACCCAGCAAAAATGGGATATGAACCAGCTTACCAATATGGTAAGCGACCTTCAGGAGCAGGTTATCTCGTTGAAAAAAAGGATGAATTGAGGATTAATATTAGGCGGCATTCCTTCTTTCGGCTCTGTCTATTTTCGTTGAAACAGGTTTATTCTGCCTTTTTTGAAAACCCGTATTAACCAGACCTATTACTGATCTTTGTTTCTGGGTTTTGTCAGCAATAATCATGAGGAGGGTCAAAGTGATGTGGACGACTTCTACTTTGAACTTTGGCAAAGTAAGCGGCAACTGGCAGTAAAGTGTTTTGTGAAATGTTGAATCTTAATCTAAACAGTATGATCCAATAATCTCGGTTTTTTGCTGCGCAGAATGAAGTAAGTTATCGGGGTATTATTATTTACCACCAGGTTAAGCCAACAAAAAACTTTGTTACTTATTGATTACTCCATCCTTCCATTTCAGAAAATAGAGTTTCTTGTTCTCAAAATAATCCAGCGTCATTGTTTGCTTGTTCAACACCGGCTGGATATCAAAATCCGTGAATAATATAGGTTGCTTCGCCGAAAGATTTGAGGCAATGTCTTTATCGTGTTGCAGCAGCATTTTTGCATACCGCCAGGTGGTTTCATAACCTCGAAATACCATATCACTTGGTCGCATAAACATTACCCTGTTAAACCAAGAGGTGATGCTCCGGCTCAACTTATCAACTTTGGCATTGTAAAAAGGAGTACTATAAATGATTTCAATGCCTCCGTATTCCGGCTTATCGAAATCTTTGATATTATCCCAGGTGGGCATTCCCATAACTGTGGCCTGGTATTTTTGTTTTTGTACGATGGCAAGTTGCTGTACCAGGTGTTTTCCAAATGCCTCATCCAGGCTACCGGCAATGCAGAGTGATTGTTCAGTAGTATCAAGGTATGGTTTCAGGTGGGTGACAGTAAAGCTATCCGGCAGATCGATATAGGTTAACTTCAGCGGGATCGACATGGTGTTTTTTCCGAAATCTTCAAAATACATTTTAATCCTGTCTTCCAGTTGGCCTTTTTTCCGAAATACGATGAGCCGGTTCAACGGGTAATATTTCTGTATATGCCGGTAAATCCCTTCGCATTGTGTTTTCAAAGTAGAATTAAGCAATACAAAAAATGGATTGGCAACTACACTGCCATCATTAGGCAAATTGGCATTGATCACAGGAATATTCCTTCGCAAACCTGCATCTGCAAAAGTTTTTATTTCGGCAGTACTGCAATGGGTAATGATCAGATCAACACTATCCATCTCCGGTTTGTTCAGCTGCTGGGTAATTGTTTCTTTCACCGATCTTGTATCGTAAATAAAAACTTCCAGCGGGGCTTTTTCGATATTCATTGAATCCAACGCAAGTTTAACGCCTTCATAAAACTCCAACCCAGGGTTGATGAATTTTGGGAACATAGTTTTTGCATAGCGATAGGTTGTATCATCGACAAATGCAGAATCAAGGTAGAGGGGTGCAAAAATGGCTATTCTGTGCCTGGAAGTATCTGTTTGAGAAAAAACTTTTGAATTTTGCAAAGATAGAAAGCAAAAAAAGATTGCTGATAAAATAAAACGGCTGTGGTTCCCTGTATGTCTTTTAATCATATAAGTGAAAGTTCTTTATTCCCATTCTATCGTTGCAGGTGGTTTGCTGCTGATATCATACACCACCCGGTTAATTCCTTTTACATTATTGATGATCTCGTTGGAAATATTGGCCAGAAATTCATAGGGCAAATGGGCCCAGTCAGCCGTCATTCCATCCACACTGGTCACAGCTCTTAAAGCTACAGTAAATTCATAAGTTCTTTCATCTCCCATTACCCCGACACTTTTTACCGGGAGCAAGATAGCGCCGGCCTGCCATACCGTTGCATACAGCCCGGCATCTTTAAGTCCTTTAACATAGAGTTGGTCTGCTTCTTGTAATAAATGAACTTTTTCTTCAGTTATTTCTCCCAATATCCGGATGGCAAGCCCCGGACCAGGGAAGGGATGCCGGTCAATCATCTCAGAAGGAATGCTTAGTTCCCGTCCCACTTTTCTTACTTCGTCTTTAAACAGGTATCTCAGCGGCTCAACCAATCCAAGATGCATCTCTTCCGGTAAGCCACCAACATTGTGATGTGATTTTATAGTTACCGAAGGGCCATGCACTGATACGCTTTCAATAACGTCAGGATAAATAGTTCCCTGTCCTAATAACTCAATTCCTTCGATATGCTTTGCTTCTTCCTGGAATATCTCAATGAACAATCTGCCAATCGTCTTTCTTTTTTCCTCAGGATCTGCTTTTCCGGAAAGTTCTTTATAAAATCTTTTTTTCGCATCAATTCCTTTTACATTCAAACCCAGTTTGGCATAAGTATCCAGCACATTTTGAAATTCATTTTTGCGAAGCACTCCGTTATCTACAAATATTCCGTACAAATGATTGCCGATGGCTTTATGAATAAGCGTTGCGGCAACCGTCGAATCAACGCCACCGCTTAAGGCCATCACCACTTTTCTGTTTCCGATTTGTTTTTTTAATGCTTCAACAGTGTCAGTAATAAAATGAGCTGCTGTCCAGTCCTGTGAACAGCCACAGATATTGACTAAAAAATTATTGAGAATTTTTTTCCCTTCTTTTGAATGATAGACTTCGGGATGGAATTGTACGCCGTAGAGAGGAAAGTCGTGAGTCTTTAGTCTGGAGTCGTTAGTCGGGAGTCCATTTGTTATCTTCCTAAAGGCTGCAAATGGAATGCTTTCGGTTGTAGCTAAAAGTTCAAATCCTTCAGGCATTTGCAGAATGGTATCGGTATGGCTCATCCAGACCTGCGATCTTTCTTCTACATTTTTAAAAAGCACATCATCTTTTTCCTTCTGCAAGAATGCCCTTCCATATTCCCTTTTATTGCTTTTGGCCACCACACCGCCAAAACGCTTGGCCGTTAGTTGTGCTCCATAGCAAATACCTAATACTGGAACTCTGCTGATAATATCCTGCACATTTACATCCGGTGCATCGGTTTCATTAACGGAACAGGGAGAACCGGAGAAGATAATTCCTTTCAGACCAGGCTCAAAATCAATTTTTTTATGATAGGGGATTATTTCACAATAGACGTTGGCTTCTCTTACGGCACGGGCAATCAGTTGGGTATATTGGGAGCCAAAATCGAGGATCAGAATCTTCTCGGTCATCTTCCTGCGAAGATAAGGATTTGGAGGCTGGCAGTGGGGCTGTAACCAAACGAATAATGATTGCCTCATAGATTTCGGGGTCAGTACTTCTTAATAAAATCCAGTAGTTTAGAGTCATAATAGCCAGAAATACTATTTGCATATGATAACAACAATGAATGTGGCTATTGTCTGCAATTCTCTCGCCGGATCCGGTAGGGCAGTTATTTTAGCTGATAAAATTGTCACTGAGTTGGCAGGAAAGCAAATCCGCCATTTTGTTTTTATAGAAAACTGGCCTGCTGATTTTAATGAATTTACAGATGTATGGGTCATTGGTGGCGATGGCACACTACATTATTTTATCAATCACTACCCTGAAATAAAACTTCCGCTTGTTATTTTCGACGGTGGCACCGGAAATGATTTTCATTGGTTGCTGTATGGTAAAATGAACTTTGAAGAACAACTGCAGCTTGCTTTAAAGGCAGAGCCGAAACCTATTGATATTGGCAGGTGCAATGAAAAATATTTTATCAATGGGGTGGGGATAGGTTTTGAAGGGGAAGTGGCCAAAAGCCTTACAGGAAAAAAAAAGCAGGTAAGGCTTCATTTCTGGCAATGATATTACGGAAAATATTTTCTTACCGATCCCGGTCTTACCATATCACTGCTGATGGACAAACATTAGACAGTAAAAAATACCTGATCATTGACGCCAGCAATGGTTGCCGTGCCGGTGGCGGATTTCACATAGCGCCTGAAGCAAGAGCCGATGACGGACTGTTTGATCTTGTTTTGATAAATGCTATTTCGTCATTCAGCCGATTGCGTTGGCTACCAGTGATTGAAAAAGGAAAACATCTTCATCTGCCTTTCATTAAACATTTACAAGTAAGGAAAGTTGTTGTTGAAAGTAACCCGATCATTCAATGCCATCTTGATGGTGAATATTATACGGCCAGTAAATTAGGGATAAAGATTTTGCCCGGAAGACTTTTGTTCAGGTATTAAATTTTTGGTAGTGTTATGGTTTGAACCTTTACCTTTCAGCGGGACTGGCAAAAAAAAAGTCCGGCTCTTGCGAAGCAGACTTATTAAAGAGAGATAAATATCGTTATTGATTAATAATCGTTATTGTATCCACCGCTACCCCCACGGTCACGGTTGTAACCGCCACCTTTGCCTTTGTAGCCGCCACCGCCGCCACCGAAGCTTCTTTTCTTGAAGCCGCCGCCGCCACCTTCCGGTTTCGGACGACTTTCGTTGACTACAATGTTACGACCGTCAACTTCAGAACCATTCAAAGCAGCGATAGCTGCCTGTGCCTGGTTGTCGTTGGGCATTTCAACAAATCCAAAGCCCTTGCTGCGGCCGGTAAATTTGTCGGTAACAATTTTTGCTGATCCTACTTCGCCATGGGAGGCAAAGAGGTTGGACAGGTCCTGATCTTTCAGGTTCCAACTGAGGTTTCCTACGTAAATGTTCATGTTGTTGAGATGTTTAAAAAAAAATAAAAGTGCCAACAGTAAACAGTAACCAATGAACATCTGCGGTTTTTCGAAACGTTCAGGACTTGTGAAACTGTAAAGAACACCAAAAGCGAAACAAAATAACGGAATTTTTCCGGACATTTTGCCAAATTATTCAGATGATGTCTGTTTTATGGTCTAAAAGGCTGGTTTCTTTGTAGTAAAAACGACTTCGGACAACAAAAAAACCTTCCGGAGAAGGTTTTTTCTATAAAAAACTTGACGTTTTGTCTTATTCAGCCACTACTTCAAATTCTATCTCAGTTGCATGACCATTGCCAAAATCAATGTTTGCCTTGTATGTTCCAAGCTCTTTTACTTCATCAACAATAGTAATTTTTTTGCGATCAATATCATATCCTTTTTGCTCACGAATGGCCCGGCTGATCTGTAAAGAGGTAACGCTTCCGAAAATTTTCCCGCTGGTACCCGTTTTGGCGCCAATCTTCAAAGGAGCTTCTTTGAGTTTTTCAACCACACTGTTTATTTCTGCCAGCATTTTTTCTTCTTTCTTTTTCAACTGCTTCATTCTTTCTTCGAGCTGTTTCTTATTGCTGGGGTTATTTTCAACTGCAAGTTGGCGGGGCAGCAGGTAATTGCGGGCATAGCCATTTTTTACTTTTACCACCTCATTAATGGCACCCAGGTTATCTACGTCCTGAATCAAAATAACTTCCATTGTTGTTTGTTTTTATCCCAATGAATTACAGGTTTCATTGTCTCCCGGCATTGCGGCCTGGATTAGGGATTTACCTATTTTAAAAGATCAGTTACATATGGCAACAATGCCATTTGACGGGCTTTCTTCACCGCATCGGAAACCTTGCGCTGGTATTTCAGACTGTTTCCGGAAAGACGGCGGGGCAGTAATTTACCCTGTTCGTTCAGAAATTTTTTGAGAAACTCCACATCTTTATAGTCAATGTAGCGAATCTTATATTTTTTAAAACGGCAGAATTTTTTAACCCGTTTGTCGCTTTTTATAGCGGTCAGATATTTTATTTCATTTTTGGCCATGACTTATACCTCCGCTAATTTTTCAGTTCCTGTTTTAGCGCCACTTTTCTTTCTTGCATTGTACACGACGGCGTATTTATCGAGTTTGGTGCAGAGATGACGAAGTACCGATTCGTCACGAAGCATTTGAATTTTCAGCTTCTCAATGAAATCAGGGGTGGCAGTATATTCAAGCACCCAGTACAATCCCGTTGTTTTTTTCTGGATCGGGTAAGCCAGCGTTTTTAATCCCCACGCATTTTCAGCAACCACAGAGCCACCGGCATCGGTAACAAGCTTGGCATATTTTTTTTGCTCAGCTTTGAACTCATCGTCACTCAAAACGGGGGTAAAAATCACCATCAATTCGTAGTTGTTCATTTTACCTGTTTAAATGTTTAATAATTCGGTTTATCCCAATGGACAATTCCGGTTGTCCGGAAAAGAATCTGCGAACTCAGATTTGAGGCGGCAAAGATAAGAGAATACGGTCAGAAGCTGAAGGATGTTTGCGAAGAAATTTTGACGACTCTATGGCTGACATCAAGCCTGACAAATCGTTGATTTTAAACAGAAAACCTAGAATGCCTTCTTGCCTTCCTGCACTTTTTTCAACATTACGAGATAAGTGGGAAAATGATCACTATAACCACCCCGGTAGCTATTGCCATCCCAGGTGCGCATCGGATAGCCTTTGTAGCGGCCTTTGTTTTCAACGAGGTACTCCTTGTTGAAGATATGCTGCTGATAAAAAAACATCCCGTTCTGCTCCTTGTTAAGCCATGGATAGGAGATCATGATCTGGTCAAACAGGCCCCAGGCATCCTGGTAAGCTAATGTGCCGTAACCTTTTTTATACATTTCGGTCCATGGATTGTATATACCGCCTTTTTGCACATCAGTTTGTTTACCCTTTGCCCCCAGAATTTCTGCCACACTTTCATTTACTGGATCATCGTTCAAGTCGCCCATGATGACGATTTTGGCATCAGGTTCAATTTTCGCTATAGAGTCAATATGATTTTTACAAACCTGTGCGGCAGCATTTCTGCCCGGGGCGCTTCTTTTTTCGCCACCGCTCCGGCTTGGCCAGTGGTTTACATAGATATGAATCGTTTCGCCATCCAGTTTGCCTTTAACCCATAATACATCCCGGGTATAATAAGCATCTTTCGAGCCGCCCGGCAACTGCACATAAAGCTTATCGCTTGCTTCTACCGTAAAATATTTTGGGTTATATAGAAGGCTCACATCAATTCCCCTGGCATCTTTGGAATCATAGTGGACGATTTTGTAGTTTCTTGAAGCAATCAGTTTTTGGCGGATAAGATCATTCAATACAGTGTCATTTTCCACTTCTGCCACACCCAGCACCGCAGGGCCGTCCGCATTTATTTCCACTCCCATTTCTGAAATAACAGTGGCCAGTTTGTTTAGTTTGTCAAAGTAAATAGTGCCGTTATAATTGCGGGGACCGCCTGGCAAAAACTCTTCGTCGTTTACCATCGGATTATCAAGTGTATCAAATAGGTTTTCCAGGTTATAGAAGCCTATGATAATAGGGTTGTAATTTTTTTTTTGCGACTGGCCCGCCAGAGAAAAAAGAAATAATAAAGTGATAGGGAAAGCTTTTTTCATATACTTAAAATAAAGAAGCAACAAACTTACTGAAACAACAGACGAAGGCAATAACTAAAAGGATGTGCAGCATTATTTAATTGTAATGTTGCTATTTTTTTTCGCACAATCCCTCTAATAATCTTAATTTTACCCCTTTGCCTAAAAAAAATAACATGCTTATAAAGAGATTGCTGATCCTGCCTTTTTTGTGTGCCGGAATGGTGGCCACAGCGCAGGTTGACACAACAGCCCGGAAAGATACTTCCATTATTGAAGATGTAAAACTGGGTGTATTGGACAATATACCTGTAGTTTCCATTGATGAGAATGACCTGGGGGACGGTGGGGCTCAAAATACATCGTCCCTGCTTACAGCGGGCCGGGACCCTTTTTATTCTGCTGCATCTTTTAACTTCAGCGCAGTCAGGTTCAGGATACGGGGATATGATAATGATCTGTTTGCTACATACATGAACGGGATTCCCATGGATAACCTGGATAACGGCTTTACCCCTTTTGGCCTGTGGGGAGGGCTTAACGATGTGATGCGCAACAGGGATATTTCCTGGGGGCTACGCCACAACACATTTGCCTTTGGCGATATTGGCAGCAATACCAACATTGACTCCAGGGCCAGCAGGCAAAGGGTGCAAACCAGCTTCAGCTATGCCTCTTCCAACAGGAACTACAACAACCGGCTGATGCTTACACACTCCACCGGGTTAAGTAAAAAAGGATGGGCTTTTTCTTTCAGCGGCAGCAGGCGCTGGGCAGGAGAGGGATATGTACCCGGCACTTACTACGATGGATGGGGTTATTTTGTTGCTGTTGATAAAAGGGTTGGTCAAAACCACCTGATCTCGCTGACGGCTTTTGGTGCCCCCACAGAAAATGGGAGACAAGGCGTATCAGTACAGGAAATGGTGGAACTGGCAGGCACCAACTATTACAACCCTAACTGGGGTTATCAGAACGGAGTGAAAAGAAATGCGAGCATAGCCCGCAATCATCAGCCTGTTATTATCCTCACCCATGATTACCGTATCAACAATAACACAACCATGACTACTGCTGCAGGTTATTCTTTTGGCGACAGGAGTGTGACAGCATTTGACTGGTATAATGCTGCTGATCCAAGACCGGATTACTACCGCTATCTTCCCAGCTATACTTCTACCTGGGCCAGCGCACCCGATCCTGTGCAGGGACAGATACTGTACGACCTCATGAAAAACGACATTAACTACCGGCAGGTTAACTGGCAAAATTTCTACAATGTGAACCGTGCCAGCTATGCTACTATCAATAATGTAAACGGGACTCCGGGAAATAATGTCAGCGGCCGTCTTTCCCGCTATATCATCGAAGAAAGAGTGATCAACACACAACGCTTCAATGTCAATTCGGTTATCAATACCAAGTTTGGCGATAAAATAGATTTTACTGCCGGCGCTTCTTACCAGTTTCAGAATAATCATTATTTCAAAAGAGTGGATGACCTGCTGGGGGGTGAGTTTTATGTGAACCTGAACCAGTTTGCTGAAAGGGATTTTCCGGCAGATAACATTGCCAATCAGCATGATCTTGATCGTCCAAACAGGATTCTTGCTGTTGGCGATAAATTCGGATACGATTATAATATCAATATCAACATGGCAGCTGCGTGGGCGCAGGGAGTTTTTAAATTCAATAAGATTGATTTCTTTTTGGCCGGGACCATTTCCCAAACCAAATTTTACCGGGAAGGAAATGCAAGAAATGGGCTTTTCCCCAATAACTCAAAAGGGAAAGGCAACATGAATGAATTTACCAACTATGGCGCAAAGGGCGGTGTTACGTATAAAATAGATGGCCGGAATTATGTGTATGCCAATGCCTCTTACCAGACAAGGGCGCCTTATTTTGAAAACGTCTTTATTTCGCCCCGTACCAGAAATGATCAGCAGAATGTAGTAACAAGTGAAACCATTGAAACGGCGGAAGCAGGATACATTATGAATGCGCCCAGGTTCAAAATCCGGCTGGGGGGATATTACACCCGCTTCCGTGATGGTATGGATGTGATGTCATTCTACCATGACTCTTACCAGAATTTTGTGAACTATGCCATCAGGGGAATAGATAAGCTGCATTTTGGCGGCGAGTTTGGTATTGAAGCGAGGGTAACTTCGACTATTACACTAAATGCTGCTGCTGCTGTTGGCCGTTACTATTACGATAGCAAACAGAACGCAGTAATTACAGTTGACAATAGTGCCTCTGTAATCGGTCAGCAGATCATTTATGCTGAAAACTTCAGGATACCTTCTACACCAATGGAAGCCTATAGTTTCGGTGTGAATTACCGGTCACCCAAATTCTGGTTTGTGAGCCTCACCGGAAATTATTTTGATCAGTCCTACCTGAGTTTTAATCCGCTGCGGCGTACCTATGATGCTTTGAAGTTTGTGATACCTGGTTCAACAGGCTACAACCAGATATTCAGCCAGACAAAATTTGATTCACAATACACACTGGACTTTTTTGGAGGCTATTCCTGGAAGTTGCCGAAAGATTTTGAGGTGAATCACAAGCCAACATTCCTTGTATTTAATATCGGGGTAAATAATATTTTGAACAAACAGGATATTGTAACCGGCGGTTTTGAGCAATTGCGCTATGATGCACAAACCAGCACTGCCGATCCGATACTGACAGCCAAGTTTCCGGCAAAACTGTTTTATGCCTATGGCATCAACTTTTTCAGTAGTGTAACACTCAGGTTTTAAAAAAAATTGAAGGGGAATAAAAAAATTAAGCATATGTATTTCAGAAAAACAAAATGGCTGTTTGTAGCGGTGCTGACAACACTTCTTGTTTCCTGCGATAAACAACCGATCGGGCCAACAGGACCAGACCCGGTGGGTCCGCCCGCTCCCAGCCAGTATATTGCTTTAAACGATTTCAGGGCCTTGTATCCGGGTTCAGGAAACTATACCATACCGTCAACAACAAAAAAATTCAGGGCAGTTGTTATTTCCAACAGTGCAAATGAAGCGGCCGGTAATTTCAGGCTGCAGGATGAAAGCGGTTCGGGTATTCGCCTGTATGCCGCAGTTGGTTCGCCGGTATATTCATTGGGCAGTGTACTGGAAGTAGCAGCAGGAACAGGAGGTGTGTTAACGCTTTATAATGGCGATCTGGAACTGAAAAGTGTGCCGCAGGCAAATGTGGTGCCCCTGAGCGGGACAATAACTGTTACTCCACGCAATGCAACGATTGCACAAGTAATCGCAAACAAAGATACATGGGCTTCTTCGCTGGTAAAAGTTACCGGGGTAACCATCACACAGGGATCATCTAACCCTGTTGGCACAAATTATACATTGACAGATGCAAGTGGAACGATTACGATGTTTGTTCGTACAGCATCCTTAATCAGTGTAGCAACCGGCAATAACAAAACCATAACAGGCTATATAACTATTTATAATTCTGCTGCGGAACTGGTAATCAGAAGCGCTGCAGATATTCAGTAGTTAATTAAGTCAATGCAGATGAAAAATATATTTATGAAAATTAATTTTAGAAACAACGGGTTACTGATAGCAGCAATAGCAGCTATCATTGCTGCAACCATCACATCATGCCAAAAGAAATTTACTGATCCGCCATTGCTCGGCAATCCGGATATTGTTGCCAACATCACGATAAAAGATGTTAAAGCAAGATATACCTCCGGCGCACCAGTAGCTATTGCCGATGATGCGGTGATTGAAGGAATAGTGTCCTGCGATGACCGCAGCGGCAATTACTACCAGCAGATCGCCATACAGGATGCTACAGGCGGTGTGTTACTGCGCCTTGCAGGGAATAATTTGTATAATAACTACCCTGTTGGCCGTAAAGTGTATGTAAAGCTGAAAGGCCTTTACCTGGGGCAGTACAGCGGTACGCTGCAGTTTGGCGGTGGTATTGATTCGCCTTATATCAACCAGGGCGGAGTTACCCTGCTGGCCGTAAACCTGCAGGACCAGCATATGGTGAAAGGAGCGCTTAACCAGCCGCTTGTTCCGCAGGTAGTAAACGTTGCTGATTTAACAACCAGTCTGCAGAATAAATATATCAGCACTCTTGTAAAGCTGCAGGGTTTTGAATTTGCTTCCAGTGAATTAGGTAAAAACTATGCTGACGATGATCAGTCCGGCAACCGCATTATTAAGAACTGCGCCACACCTGCGGCATCTATTACTTTAAGAACAAGTAACTACTGCAATTTTGCCACGTTGCCTGTGACCCAGGGCAATGGCGATATTATCGGGATATATTCTTACTTCGGATCTACAAAGCAATTTACCATCAGGGACACAACGGATGTAAGATTTTACAATCCCCGTTGCCCGACAGCTTCGGGAGGCGGCAGTATCAACCTGGGTACTACATCACCTTTCAATATCAACTTTGATGACATCGGAACCAGTGGGTTGCCTTCAGGTGTATATGTAAAAGAACTTGCAACCAGCCTTGACCTGGGAAATGAGGGAACCGTATTCAATAACAATTTCAATACGGGCACAGCCTGGAACCAGACCAGCGGGGCGTTTAAGAATTTTGCTTCTGCAACAGGACTAACTTCCGGCGCCAGCACGGCGACACAAACCGCTGCAACCAACAGGGCTTTGGGAATTAGGCAAACAGGCAGTGTGGGTGATCCGGGGGCAGCTTTCGCATTTCAATTAGCGAACACAACAGGTAAATCAAACCTGGCACTGGAGTTCAAATTACAGTCACTCGATGCAACAGCAGTTGGAAGAACAACTACATGGAGGGTGGATTACGCCGTGGGATTAAGCCTCTCTGCTTTTACAACGATTACTACAAGCCCGGCAACATTGACAACAGCGTATGGAACATTCTCTAATACAACTGTTACGGTGAATTTTGGAAGTGCTTTGAATAATAGCAGCCAGCCGGTATGGATAAGGATTGTTGCACTGAATGCTACGAGCGGCAGCAGTAACAGGCCATCAACCGGTATTGATGATGTGAAGTTTACATGGAATTAAAAACTATAATGAGAATTGACATGAAGAAACTATTTATATCACTTGGACTATCATTTATCGTTAGCTGCTCGTTTGGCCAGTTACTTACTGAAAATTTCAGTTATACAGCCGGTCAGCTGATAACCGCTAATGGCTGGACGGCTCATTCAGCCGGGGGAACAAATGCAATTACAGTAACTGCGCCGGGCCTCACTTATTCCGGCCACCCCGGTTCAGGAGTGGGGAATGCTGTAACCATGACAACAAGTGGCGAAGATGATAACAGGGCTTTTACACCGGTTACCAGCGGCACAGTCTATCTTTCCTTTTTGATAAATCTTAGCGCCGTCCAGACAGGGGATTATTGTATTGGCCTTTTTCAAAACAGCACTGTTTTTCCTCTTCGGGTATATGCGAGAACAGATGGCGCCGGCGGGTTCAATTTTGGCATCAGCAAAGGCGCTTCAACGGTTTCTTATGAGGCTACTTCAAGAACTTTGGCAACAACCTATTTTATTGTAGCCAGCTACACTTTTAATACTGCTACTGCAACAGACGATGTATTGAACTTGTGGGTAAACCCTGCTTTAGGGGGCACCGAGCCAGCAGCAACCATACCTAATGTAACAGGTACTGGTGCAGACGGGACTTCAATAGGAGCGGTTTTTTTAAGACAAGGAACAGCCAGCAGTGCATCAACACAACAGGTTGATGCAATACTGGCCGGCACTACATGGGCACAGGTTACACCTTCAGCCGCTGTTCCCACTTTAAGCGCAACAGCACTTACAGCTTTCGGAAATGTTTGTACCAATACAACAGCCGGTCCTAATTCATTTACTATAAACGGATCAAATCTTACTACAGCTAATATTACTGTGGGCCCTTTGGCTGGTTATAGTTTTTCAACAACAAGCGGCGGTACTTACTCAGCGTCATTAAATTTAACACAGCCCGGCGGCACCTATTCACAGCAAATATTTGTTCAGTTTAATCCAACACTTGTTCAATCTTATAATGGAAATATTCCTGTAAGCGGCGGCGGAGCATCTTCAATAAATGTGGCGGCATCCGGCGCCGGTATTAATCCCATACCTATAGTAACTTCCGGTGGAGTAAGTAATGTAACACAAACTTCAGCTACAGTAGGCGGATTGGTAAGCAGTCAATGTTCAGCAGTTACTTCTAACTATGGAATTGAATATAGCACAACGAGTGGATTTGCCAATGGAACCGGCACGCCGGTATTATCAACAAACCTTTCTGCCGGGGCCTTTTCATCAAACCTGACCGGATTAACAGCTTCCACTACTTATTACTATCATGCATTTGCCTCCAATGCAGCAGGTACAGGTTATGGTTCGGAAATGAATTTCACAACAGCAAGCCCGAACCCTTCAATTACAACAAGTGCATTAACTGCATTTGGTAATATTTGTATAAATACAACAGCAGGCCCGAATTCTTTTACCATTACCGGATCAAATCTTACAACAGCCAATGTTAATATAGCTGCATTGGCAGGATTTACTTATTCAACCACATCGGGAGGTACTTACACGGCTACACTAAGCCTGTCACAACCCGGCGGCACCTATTCGCAACAGATATTTGTACGGTTCACACCAACTGCCGTACAATCCTATAATGGAAATATTGTTGTAGATGGAGGTGGTGTTGCTGTGCCCGTGAATGTGGCGGCTTCCGGGGCAGGAGTAAATACAGCACCATCTGTAACAACAGGCGCTGCCAGCGCCATCACACAAACAACTGCAACAGCAGCAGGAACCATCACAGCCACCGGCTGCAGCGCCATAACCGTATATGGTATTGAATTCAGCGCTACGAATGGTTTCCCCAACGGAACAGGCACGCAGGCAGCATCATCAAACCTAAGCGGCGGAAATTTTTCATCAAATCTTGCAGGCCTGGCGCCAAGCACTACCTATTATTACAAAGCATACGGAACAAATAGCGGCGGCACTACTTATGGGGCACAACAATCGTTTACAACTGGATCTCCTGTTTTATCAGCCAGTTCATTAACCCCTTTTGGAAGTCCTTGTATCAACACAACAGCCGGTCCGAATTCATTTACCATTACCGGTGTGGGATTAACTAATGCCAATATCACAGTAGGACCGCTTACTGGTTTTAGTTTTGCAACTACCTCGGGCGGCACCTACACTGCGTCATTAAGTTTGACACAGCCAGGCGGTGCTTATTCACAGCAGATATTCGTCCGGTTTGCTCCAACAGCTGTTCAGTCTTATAACGGAAATATAGTAGTTAGCGGAGGCGGGGCTGCCAGCATCAACTTGGCGGCTTCAGGAGATGGGGTCAATACATTGGCAACAGTAATAACCGGGGGAGCCGTCAATATCAACAGCCACAGCGCTACATTGGCAGGAAGCATTGCTGCTAATGGCTGTTCCAATGTCACCACTTATGGTATTGAATTCAGCGGTATAAACGGTTTTGTAAACGGCAGCGGAACCAAAGTTCCATCTACCAACCTTAGTGGCAGCAACTTTTCCTCTGCACTCAGCGGACTGGTGCAGGGAGCCACTTATTACTACAAAGCCTATGCAGTTAACAGCGGTGGCACTTCTTACGGATTACAGCAGTCATTCACAGTCGCTGTTATTGGCAATGGATTTATTTTATATCCAAATCCTGTTGCCCCGGGGGAGGATATCGGGGTTACGATGAATAATCTTGTTGCTCCCGGGTTTTATATATTGCAGTTTTTCAACAGCGATGGAAGATTGGTATATCAGAAAGACATGAATATCCAGGCAAATTTTATCAACCAGACCATTACTATTCCCGGCAGCATGACTGGCGGTATTTACAGGGTGCTGTTGGTAAACCACCTGAAAATACTGGCAACAGAAACAATACTTATCCTGTAAGAAATTATCATCGAACTAAAAAGGCTGCGAAACCCGCAGCCTTTTTTATGATGAATTGTTTGTTTAAAAGTGGACCAGCTTGACAATAGTTTTATATTGTTTGGTTTCCACATGCATTAAATAAACTCCTGAAGCAATGCCAGGGAATGAAGGCTTGACTGTTGCCCCGCTGTTTATAATTCCGTATGCCTGACTGCTTATTACCTGCCCCGTCATATTTATCAACCGGAGCTGAACATTGGTCAGTGGTTTTAGTGCCGTGATATTTACGACCCGGATAAAGGGGTTAGGGAAAATTTTTAATCCAAATTCACCGGGGGGTACGTTTGTTACCCCGGAAATAATGCCTGCCAGGCTATATTTTGAAAAGACAGGGTAATGATCGGAGGTATTGTGTGCTGTTACATAGTCAGGCACCTGTGTTGTTACATCAGTTCTTACCTGGGCCGAATTAAGTACATAATACGGCACTACTTCGTTAGAGATGATATGGTTGTCAATCACATTCGGAAAGTTTATCATGCTGGTTTGTCTGGCAGAGCCTAAGGGAAGGGTAATGGATTTGTAATGATCGCTGTCGGTACTGTCAGCTACTATTGATGTATATGAACTTACACTGGCGCCGGTATAAATCGTAGTGTGCAGTGCATCATTATAGTCGCCAATGATCATAATATTGGCCGTAGAAAAATGGGCATCCAGTGTGTCTTTTAACTCCCGGGCGCCTGCTAACCTGCGGGTATAATCGCTGGCAGTGCTGCCGGACTTCCCGTGTATGACAATAAAGTTAATTGTTTTTGTAATGCCATTGATGGTGGCATCTGCTTTCATTAAAAATGGAACCCGCCCATTTGCCCAGTTGGAAACGGCTGTGGGGCTTGTCAGCATCATTCCTCTTGTTGTGATATTAGAAAAAACATCTTTTTTATACATAAATGCCAATTTCTGGTCTTGTCTCCAGCCATTGGTGCCAATAGGACCACTTGTGCTATATGGAGCTATTATATATTCAAAGTTGGAGCCTAATGAATCTCTTAATTTTCTCAGGTGGGTGGTGTCAACAATCTCAACCAGTCCGTAAATGTCTGCATCAAAGTAGCGCATGATTTTTTTAGCATTGGCTTCCTGCAGGTCTTTATCTGCAGGGCCGCTGTTATATGGGGCGCCAAAGAATTCGAGGTTCCAGCCAACAACATCAAGTGTACTGGCGCTACTTTGTGCGTTTACTGCACTATTGTGGAACAAGGCAATGCCGGCAAGCAGTAGAATTGCATATCTTTTCATGTTCTCAGTTTCATCGCAAAAGTAGGATAGAAAAACAATGTGGCGCATACTTTAGCCAGACAGGCGGAAATCTATCACTTTTAACTGAAGAGCTTTTTGTCCCTGCCATTCATTCTCTTCTGTTTTGAAAATAATGTCAACTAGTTTTTTTTGCAGCAGTAAGTGAAATTTGCGGGCCATATTGAAGCCGATGCCGGTCATAATAACATTGTCCTGTTTTACAGAGAAGCGGATGTGGTCCTCTTTTACAATTTTTGACCAGCCGGTATCCATTACTTTTTTTGCAATAAAAACAGGACGAAGATTTTCTGGACCAAACGGCTCCATTTGACAGAGAATATCATAAAATGATTGTTTGATATCCCTGAAACTGATTTCGGCATCAATTACAATTTCCGGTATCAAAAATTCGGGTGGAATAGTTGAAGAAACCACTTCTTCAAATTTATTTCTGAAAGCATCCACTTTGTCTGTCTCCAGCGTCAATCCTGCTGCAGCGAAGTGACCGCCATAGCCCAGCAAATGCTCCCTGCATGCATGGATGGCTTCATATAAATTGAAACCGGGAACACTACGGGCACTACCGGCAGCATATTCTCCCGATTGGGTAAGCACCACCGTAGGCCTATAATAGTTTTCGATCAATCTTGATGCAACAATTCCAACAACACCTTTATGCCAGTGTGGTTGAAATACAACAGTTGATTTTCTGTTAACCCATTCCTTGTTTTCGTTAATGATCGCAAGAGCTTCCTCTGTGATACTGCTGTCGGCTTCTTTTCTGTCCGTGTTGTCGCTGTGCAGCATTTCTGCAAAATGCAGCGCTTTTTCGTACGATTCTGCAATGAACATTTCCACAGCCTTGGTGGCATCATCCATTCTTCCGGCTGCATTTACACGGGGAGCAATCATGAAAACAAAATTATTAATAAGCAGCTCTTTTGTGAGGCCACTCAGGTTTGTCAAAGCCCTGATACCGTGATTGGGATCTTCATTTGCTTTTTTTAATCCGTGAAAAGCCAATATCCTGTTTTCGCCTGTGACGGGTACAATATCTGCGGCAATAGCTGTAGCAACAAGGTCTAGGTATTCATTGACATCGGTTTGCGGCAGGTTCATTTTTTCCGCCAATGCTGAGATCAGTTTAAAACCGACGCCACAACCACACAACTCTTTATATGGGTAATTACAATCCTTTTGTTTGGGATTAAGGATAGCAACTGCAGGTGGCAATTCATCATCGGGTAAATGATGGTCACAGACAATGAAATCAATTCCCAATCCTTTTGCGTAAGCAATAAGCCCGGTTGATTTGATGCCGCAGTCCAGAGAGATAATTAAACCAAAATCATTTTCTTTTGCAAAATCAATTCCTGCCTTGCTCACACCATATCCTTCTCTGTAACGATGAGGGATATAAAAGTCAAGGTGAGCATACCTATTTCTCAGAAAAGAATACATACTGGCCACAGCGGTAGTTCCATCCACATCATAGTCACCAAAAACGAGTATTTTTTCATTGCTGTTAATTGCAGAGACAATGCGGTCAACCGCTTTGTCCATGTCTTTCATCAGCCAGGGACTGTGCAATTGCGTTAATTGAGGACGAAAAAAATCTTTTGCCTGTTCAAATGTTTCAATGCCTCTTTGTACAAGTATTTTGCAAAGGACAGGATCTATCCTGAGTGATTGATGCAACGATTGCGCTTTGTTATCATCAACAGTAAGTATGTTCCATCTTTTTTTCATGTCTAAAAAAATCGGGGGACTTATCTATCAGTATTTCCTGTCTGTCACAAAGCGAACCATATCTTCCAGCCCCTTTCTTGCAGAACTTTCCGGAAACTCATACAACAATTTCAAGGCCTCATCCTTGAATTCATTCATTTTTGATTTGGCATAGGCTATACCACCGGCTTTTTCTACCTGTTCGATCACCCAATTTATTTTTTGCCTGTCCCTGTTATTGTTTTTTACGATGTAAATTATTCTTCTGCGGGTTGAAGCATCAGCATTATTCAACGTGTAGATAAGGGGTAATGTTAGTTTTTTCTCTTTGATATCATTACCGGTTGGTTTGCCGATATTGTCGCTGGCATAATCAAAAAGATCATCTTTTATCTGAAAGGCCATTCCTGTTTTTTCGCCGAAAAGCCTCATTTTTTCTATTATTGTTTCATCATTGCAGGTAGTCCAGGCGCCGGCAGCACAAGCTGATGCAAGCAGGGAAGCACTTTTATTCCGGATGATTTCATAGTACACATCTTCATCAATGTTAAGCCCCCGGGCTTTTTCCATTTGCAGCAGTTCTCCTTCGCTTAGTTTTCTTACAGCATCTGAAAGAATATGAAGCACCCTGTAATCATTATGGTCCAGCGAAAGCAAAAGCCCCTTTGCGAGCAAATAATCGCCGATAAGAACTGTCGCTTTAGCTTTCCATAAGGCATAAACGGAAAAAAAACCCCGTCTCTCCAGAGAATCGTCCACCACATCATCGTGGATCAGGCTGGCCGTATGTAATAACTCTACCAAGGAGGCGGCCCGATAGGAAGCATCATTGATCTCACCATACAATTTGGCTGAAAGCAGCACAGACATCGGCCGCAATTGTTTTCCTTTTCTTCTTACAACATACCTGAGTATACGATTTAGCTTACCTCCTCTACCCTTCATGTGCTCCCTGAAACGGCTTTCAAAGGTTTGAAGCTCATCCTGTATTAGTTCAGAAGGTAATCTCATTTTATAAAGAAGGGCAATTTACGGGCAAAAAAATAATTCATATTCAATGCATCAAATTGAGTTTAAAAACTGACTAAGTAATTGAAAATAAAAGGCAAATAGGGAAATAATTTTCACAAAAATTTGGTATTTAACCCACAATATCTATTTTTGCCTATTATTAGGACATTTTTTTTCAAATCTTAATCCTTAGTTATGGCAAGTAAAAAGTTTTCATTGCTTCTTGCATTAATTTGTTTTACCGCAATGAGTGCATTTGCACAAGTCAAGATCGGAACCTACTATGATTCTTCCCAGATCCCTAAAAAAAGGATGCCTCAGCATAGTGAGTTTTTGAATGGCACTTATAATTTTCCTGCAAAACCTCGTGATCAATGGGAAATAGGAATTAAAGGGGGTCTTTTACAGGTAAACGGGGATATTCCGGCAAAAATTATTTCTCCAGGATTTGGTCTTCATGTCAGAAAAGCATTTGGATACGTATTTTCAATGCGCCTTGAATATATGAATGGATTTGCCCAAGGTTTGAACTGGAAACGCACTTCTTTCCTGCCTGCTGCTAGTAGCGGAAATCCTTGGGCTGTTGCCGGTTATAATTCTTCGTACTACAATAACTACAAAGCCAAAATACAAGACCTCTCTTTACAGGGTGTTGTATCCTTCAATAATATCCGTTTCCATAAATCAAAAACCGGAATTAATTTTTATGGATTTGCCGGTATTGGCGGTACTGTTTATAATACAAAGGTGAATGCCCGTGATGGGAACGGCACTTACCAGACAGCTTTCCGATCAATTGCGGGCGATGTTTACAAAGACCGTAAGAATACCCTAAAAGCTTTGAAAAAAGTTTTAGATAAAACTTACGAATCTGCTGCTGAAAATGGTGGTACAACCCGTCCAGAATTGTTTGGTGGAACGTTAACGTCTTCCGTTTCGCTTGGTATCGGTCTTGCTCTTAAGATAAATAACCGAGTTAACCTGGCTCTTGAAGATCGTATCACTTTTGTAAGAGACGATTTATTGGATGGTCAACGTTGGGCTGAGAAGGGTGATCTTTCCCCTCACTTCGATACTTATAATTTCATGAGTGCAGGATTGAATATTAACCTTGGATCAAAAGCTGTTGAGCCGCTTTGGTGGATGAACCCGCTGGATTATGCTTACAGCGAGATCCGCACTCCTCGCCTGATGCGTCTGCCCAAACCCGTATTGCCTGATAGCGATGGCGATGGCGTTACAGACCAGTTTGACCAGGAACAAACACCCGCCGGTTGCCCGGTTGACAGTCATGGTGTAAGCAGGGATACTGACGGTGACGGTGTGCCTGATTGTAAGGATAAGGAACTGATCACTCCTACTAATTGTCAGCCTGTTGATGCAGATGGTGTTGGCAAGTGTCCTTGCCCGACATGCGAAAACTGTCCTGATCTTTGTAAAGGCGGTACTATTGTTGAAAAAACCTGTGCTGAAAAAATGGGATCATTACCCAGTATTTCGTTCAAAGCTGGTTCGAACAAGCTAAGCGATGATGGAAAAGCGGTACTGGCTACAGCGGCAGCCACTATGCGCAATAACCCTGGATGTAATGTTGTGGTAGTTGGTTACTGCTCTTCCAATAAGAAAGAACAGCAATTAAGCTGGGATCATGTAAATGCTGTGATCAATCATCTTGTGGATAAAGAAGGAATCAGCAAAGACCGTTTGATCTTCAATTATGCCCAGGAAGGTGGTGACTGCAACACAGTTGATCTTCATGCTGCTTCTGATGGAGAAACCGGACCAAACAGGGTAGACCCTCCACATCCCAACCTGATGAAGAAGAACTAAGATTTCCTATAATATCTGATAAAGACCCTCCTCTGTCGGAGGGTCTTTCTTTTAAATAATACTTCGTTCTGCCAGAGGCAACTAATATTTTGAACTGCTAAGGGGGGATTATCAAAACCTTAACTGCTCTTATTTGGGTGCTTATATTTTTTAAATAAGTTTTGCCGGTATCTATTAACTTTGCCAACCTTTTATGAAACTGAATTGGATACTTTTAGTTGTTCTTTTTTTAGCCAGTTGTCATGGCGGCAAGCAGGTTGCCAGCAAAAGCTCCGGCAAGAAAAAGAGCATTAGCCGGATTCTTAAAAACCCTGATCCGGCATATAAGCTGCGGGTAGCAGAGCAATACTTTGCAAAAAAGAAGTATATCAAGGCACAGATAATATATGAAGATGTAATGCCCTATTACAAGACTGAAAAATTATTTGAGGATATATACTATAAGTACAGTTATTGCGCCTATTATCAGCTTGATTATATGAATGCTGAAAATCTTTTCAAAAGTTTCCTTGAAATATTTCCAAACAGCGTCAAAGCAGAAGAAGCCGATTATATGAGGGCTTATTGCTTTTACAAGCAGTCGCCTAAACCAGAACTTGATCAGACAAATACGATGAAGGCGGTGGGCATGATGCAAACATTCATCAATACTCATCCGGGCTCGACGAGGATAAAAGAGGCAAATGACATTATTGATGAATGCAGGGCAAAATTGGAAACCAAAGACAGAAAAAGTGCAAAATTATATTATGATCTTGGCCAGTTCAGGGCTGCAGGCGTTGCTTATACTGCTTTATTAGATGCTTATCCTGAGTCATTGCAGGCCGATGAATATAAGCTGATGACCATAAAATCCTATTACCGATTTGCCGAACTTAGCGTAGAAGAAAAACAGGTGGAAAGATATGAGCAGGTAATTAGTGAATGCAACGAGTTTGTGGACAGATTTCCTGACAGCAAATTGAAGAAAGAAGCCGAACAATTTTTAAATTTATCTCAAACCAATATAAAAAGACTAAACAATGAGCAAATTAAGACGGCAGCTTAAGCTTAGCGCTGGTATTACCAACAACGTGGAAACCCGTAACCTGGATGATATTAAAAGCAAAACAGGTAATTTATATGAGTCAATAGCTATCGTTGGTAAAAGGGCTAACCAGATCAATATTTCTCTGAAAGAGGAATTACATAATAAATTGGAAGAGTTTGCAAGCCATACTGACAGTCTTGAAGAAATACATGAGAACAAGGAGCAAATAGAGATTTCCCGGGCTTACGAAAGAATGCCTAACCCGGCATTGCTTGCCACACAGGAATTTCTGGATAACAAAGTTTATTTCCGCAAAGGGGAAGATGAACTGTTCAGTTAAAATGAGTTTAATAGCATATAATCTTTTAAAAGCGATGGATAACATCGCTTTTTTTATTACATTAAAACATAAGAACTGCCTCTTTACCGGGTAAATATTAATTTTGGAATCTAAATGATAAAGGGGAAGAAAATATTACTGGGTATCACAGGCAGTATCGCTGCTTATAAAGCAGTTTATCTGGTAAGATTATTGGTAAAATCAGGAGCAGAGGTTAAGGTCGTCATGACCCCTTCTGCTAAAGACTTTATTTCACCACTTACGCTGGCCACGTTGAGTCGTAACCAGGTTTTGGTTGATCTGTTTGATGAGCAAAGTTGGGCAAATCATGTAATGCTTGGCCGTTGGGCAGATATAATGCTGATAGCACCGCTGAGTTGTAATACGCTGGCCAAAATGGCCAATGGACTTTGTGATAACTTATTACTTGCTATCTATCTTTCATCTGTCTGTCCTGTAGCGGCAGCTCCTGCCATGGATGAGGATATGTGGCATCATCCTGCCACTAAGGCTAATATTAAGAAAATTGAGTCTTTTGGCAATAAAATAATTCCTGTTGAAAAAGGTGAACTTGCCAGTGGTCTTTATGGCGATGGCAGAATGGCCGAGCCCGAAATGATCGTTGATTTTCTCAACAACATTTTTTTTTTACTTAAACCGCTGTTGAATAAAAAGGCCATTGTAACTGCCGGACCAACTTACGAGCCAATAGATCCCGTACGTTTTGTCGGGAATCATTCTTCCGGTAAAATGGGGCTTGCCATTGCTAAAGAATTGCATTATCGCGGTGCATCTGTGTCGCTGATAATGGGGCCTACACAACTGAATTATTCTGCAAATGGCATTGATATTATAAAAGTAATTACTGCTGAAGAAATGTTCACAGAATGCAAACGTCTTTTCAGTTCGGCCGACATTGCAGTAATGGCAGCAGCAGTGGCTGATTATACGCCGGTGGAGAAAGCGAAAGAGAAGATCAAAAAAAAGGATGAAATCCTTACTATTGAACTTACAAAAACGAAAGATATCCTGAAAAGTCTGGGGGAGAAAAAAAATGAAAGACAGGTTCTTGTTGGTTTTGCGCTTGAAACCAGTAATGAAAGAAAAAACGCCATAGAAAAACTAAGAACAAAAAATGCCGACCTAATCATACTTAATTCAATTAAAGATGAAGGTGCCGGGTTTGGCCATGATACCAATAAGATCACTATATTCGAAAAAGGAGGAAAAGAGTTTGACTTTTCCCTCAAACAAAAAGAAGAAGCAGCGAGAGATATTGTTGATACAATAATTAAACTTTACTATGCTTAAAAAATTTTCCCTGATTTTTAGCTTAATTTTTTTTGGTGCAGCGGCAAATGGACAGGAGATACAAGCGAAATTTACTGTTATCACCAGCAAAGTAAGCACCCAGATCGACAAAAAGGTTTTCCAGACATTGCAGATCGCACTTACCAATTTTTTAAATAATCGAAAATGGACCAACGATGTTTTTCAGCCCTCAGAGAAAATTCAATGTAATTTTTTGCTGACGATCGATCAGGACCTGAGCAATAATGTTTACAAGGGAAAACTCACTGTACAGGCAGCAAGACCTATTTACAACACCTCATACGATTCACCGATCCTGAATTTTCTTGATGATAATGTGACCTTTCGATATGTTGAGTTTCAACCTATAGAGTTTAACGAGAACAGAGTGCAGGGAAATGATCCATTGGCAGCAAATATCACAGCCGTTCTGGCATATTATGTCAATATCATTCTTGGTTTGGATTATGACTCATTTGCCCTTCGTGGCGGGGATCTGTATTTTCAAAAAGCATGGAATATTGTAAATAATGCACCGGAAAGTGGCAGCCAGATCGGAGGATGGAAATCATTTGAAAGCCTCCGCAACCGCTATTGGCTTGCTGAAAATTTTAATAACAGCCGTTTTGCATTGTTGCACGATGCCATTTATGCATATTACCGGTCAGGTATGGATATCTTTTTTGAGAACGAAGATGCAGGCCGTACAGCTATATTAAACGGGCTGAACTTTCTTAATACCATAAACGCCGAGAACCCTAATTCAATGTTTATAAAAGTCTTTTTCCAGGGCAAGAGCAATGAGCTGGTCAAAATATTCACTAAAGCAAACACCGACATGAAAACCCGGGCAAAAGAATTGCTTACCCGTCTTGATATTACCAACGCTTCTGCCTACAAAGAATTGAAATGAGATATCATATAGTTGTTGTGGTCGCTGCTTTTTTTGTTTTTTCATGTAGAAAAAAAAATAATGTTCCTGCGGGTATCCTCTCACAAAGAAAAATGCAATTGATAATGTGGGACATGATGCGGGCCGATCAGTTCCTTGCCGATTTTGTATTGAATCATGATTCAATGCTGAATAAAAGAGATGTAAGTATAAAATACTATCAACAGATTTTTTCTGTGCATAAAATAAGTGAGCAGGATTTTCAAAAAAGCCTTTATTACTACCGGACTCACCCTTCTTTGTTCAAAACAATAATGGATTCACTCAGCCAGGTACCGGGAGATGCGCCAACACAGGTTGTGAACCCGGTTGTTGCAAATGATAGTACTCCTGTAAAACCGGTCAATCCTCTTCCTGCCGATTCCTCTTTCCGGGTAAGAAAAATAAAAAGGCTTAACTGATAATCTTTATCAGGAAAGGTATAATTCAACTTCGTTATTTTTACCTTATAAATTGGCATATGAATAAAATTGTTGCAAATGCTGATGATGCTATAAAAGATATTTCCGATGGGGCTGTACTTATGCTTGGAGGTTTTGGACTTTGCGGTATACCTGAGAATTGCATAACTGCTCTTGTAAAAAAGGGGATTAAAAATCTTACCTGTATTTCAAACAATGCCGGTGTGGATGATTTTGGAATTGGGTTGATGTTGCAGCAGAAACAGGTAAAAAAAATGATCTCTTCCTATGTAGGAGAGAATGCAGAATTTGAACGTCAGTTATTAAGTGGGGAGCTGGAAGTTGAACTGATTCCTCAAGGCACTCTTGCCACAAGATGCATGGCTGCAGGATTTGGAATGCCTGCCATTTTTACTCCCGCCGGTGTAGGAACTGAAGTCGCCAAAGGAAAGGAAATAAGAAATTTTAACGGGAAAGATTATTTACTTGAATATGCCTTTAATGCCGACTTTGCGATCGTAAAGGCATGGAAAGGCGATACACACGGTAATCTCATTTATAAGGAAACAGCAAGAAATTTTAACCCACTGATGGCAATGGGGGGAAGAATAACCATTGCGGAAGTAGAGGAACTGGTGCCTGCGGGTAAACTAGATCCTAACAATATTCACACACCGGGTATCTATGTTCACCGGATCTTTCAGGGAATTAATTATCAGAAACGTATCGAACAAAAGACCGTTCGTCCAAAAAATTAATAATAAAATGGCATTGACAAAAGAGCAAATAGCACAACGAATAGCAAGGGAACTAAGAGATGGATATTATGTAAACCTTGGTATCGGTATTCCTACACTGGTTGCCAACTATATTCCTGGTGGAATGAATGTAGTATTGCAAAGCGAAAACGGCTTGCTTGGCATGGGGCCATTTCCTTTTGATGGTGAGGAGGACCCTGACCTGATCAATGCAGGGAAGCAAACTATTACCACTGTTCCCGGCTCAGCCTTTTTTGATTCGGCTCTAAGCTTTGGTATGATAAGAGCAGGAAAAGTTGACCTAACGGTGTTAGGTGCCATGGAAGTAAGCGAAAGAGGAGATATTGCTAACTGGAAAATACCGGGTAAAATGGTAAAAGGAATGGGTGGCGCTATGGACCTTGTAGCCAGCGCCAGGAACATTATTGTGGCTATGATGCACACTAATCCCAAAGGTGAATCCAAATTATTACCAGAATGTTCGTTACCTCTTACAGGAGTACATTGCGTAAAAAAAATTGTCTCAGATCTGGCAGTACTTGCTGTAACTGATGAAGGGTTTAAATTGTTGGAAAGGGCACCTGGAGTAAGTGTAGAAGAAATAAAATCCAAAACAGCCGGTAAACTAGTTGTAGAAGGAGGGATTCCGGCAATGGAATTCTAATCCCTGTGCTATTGAATAAGATTATTCTTTACCGCAAAGAATACAAGACCTGCAGTGTTTTTGCTTCCAAATCGTTCCATCAGCCTGTCTTTAATGGCCTCAACAGTTCTGGGACTGATCTCCATTTTTTGAGCAATTTCTGCAGCGGTGAATTCCATACAAATAAAATGAAGCACATCTCTTTCCTTATCGCTTAATGTGATCTCATTGTTCAGCGAAGGAACAATTTTTTGCCGGGCATATGATTTCTTCAACAGGATACGGTTCACATACTTCCATGATGACACGGCGTATCTCATTTGGTTCTGCATTTTTCAGCATATAGCCATTGGCCCCGTTTTCCATCAGGTGATAAACAAACCTTTCATCCTCATACATGGACAAGACCAGCACTTTAATGTTCGGATATTACTTGCTTACGGCCTTGGTGGTTTCGATGCCGTCTTTGCCGGGCATTCTAAGGTCCATTAAAACTACATCAGGTTCTGATGCCGCCAGCCCATTCAGCAATTCTTCACCATTTTCTGCTTCTTGAACAAATTTAATATTGGAATAGGGACGAAGGGTAAGTATAACACGCTTATTGCCATTTACCCCCCTGTATACCCAATAATTCCATGGATCTTTTTTTGCTTTGACTACAGTATCTTTACTATCTGTTTCAGCTTTTTTAAAATTGATTGTTACATCTTTCGCAGCATCTGTTTTGGCAACAAGCGGGGCCAACCCCAGTTTGAGATATTTTACAAGCACATCTCTTATTTCAAAACCCGTTTGATTGGGACCGGTATTGAAATAAAGTGTGTCCTGCATGTTCTTAAAACGATTCTGTCCTAAAAAAATAAGCTGGTATTTATAGCCGCCACTGCCTGTGCCCTGACTGGTGATAAGAATATGCACATCTGATGCAATGCGATCGAGCATAAAATCAACAATATTAATTTCAGTTCGTATAAAAGTCATATCACATCGGGTGTGACTGCAGTCAATAAAAACTTTAAGACGATTTGTACTGTTTGATTCATTTTGGGCTGATACATTGAACAGTAATAAAAGCTGTACAAAGGAGGTAATTAATATTTTTTTCATGGCATAGGTTTAATGGTCCTATACTGACCACAATTCGGGAATTCATCAGCATAGCCAACTCATAATTTATTTGTTAAGATAAAAATAAAGTAGTGTAGCTATGTGAATTGTCAGCTATATGATGAATGGCAAAAAAGACCTCTCTGAGTTTTTCGATAGCCATTTCTCCATCCTCTCCAAGATTCAAAGAATAATTATTTACATACAGTTCAATATGCTGCCGCATCACTTCTTCGCTCATTGTCTGTGAATGCTGCTTTACATAATCCGGGACCTTCGGATAATTAGCAAATGCGTATTCAAGACTTTTCCTTATCAACGTATCAACTTTAAAACTGATCTCCCTGTTAATCGATCTTTTGATGGCAATTCCTCCCAGCGGAATGGGAATTTTCATTCTTTCTTCCCACACTTCGCCCAGATCAATTACTTTCTGAAGCCCCTTTTGCTCATAAGTAAAGCGGTTTTCATGTATAATAACTCCCAGGTCAGCAAGTCCGCTTAGTACAAGATCTTCTATTTCAGAAAAAAGCATTGGCCTTTTATTTTTTGCATCAGGATAAGCAAAACTTAAAAGAAGGTTGGCCGTAGTATTAATACCGGGTATGAGAATACTGTGAGCTTCAATATTGCTTACCTGAAGCTCCGGTGCTTTTACCAATAATGGTCCAACCCCTTTTCCCATTGCGCTGCCACTGTTCAACAATATATATTTATCCTTGGATTGAAAAAAAGCAGGAAAACTTAGTTTGGTGATATCCAGCTTTCCCTCAATTGCCCATTGATTGAGTGTTTCTACATCTTCCAGCAGCGCTTCAACGTCCAGCCCCTCCGTATCAATTTTTTTATTGACCAGTGCATCAAAAATGAAGGTATCATTCGGACAAGGAGAAAAACCTAAAGTCAGTTTCAATGTTAGTTAATCGGGTTATTGGTTAATTGGTTAATAAAAGCGAGAAGTTCATTGTTCAGATTAGTAATTGATTCCTTCATATTCCAGTTCTTCTTATTTCTTTCGGCAATATAATTGGAAACACTGCGGATCTGAATAAAAGGGATTTTCTCTTTCAAACAAACATAGTGCAAGGCAGCGCCTTCCATAGACTCAATCACAGGATTAAATTTTTTCCTGTAAAATTTTATTTTTTCCGGCGAAGTAGTGATTTCATTGACCGAAATGCCAATTACTTTTTTCAATTTTATTTTTTTCAATATGGAATTATCGTTCTGGAGCCAGCCCCTTTTGAAAGGGAATTTGTTTTGCGGAACCAGTTTCAGGTCAAAAAGTGTTTTCAGTTTGTTCAGTTCGATCACACTCTGATCGGCTATGGCTTCCATTTTTACTGCCAACACTTTTCCTAATGGGATTGTTTTATCAAAACATCCCCCGACGCCTGCCTGTATTATTATTTCAGGTTTTTTTATCCTTAACTGTTCCATCAGCGAATAAGTAGTGGCTGTAAGACCGATGCTGGTAGTCAGTACATCAATATCGGCTCCTGCATATTTCCCGCTTCTCAATTCCGAAAGAAATGGGGCAATTTCTATAGGCGTTGCTGCAATAACTAAGCAATTCATTTCTAAAACGGGAAAATAGTTTAAGACAGTACGAAACTATAAACAATAAACTATATATCCGAAACTTTTCAGCTACCTTTGTGGACTATCTTTTAAAACTCATTCCTTCCGCCCAAACTGCTGTGGAGGAGCAAAAAAGTAAAGCATGGTTTACTTAACAAGATCAGAGCATTTTAATGCAGCCCATAAACTTTACAATCCTGTCTGGGATTACGAAAAAAACGAGGAGGTCTTTGGTAAATGCGCTAATGAGAACTGGCATGGACATAATTATGAATTATTGGTTACAATAAAAGGTGAACCTGATTCGGAAATGGGGTTTGTTTATGATGTAAAAAAATTAAGTCGTCTTATCCGTGAACATATTATTGAAGAAATAGATCATCGTAATCTAAATGTGGATGTAGAGTTTATGAAGGGTAAAATGTGCAGCACGGAAAATCTTGCCATAGGAATTTGGGAGCAACTGGCGCCGCATTTACCACCAGGTGTGAATTTGCATAGCATCAAATTGTATGAGACACCTAGGATATATGTGGAATATTTTGGCGAATAAGCACTTTTATTTTGATAATATTATTGTATGGGTAAAAGAGTTTCAATTTTCAGAAGAGAGCATTTCAATGCAGCCCACCGGTTATTTAATCCGGACTGGGATGATGCCACCAATGAAAAAATTTTTGGCAAATGTGCCTTACCCAATTATCATGGACACAATTATGAGCTGGAAGTAAAAGTCACGGGCAAGCCGGATAAGAAGACAGGATATGTAATGGATTTAAAAGAATTAAGTGATTTGATAAAAAGAGAGATTCATTCAAGGTTCGATCATAGAAACCTGAACCTGGATACAAAAGAATTTAAAAACCTTAATCCGACTGCTGAAAATATCGTAATTGTTATTTACAATTTACTGCGGCTGCATATCAATAAGAAAATGGATCTGCAGGTAAGACTATATGAAACGGACAGGAATTTTGTTGAATACCCTGTTCACATACCAGTACATTTCGGAAGTTAAAATAAGATTTATGCGTTACCAGAGAAAAGATGAGTATTGCGAAGAAACGCTCAAAGGGCTAATGAAAACTTATAAGGATATTTTAGGCCATTTGGGCGAAGACCCTGAAAGGGAAGGCTTATTGAAAACACCGGAACGGGTGGCCAAAGCCATGCAATTCCTGACAAAGGGTTATTTCCAGGATGCGAAAGCAATTATCAACTCAGCCAAGTTTCATGAGGAAGTGAGTGAAATGGTACTGGTAAAGGATATTGAGATTTACAGCATGTGTGAACACCACATGCTTCCCTTTATCGGCAAGGCACATGTGGCATATATTCCCAATGGCTGGATAACCGGCCTCAGTAAGATTGCAAGAGTAGTGGATGTATATGCCCGAAGATTGCAGGTACAGGAGCGGCTTACCATCCAGATCAGAGATGCCATTAAGGAAACGCTGAATCCGATAGGCGTTGCCATAGTAATTGAGGCCAAGCATCTTTGCATGATGATGAGAGGTGTTCACAAACAAAATTCAGTTACCACCACATCTGCTTTTGACGGTGAGTTCATGAAAAATACTACAAGAAGTGAATTTCTAAAGCTGATCAGCACTAAATTGGATTAACTTATATTTACAATTGCAAAAAGTTTGGTTGAGTCTTTCAGTCAAACTTTTTTCATTTGAGGGAGAGGAATAAACAAATCGAACCATGAAACATGCATTCATATTTCCGGGGCAAGGCTCACAGTTCCCCGGGATGGGAAAAGAGCATTATGAGAACAGCGCCTGTGCAAAAAAACTATTTGAACAAGCCAATGAAATTCTTAGTTTCCCGATTTCTGACATTATGTTTAACGGGAGTGAAGATGACCTGAAGCAAACCAACGTTACCCAGCCTGCCGTTTTTCTTCATTCCGTGATCGCTTATAAAAGCATTGAATCAGCTTCACCCGATATGGTGGCAGGTCATTCTCTTGGAGAGTTTACAGCGCTGGTGGCAAACGGCACTCTGAGTTTTGAGGATGCATTGAAGTTGGTTTCTGTCAGAGCAAAAGCCATGCAGAAAGCCTGCGAAATGAATCCTTCCACAATGGCTGCTGTGCTGAATCTTGCAGACGAAAAGGTGGAGACCATCTGTGCTGAAGTGGAGAAAGAAACAGGTGAAGTGGTAGTGGCAGCCAATTATAATTGCCCGGGTCAATTGGTTATCAGCGGAAGTAAAAAAGGAATTGAGATAGCCTGCGAAAGAATGAAAGCAGCTGGCGCCAAAAGGGCATTGGTATTGCCCGTGGGCGGAGCCTTTCACTCTCCACTCATGGAGCCAGCCAAAGAAGAATTGGCTGCTGCTATTGAATCAATAAAATTTTATAATCCTACCTGTGCGGTCTACCAGAATGTGGCGGTAAAAGCGGTGATGGATAAAGATGAGATCAAACAAAACCTGATCGACCAGCTCACCAGTGCGGTTCGCTGGACGCAATGTGTGCAGGCCATGATTGCAGACGGCGCAACCAAATTCACTGAGGCCGGACCGGGAAAAGTGCTGCAGGGCCTAGTGCTGAAGATTGATAAGACAATGGAGGTACTGGGAGTTAGTTAAACGTAGATACATTCTTATCGCAACTGCCTTAAAAAACCTATTCGATATTTGACCCTGTGTCAGATTAAGTACTAACTATTGTACGTAAATCTGGCAGTTCACCCATTCCCGGTCAAATTCAGCATAATACTTTTTGTAAAAATTAATGGCAGGTTCATTCCATTCCAGCACTTGCCAGATGATGCGGTTGAATTTTTTTTCCCTGGCTTCTATGATCAGTCTGTCCATTAAAAGTTTTCCAATCCCTTTTCCTCTGGCAGATTCAGTAACGATAATATCTTCTAAATACATAGCCTGCCCTTTCCAGGTGGAGTAGCGGATATAGTACAATGCAAAGCCAAGAATAATACCATCTTCTTCTGCAACAAAAGTCCACCACACAGGATTTTTTCCAAAGCCACTTTCAACAAAATGTTCCAGTGTTACTGTCACATCATTTTGGGCTCTTTCATAAACAGCCAGTTCTTTTATTAACTCCAGCAACCTTGGGCAATCTTCTTTTACTGCTCTGCGAATTGTAATGCTCATACTTTCTCATTTCTGATTTTACATTTTTTATTTCCCATTTTTATACCCTGGTCCTTTCACAAACTTTCCCGGCTTTTTACCCGTATGTTCGCCATCTTTCAATACCTGTACTCCATTTACAAAGACATGAATAACTCCAGTGGAATATTGATGAGGCTTATCAAAAGTGGAATGGTCTTGAACAGAAGCAGGATCAAAAATGACTATATCAGTATAATTACCAGCTTTCAGTTCGCCTCTTTTTTTAAGTTTTAAGTTAGTAGCTGGTAGTTTTGCCAATTTATATATGGCCTGTTGCAAACTCATCACTTTTTCATCTCTTGTGTACTTACCAATAACTCTTGAAAAATTTCCATAGGCCCTTGGATGTGCATTTGATTTCAGGAAAACACCTTCAGTGGTGTAAGAAGCTTCATCACTGCCGAAGCTTACCCAGGGTAAAGCCACCTGTTTCTTTACATTGTCTTCATTCATTAAGAAATAGGCTACTCCAACTCTTGTGCTGTCCTGAACGATCAGGTCCATAGCAGTTTCTTCCGGACTTTTACCGCGGATGACAGCAACTTCAGCCAATGTTTTACCAGTGTATTTTTTTAAAGAATCCTGTTTGAATGATAGCATCAGCACATGTTCAGCTCCACCGGCGCCATAGTATAAATTTTCCCAGTCAGTAGCATCGGTATTCATTGCTTTTTTCATTTCTTCTCTCACTTTAGGATCCATTAATCTTTCTCTGAGCTTTCCAAAACCACCATCTTGCAATGTTGGAGGGAATGCTGATGTCATGCCGGTAGCTCCTGCCACATAAGTGTACATATCAGCGGTTATCTGCTGTCCTTCTTTTCTTGCTCTTTCAATTCTTTTAATGGCGCTGTCCATCTTCCACCAGTTGTTTTTTCCTGCGGCTTTCAAATGAAAAACTTCAGCAGGTATGTTGGCTTCTTTTGAAATAGTGATGAGTTCTTCGAGGGCTTCTAAAAATTTGTTGCCTTCACTACGCATATGACTGGTGTACATACCGCCATATTTTGATGCTTCTTTTGACAAAGCGGTCAATTCATCGGTTTTGGCAAAAAAATCAACAGGGTAGATCAATGCATTCGTTACACCCAATGCACCCTCTTCCATCGCCTGTCTTATCAGCGCTTTCATACTGTCAAGTTGCCCCGGAGTAGGGGCAACATTATCTTCGCCAATCACATTCTGACGCACTGCACCTGTGCCAACAAATGTTGCTATGTTGGGAGATATTCCTTTCTTTTCAAGAAAATTCATGTATTCACCCAGAGTATTCCATTTTACATCATATTTAATATCGCCCTGGCCATCTTTCATTTGCTTTTTCATCTTATCATTTAAAGGCCCCATGCTAAACTCTGTAAAAATCTCTGTAGTCACCCCCTGCTTTATATCACTCTGTCCTCTGCCATCCTGTATCAGCGATTCCTCCGAATGCCCCATCATATTGATAAAACCTGGCGCCACCGCCATTCCTTTTGCATCCAAACTTATTTGTGCAGATACTCCAGAAAGATCGCCGATGAATGCAATGGTATCGGCATTAATTCCTATATCTGCTTTGAATGGTTCGCCGCCATTGCCATCGTATATCATTCCATTCCGGATGATCTTATCATATTCCTGATGATGAAACTTGCAGGCAATGAAGAAAAGAAGGAGAGCAAAAACAAATATTTTTCTCATCTTATTTCTTTTTTGGGGCTTTAAATGTTCCGTTGGGTTGTATAAAATTAATGGCGGTTGATTCTCCCTTTTCATCCAGGTCAAATTTCACACTGAATCCTTTCAGGATTTTCAGATCAAATTCATCTTTTTTTACGGGCACCAGTTCATAATCCGGTTGCTGGGGTACCAATACCATCAATGTGTTTTTATCGTTGATATAAACTTTTACGGTCGCCCCCATCATATCATATTCCCCCGTATATTTTTCGAGATCAGCTTTTGACAGGTCCATTTTTTTAGTTTCTTTTTCAAATTCAATATCCTTAACGCCTGCTTCAAACGGAGTGCTGAGTTTACTGATATTTCCTTTATCATCCGTATGAAAACTTACCCTGAATGCATCGGACTCATCAAATGTGGGATCTTGCGGATATGCTTTGAACTGGTCATAATGAAAATGTTCAAATTTGATATCAATGCTGTTGAACTTTGAAAAAAGGTTTCCATCTTTTAGTGTTATTTCAATGCTGCCGTAACCTTTGTTTGAAAAAGTTCCGGTATAATCAGCCAGTTCATGAGATGGTTTTGTATTAAACTTTCTGCCGAGGCTGTCATTTTTTACAACGGCTTTGGCTGCATCTTTTGCTTTTTTGTCCGCATCGAGTAAATATTTATTCCAGTTACGGTAAGGAAGTTTCAGCATGCGGTCTGCAATAAAATTCCGGATGCTGGATGAAACACCGCCCTGGTTTGAAGAAACAAAGATCCCAATGCTGTCACTGGGAAAAAATCCTGTGGTAGTGATGAATCCATCAATTCCACCGCCATGCTCTACCCGGTAATGGCCACGATAACTTGCCATGCCCCAACCCAAGCCATATCCAGAAAAATGTACATCAGGATTTTCTGCTCCCGGTACGCCGCCACCTGTCGCCATTTGTACAGTCATGGCTTCATTTACATAAGAAGAAGGAATTATTTCTTTACTATTATACTTACCGCCATTGATCCATGTGATGAGCCACTTGGCCATATCTTTTGCACAACTGTTCACTGAACCAGCCGGGCCCATCGCATCAATATTTCTATATGGAATTGATTTGATGACCGAATCTTTTGTAGCAAAGGCCAGTGAGTGGTCCGGAGATTTTTCCATATCTGTTGTGGAAAGATTGGTATTGTCCATACTAAGAGGCTTCAATATTTTTTCTTTCATGTTTTCTTCCCAGCTTTTGCCGGTTAGTTTTTCAATCACCACTCCCTGTGCCAGAAACATAAAATTATTGTACTGCCATTTCTCTCTTAATTCTGCGGTTGGTTCTAAATATTGTATACGATCCAGGAATTCGCTGCGGGTAGCCCATGATGCATACCATGAAAGGTCATGCCGTGGTAAACCGGTGCGGTGGCACATCATATCTCTGAGTGTGCAATGATCGTTGGTATATTCATTCTGAAATTTTAATTCAGGCAAATAGTTTCTTACAGGTTTATCCAGATCTGCTTTTCCATCTTTTTGCAACATACCGAGGATAGAAGAAGTAAATGCCTTGGTGCAGGAGCCGATGGCAAACTGGGTGTTTTCAGTAACGGGTAATTTTTTATCCAGGTCACGGTAACCAAAGCCGCCGGTATAAACCACTTTCCCTTTTTCTACAACTGCAATGGTAACGCCGGCTGCATGCCAGTCTTTCAAAACCTTTAATGCAAAAGTGTCCAGCCCTTTCAGCCTTGCGTCGGTTGGTGGTTGTGAAAATGACAGGTAAGAGACCAGTAGTAATAAAGCAAAGAAGATTTTTTTCATAATAACAGTATTTGATGATGTAAGATATGATTATAGTTTAGTGCCCTTTGAGATACTTTGGGATCAGTTGGTCAATGCCTGACCAAGATCGGCTAAAATATCCTGGATATTTTCAATACCCACATTCATGCGTATCAACCCATCGCTGATGCCGTACTTTTCTCTTTCCTCTTTTGGTACGCTGTAATGAGTCATGGAAGCCGGATGAGATAATAAGGTGTCGCAGGTGCCGAGTGATACAGTTCTCACACACATTCTCAGATTGTTCATGAAATCAATGCCGGCCTGTAATCCTCCTTTTAATTCAAAGCTAAGCATTGCACCGGGATGACGCATTTGTTTCATTGCAATATAGTTGTCGGGATGTGATGTAAGACCTGTATAATTCACCCTGGTTACCGCATTATGTTCCTCGAGAAAACCCGCCACTTCCATGGCATTATGACAATGCCTTTCCATCCTAACTTCCAGGGTTTTTATTCCCTGTATCAAAAGAAAGGCGTCAAATGGATTTGAATTGCCACCAAGAAGTCGATGGAGCTTGGTAGTTGTGGTCCTCATCTTTTCCGTGTCCCTTCCAAGTAAAATACCACCAATAGCTGTTCCATGACCATTTAAAAATTTTGTAGTGGAATGAACAATATAGTCAACATCATAACGAAAAGGCTGTTGCAGATAAGGCGTAGCAAATGTATTATCACATGCTACTATCAGATTATGCTGCTTTGCCAACCTGCTTAACTCTTCAATATCCACGCATTGAATGGTTGGGTTGGCAGGTGTTTCAAGGTACATCAGTTTGATCGCCTTGTTTGATCTGATCAGTTGCTCAGCTTTGTTTAAATCCCTCAGGTCGGCAATTATTGCTGTAATTCCAAAGGCGGGAAGAATTTTTGTAAGCAGTTCATCTGTGCCGCCATAAAGGGAATAATGAGTGATGATCTTATCGCCTGCTTTAAGTGTTGACATTAGTAATGTAGAAATAGCAGCCATCCCTGAGGCATGCAGGACTCCTTTTACTTCCATATTCAACCCAAAGGTTTCCAACGCTCCAATCTTTTCTTCCGCTTCAAAAATGGTAGGATTGCCCCAACGGCTGTAAATAAAACCTTCTTCTTCGCCACTGAACCGGCGCATGCCCTGCTCCGCCGTATCAAACACATAAGTGCTGCTGGCATAAATGGGTGTTTGATGTGCATACATCGGATCTTCCTGATGACCACCATGAATGGCCAGTGTACTCCAGCCTGTCAGGGGAAAACTTTTTTTCATTTAAAAAATTGAAATGGTGAAATTTGAAATTGAATTTAACCAAAAGTACAGTTTTCGCCAGCATCGGATCATTTTATGAAAGAACTCATTACTCAATTTGCCGCTTATAATGTATGGGCTAACCAAAAGCTTACAGAAGCGATTCTTGCCTTGCCTGAAGAAAAGCAAATGGAAGGAGTACCCAGTAGTTTCAGTAGCCTTTACAAAAGCGTTTTACATATGTGGGATGCAGAGAGTGCCTGGTGGCAGCGGATGAAATTGCATGAACGCATCATTGTGCCCAGCGAAAATTTCAGCGGAACCATGAGAGATGTGGTAAACGGTTTGATCCAGCAAAATCAGCAATGGCTGGATTGGGTAGCCGCTGCTTCGGATAATATGCTGGAGCATGTTTTCCAGTATCAGAATTCAAAAAAAGAGCAATTCAAACAGCCCATTTATCAGATGTTGCTGCATGTTTTCAATCATGGTACCTATCACCGCGGGCAATTGGTCAATATGCTCCGGCAATTAGGAGTTGAAAAAGTTCCTCAAACTGATTTTATTGTCTGGAGCAGGAAGAAATGAATACAATGAGGAGCAAGTTATTTTCAATTATCATACTACTGATTTTGTTTGCGGGCTGCAGCGATGACAGACCTCTAACTGTGAAGGATCTGGATGAAGTCATGATTGACCTGAGGGCTTATCAGGAAAATTTAGGAGATGAAATTAAGGCTGGAAGGCTGAAAGATGCCGAATGGCTGGCTTATGGAATGGACAGTGTTTTTTCCGAGATCAAAAGAAAGTTTACCGAACATCGCAAACTGGAACAGCCTTTTTCTTATTACTATAATCTTAAAATGAAAAAACCGATCGGGTTGATCTAAGAAGCAATACAAAAAGAAGATACAGCATTAGGTATGAAGGGTTATCGTCTTCTGATTAAGAATTGCAACAGTTGTCATGATGATAATAACATCAACAAGACTGTACATTTTTAGTAAGCCCATTTCACAAGGGTGGCCCCCCAGGTAAATCCGCCACCAAAAGCAGAAAGAACAAGATTATCTCCTTTCTTCAATTGCTTTTCCCAGTCCCAGAGACAAAGTGGAAGAGTGCCGGCTGTGGTATTGCCATAACAATGTATGTTCAGCATTACCTTTTTAGGATTTAGTCCCATACGGTTTGCAGTAGCGTCAATAATTCTTTTATTGGCCTGGTGAGGCACCAGCCAGGCAATATCATCGCCGGTCAGATTATTTCTTTCAAGCAATTCAGCGTTGACATCTGCCATGCCTTTTACAGCAAATTTGAATACTGCCTGTCCTTCCTGATAAATAAAATGTTCTTTGGCCATCACGGTTTCTATGCTTGCCGGTTTTTTTGACCCACCTGCTTTCATGTGCAGATACTGGCAGCCGCTCCCATCGCTTCTTAAAATGCTATCCAATACACCATATCCTTCTTCATTTGGCTCCAGTAGAACAGCGCCAGCTCCATCGCCAAAGATGATACAGGTAGCCCTGTCGGTGTAATCAATGATAGCACTCATTTTATCGGCACCACATACTACCACTTTTTTATACCGTCCGCTTTCAATCAACGTAGCTCCTAATGTGAGTGTATATAAAAAGCCGGAACAGGCAGCGCTTACATCAAAACTCCATGCATTTTTGGCGCCCAGTTTATCGCAGGCAATATTGGCTGTGGCAGGAAAAACCATATCAGGAGTTACAGTACCTACGATCAGGCAATCTATTTCTTCCGGGCTGATACCTCTTTTTTCACAAAGCTCTCTTACGGCAGGCACTACCAGATCAGATGTAGCTTTCCCTTCGCCTTTTAAAATTCTTCTTTCTTCAACACCGGTACGGGTACGTATCCATTCATCATTGGTATCCACCATTTTTTCCAGATCAAAATTGGTTAGCTTGTCTTCGGGAACAAACCCACCAACAGCAGTAATGGCGGCGGTGATTTTTTTGTGAGTCATGCGGTTTTAAAATAAAAGAGCCCAAATTTACAAGGTAGGCAGGAATTCGGAATTGGGGGCTCGTTTCTGAATTCCCATTCATCAACCTCACTGTCAATTTCTTATTTTCGCAACCTATGATTGCCTACCTGAAAGGAGATTTTGTACACAAAAGCCCTGCTTCAGTTCATGTAGAGGTTAGCGGTGTGGGATATGAGGTTCATATTAGTCTGAATACCTATTCCAAAATACAGCATCTTGATAAGGGAATACTGCATACATGCCTATTGATAAGGGAGGATGCACACCTGTTATTCGGATTTTATGACCTGGCTGAAAAAGAAATGTTTTTGCATCTGCTTAGCGTTTCAGGAATTGGTGCATCTACTGCAAGGGTAATGCTGTCCTACATGAAACCTGAAGAGCTGGCAAAAGCAATAATTCAGGCAGACCACCGGACATTGGAAGGGATCAAAGGGATAGGTAAAAAAACAGCCGAAAGAATGGTATTGGAACTCAGAGACAAACTGGCTAAACACTCCCTTGAATCGAATATTTCCCCTATGAAAAACAATACTTTGCATCAGGATGCGTTAAATGCTCTGATGGCTTTGGGCATCAATCGCCAGGCTGCCAGCCAGGCCCTCGATAAAACAATGACAGCAGAATCCAACCTATCCGTTGAGGAGCTGATAAAAAAGGCACTTCGTACCCTTTAATCCACTATTTTCAGAAAACTAACTGATGAAGAAAAAACATTGAACCTGAATACTGCTCATATCCGGCCTACATTGGTATTTGCCGCCATGATGTTTGTCTGCCTGGTGCAGGTCAATGCAGCGCCTCATTTCAATCCGGAAGAAAATAATATTACTGACACTACCCGTTACCCTCTGAATGATCGCCGCGGAGATCCTTATTCATATCCTGATTACAATACATTTAATTTAAGGGATACATCATTTATAAAACGTACGATCGAGTACGATCCTAAGACCAAGCAGTATTATATCGTAGAGAGGATAGGGAATCACTATTACCGTACACCCACTTCTTTTACGATGGAGGAGTTCATCCGACTGCAAGGAAGAAAAGATGAGCAGGATTACTTTAAAAAACGGGCTGCCCTGCTTACGAACATGAACCGCAGAATATTCAAACCCAAATTCAGGATCACAGATGACTTGTTTAACCGCATTGTAGGCACAGGAAAGGTAGAGATACGGCCAACAGGGTATGTTGATCTTTTACTGGGTTACCAAGGGCAGAATATCAAAAATCCCACTCTTCCGGAAAGAGCCAGGAAGAACGGAGGTCTTGATTTCAATATGAACTCACAGTTGCAGGTGGATGCTAATATTGGTGATAAATTAAAACTCCCGATCAATTATAACACTCTTGCCAATTTTAATTATGAGAATCAGTTAAAGCTGGATTATAAAGGCAAGGACGATGAGATTATAAAAGTGTTCCAGGCAGGTAATACCAATTTTGCATCAAAAGGAACATTGATCCCGGGAGCACAGTCTTTATTCGGTATCAAAACACAATTACAATTCGGAAAACTTTTCATCACTACTGTACTGGCTAATCAGCAGTCGCAGCGACAAACGATGGGCCTGCAAGGAGGATCTGCTGCCCAGACTTTCTCTGTAAAGGCAGATGAGTATGATGAGAATCGTCACTTCCTTTTTGCTCAGTACTTCCGCAATAATTACAATAAGGCTATGAAAAATCTCCCGGTAGTGAATTCACCGGTTCAGATCCTTAGAGTAGAAGTGTGGGTTACCAACCGTAATGGTTCAACTACTGACACAAGAGATGTGGCGGGGTTCATGGATCTGGGTGAAAGTGTTCCTTTCAATACTGCCTTGCTTACGGGTTCCGGCGACCCATTGCCACGTAACAATGCCAATAATCTTTATTCGATCTTAGGAGCTAATCCCAATACCCGAAATTCATCATTGGTTCAATCCTCATTAACCGGATTAGGATTTGCCCCAGTGCAGGATTTTGAAAAAACATTTGCCCGCAAGTTGAATCCTTCCGAATATTATTTTAATCCACAGATCGGTTTTATTTCATTGAATCAGCCGCTTCAGCCGGATGAAGTACTGGGAGTAGCATTTCAATATACTTATAACGGAAGAGTTTATCAGGTAGGTGAATTTTCACAGGATGTGCCACCGGATACAACTGGGGCTATACAACGGGTCTTATTTTTAAAATTATTAAAAGCTACTTCACAGCGTACCAACCTCCCGATCTGGGACCTGATGATGAAAAATGTCTATTCCGTAGGTTTTGGACAACTGGAAAGACAGGATTTCAAATTAGACCTTACTTATGAAGAACCAAGCCTGGGCGATAAAAGATATTTGCCTGCAGACAGTGTATTACCAGTTTATAAAGGTGCTCCTTTGATCTCGCTGGTAAATCTTGATCGGCTCAATAATCAAAATGATCCGCAGCCAGATGGTATTTTTGATTTCATCGAGGGATATACCATTATTTCTTCCCAGAGTCGTGTTGTATTCCCTGTACTGGAACCATTTGGGCATGATCTTGATTACGTTTTTCCTGATCAGGCACGACGAGACCGGTTCTTATATTACCCTTTATACGACACTATCAAGGCTATTGCGCAAACCTATGCGAATTTGAATCGGTATAAGATTGTAGGTAAATCAAAATCATCCGGCTCTTCATTTGGTAACTTTGGAAACACCAATCCAAACAATGCGGGATTTGGCAGCGGATCCGGTAGCGGTGAATACCAGTTAGGATATAATATTCCACGGGGTTCTGTAAGAGTTACAGCAGGCGGCCAGGTACTGCAGGAGAATGTGGATTATGAGATCAATTATGATCTTGGCACATTGAGAATAACCAATCCTGCCATCCTGAATTCCGGAGTCCCGGTTCAAATTGGATATGAAAGCAACCAGGCATTCGGTTTTCAGCAGAAGAATTTTATGGGTGTGCGGCTTGATTATCTTGCCAGCAAAAAATTATCACTAGGCGCCACCCTTGTTCGTTTAGGTGAAAGGCCCTTCTTTATTAAACAATCTTATGGCGAAGATCCTGTAAAAAACAGTATGTATGGTGTGGATGTGGATTATCGCAATAATATCCCCAGGCTGACAAAATGGTTGGACAAAATGCCCTTTTATTCTACCCGTGAGATGTCAACCCTTACTGCTTATGCAGAAGCTGCCATATTGGATCCGGGTCACCCGAAACAGATCAATGCAAGCAGAAAAGATAAAGGCGGCCAGGTGTATATTGACGACTTTGAAGGCACCCGTTCCAATATTGATCTGCGGTTTCCATTAATAAGCTGGACACTTGCTTCAGTTCCCCAAGGCAACAACCTGTTTCCTGAATCTGCATTGAATAATAACCTGGCCAGTGGATACAACCGGGCAAAGATCGCCTGGTACAATATCGAGCTGGTATTGCAGGAAAAAGGCAATGCCAATAACCCGTTGCGCAATAATCTTGCTGAGTTGTCAAAACCGGAAACAAGACAGGTATTACAAAAAGAAATATTTCCCAAGCGCAGCACACAGAGCTATGAAAGCTTGCTCACCACATTTGATATCGCTTTCTACCCGAAAGACAGAGGACCTTATAATTTCAATACTACTCCTACCGCTAATTCAGCCGGAGTGGATGTTAATGGAAGACTGCTTAACCCAAAATCAAGATGGGGTGGTTTGATGCGTAACATTGATCAAACAGATTTTGAGACAGCTAATATTGAGTTTGTTGAATTCTGGTTGCAGGATCCATTTATTAATAACACAGCAAACCCTACCGGAGGAAGACTTTATATCAATCTTGGAAATATCTCTGAGGATGTATTAAGAGATGGCAAGAGGCTGTATGAAAATGGGTTGCCTGCTCCCAACTTCAATGCCCCTGTTGATACTAATACAGTATGGGGCAGGGTACCTGCTAATCCCTTGCAGGTAACCAATGCATTCAGCAATAATGCTGATGACAGGACTTACCAGGATGTGGGACTGGATGGCTTGCAAACAGCTGGTGAGAAAATAAAATTTGCGCCTTACCTCACCAGTATCGCAGCAATTGTAAATGCCGCTACATTACAAAAAATACAGAGTGATCCTTCCGGCGACAATTTCAGGGCTTACCGTGATGATGCCTATGAACAGGCTAATGCTGGTATTTTACAACGATATAAAGAGATCAATAACCCCGATGGTAACTCGCCTATTGCAAATAACAATACTCAATTTATAAATGCTTTTACACAATATCCTGATGCCGAGGAACTGAACCGTGACAATACAATGAATGAGGTGGAGGAATATTTTCAGTACATGATGGATATTAAGCCCAACATGACCGCAGGTACTAATTTCATTACCGATGTAAGAACACCCACTGTAACATTGGCCGATGGAACCACCCGTACAGAGAAGTGGTACCTATTCCGCATACCAATTGATCAATACCAGCAGAAGGTAGGCAATATCCCCGATTTCAAATCCATCCGTTTCATAAGGATGTTTGTTACCGGCTTTGCCGATTCAGTTGTCATGCGGTTTGGAAAACTCGAACTTGTACGTAATCAATGGAGGAAATTCAAAAATAAAATTGACACTACAGGGCAGTTTGTGACTTTGCCCACACCCGATCCTGCTTCGGTAAATACATTGGCAGTGAACATCGAAGAAAACGATCAGCGCCAGCCTGTTCCTTATCGCATACCCCCGGGTATTGAAAGGCAGCAGCAGCTCAGCAATAATAATGTTGCAATATTCCTGAATGAACAGGCCTTGAGTATGCAGGTTTGCGGACTACCAAAGAACCAGGCAAGAGGAGTATTCAAAACTTTCAATCTTGATCTTCGCCAGTACAAAAGGCTTTCAATGTTTGTTCATGCAGAATCAGTGCCCGGGCAGCAGCAAATAAATGACGGACAATTGTATGCTGTCATCAGAGTGGGCAATGATTTCTCGGGTAATTATTATGAGATAAAATATCCGCTCAAGATCACATCTCCCGGTACCATGGATAGCCTTCAGATATGGCCTGAGGTTAATAACCTGGATTTTGATATGGATGACCTTGTAAAACTAAAATCAAAAAGGAACAAATTAGGTATTCCAACTTCACAATATTTTAAAGAAACCTTAGCTAATGGACGTTCCTATGCGATTGTGGGTAATCCCAACCTAGGCGAAGTAAGAGGTATGCTGCTTGCCGTGGAGAACCCTTTCTTTGAAGCATTATGCACTGAAGTTTGGTTTAATGAGCTTCGCCTGTCGCAATTGGATGAAACAGGTGGTTGGGCAGCTCTGGCCCGGGCTGATATTAAATTAGCAGATCTTGGTACACTTACATTTTCCGGCACTGCCAGAAGCAGAGGTTTCGGAACATTGGAACAAAAAGTAAATGAACGTAGCCGGGAAGATGTGTACACATTTGATGTATCTGCAACCATTGAAGCAGGTAAATTATTACCCAAGAAACTCGGACTACAGATACCTGTATATGCCGGTATCAGCCGCACCGGCCGCACTCCGGAATATGACCCATATGATCTGGATATAAAATTGAAACAGAAAATTAAAGATGCGGATCTCAAGGTCCGGGATTCGATCCGTAACGATGCACAGGATATCACAACCATCAAAACAGTGAACCTGACCAATGTGAAGAAACTTAACTCAAGCGGTAAACGACCGAAAATATGGAGCGTCAGCAATTTTGATTTTAATTACTCTTATACCCAGACCTTAAGTCACAACCCGTTAATTGAAAAAGATGAAATGCGCCGTACCCGTGGAGCAATAGGTTACAGCTATGCATTCCAGTCCAAATCCTTTGAGCCATTTAAAAAATTTATTAAATCAAAATCTCCATGGCTGGCACTGATAAAAGATTTTAATATCGGTTACCTGCCTTCACAAATATCATTCAAAGCCGATGTCTTCCGCCAGTTTGGCGCTACGCAACTTAGGAATGTAGGCGGCGGTCTTTATAAAATACCTGAAACGTATAATAAATTTTTCACTTTTGACAGATATTACATCCTGCAGTGGAATCTCACACAATCAATCTCAATTGATTACAGCGCAATAAATAATGCACGGATAGACGAACCCTACGGCCGAATTGATTACAGAGAAAAGAAGGACACGGTCCGGAAAAATTTATACAAAGGAGGCAGAAATACTAATTATCATCAGGAAGTGACCGTGAGGTATAATGTGCCGATGCAAAAGATCCCTCTCCTGAACTGGACAACCTTATCGGCCAGCTACAACACAAAATATAACTGGCTTACAGCATCGCTTCTTGCCAAGAGCCTGGGAAATATCTTATCAAACACCCAGACAAGAACCATAAATGGCGAATTAAAGTTTGAAGAGCTGTATAATAAATGGCGTTTCCTGCGAGCCGTTAATACCGATAATTCAAGATCTGCAGGTGGTGCAGGTAATAATAAAGACGGCGGTGGAAAAAAAGATGGGAATCAAAAAAGCGGGGACAGGAAGGGCAATGATAAAAGTGGCAATGACAGAAATGGCGGTGCTGGCAAAGATGATGGAGGTATGCAGCAAAATCAACCACAGCAACAACAACAGGTGACTCCCGGGCAAGTTTTGGTGCCCGGCCAGAATCAGGCGGATACTTCTAAAAATAAAAATGCAAAAGGTAAAAAAGGCAAGAAAACAAAAAAACCAAAACAAAAGAAAGTAAAAGAGAAAAAAAATCCGAATGAGCTTCCTGAGATCGGTAATGTGCCGAAATTCTTCCTCCGTTTGCTGACGTCGGTGAAAAGAGCCGGGATACAATACACAGAAGATTTCGGAACCACATTGCCGGGTTATATGGACAGTACTCAATTTATAGGCAATAATTTTAAGAGCGGACAACCGGGCTTTAAATACATTTTCGGGTACCAACCTGATACCAGTTGGATTAACCGTTTTGGAGCAAAGGGATTATTATCCCGTGATTCGCTGGTGACAGAACTGATACGTCAGCGCTACAATCAAAAACTGAATATCACCGCACAGGTCAGTCCTTTCAGGGATTTTAATATTGACGTCAACCTGGATAAAACATTCGACAAACAGTATTCTGAGTTGTATAAGGATACTACCGGTAACTCAGGTTTGGCAAGACTGAACCCATATGCTTTGGGCAGTTTCAATGTAAGCTATATTGCTTTCCAGACGTTATTCAAACCATTTAACCCGAATGAAGTATCCGAAACATTCCAGCGGTTTGAAAACAACAGAACCATACTTGCTTCAAAACTTGCAGGCTTGAACCCTTATGGAGCAACGCCTGATCCTAATGATCCCGGATACTTTAAAGGATATGGTCGCTATGCACAGGATGTAGTTATTCCTGCATTCCTTGCTGCATACACCAATAAAGATCCCAACAGTATCAAGCTGACAAAAAACAACAACCCGAATATTCGTTCTAATCCATTTGCAGGAATTAAACCTAAACCTAACTGGACAGTTACTTATAATGGTCTATCGAGACTGCCGGGTCTTCACAAGATATTTACCAGCTTTACATTGAGGCATGGCTACCACAGCACTTTCAGCATGAACAGCTTTAATACATCGCTGCTGTTCCAGGATCCGTTCCACGTAGGATTTCCTTTCTTCAAGGACTCCCTTACCGGGAATTATATACCTTATTTCCTGGTGCCGAATATTACCATACAGGAATCATTTGATCCGCTGATCGGTATTGAAATGACATTTACCAACCAATTGAGCACAAGGTTTGAATTTAAAAAGACAAGGCAATTGAGCCTGAGCTTGATCGATTACCAATTGGCAGAAAATCGTTCAACCGAAGTGACTTTTGGCCTTGACTGGAGAAGAAAAGGTGTACCGCTTATCAAGAAGCTGCCTTTCATGAAAGGGAAACTGGATAATGATGTGACATTCAAAATCGATTTCAGCCTGCGTGATGATGCTACAGCCAACAGTAAGCTGGATCAGAAAACTGCATTCGGAACATCCGGACAAAAAGTGATACGCATTGCTCCATCTATAGACTATATCATCAATAACAAGGTTAGTGTGAAACTGTACTTTGAACAGAACCGAAACATACCCAAGATCAGCAACACATTCCCCATCACCAATACAAGAGGCGGATTGCAGGTGAGGATCTCACTGACTCAATAGAATTTCAGGCAATAAAAAACAGAACTCTGTTTTAAAAAAAGGGGTAAATAGTATTTCCAAAAATGAAGCTTATTGAGTTTCCAGAGACTTTGAAGAAGGATTATTAATTGAGCCGGTATCAGCAGCGGTTCTCTTGAAAAGCATCACATATCCGCAAAGATTTTTCTTCTTTTGTTTATTTACCTGAACCGGTTTTATCATATGAAATTCGGAAAACTTAGGTACATAAGAATATACGATCACATTGCCATCCACATCGCCCCATTTTTTCTGCCGGTAGATCACCATCCTTTCCTGCCAGTCATATATTCTCACTTCATACAGGCGGGATGAGTAGTCACCAATAAAGACAAACTGGTACCAGCTTCCTTCCGTAAGCGGTACGATCACGGGCATATCAAATTCGCTTTCCATGCTCACGGAAGCTTCTTTCAATAATACATAACCCTGCGATCCGTACAGGTTTCTGAGGCTGTCTGCCTGCTGGCTCATCATGTCATTATCACAGCTTCGTTGCCTGATAACTTCCTGGGAAAATCCGGTAAAACTGAAAAGAAAAGCAAGTGCGGTGAGAAGTCGGTACAGGTTTTTCATAACAGGGCTTATATGATTTTGGAACTTCAGCATACATATAGCTCTTGGTTTTCCGGCAGTTAAATTTTGGTTCAACAATTTCAGGGTTAGGGTAGATTTTCGCAGAGAAATTACGTCAAGTTTCGGGCCAACGGAGCAGCAAGAAGGTTCAAGGTTCATTTAATGTACATAAATAAAACTCTCCACCAATTTTTTTTGACAGCGATCAATGATCAGCCTGCCGGTTAAAATATATAGTGTCCGCCTGCTGCAAACATGTAACCGAAAGATCATTGATACACATATGGGGCGGCAGTGTGGCACAGTAGTAAATGATATCAGCCACATCAACAGCTGTCAACGGCTTCAGGCCATCATATATCTTTTTGGCAGTGGCTTCATCACCTTTGAACCGAACTAGTGAGAACTCTGTTTCAGCAGCTCCGGGGTTGATGCTGGTTACTTTGATGTTGTGTTGCAACAGATCGATCCTCATACCCTGGCTGATGGCATCCACGGCAAATTTGCTTGCACAATACACATTTCCTTTTTCATATACCTGCCTGCCTGCAATAGAACCCATGTTGATGATATGACCATGCCCTTGCTTTACCATCAATTGCGAAACGGCTTTACCCACATATAAAAAACCTTTCACATTGGTATCGATCATGATATTCCAGTCTTCCACATTGGCTTCGTCAAAATAATCCCTGCCAAGGGCAAGACCAGCATTGTTTATCAGTATGTCAATTTTTTTCCAGTCATCGGGAATATTTTCAATGGATTGAAAAACTTCTTTTTCATTCTGTACATCAAAAGGCAATTGCAGCACTGCCACATTGTATTTTGTTTCTAAATCATGGGTCAATTGCTGCAGCCTGCCCGTTCTTCTGCCGTTGAGAATAAGGTCATAACCATGTGACGCAAATTTCCATGCACAGGCTTCGCCAAAACCTGATGTAGCACCAGTAATGAAGACAATTTTAGTTGTGGGAGGTTGAGTATTCCGGCTCATAGTTCATGGTTCATAGTAAATACAAAAGAAATAAAGATGTTACAAACTTAGTGAACGTCCATGAACCATGAACTATGAACTGATCAATGGCCTTACCGTATCAGCGCAACCGTTCCTTTCAGGAAGATATTATTGCCAAGATAATCTTCGGCTTTCACCATCCAGACAAAGACATTACTGCTTTGCAGTACGCCGTTTATACGGCCATCCCATCCTTTACGGTCTTCAGTGGTTGTGAAGACCAACTGACCCCAGCGATTATAAATGCTGAAATAAATGATCCTGCGGATACCAACACAAATAGGCCGAACCGCATCGTTCAATCCATCACCATTCGGAGTAAAAGCAGTAGGTACAAAAACAGTCGGGTTTACCGCATATACCCTGACTGTGATGCTGGCTGTATCAGCGCATCCGGCAATATTATAAGCCACCAGTTTGTATTTGAAACTGTCAAGCGGGTTAAGGAAAGTGGCAATTGGGTTTTGAATGGTATTGTTGTTGAGGAAAGTAGCAGGTATCCATAAATAACTGGTTCCGCCGCTTGCGCCCAGCTGCAGCGGTTGACCAACTACAACTGAAGTATCACGGCCTGCATAAGCCCTCACTTTGGGTAATACATTTATTACAACAGTATCACGGCCCGGTTTCGGGCAACCCTTATTGTCATAAACCGTAAGGACATAAGTGGTGGTTCTTGGAGGAGAAGATATGGGATTTAAAATATTCGGGTTATTAAGATAGGATTTCGGTGTCCAGGCAAACTGGATCCCGTTATGATTGCCGTTAAGTTGAGCTTCACCATTGTAGCAAATGGTTTGATCTGGCCCTGCATTGGCGACAGGGTATGGAACGGTGAAAATGGTAACATCATCCACAGCGAAGCAACTTCCGACAAAAGCTGTTACCTGGTAGGTAGTACTTGCGGTAACCGGTGTGGCAATTGGATTTTGTATGGTAGCGTTATTAAGTGTAGCTCCATTTGTCCACAGAAAACTAAGACCATTTGTTACAGCAGATAATTGAACCGGGTCGCCGAGACAGATTGTGGTGTCTGGTCTCACAATTAAATTTACTCCACTGGTCACTCTTACATGCACAGAATCCCTGTTCTGGCATCCGTTATCATTCAGGTTTACATAATACCATGTGCTTGTAGTTGGGTTAACTGTAGGAGTTGGAGTATTAGCATTAATGATATTGATCGGTGGTGTCCAGCTGAATACACCTGTACCCCCTGCATTCAGTGTAATAACATTAGGAATACAAATCAACGTATCCCGGAAGCCAAGAGTGATTAATGGCTTGTCAAGCACATTAATATTAAGGAATGCAGTATCAATACAGCCTTTACTGTTGGATACTATCAACCTGACAGTTTTTGGTCCAGATGTCGAATAGGTCCACGTAGGGTTCTGTAAATGCGATGTATCTGCGAAAGTGGTCAGATCCCCAAAATCCCAGCTCCAGGTGTCCACAAAACCATAATTTGTGCGTGTAGTATCGGTAAACTGAAAAGGATTCAGGAAACAATTACCCGCAGCAGTAAAGCCCGGGAAGAATCCCGGATAAACCATAATAACGGTAGTGGCAGAATCACTGCATTGTTGTCCTTTGTTTACTATTAATTTCACGATGTAAACCCCTGTATCCGGATAAGTATATACAGGATTGGCAAGAATAGATGTATCATTTGTCAGGCTGGTTACACCAAAATCCCAGAAATAAGTATTGATAAGAGGATTGGAATTCCCATTCTGAAATGTTCTTGTGAAACCATCGCAGGCATTATCAAGTGGTTCTACTTCAGGGTTCAATACTTCGCAATCTCCCACTACGACATGCAGCTCTTTCCGGCTTTTGGCAATTAAAATTCCATTTCGGTACTCATCTACGCATACACATAAAACATACTCACCAGTTGCAGAAGGGGCAATCCCACTAATGATTCCTGTAACAGGATTGATGGTTACTCCCGATCCCATTGGTTGAGATCCGGAAAAAGGAGATTGGTATGGCACAAAAAAATAGGGTGGATTCGTCGCTTGATTTGGTGCTGGGACTGCCTGATTTGCCCCCGTAAATGCATCACAAAATGAATAAGATAATGAATCTGCATCAGGATCCGATGCCTGAAATGATAACTGGAAATAACTATCATGACAAACAACTGCAGTATCGTTGATTGGAAAACCAGGACTGCTGTTTGTTTCAGCATTCTGTCCTATTCCTGTTCCGGGGATATCTATTGTAAATGTGTTCCCAACAGCGCCGCTGTTTATAAGATTATTAATACCTGCTATTCTGCAACAGCGTTGGTAAGCGATAGTATAACCATTGGGAGTACGGGGTAATTCAATTGACGGCAGATTATAGATCACAATATAGTAGTAACATCCTATTTGATTACCCGTAATACATGGTTCGTCCTGCACTTTTCCTAACTGATATTGATTACTGATAGGGACACTGATATTTTGCAAAAAGAAGCCATTACCTGCGTCAAAAATGCTGAAGTTAATAGGGTTATTTAACTGCCCTGTTGATGGATTACAAATCATGTAAACCGTGAGGGTGATCTGGTACCTGAGATTTGAACCGCTTCCTGGCCCTAAATACCGGTAGGTAAAGAATCCGCCTTTAATATGCGCTGCATCAGCAGATGCAAATGAGGCAAGTAATATTAGTATAGCAAGTAAAAAGCGTTTCATTGACTGGATTGTTCAAAAATTGGATTCATATTTCCCGCAAAAATTTATCCAAAGCCTTACTACACTTGTTCTTTTCTTCCAACATACCCATATGTCCCGACTTTCTGAGTATGTGAATGTACGATTTTTCAGGCAGCTGGCATTGCCTCAGGCTGTCCTGAAAAGGTATTGCATTGTCATGTTCTCCCATGATAAATAGTACAGGCACAATGGCTTTTTGTAACACCGTAACCCTGCCGGGACGGGCCATCATGGCCTCATAATAAGAAACGAGTGCCTCTGCTGAAAAGTTGTTTAACCCGTCAATGAATTCACCGATCAATTCAGGTTTTTCATCCCGGGTTTGCGGGCTGAACAGGTTAGGAGTGGTGGTTTTCAGAAACTCAAAAGCCCCGTGCTGCCGGATGAATTCAATTCCTTTCCGGCGTATAACCTTTTTTTCTTCACTATCCGGGTAAGCGGTGGAATGAAACAGCCCAAAAGCAGATACATGGTTCCAGTATTTTTCAGCCAGTGTCAGGGTGATATACCCGCCCATGCTATGGCCAATAATACAGGCCCCCCTATATCCCCTCTGAGGGGGGATATCAGAACACTCTATATCAAGAATTTTTTTTATGACTTCCGCCATACCTTCCATGCTCATATCATCTATTATTTCTGATAGTCCGCTGCCCGGAAGGTCAGGAATGATGAACTTGAATTTGCTTTTCAATAAGGAATTATTATTTCCTCCCCCTTGGGAGGAAGTTAGGATAGGGCCCCAAATGTTTCCATCTTCTCCAAATCCATGAATGAGCACAACTGGTTTCCCGTCGCCAATAACACGGTAAAAGATTTTTTTGGTTTGATATAGAAATTCTTTTTCCATATCAGTCCACAGCAGCCATTCCTTTTTTTGAAAAAAGCTTCCTGATCTTCAAAATTATTGTCCAACCAACCAGTAATAAACTGAGCATGATCATGATCTTAGACAGAATATCCCCATTCCTTACAAAAAAAGTTTTGGAGTCATTTTGCGGAACAGAAAGTTTAATCGCAGCATTAGTATCATAAGGCCGGGCATTGATAAGATTTCCATAAGGGTCAATAAAACAACTGATCCCGGTATTGGCGCTGCGGGCCACCCATGTTCTTGTTTCGATGGCTCTTAATCTTGCATAATTCATATGCTGTTTATGCCCCGGGGTTTTTTTCCACCAGCCATCATTGGTGATGATGCAGATAAGATTGGCGCCATTCCGGATATATTTACTCATGAACTCGCCATAGATACTTTCATAACAAATAGCCGGGGCTATTTTATATCCGTGTTTTTCATTCAGCACTGTTCTTTCAGCTTGTTTGGCATAACCAGCAGTGGTACCACCGAACTTTTCAAACCATTTACTCAGAAATTTCAGGAACCACGGCAATGTTTCCACTCCCGGCACCAGCATGCTTTTATGATAAAATGCAGAAGCGCCGGCGCTGTCAATTAGCATGGAGCCATTATAAGCTTCGTAAAATTTTCCGCTGAACTCTTCCGAGTATTTTGTTTTATGATCAAATGCCCGGAAACTTTCAATGCCGGTGAATAGTGAGATGTTGGGATGTCTCTTTAAAAAGGCCCAGAATGGATTCAGAAAAAAGTTTTCTTTCAGGTTGTCTTCATCAATTCCTCTTAAAGTATATAAAGCCGTTTCCGGCCAAACCAGCAATGCGGTATTACTGTCAATTTGTTTTTCACTTGTAGCGATCAGTTTATTCAATTGCGAATCGAATGAACCGGCTGTATCAGAAACTTTTATATAAGGATCAATATTGGGTTGAACGACTACAATAGTATTATCGCCCGGTTCTTGCTTATGAACTTTTACCAGCATAGATAACCCTACCGGGAGAATAAGTATCAGGACGGCAGCGATTAAGTTTTTATACGTCTTTCTGTCTTCCCGTTGAAAATTATTTTTTACATGCAGGAATAAAAAAACATTTACCAACAATATCCATAAAGTTCCGCCACTTGTTCCTGTATATTCATACCATTGAATCCAGTCTGTATGTGTGGCAAATGCATTGCCTAATGTAAGCCAGGGCCAGCTAAGCCCCCAGTCCTGCAGGTGGAAATATTCAAAACACATCCAGAAAGCAATCAGCGAAAAACCCCCCCATTTTTCCCCAAGCCATTTCTTTGCCATTTTAAAACCAAGCCAGGGCAGGCACATGATAAAGCTGTTGGCTACAAACGCAGCGATAGCCCCGGGTGGGGAGGCATTCCATATCCACCAGGTGGTGGCCACATTCCAGATGAACATGGTGAGATAAGTCAGCCAAAAGAATTTTTTGCGGCTTTTCACTACAGACTCAAGCCAGAGCAACGGGACAAATGCAATGAAAATAAAAAAAGTTAAGGGTGAAACAGGCCAGGCTCCCCAGAGAAGCAACCCGCTGCTGATAGCGATGAAGAGGTTGGTAAAGTATTTCACTGAAATCGTTTAAGGGTTAAAGTTTTTATGAGCTACCCTATAAAGAAAAAATAACATTAAACTTTGAACTATAAACCTCAAGCTACCTTCTGCTGTAATTCGGCGCTTCCTTCGTTATCTCAATATCATGTGCATGGCTTTCTTTCATTCCGGCATTGGTTATTTTAATGAATGTAGCTTTTTGGAGTTCTTCAATATTGGATGCGCCGCAGTAGCCCATGCCGGCCCTTAGCCCGCCGGAGTATTGATACACCACTTCTTTCAGAAAACCTTTGTACGCCACACGGCCTTCAATACCTTCTGGCACAAATTTCTTTACATCATCTTCCACATCCTGGAAATAACGGTCGCTGCTGCCCGTGGCCATAGCGCCGAGTGAACCCATGCCCCTATATTCTTTGAATTTTCTTCCTTCATAGATAATGGTTTCACCGGGGCTTTCTTCAGTGCCGGCAAAGATGCTGCCCATCATCACACAATTGGCGCCTGCTGCCAGGGCTTTTACCATATCACCGGTGTAGCGGATGCCGCCGTCAGCAATGACGGGTATATTTTTTCCCTTCAATACCGAAGCTGCTTCCATGATGGCGGTGAGCTGTGGCACACCTGCCCCGGCAACGATCCTGGTGGTGCAGATAGAACCCGGGCCGATACCAACCTTGACTGCATCCGCACCTGCTTCAGCCAATGCTTTGGCTCCGGCAGCTGTTCCTACATTCCCTGCAATGACATTGATGTTTTTAAAATTCTTTTTTAGATCTTTTAGCGCGGCAATTACTCCTTTGCTGTGGCCATGCGCACTGTCCAGGGCAATGACATCGGCCCCGACGGTTTGCAATGCATCCACTCTTTTCAACAGGTCTTTGGTGATGCCTACGCCGGCACCCACCAATAATCTTCCAAAAGAATCTTTTTTTGCATTGGGATTGCTTTTCAATTTCAGAATATCGCTGTAAGTAAAAAGACCTTTCAGTCTTCCCTTCTTATCAATGATGGGCAATTTCTCCACTTTGGTTTTTTTGAAAAGCTCTTCCGCTTTTTTCAGATCAGTGCCTTCCGGGGCCACAAAAAGGTTTTCTTTTGTCATCGCCTCGCTTACTTTTTTCTTCATATCTTCTTCAAACCGGAGGTCGCGGTTGGTGAGAATGCCAACCAGTTTGCCATTCTTATCAATAATTGGGATACCACCGATCTTGTTCTCCCGCATGATGCGGAGTGCATCACCGATAGTAGCATTGGCCAGTAATGTAACAGGATCGATGATCAAACCGCTTTCACTTCTTTTTACTTTACGAACCTGTTCAGCCTGCTTTTCAATGGTCATGTTTTTGTGCAGAATGCCAAGACCACCCTCTCTTGCTAATGCAGTTGCTAATGCAGCTTCTGTCACGGTGTCCATAGCTGCCGAAAGCAAGGGAACGTTCAATGTAATACTTTTGGTGAGTTTAGTTTTGATGTTCACATCTTTTGGCAGCACCTGGCTATAGCCGGGCATAAGCAATACATCATCGAAGGTGAGGCCTTCACCAAAAAACTGTTTACTGTCTTGATTGGGGGAAAAATTTTTTGTTGCCATGTGCAAAGATAGAGCAGCGGTCCAAATGAGAAAAATGAATTTTTAACGGATCAATGTCACCGTTCCTTTCTGGAAAACTGGTTGCCAGGTGTCCCGATTAATGTATTGAAGCATCCATACATATACTCCTGTTTCCTGCAGCACTCCATTTACTTTGCCATCCCATTTATCTCTCCAGCTTTTTGATTGAAATACCAGTTGCCCCCAACGGTTGTAAACCCTGAATTGCAGGTTGTCAGCTTTCAAAGCATTGTGTGGCCAGAAATAATCATTGAGACCATCATTATTAGGTGTGAAAGCGGTTGGCACATCAATAAAACAATGGTCAAGCACAGTCAGTGTTCTCCTTGTGCTGTCGCTACAACCTAATGTAAAGTTGAATACAGATAATTTAACCGTATAATATGCTTCCCGGTTCAATGTTGGAAACTGGAAAGGCGGCGGGTCTTTTAGGGTGCTGGTTCCAAGTATATCATATTTCCAGCGGTAAGCATCAATTTGGCCTGTGCTGTTGTTTTTTACCTGCAGTTTATCTTCAGGACAAATATAGCTGTCCATATCAAACGCTGCTTTTACCTCATTATCCAAAACCAATATCCGGCTGCTTGTATCGCTGCAGGTGCCGTTACTTACGATCAATTGAACATTATAAGTGCTGCTGGCTGGCAAAACAATCGTATGAATTTGTGATAAAACAGGGGAATTGTTGTTTACAACCCAGTTCCAGTAGTTCACATCGTGGGCGCCATCATGAGAAAACGTAATGGTATCTCTGCGACATCCAAATTTCGTAATTGAATTAATGGATGCAAAAACGGTATCTGCAATTATAAAAGGCAATGTTTGCGGTAGTATGGGTTGACCGCATGCATCAAATATCGGGCTGCCATCAATACCCGGTTGTATAACCACTGTATAAACTCCCTTTGTGTAGATAGGAGCAGAGAGTTTTAATACAATATAACTGGTTTGATCGTTCACGCAATTACCTCCGGCACTTATAACAGTAACAGGTGTGGGACCTGTAATGGAAAAATCAGTTCCGCCTGGCGTAATACTTGAACATTTTATTTTTTTAGGATAGTAGATCAGTATGGAATCAGGAGTACAGGGGGCTTTACCGATACTGTCTGCACGGATAGGCTGAGGAACGGCATAGGTAAAACTTACACTTTCATTCACAGCAATACCTGTACCGCAAAGGTCCAGCAATGTATTGGCGTCAGAGCCATTATTGATCACAAGATCATAGCTACCGCCGGGCAATCCGGAGGCCAGTCTAATGGTGACTGTATCAAAATCAAATCCGCTTGCACAAGTATTTGTGGTGGCGCTGATAACAGTTGTAACGGCAGGAGAGATACTGAACTCGCTACCGGATGATGTGAGACTCGGACAACGGAATTTTTTATTCAATAAAAGTGTAAGTATGGTTCCGCTGCAGTCAGGAGTTACGGAAACCATATGCGGTACTTTAGGATCGGTGATGACAGCGGTGCCTCCGCCGAATGACAGGTCATAACCGCTTTGCGTATCGGTAAAATGGCTTACCATCAGCAGGTACACATGTCCTGCAATAAGATTGGGCATTTGAGCAAATGTGGGCTTGTTGTCAGAGGGTACTGAAGCGCATTGAATGTAGTTGACACCTGTAGAAGATGCACCGGTTGGGCCGTATGTTCCTGCCCAGTTACCCGTAACGATTAATGAATTATCTGTAAAAATATCATCAGGGTTTTTTCCCGTAATATCCCATAATTGCCAGTCATAGTCTTCGTTGGAAGCAAGCGGTGTGATGGTAAATCCAAGAGTGCCGGAAACATAACAGGTGAATTTGTAAAAAAAGGGGTTTTTGTTTGCATATAAGGCGCCATCACCTGTGCAACCGGGTACAAATAAGCTATTGGTGCTGCAAAGCGGTACAGTAGTTTGCTGAAAAGTAGTAGTGCCACAAACAGGGAAAGCAGTAGTGGGAGTTTGCCCCAATGTGGTGCAAGGTTGTGAAAGGATTGAGCCTGAAAACAAAACCAGGCAACAGGTGATCAGCAGTATTTTTAGTTTATTCATCAGTTTTCTTGGGCAATTAAGCAACAAACAGGTTTAATGCAATGACAGCAACAATTATGCAGTTTGCCATCAGGAAAGCCTGTATAATTTGCCCGGTAAAGATACCATCACATTTTGTAATTCTAAGTTAAGTATGGCTGCTGCTACAGCACTGCTACTGAGACCGCTTTTCAGGTTGATCTCATCAATGTGGACTGAATCCTTTTCTTTCAGTATTTCAACCACGGTCTTTTCATCTTTTGAAAGCTCGATAAATAGTTCTTTCTGACTCTTGACTCCCGACTTTCGACTCTTTGTTTCCCATCCCATCACTTCAAGAATTTCCTTGCCATCCGTCAGCAGCATGGCTTTATTGTTTTTAATAAGATAATTACAGCCGGCGCTTTTGTTGTCGGTTACTTTTCCGGGCAGGGCAAATACATCTTTATTATAACCGTTGGCAAGTTCTGCTGTTATCATACTGCCTCCTTTTATCCCTGTTTCAATTACGATCGTCGCATCACTCATACCAGCTACAATTCGATTTCGGGTAGGGAAATTATGTTTGTCGGGTTTTGTTTTACTGCGAAACTCGGTAAGCAATCCGCCTGAATTTTTCACCATGTCTTTTGCAAGCCCCGCATGTTCATAAGGATAGATCTGGTCAAGGCCGTGTGCCAGAACGCCAATTGTCGGGAGATCATTTTTCAGAGCAGCTTTATGTGCAATAGCGTCTACTCCAAAAGCAAGACCACTGATGATGGTAATATTTTGATCAGCCAGTTCCTTTACTATTTTCTCGGTTACCTGTTTTGCATAATCAGTATGGCTTCTTGTGCCAATGATGGCAATGATCTTTGATGAATTCAGATCAGCTTTGCCTTTATAATAAAGCAGGGTGGGAGAATCATAACAGTTCAACAATCGTTGGGGATAATCTTTGTCGCTGAGAAAAAATGTTTTGATCTTATACTTTTCAATAAATTTTATCTCTTCTTCAGCTTCGCTGAAATCTTTGTATGCGGTGATGGATGCTGCCCGAATAGGGCCGATGCCTTCAATCTTTTCAAGGTAAGATTTTTTAGCATGAAAGATCTCTTCTGCCTCGCAATGCTGCAAAAGAATTTTTGCCTGCACCGGGCCGATATTTGGAACAAGGGTTAAAGCAATCTGGTAAATAAGATCGTCACTCATAACAAAGCGATCAAATATACTTCAGACTATTGACTCATTACCTTCATTTCGGTTCGGCGGTTCTGCGCCCTGCCTTCTTCCGTTTTATTATCGGCTATTGGTTTTGATTCTCCATAACCTTTTGCAACTAATCTCGCTGCCGCAATGTTGTTGCCGATGAGATAATTGACAACCGCCTTAGCCCTGTTATTACTCAATAAAGTATTGTCTGCCGGTTTGCCTACGTTATCCGTGTGACCGCTGATCTCAATTTTTAATGAAGGGTTTTCATTGAGCAATTGTACCACTTTATCCAGTTCCACCTGCGTTTCAGGTTTCAGGTCAAATTTGTTTACATCAAAGAAAATATTTTTCAATACAATGGCTGCATTGGTTTCGATGGGTTGCAGCAATATGTCTTTTTCATAAGTTGAATCAGGCAAACGGCCTGTCATTAAAAAATTATCAGAGTAAAACAAATAACCTTTCCGGTTAACTGAAAAGGCATAATCTTTTCCCAAGGGAAGCGTAATGAGATAGTAACCGGTCTCATCGGCCTGCACTTCATTGATGATCTGTTTAGAAGCCAGATCAATCAACTGAACGGTTGAAGCCAGTCCGTTCTTTGTTTTTACATCTTTTACATGTCCTTTTACCCAAAGTGTTTTGAACGGCTGCACATCCTGCCGCAATTCAAAGCTGTAAATATCAAGACCGCCTCTCGAGTCACTTCTGTCACTGGCGTAGTAAGCTGTTTTGCCATCAGCGGCAATAAACAATGCGCCTTCATCATCAATGCTGTTGATGGGGTAGCCAAGGTTCACCGGTTTGCTCCATGTGCCATTGTAACCTTTTCTTACATAGAAAATATCGTTCTCTCCATAGCCCTGCCAGCCATTGGAAGTAAAGTACAAGGTCTGATTGTCCGCATGAATAAAAGGACACTGATCATCGCCGGGAGTATTGATGGAGGCTCCCATATTTTCAGGTTCGCTCCACCGGCCATTTGGTTTCAGGTGACAAACATAAATATCACTCCCGCCAAAACCACCAAAGCGACGACTAGCGAAATACAGATCTTTTTTATCAGGAGATAAACAAGGCTGCGAGTCCCATTGATCAGAATTTACCATACCCCCAAGATTGAATTCATCACTCCAGCCCCATGGTGTGTATTGAGAAAAATAAAGATCATAGTTCCCATAACTGTCGGGCCGGCCATTGGCCGTAAAAATCATCCATTGCCCATCGGCTGAAACAGTTTGCGCCGCTTCACTTTGCGGAGTATTGATCTTGCCTTCAATCGGTGTGGCAGTATTCCATTTACCATCTTTCCATTTGCTGGTAAAAAAATCTTCGTTCCGGTCATTTAATCTTCTTGTGAAAATCAATTCGGTGCCATCAATGGATAAAGAAGGAAAATATTCGGATTCTGCGGAATTAATGCCACTACCAAGATTTTGCGGAGCAAAGACATAATTTTTTACAGGATGATTTTTTTCATAGTCAACTGCAAACTGGTATGAACGGCGCAGTTTCTCCATTCTTTCAAGACTTGCCGGATTTTTAGGCGGCTTCTTTGTCAGCAAGTCATTGATGGCAGCAAGTGCTTTCTCAAATTCACCAATGCCTGCCAGTTGTTTGGAATAAGATAGTTTATCGCTAATTGTATAAACGCTGTCGAGGGCAAATGCATTTTCAAAAAACTGAATGCTGCTCTTGTAATTTTTTAATCTTCCATAGATATCGGCAAGCACTAAATAAGCATCTACATATCCGCTGTCTGTTTGAATAGCCTGGAGTAACAAGCCTGCAGCACTGGCAAATTTTTCTTTTTCTATCCTGCTCATTGCCTGTTCATATAACGCAACAGCTTTCTTGTTGATCTTCGAAGGATCATAAGATTGAGCTGAGGAAAACGTAATTCCGAAAGTTATTGGAAGTAAAACGCAAAATGTAAAATATAAAAGAGGGCGGAAGGTCTTCATGAAAAGTATTGTCTTTAATAACGAAACTACTTTAAATTTATTCCGGCTGAAAGAAGAAAATAGTTAAGAAAAAGTTGCTTATGGCACATTAATGTATTTGTGTATCTGCAAGCTCAGCTCCCATTGGGGATTTGCTTTAATGTGATCAATAATTGAAGGGGTCATTTCTGCAGCTTTATCCCATTCCGGTTGCAGGTATAATTTACATTCGGGAGAAACCAATGCAGTATATTTTTCAGCCCAGTCGAAATCTGATTTATTGAAGACGACAATTTTCAACTCATTTGCCAACGAAATTATTTCGGGCAATGGAGCCTTAAATTTTTTGGGCGATAAACATATCCAATCCCATTTGCCACTTAGCGGATAAGCACCTGATGTTTCAATATGTGTTTTCAATCCTGCTGATTGAAGTTCATTTGTCAATTCATCAAGGTTATGCATCAATGGCTCGCCGCCAGTAATAACAACAATTTCTGCCGGAGTTTCTTTAACCTTAAACTTTAAACTTTCAACATTAAACAAAGGATGCTTCAAAGCATCCCAGCTTTCTTTTACATCACACCATACACATCCAACATCACAGCCAGCAAGACGGATAAAATAAGCTGCCCTGCCCTGATGAAAACCTTCTCCCTGCAGCGTATAGAAATGTTCCATTACGGGCAGATGTACCGTTTCTTTCATCACAGAATCCATATCAGTTTTTTTGAAGACAGGACTTATAAGTATTCTTCATCAATGCAGCTATCGTCATCGGGCCCACACCGCCGGGAACAGGAGTTATCCATGAACATTTTGGTGCTACTTCATCAAACATCACATCACCTTTTAGCCTGAAACCTGTTTTGCGGGTGGTATCGATTTCCCTTGTGATGCCCACATCAATGATCACAGCGCCTTCTTTAACCATATCGGCAGTAATGAATTCAGGTTTTCCCAAGGCAGCTACAATGATATCAGCCTGCAAACAGAGCTCCTTTATGTTTTTCGTTTGCGAATGACAAACAGTGACCGTGCAATTGCCCGGATTTTTATTTTCACTTAGTAAAATGCTGATGGGTCTTCCAACTATATTGCTTCTTCCCACTACTACGGCATGTTTACCTTTTGTTTTGACTTTAAAATGTTCCAGCAGCAACAGGATGCCGTAAGGAGTGGCAGGTATGAATGTTGGTAACCCCTGCACCATTCGACCTATGCTTTCCGGGTGAAACCCATCTACATCTTTATCGGGGTCAATAGTATTGATCACTTCCTCATCCGAAATATGTTTTGGCAATGGAAGCTGAACCAAAATGCCGTCTATATCCGGATCGGAATTCAGTTCACTTATTTTATTTAAAAGTTTTATTTCAGGTATATCCGCTTCCAGTCTTATCAGCGTTGACTTAAAACCGATCTCTTCACAGGCTTTCACTTTTGCGGCAACATAAGTTTCGCTGGCGCCATTATTGCCAACTAATATGGCAGCAAGATGCGGGATCTTTTTTCCTTCTGTTGCCAGTTGTGCCACATCATTTTTCAGTTCATCTTTTATAGCCTGTGCGGCTTTTTTACCGTCTAAAATTTGCATGGCGCAAATGTAGCATTTGTCTTCTTGTTTATGTTTGATAATTCAAGAGGTATATTTTTTGCCAGCCGGTTCAATCCTTGTAACTTTCTGAATAAAACAAACTGCTTGATAAGAAGATTTACAATATTCACTGCATCCGTTTTTTTTGTTTTAATAGTAAAGTCTCAAACACTTCGACGTCCGGTTACTGCCGGCTATACCGGATTGGGGGCATACAGTATCAATCACACAGATGTATTTTCCTTTACTTCCAACCAGGCTTCATTGGCCCAATTGAAAAACATTTCAGCTGCCGTATATGGCGAAAGAAGATTTTTACTAAGTGAACTCAATAACTATACTGCTGCCATAGGGATCAAAACAAGCAGTGGAAATTTTGGTCTTAAAGCAGGCTATTTTGGTTTCAGTGACTATAATGAAACACAGTTAGGTCTTGCTTATGGAAGAAAACTGGGAAGCAAAGTAGATGCCGGGGCACAATTTAATTACAACGGCATCCGCATTGGAGGAATTTATGGCAGTGCATCTGCAATCAGTTTTGAAGTCGGGGCTATTATGCACATAACAGAAAAGCTGCATACCGGTATTCATGTAAACAATCCGGTAGGCGGAAAATTCGGAAAAGATCAGCAGGAGAAACTGGCATCTGTTTATTCCTTTGGCGTTGGTTATGATGCTTCAGAGAAATTTTTCATTGGTGCAGAGATAGAAAAGGAAGAAGACAGGCGGGAGAATGTAAATGCAGGAATACAATACAAATTTATTCCGCAACTGATGGCAAGGATCGGCATGTCTTCTGCTGCTTCCACTGCATGGATTGGACTGGGACTAACAATCAAATCATTCAGGCTTGACGTCACCACCAATTATCATCCCCAACTTGGTATATCGCCGGGCTTGCTATTACTTTTCAATTTTAAACCCCCATCCCCGCCGGCTGTTAGGGAGTAAAGAGATTTCTCAAATGAAGAAGTGAAAAAAACAATTGCGATATTATTTTTCTTGCTTTCTGTATTTTTCTTTCATCCCTTGAGGGTATGGGGGCAGGAAATCCCCATTACAACAGAACAACAACTCGAAAATCAAACAGATGCCGACCAGGGTGAAACAGAAGATGATTCTTATTTGCAGGAATTGGAACATTTCAGAAAAAATCCTGTTAACCTGAATACTGCTGATGCTGATGAATTAAGACAATTAAGGATCGTAACTGATCTTCAGATCGCCAATCTTATTGCTTATCGTAACCTGTTTGGAAAACTCATCAGCATTTATGAATTACAGGCTGTGCTTTCATGGGATGTAAGTACTATAAAAAAATTATTACCTTTTATTACTACTGCCACTCCCGTTTTATTAGGTGAAGTATTTAGAAAAAGATTTGGCGGTGGAGAGCACAGTCTTTTACTGCGGTTGTCTCAGATAATTGAAAAATCAAAAGGGTTTGATAAAACCACCAGCGGTACAAAATATATTGGCAGCCCGCAGAAAATTCTTTTTCGTTATCGTTATACATATAAAAACCTGCTGCAGTTTGGTTTGGTTGGAGATAAAGATGCAGGCGAACAATTTTTTAAAGGAGCCCAGAATAAGGGATTTGATTTTTATTCTTTTCATCTGTTTGCACGAAAAATAGGTATCATCCAGTCATTGGCACTTGGTGATTTTTCAATAAATATGGGCCAGGGCCTGATACAATGGCAAAGCCTCGCTTTCAAAAAAAACGCCGATGTAATGGGAGTGAAGCGACAATCAGCAACGTTGCGTCCATATAATTCCGCCGGTGAGTTTTATTTTCATAGGGGAGCTGGCATCACACTTAAAAAGGGAAAAATTGAATCTACTGTCTTTGTTTCTTTTCGAAAACTCAGCGCCAATTTTGTAGCAGACACTGTAAATAACGAAGATTATATTTCATCTTTTCTCACATCCGGCTACCATCGTACAGCCACTGAGAATGCCGAAAGGAATAATCTGAAACAAACCGCTTTTGGCGCAAACGTTACATACAGGGAGAAAAAATGGCATATTGCAGCAAATGGTATTTACTATAATTTCTCATTGCCAATTCAAAAAAGAGATGAGCCCTATAATCTGTACGCTGTAAACGGTAAGCAATGGTATAATTTCAGCCTGGATTACAGCTACACATATAAAAATTTTCATTTGTTTGGCGAGGCTGCCGCTGATAAAAATTTCAATAAAGCTTTTGTCAACGGAATGCTTATAAGTGTTGATCCAAGGGTGGATGTTTCAATTGTTCAGCGAACCATCAATGCAGCATACCAGGCGATCAACGGAAATGCTTTTACTGAAAATACTTATCCAGGCAATGAAACCGGTTTTTATGCAGGCATCAGCATCCGGCCACGAATCGGCTGGCGCTTAGATGCATATATGGATATCTATAAGTTTCCCTGGTTGAAATATTTAGTAGATGCGCCAAGTCATGGGTCTGATTTTTTGGCACAGCTTACTTATACTCCCAATAAACAAGTTGAAATTTATACAAGGTTCAGGAATGAGACCAAACAGTCAAATCAACCGGACAATAACACTGTTACCAATTTTCTTGTTTCAATACCAAAACAAAACTGTAGAACACAGGTTAGTTACAAAATAAATGCTGCGATAGCGATAAGAAACAGAGTCGAATTATTATGGTACGATAAAAAGGGCGAAAATGCAGAACAAGGGTTTTTGACTTTTGCAGATTTCATTTATAAACCAATGTTGAAACCATATGCCTGCATAATCCGGATGCAGTATTTTGAAACGGATGGATATGATTCAAGGATTTATGCCTATGAGAATGATGTTTTGTACAGCTATTCCATCCCTTCTTTCTTCGACAAAGGCTTCCGTTATTACATCAATTTGAATTATGATCTGGGCAAAAAACTCAGTTTTTGGATACGATGGGCGCAAACGATTTACCGAAATAAAACAGTGATCGGTTCAGGTCTTGACGAAATATCCGGGAGTCACAAAACTGAATTCAAAATTCAGCTTCGCTGGCTTTTTTAGTCACCTGATTGTCAAACCAAAAGGCTTTATATTTTTTTTTGCGGGTTTTAAGTATTTGTAAAAAAAAACTTTACCTTGCGGCAGCAATTTCAAAGGCTTATGTGTCTTTGAAAATAATCCTTACCCCCTGAAATCTACGGTTTTCGGTGATAATCAAAGCTTTTAAATTTTAAAAATTAACGTTAACATGAGAAAAATCGCATCACTGTTCACGATGTTAATGCTGTTTTCTGCATTAGCATTTGGTCAGAACCGGACGATTTCCGGTACTGTGACCGATGAGAAAGGCGACGCTCTACCCGGTGTCTCTGTAAGTATTAAAGGTACCCGTACAGGGGTATCGGCCGATAACAATGGCCAGTTCCGCATCCTCGCCAAAGCCGGGGATGTGTTGGTAGTGTCTGGAGCAGGTCTTGAACAAACTGAATCTACAGTTGGCTCAGGCAGCGCCATTGCTATCCAGGTAAAGAGAATTGTAATTACCGGTACCGAAGTAGTAGTAACTGCACTGGGTGTACAAAGACAAGCCAAGGAATTGGGTTATTCTACTGCCAGAGTCAGGGCAGCAGAATTATCGCAGGCAAAACCTGTTAACCTGCAGAATGGTTTGACCGGTAAGGTTTCCGGTTTGAACGTTCAAACAGTTAACAATGGTGTTTTTGCTAATACCAGGCTTACATTAAGAGGTATCCGTTCTTTAACTGGTAACAACCAGCCGATGCTTGTATTGGATGGAGTACCCATCTCATTGGGTTATCTAAGCTCCATTAACCCCAATGACATTGTGGATGTAACAATCCTTAAAGATGCATCTGCAACTGCTATTTACGGCCCTGATGGTGTAAATGGCGCCCTTGTTGTTACAACCAAAAAAGGTAGCCGCACAAAACCCCAGGTAAGTGTTGGCCATACTGTACAGGTTGAAACTGTTTCTTACATGCCTGAGTTCCAAACTCAGTTTGGTTCTGGTTCTTCAGTTGACCTTTATGGATATGGAGTATATGATCCCATCGAAAATCAGTGCTATGGCGACGAGTTTGATGGTTCACTCCGCCAAATCGGTCGTGACGGTCCCGGTGGCATTCAATACAAAGTTCCTTATGATGCTTTGCCAAAAGAGAAAAGAAAATTCTGGAATACAGGTCTTACCAACCAAACCGATGTTTCTTTTTCAACCGGCGATTTTTACCTTAGTGTTCAGAATGTACTGATCCAGGGTATCATGCCAAAAGATGTGAACAGAAGGATCTCTGTGCACATGGCTGCCAATAAAGAATACAACAGGTTCAAAGCTTCGTACAGCATTAACTATACAAAAGGAAATTATGATGTGACCGCTGGATCCAGCTTTGGTAATGGCCGTGACTTTACAGTTTACTGGAACCTGATCAATACTCCAATGCAGATCCCCATTACAAGGTTCAAAAACTGGAGAACTGATTATTGGGCAAGCCCCGATGGCTATTTCAATGATTATTATTCCAATCCTTACTTCATGATCGATAATTTCAGAAGCGTAGGAAGATCAGAAGATATTTTTGGAAACTTTGAACTGAATTTTAAAGCCACCAACTGGCTCACCTTCACTTATCGTCTGGGGGCAACCATTTCCAATGGTACTGCCAAGAGTACAGCCGGCGCTTTGAAATATGGTGATTTTGCAAAAGCCAGCGGTAAGGCTATCGCTCAATCAGGCGACCTTGTCGCTCAGGTTGCTGACGGATCATCTACCTCCAGCCGTGTGAACTCAGAATTTTTTGCACAGATCAGAAAGAAATTCGGAAGCTTTGATTTCAATGCTATTTTGGGTCAGACATTTCGTGAGACCGATTCAAAAAGCGTAAGTGTTTCAAGTAATAACCTCGCCTTCCCCGATTTATTTAATATTATCGGACGGAAGGGCGAACCGGGTGCAGGTGAAAGCAATTTTAAATCAAGGCTTGAACGTTTCTTTGGAAAATTATCAATCGGTTATAAAGACTGGGCCTTCCTTGAAGGTACAGGCAGCTATGATATTGACAGCCGCCTTGCTTATTACTATAATTTTAATTTTAAAAATATTCGTTATTTCTATCCCGGGGGTAATGCTTCCGTATTGCTGAGCCAGGCAATTCCTGCTTTGAAGAATCTTAAATGGATGTCATACCTGAAGATCCGTGGAGCTTATTCCAAAACAGGTAACGTAAACCTCGGTATCCAGGCTTTGGAAAATACATATGGTCTCGGTGGCGGTTTCCCCTATGGTACTTTGGTGGGATATACTTCCAGCAACCTGCTGCGTCTCCCCGTTTACAAACCTGAATTTGTAATTACAAAAAGTGTTGGTATTGAGATCGGCTTGCTGAAAAACCGTATCAATATCGAGGGCACTGTTTATGAGCAGGATAATACCAACCAGATCGTGGATGTGGCATATTCAGGAGCTACCGGTTTTACCAGCGCAAGGTTAAATGCTGCTTCCTTTACCAATAAGGGTATAGAACTTGACCTGAAACTTACTCCATTGGTGAAAATTGGTAAAGTGAATATTGATGTAAAAGGAAACTATACATACCAGGATAATAAAGTTACCAAGATCATTGAAGGTGTTGATCAGTTAGGTATTGGTAACGGTAACTATGTAATAGTAGGCAAACCGGCTTATACTTTCCAGCTTACTGATTATGTAAAGGATGATCAGGGTCGTGTTGTTGTGGATAAGAATACAGGTTACCCTACAGTTGATCCGGTTATTAAGCCGTTTGGAAGAACTCAACCCAAGCATTTACTTGGTTTATCAGTAAATGTTACCTGGAAAGATCTTACATTCAGCGCAGTGGGTGATTACCGCGGTGGCGCCCAGATCTATACCGGCGGTATCGGAACGGGTATGGATTTTACAGGTATTTCAAAAAGAAGTGGTCAGAATGCCCGCCAGCCTTTCATATTCCCCAATTCTTCTTACTGGGATGGAAGCAAATATGTGGCTAACACCAGCATTTATATGCTGAGCGGAGGTTATAATTTCTGGTCACAGTCTGTAAATACCAATGCCAATACCAACTACCTGATAAGCGGTGATTTCTGGAAGATCAGGGAGATCAGCATCAGCTATAATATCCCGGCCAAATGGTTTGGATTTACAATGAATGCTATCAAAGGAGCCACATTCACTCTTAGCGGAAGGAACCTGTTCATGTTCCTGCCCAGGACAAATGAGTGGACCGATCCTGAGTTTTCCAATACAACCGGCAACGCTCAGGGTGTAAGCGGATTGGACAATACACCGCCTACAAGAATCTTTGGCGCCAGCTTAAACATTCAGCTATAACCTAATAAATCAATTTTGATATGAAACTTAATAAATTTATATATGGTGTTACGATCGCAGTGTTATTTATCACTGTAGGATCGAGCTGTCGTAAAAGCCAGTTCAACATCAATAAAAACATCAACAACCCAACCGATAGTTCGGTTACTTATGATGTGGTACTTCCCTCAGCATTACATGCATCCGGGGGTATTATAGCAAACCTGTGGGGTCCTATCCAAAACTGGATGAGTTTCTGGGCCAGGTCTGGTACATATGCCCCTAATGTGCTCGAAGAAACATACCAGATCACTACAGGATTTGGAAATGGAATCTGGAACAACTGTTATGACAATAACTATGACTATGCCATAGTTCAAAACAAGGCAAAACAGGCCGGTGCAGGTTTTTATGAGGGTATTGCCCGCATCATGAAAGCGCATAATTTCCAGATACTGGTGGATGTATATGGAAATGTTCCTTACAGCCAGGCGTTAAAAGGTGGCGCTAATCCAACTCCTGCTTATGACAATGGTTTGGCCATTTATCAATCATTGTTGCGTGAAATAGATGCTGGTATTGCTTCAATTAAAGGAGCCCTGGTTACAAGCACCAATGCCAACAAGAATATTGCTACTAATGACATCATGTTTAATGGCAATAAAACATTGTGGGTAAAATTTGCCAATACTTTAAAGCTAAGATTGCTGATTCATGCTTATGCAGTTGGTGCTATTGACAAGGCAGCTGAAATGGCCATTATCAATGCTGAGGGAACAGGATTTCTTGGCTCAGGTGAAAATGCGCAAGTGCAACCCGTATATGCTGCAGATAAGCCCAATCCTTTTTACAATAACTATATAGCTAACATTGCAGGCACTCAAACAGCCAATAACGTTTATTACAGGGCTAATGACTGGGGTATCAAGTACTATGAATTTGATGGAGACCCAAGAAGGTCACGATTCTACGTCGCTGGTACAGGCGGCTATGTGGGTGTTCCCTATGGATTACCTCCGATAACGGCTAATGCTTCTCCCGTACTTGCCGGTATTGGCCCCGGAGTTGGAAAGACCTATACCTCTCCTCAGTGCATTATGACCGCAGCTGAAAGTTTCTTCCTGCAGGCTGAAGCAAGACAAAGAGGAATCATTACTTCAGGCGCTACTGCTTTCTCCCTGCTTAACACAGCCATCCAGGAAAGCTTTACCTATGTAGGCGCTGGAAGCGCTGCTGGTTATATAGCTGGCAATGCTACTTATCCCGATGTTGATTACAATGGCGTGGCACAGGGTCCGGGTGGTCCTGTTGGCGGATTATTTACCATTCTTTCTCAGAAATGGTTTGCATTGAATGCTATCAACACACTGGAAGTTTGGACTGACTGGAGAAGAGTTCCTTATTCAGAAGTGGCTACCAAAGTGCTTTATAATAACAGTAATGCGCCTACTACCAATTTTGTATATGGTGATGGCGGGTTCTATTTTGGTACAACAGCTGCACCAGGCCCCGGTCCTTTCCGTTCTGTTTCACCCCAGATCACTACTGCGGATAATATACCGGTAAGATATCTGTATCCCCAGTCAGAGTATAACTATAACACATCGAATGTGGCTGCACAGGGAACCATTACTCGCTACAGCCGTGTTTTCTGGGACCTTAACTAATTTTGTAAAAGATAAAAATCAGAAATATGAAAAGAATATTATCATCTTCCCTTCTCGTAGCAGCGCTGGCTGTTGCTTTTACGGGATGTCTTAAAGACAAGGGTTTTGATAACCATACCTATGGTATCAATGACCCGGATACTCAGCCACCGGGTGTTGGATTTGTTTTTGGCTCCAATGCCAAGAACGACTGGGGTCTAGATATCACCCCGGGTACACAGAATGTAACAGGTCTTTTATATGTAAATCTTGAAGCTGGTGTTCCTGCAAGTTCTGATGTTAAAGTAACTCTTGTAGATAACACTACGGCTTTATTAAATGCATATAATACTGCCAATGGGCTGACAGGAAACAATGCTATTCTGCCAATGCCTACTGCAAAATATAGTTTTCCGGCAACGGTAACTATTCTCGCCGGAGGCCGTAATGTAACTCAGCCAATAGTTGTTTCCAATGTTGTGCTTGGCGCTCCTCCTACAGGTTTGGATGCAAACCGTCAATATGCTGTAGGGATCAAAATATCTGCAGTAGACGGAGGTTATAAGATAGCTTCAAACCTTGAGAACCTTTTCATTGTATTTGGAGTTAAGAATAAATATGATGGCAGGTACACCATGAGAGGCCAGTTCTATCACCCCAGCCTTCAGCCTGATTTCGGTCCTCATGTTTTCCAGGTTGAAATGCATACTGCAGGACCTAATACCGTTAGGTTATATTGGCCGCTGGTAGGTGGTTATAATACCCCGCTTACAAGTGGTGGTGGTCCCGCTTGCTGCTTTGCCAACCAGGAGCTTGATGTTACTGTAAATCCAGCCACTAATGCAGCTTTATTTTTCAACGCACTGCCAGGTCCTGCATATTCTGCCCTGACTTCTTATGGTTCGAATACTTATAATAACCGGTGGGATGATGCCGCCAAGAGATTTTATGGTGCGTGGGGATATAATTTAGGTCCCGGAGGTACATTTGTACCTGGCACCAGCCGTGCATGGATTGATACACTTATCCGTACCGGGCCAAGATAATTGAATAATATTTGATTTTTTTCTGATTGTAAAGGGAGACTCTTATGAGACTCCCTTTATTATTTTTGCTAACAGGGAAAATATTTCTTCAAACATGCTGTTTATTACTTATATCATCATAATAAACATGAAAAAAGCGATTCTGAGATATTCTGTTTCCCTGCTTGTACTTTTTTTTGTCACAAACAAAAATGGGAATGCTTTTGCGCAGAACGTTAAATTAAATTCCTTCCCGGCTATTGATCTTCAGTTGCCGGACAGCAGCATATACCAGACAAAAGAAATAGCAACAGGTAAGCCAGTGGTATTTCTCTTTTTTCATACCAAATGCGAGCATTGCCAGAATGAGGCCGTTGATCTGGTTAAGAATAAGGAAGAGCTAAAAAAACTCCTGCTGATCATGATATCAATAGAGGATCTTGCAACAATTAAAATTTTTTATCAGAAATATTCTCTGTCAGAGATCGGGGGGCTTGTTATTGGCAGGGATTATCGCTTCGGAGGCGCAAAGTATTTTATGTATGAAAGCTTTCCTTTTTGTGCGATTTATTCGAAAAGGCACTCATTCCTTCAATCATTTGAAAGAAATTTCACTACCGATTCCATTTTTAAAGTGTTAAAAAGCAATGGTGCATTATGATAGGTATCGGTTATTTATTTCTTCGTGATTGTTTTCAGTATTTTTGAATTCAAAAAATTACAGAGCATGAAACTCTTCACTTTATTTGCATTAACTGCTTTCTTTCTGCCGGCGGCCACTGTTCGTTCTTTTGCCCAGGCTTCAACGAATGTGCCCGTTGCGGTTACAATGAATAATGGGGCATCAGCTATTGTATCAACCGCCCCCGACAGCCGGGGATGGACAGACCCTGCACTTAATCATAACAGGTTATTACAACAAAAGATCGGAGATGGAGTATATAAGCTCATCGGCACTTATAAAGTGATAGGTAACTGTTATTTGTTTGGTGGGTACAATAAAGGGGATATATTTACTCCCGAAGCCAAAGCATGGAATATTTCTATTAGTTATAACACCTATAACCAGGAAGTGGAGTTTTACTCCACTTCCAATCCTGACAAGCCTTTGATGAAAGAACCGGGTGAAGTGGATTCATTCAGCATTCACCAAAATTTAGAATCAGACATTACCAGTCAATTAATATTTATTTATGGCCCGCTGATCGGCGCTAAGGATAAGGTTTATTTCCAGGAATTGTGCACGGGCAAAAGATTCAATCTGTATAAAAAATATAAATCAGAGCTGGGATATGTGTCAAGCAATTATATTCAATCGGAATTACGGCAGTTTGATCTTCAGGTTGAATACTATTACACTGATAGCGAAGGTAAGGGAGTGAAAAAGATAAAGCCCAACGCTGCCAGTGTTATAAAAGAATTTAAGGAAGTAAAAGACCTTTCAGCTGTAGTAACTGTTGACGATTTTACCATTAATCCTGAAGCTGCTTTCAAGAAGGCCTTCGATCATTTGAATAATTAAAAAAATATATGCCTGAACAACCCAACACACCCAACCAGCTCAATATCGAAATATCAGAAGAAGTAGCAGAAGGCACTTATGCCAACCTTGCCATCATAACACATTCTCATGCTGAATTTGTCATTGATTTTGTAAACGTAATGCCGGGAACTCCCAAGAGTAAGGTCAAGTCGAGGATCATCTTTACACCACAACATGCCAAGCGGTTTATGAAGGCACTTACGGAGAATATTCAGAAGTATGAAGCAATGAATGGTGCAATAAAGGACCTTGAGGATATTCAAATACCAATGAACTTTGGTGGGCCAACGGCACAGGCTTAGGGAGAGTCGGAGTCGTTAGTCAATAGTAATCATCCGAATTTATCGGGGTATTTTATCATATATAGAACAAGTTTGGCTACTTCGTCGTTCTCTGGTTTTAATTCCTCATAAAGTTCGTCAGCAATATAACAATAACTAAGAGCAAAGTCGAGCCAGACCTGTGTTTCAGCATTTTCAGTTTCAGAGTCATTCAGTTTGGAGAGCTAGAGTCTTTATATCTTCTTCGCTTGTATGCTTCAACAATATTAACACAAACGGATTTTGAGGAATTCCTGATCTGTGATATCAAGCCGAATTTCTCCTCCGGCGGAAATTTTTTAGAAATCTGCCAGATACGCATGGCTAATGCAAATGATTTTTTATAAGCCAGTAAGTTTCTGTAATCTCCCATATATTTTTGATTTTGCGAATTGAAAACATTTTATACTATTGACTAACGACTATAGACTATCAACTATAACAGCCCCTCGTCAGCAAAACTGAAATATCCATTTTCACTTACTATCAGATGATCCAATACCACTATATCAAAATAGCGGGCGGCTTCTTTTATTTTTTGAGTGAGTTCTTCATCAGCCCGGCTGGGTTTCAGGCTGCCTGAGGGATGATTATGACAGAGGATAATATTAACAGCATCTTCTTCCAGCGCCTTGCGTAGAATTATTCTGGGATCAGCCACCGTTCCGGTGATACCGCCCTCACTTATTATTTCAAAATGATTGATTTTATTCGCCCTGTTAAGAAACAGCACAGCAAACACCTCGTGACGATGATCTTTCAATTTTGTTTGAAGGTAATTTGCAATATCGCTGCTGGTTTTAATAACGAATTTTTCCAGTGCCGCTGAAGCTTGTCTTCTTCTTCCCAGTTCCAAAGCTGCTGCTATGGTAATGGCTTTGGCTTCACCAATGCCTTTTATTTTCATCAGTTCTTTAATAGACAGTTTTCCTAATTCACCCAAATTATCCTTTCCGAGTTTCAATACTTCTTTGGCCAGGTCAACAGCGGTTTTTTGTTTGGTGCCATTATGAATAAGGATTGCCAGCAACTCTGAATTACTGAGATTTTCTGCACCGGCGGATAGTAACTTTTCCCTTGGCCGGTCGTCTTTTGACCATTGCTTAATTGAGTACTTGTGCTCTTGCATGAAACCAAATTAGCCAATAATTTTAACCCGTCAATACCATTTTAAGGTATAGATATACAAGCTGCCAGATACATTTACAGCCTGTTTGAAAAACACTAAATCTGGTATCTATGAAAACCAAAGACCTAACCCTGGTGGGTTCCATGCATCCCGTTCTTTTCTTTGTATTTATTTATGTAGTGGCATTGTTGGTATCTATTTTTATCTGTTCTTCCCTGTTTTATAGCTGCAATGCAAAACCGGCTGAGAAGCTGAGTAAAGGCAGCAATATTGAAAACCGGTCAGCCAGCAGTGCGCAAGCATATGTTCTCAGGCAGTAAACTGGTATCAATATTTTTAATACTTCTATGGCGATTGCAGCGAGAGTAATATCTTCGCCGCACATTTCCCCGCCATGGTATCAGCCAAAATTTTTACCGGAACCGGCTCAAAGCAATTGGCCGAGCATATCTGCGTAAGATATGGTGCAAAACTGGGTATGGTCAATATTCAGCATTTCAGCGATGGAGAGATATGCCCGATCTTTCTGGAAAGTGTCAGGGGGGACTATGTGTTCCTGGTGCAAAGCACTTTTCCTCCTGCCGAAAACCTCATGGAATTGCTGTTAATGATTGATGCTGCCCGCAGAGCCTCGGCTTATAAGGTTATAGCCGTTATTCCCTATTATGGATATGCCCGGCAAGACCGTAAAGACCGCCCAAGAGTGGCCATTGGAAGTAAACTGGTAGCCAATATGTTAGTAGCTGCCGGTGCCGATAGGATCATCACCATGGACCTGCATGCTCCACAGATTCAGGGTTATTTTGACATTCCGGTTGACCATCTTGACAGCCATGCTGTTTTTATCCCTTACATTGAAAATCTGCGGCTTGAAAACCTTACCTTTGCGGCCCCCGATGTAGGGGCTACCAACCGCATCAGGGAAATTGCCAGCTATTTCAATGCGGAGATGGTTATCTGCGATAAACACCGCAAAAGGGCTAATGAAATAGCCAGCATGGTAGTGATAGGGGATGTAACAGACAGAGATGTTGTGATCATAGACGATATATGTGATACGGGCGGTACACTGGCAAAAAGTGCAGATCTTTTAAAAGAAAAAGGAGCAAGAAGTGTGAGGGCATTGATCACTCATCCGGTTTTAAGCGGCAAAGCATACGAGAATATTGAAAACAGTGTGCTGGAAGAATTAGTGGTTTGCGATACGATACCGGTGAAGCAGGAACTGAGCAATAAAATAAAAGTGCTGAGTGTGTCAGAATTATTTGCGGTAGCTATCAGGAATGCATTTGAAAATAAAAGCATAACCAGTTTGTTCATCCATTCTCAAAGGAAAGACGACCACAAACGGAACAGGGGAGAATAATGAAGGGAATATTGCAGTCAGGTTAAAACGTAAACAATTAAATAAAAATAAAAAATGAAAACAATTACTATCGAAGGTAGTCTGAGGACCGGACTCGGGAAAAAAGCCACCCGACAACTCCGCTCTCAGGAGCTGGTGCCCGGTGTAATTTACGGCGGTCCACAGGAGATCAATTTCCAGGCTCCTGCTTCAGCACTTAAACCACTGGTGTACACTCCCGATTTCCAGCAAGCAGAAGTGAAACTGGATGGAAAAACTTATCGTTGCATTTTAAAAGACCTGCAGTTTGACAAAGTGGATGATGCATTAATTCATGTTGACTTACTTGAATTGGTAGAGGACAAAAAAGTAATAGCAGATATTCCACTGAAGTTCATCGGAACGTCACCGGGAGTGAAAGACGGGGGTCACCTCATCATCAAGATGAAATCACTGAAGGTAAAAACCTATCCCAAATATCTGAAAGAGCATATTGATGTAAGCATTAATAATCTTGAGCTGAATGGGAATATCAGGGTGGAAGATGTGAAGGAGGACAATTATGAGTTTCTGAATTCTCCCCGTATCCCAATTGCTTCTGTAACGCTTACAAGACAATTGAAACAGGAAGAAGCTGCGGCCCCTGCTGCAGGCGCTGTTCCGGTTGCTGGTGCTCCGGCTACGGCTGCAGGCGCTGCTCCGGCTGCAACAGCCCCGGCTGCTCCCGAGAAAAAAGAAAAGAAATAAATTCTCTGAGAATAAAACACAAACCCCGCCCTGATTTTATCGGGGCGGGTTTTTTTGTTTCTATAGTCCGATATTTGACCATTCATTTTATTATGAAGTTTCTGATTGTTGGTCTGGGAAATGCAGGCGCTGAATATGCGCACACAAGGCATAACATAGGCTTTGATATCGCAAGTGCTTTTGTGCAAAAGCATAAAGGAAGTTTCAGTACAGGCCGTCTGGCTTATATATCTGAAATAAAGTGGAAGGGAAAGACATTCATTTGCATTTGCCCTACCACTTTTATGAACCTGAGCGGTAAGGCTGTTAAATACTGGATGGATAAGGAGAAAATTACATTAGAAAGAATATTGGTGATAGTTGATGATGTTGCTTTGCCTGTTGAGAAACTACGTTTGAGGCCAAGCGGCAGTGATGTCGGTCATAACGGGTTAAAAAGCATTCAGGAAGAACTCGGATCAAAGGAATATCCGAGGCTAAGGTTTGGTATCGGCAGTGATTATCCAAAAGGCCGTCAGTCAGAATTTGTGCTTGGCAAATGGAAAAAAGAGGAAGAACCCCTGATTAAATTGAAAATTGAGAGGTCTGTAGAATTAGTTGAAATCTTTGCTGTGCAGGGCATTACAGCGGCCATGAACCAGGTAAATAATCAGGTCTTTTCTTTATGATAAATCAGATTGATTAGTTAATTTAGCCCCCCGCCTGCCTGCCGGCAGGTCCGGCCTTTTCTGACAATATTGAGCAAAGACGAGCGATGCTGAGCAAAGTTGAAGCATAAAATCCAATTGACATAGTGAAGCCTGAATAGATGGGATGAGCATTCCACCATGTATCCGATGTATTTATTTATAACATTGTCTGTTTATGAAAATTTTTTGTGTTGGCCGTAATTATGCTGCTCATGCTGCTGAATTAGGCAATGAAATTCCTGATGAGCCTGTCATTTTTATGAAGCCGAAAAGTGCCATGCTGCAGCCACATACGCCTTTTTATTACCCCGAATTCACTAACGAACTGCATTATGAGTGTGAACTGGTGATACGTATCAGTAAGAATGGAAAATATATCCAGGAAAAATTTGCAGGAAAATATTATGATGCTGTTACAGCCGGAATTGATTTCACCGCAAGGGATATACAGAATGAATTAAAAGAAAAAGGCTTGCCATGGGAAAAAGCAAAAGCATGGGACAACTCAGCTGTAATAGGTAAATGGATACCATTCACCAATATCAAGAATAAAAAAGACATCAATTTCTGTTTGTATAAAAATAATGAACTGGTACAGCAGGGAAACTCAGGTAATATGATCCATAACTTTGATAAGATCGTTGCGTATATTTCCAATTATTTCTCTGTCAATATCGGCGATGTGATTTTTACTGGTACCCCTGCTGGCGTAGGTGAAGTGGTGGTGGGCGATGAGTTGGAAGCCTTTATTGAAGATGACAGTATGTTTACACTCGATGTGAAATGAAATGTTTTTATTAAACCAATACTAACTGCCCGAAAAGCCCTTCGTATTCAACGAGGGGCTTTTCTTTTACCAGGCAAGGCTTTCCCTTAAATTTGCCAATCATGATGGATGCAGCCATATTGATTAAAGCCTACCGGTTGATGAGCCAGGTAAAAGTGATGGCTGAAACTTATGAGGCTAACCGGGCTGTTTGCAAATATGTTCATTCTACATCCAGGGGACATGAGGCCATACAACTGGCGACAGCTTTCCAATTACAACCACAGGACTTTGTGAGTCCTTATTACAGAGATGAAAGCCTTGTCATGGGTGTTGGCTTTACTCCTTATCAACAGATGCTTCAATTACTGGCTAAAGGCGATGACATATTTACCGGGGGCAGGGAATATTATTCTCATCCCAACTATCGTGGCAATGACAAGCCAATCATGATCCACCAAAGCAGTGCAACAGGTATGCAGGCGATACCTACGACTGGTATTGCTCAGGGAATTCAATACCTCGAAAAACATTTAACGGCAAAATTAAAAAAAGGAGTTAACGACGAAATGCCTGTTGTGCTTTGTTCTTTAGGTGATGCAAGCATTACAGAAGGGGAGGTGAGTGAAGCTTTCCAGTTTGCAGTGTTGAAACAATTGCCCATCATATACCTTGTGCAGGACAATAACTGGGGTATCAGCGTTTCCGCTGAAGAAGCAAGGGCCATGAATGCTTTTGAATTTGCTTCAGGCTTCAAAGGACTGAACAGGATACAGGTTGATGGCAGTGATTTTGAAGCATCATTCCGGGTAATGAAAGAAGTGATTGAATTCGTCCGAAGAGAAAGAAAACCATACCTCGTACATGCACAGGTGCCACTGCTCGGGCATCATACAAGCGGAGTAAGAAAAGAATTTTACCGCAGCGATGAGGATTGGTCCAAACATTTGCAGCATGATCCCAATCCAAAACTGAGAAGGAAATTATTGGATAGAGGTTTCAGCGAAGATGAATTATTGCAGATAGAAAAAGAAGCTGCAGACACAGTAGCTGCTGATTTTGCAAAAGCGGTGGCAGCGGCAGAACCTGACCCCGCAAAAGTTTCGGATCATGTATTTGTTCCAACCACCATCACAAAGGAGCAGGGAATAAGAAATCCGGCTGTGGCTGAAAAAATAATCATGGTGGATGCAGCTTTGTTTGCCATTCGGGAACTGATGGAAAAACATCCCGAAGCAGTTTTATATGGGCAGGATGTGGGTAAACGATTGGGCGGCGTATTCCGTGAGGCGGCCACATTGGCTGATCAATTCGGTGAACACAGGGTTTTTAATACTGCCATACAGGAAGCTTATGTGGTTGGGTCTTGTGTAGGTATGAGTGCAGTGGGATTAAAACCTATCGTTGAAGTGCAGTTTGCAGATTATATCTATCCAGGGTTTAATCAACTGGTAACTGAAGTTTCAAAAAGTTGCTATCTCAGTTGCGGTAAGTTTCCTGTGTCAATGATATTAAGAGTACCTGTTGGCGCTTATGGCGGCGGCGGCCCTTATCATAGTGGTTGCGTGGAAACGACAGTACTTTCAATTAAGGGAATCAAAGTTGCCTATCCTTCCAATGCTGCTGATATGAAAGGTTTGATGAAAGCTGCTTATTATGATCCTAATCCGGTGGTGATGCTGGAGCATAAAGGGCTTTACTGGAGCAAGGTACCGGGAACTGAAGATGCCAAAACACCTGAGCCTTCTGCTGATTATATTCTTCCGTTCGGTAAAGCCAATATTATTGTCAAAGCTTCTGATGATGCTATGGCAAATGGTGAGAGTTGTGTGATCATTACTTACGGGATGGGGGTTTACTGGGCAAAAGCTGCAGCAAAGAAGTTCAATCAACAAATTGAAGTGGTTGACCTGAGAACTTTATTTCCACTTGATGAAGAATTAATCTTTGAAAGAGTAAAAGCACACGGCAAATGTTTGGTGCTTACAGAGGAACAGCAGAACAATTCTTTTGCTGAAGCATTGGCGGGACGTATTTCTAAAAACTGTTTTCAATCTCTCGATGCACCTGTGGAAGTCTTAGGTGCTTTGAATCTGCCAGCCGTGCCGATGAATATGGGATTGGAGCAGGCGATGCTCCCGGATGCGGAGAAGGTGGCTTTAGTATTAAATCAACTTCTGAAAGCCTGATTTTTTTTGAAAAAAATTTTTAGAAGTAATGACTTAATTACTCCATTTTTAGTTGTTTGATAAATACAGGAGAATGTTTCATCATTCGTCCTGTTATGTTGTTAAAAATATTTTCAAAAGAACTTTGCCGGTTTAACCGGTAGCAGAATTCATAATCTGACATTTTGGGGTTAACGATATTGTTTAGTCACTCTAAAGTTAATCCCAACTGTCAGATCAAGTCTTAGCTAATACACATCATACCTGCGTAGCGATTGCTTTACCATCCAATGCTATTTACGCTGCACCCTACTTTTGAAACCATGGGGCCTAACTAGTCATTCCTAAAAATATTTTTACGCTGCTTACGATATTTTGTCGGGATTGTCCGGTATCTGATTGTTAGCGTAAGGGTTTGTCAAAAGGCCAAAAAAAGATGATGTCCATTTATTCATGGTCCTTTTGAAGTTAATAGCTGCAGCGCTGAACATGATGCTGATGTTGTTTCCAAAGATGTCTTTGTAACAATTTCTTCCCGATATCTTAATTCCAGGCCACTTTACTAGTTGGATTATAGGGTACTTAAGCAACGAGTAGCGTAGTTAAACCTGTTTTATGATACTCAGGTGCTTGTCTTGGGATACTTTTCCCATGTACTATTCTTTCAAATCAAGCTTTATCTGCAAATCATCCAATTGCTTCTCGTCAATACTTGAAGGGGCATCCAGCATTACATCTCTTCCTGCATTATTTTTTGGAAAAGCAATAAAGTCGCGGATGCTCTCACTACCGCCGAGGATAGCACAAAGACGGTCAAAGCCAAAAGCAATACCACCATGCGGCGGGGCGCCGTATTCAAATGCGCCGAGTAAGAAACCGAATTTGTGTTGCTGTTCTTCTTTGCCCATGCCGAGAGCAGTTAACATTTTTTCCTGCAGTTCTCTTTGATGAATGCGGATAGAACCCCCACCAATTTCATTTCCATTCAGCACCATATCATATGCATTGGCCTTGATATTGGCATAAGGATGCTTTAGGTGTTCGGAAGCATTACCCCCGCCTTCGCCAAGGCTTCGGCGGGCAGGAATAACAGGATTGTTATTGATCATCGTTTCTATCTGCGATGGCTTCGGTGAGGTAAACGGATGGTGACGGGCTACCCAGCGGTTGCTTTCTTCATCATATTCAAATAATGGAAAGTCCAGCACCCATAACAGCTTGAATTCATTTTCTTTTCTTAATCCTAAACGGGTAGCCATTTCCATGCGCAGGCCGCTGATAGCCTTTCTTGTTTTTTCTTCTTCTCCGGCCAATATAAGAACCAGGTCACCAGATTTTGCATTGGCAGCATCTGCAATAGCCTTCAGTTTTTCTTCGTCGTAAAATTTATCTACACTGCTTTTATAAGTTCCGTCTGTATTTACTTTAATAATTACCAGGCCTTTCATTCCTATCTGCGGACGTTTCACCCACTCGGTCAGTTCATCGATTTGTTTGCGGCTGTATTCGCTGCAACCGGGCACGGCAATAGCCAACACTGTCTCGGCGTCATCAAATACTTTGAATCCGGCACCGTCAATCAATGAAGATTGGCCTTGTTTTTCAGTATAAACAGAAGATGGTTTTTTTAGGTTCAATACCCGCATATCAAAACGGATATCCGGTTTGTCGTTCCCATAATTCCACATGGCATCTTCCCAGGTTATCCGTTGCACAGTTTCTGAATAATCTATTTCCTTCACTTCTTTGAAAATGTATTTCAACAATCCTTCAAACATATTCAGGATGTCTTCCTGCTCCACAAAGGCCATCTCGCAGTCTATCTGGGTGAATTCTGGCTGGCGGTCGGCTCTTAAATCTTCATCCCTGAAACATTTTACAACCTGGTAATAACGGTCGTAGCCACTCACCATCAGCAACTGCTTGAATGTTTGTGGCGATTGCGGAAGTGCATAAAACTGTCCCGGGTTCATTCTTGAAGGAACAACAAAATCTCTTGCACCTTCCGGAGTTGATTTGATGAGGAAAGGTGTTTCAATATCTATAAATCCCTGCTGATGTAAATAATTTCTTGCAGCACGGTTTACGGCATAGCGAAGCTCAATATTTTTCTTTACTGCATTTCTTCTCAGGTCAAGAAAACGGTATTTCATCCGCAGGTCATCGCCACCATCAGTATCGTCCTGTATTGTAAAGGGGGGGACAGCTGATTTATTTAATATCTTAAATAAGGAAACAATTATTTCAATATCGCCGGTCGGGATATTGGGATTTTTATTACTGCGTTCATTCACTATTCCTGTTGCCTGTATCACAAATTCCCTTCCGAGTGGGTTTTCTTCCAGTTGTTTATTCAGTTCCTCGCCAAATAACAACTGAGTGATACCATAACGGTCACGAAGGTCAATAAATGTAATAGCGCCGAACTTGCGAATGGTCTGCACCCATCCTGTCAGGATTATTTCTTTTCCTTTATCAGTTAGTCTTAGTTCACCACAGGTATGGGTTCTGTACATGGTAGGTTGAAGAATTGATATGTTAAATAAGCTTTGGATAAGAATTATTTTACCATTCTACCCTGTTGCGACAAAGATAAGGCAAAAGGCTGCGGCTATGCAGTTACATGGTCACTGCAGGTTTTTCTTTTATTTCTTTTCGCCGCTGAAAAAGATAATAGTATAGCAATATCAATGCTCCTGAAATAAATGGTATTAATGCCATATGCTTTCCGGTAAGCCCATTCCAGACAATATAAGTATCAAATTCAAGAAATTCGCTGATCATCCAGTATGCATTTGCAGTGATCCAGAAAACAATGGCGAGATTATGCGCCAGTTCAGATTTTATATGCCTATTTTTCCAGGCTATCCAGATTGCAACAGACAAGGTCGGAACGATCATAGCAATACCAAGTTCCCGCCAGATCATACACCAGCTGATATCCTTTATCAGCCAGAAGGCGATATGCATATTTTCCATCTTATGGAAACGGGCAGGAATGCTGTACATCACTTCTTTTGACGGGTTCATATTTTTTTATGCCGGTGCTTTTTTAACCGGAGGTCATTAAAAATAATGATTTATAACCAACCTCACCCAGGGATTTATCTTGATAAGGTGTATGAAAATCTATTCATATCGGCTTCGGGGGTGATATACTTATTGTTGAGAAGATGTTCAACCAGTTGCTTCGCAAAAAATGGAGCTAAAGAGGAGCCTTTGGTTCCCATACCATTTAAAATACCAAGGGCTGGTTGCAATGGATGCAAACCAACAAAAGGCCTCCTCTCCAACGTAGCTGGCCGGAGGGAGGCAAAATGACCTGCGATTTCAAAAGGGAGTTTCAGCCATTCTTTTAGTAATGATTCAGCTTTTTCTCTGAATGCATCCGTAGGATTTACATCACTGAAATCCCATTCATACGCCGAGCCTATCCACCAATGACCGGGTGCTGCCAGGGGAGCAAGTGTGAAGCCCTTTTTATAAATATGATCAGCCGGCAGATCATCAATCCTTAATGTCAACGCCTCACCTTTATTTGGTGCAAAGGGAAGTTTATTGAACCAGGGATTATTGGCGCAAAAGGCGCCATCGCAAAAAATTATTTTGGAAGCTGTAATAGCTCCGTACTGAACTTCATCTTTTTTTATTTGAAGTAATGAAATATCAAATTCTTCTTCGATTAATAATTCTTTTTCTGAAAGTAATTGTCGCCATGCGGGTAAAATGGTTTCAAGATGAGCGGTATAAACTGGCTTTATTTCTCCGAAGCCAAGTTCATAGTTAAATAAATTACGAAAGCGGTTTTCATCTTCAGAGATGCTGACATATTCAGCGTCTTCTTCCACCCGTTGCTGAAAACTCAGCCGCATTTGTGCAGAAGGAAAAAAGTCAATGATATTTCTTTGGGAGATGGCATTGATACCTAATGACTGTCCTAACTCATTATACGCATCCCATGTAAAAGGAATTATTTCATCAGCCATCCATACGGTGGCATGACGACGGCCGGTGACGGGATTGATGATACCCGCAGCAACTCTCGAAGGGGCATTACTGAAATTATTGTCAATGATAAGAAAGCTTCTTCTAGACTTTTGAAGATAATAGCTTAGCCATGTGCCAGAAATGCCTTGCCCTATGATCAAATAGTCAACCTGCATGTTGTAAAAATAAATAAGGCCGGGTGATTGTCCCGACCTTATTTAAAACAGGTTTGAATCTACTTGTCTTCAACAGTAACTCTCACCCCCTTCACTGTGTGAAGTAAATTCCGGTGCATACAGCCTCACCCTCTAACTCCCTCTCCTTTGGAGAGGGAGAACACATTACTCTACATTAACACGAATTCCCTCTGAATGCGAACTAAACTCCGGTGCATACATACACTGTATCGTTGTTATTCCATTGCTGAAATTACCTATGTGTGTAACGAATAGCGGGTATTCAAACACATAAGTTCCTTTTCTCAGGTAACTGAAGAAAAAGTTGGTGCTTG